>Ga0181560_10004891_pt1 | contig 12054 bp, 10 predicted proteins | sample 011ome_20_FD_133751 | JGI IMG/M metagenome (GOLD analysis project Ga0181560, IMG submission 133751) | Coastal salt marsh microbial communities from the Groves Creek Marsh, Skidaway Island, Georgia - 011509CT metaG (megahit assembly) | ecosystem: Environmental > Aquatic > Marine > Intertidal...
AATCATTTCCGCGCATCGCTCACTCGTGATCTCTTCTCTTTTTAAAACACAGGTTACGACTTTACCGTCTGGTTTGCGCGTCGCCACGGAAGCGACGCCGTATAGCGAAACGGCCACCATCGGTGTCTGGATTGACGCCGGATCGCGATACGAGTCCAAGGAGACGAACGGCACCGCGCACTTCCTGGAACACATGGCATTTAAAGGTACCGCTCAACGAACGGCGGCGTCTTTGGAACAAGAGATTGAAGATATGGGTGGACACTTGAACGCGTACACGTCGAGAGAACAGACGACGTATTACGCCAAGGTGTTGAAGAAGGATATCGGCAAAGCGGTGGACATCTTGTCGGACATTTTGCAAAGATCGGCGTTGGAGCAGAGAGCGATCGAAAGAGAACGCGGAGTGATTTTGAGAGAGTCAGAGGAAGTGGAGAAGGAAATCGAGGAGGTTTTATTCGACCACTTGCACGCGACGGCGTTTCAGCACACCGGATTGGGTCGAACCATTCTCGGCTCTGCGGATAACGTGAGAAAAATCACCAGAGAGGATTTGGAAAAGTACATTAAAACGCATTACACGGCGCCTAGAATGGTTGTAGTTGGAACTGGCGCGGTTGACCACGATCAGTTGGTTAAATTGACGGAGGCTGCGTTCAAAGATTTGCCGACGCAAGGCGTTTCTACCAAGGACGCCATCACATCTGACCCGGGACACTTCACCGGTTCGGAAGTGCGAATCAGAGACGACGACATGAAAGTGACTAACTTTGCGGTCGCGTTCAAGGGCGCGAGCTGGACGTCGCCGGATGCGGTGCCGTTGTTGGTCATGCAAGCGATGTTGGGTTCGTGGGATAAAAACGCCCCGGGCGCAGGGGACGCGACGTCAAAGTTGGCGCAAATCTTTCACTCCAACGACTTAGGAAACTCTTTCATGACCTTCAACACCAACTACTCCGACACTGGTTTGTTCGGCGTGCACGTAGCGACAGAAAAGAACGACGCGTTGGACGACGTTGCGTTCGCCGTCATGCGAGAGTTTCAAAACTTGATTTACCAAAGTCAACCGGAACACGTGGAAAGGGCGAAGCAAGCGTTGAAGGCGTCTCTCACTTTGCACCAAGAGTCCTCCACGTCGTCCAACGCCGAAGAGATTGGCAGACAATTGTTGACGTACGGTAAGAGAATGACGAGAGCTGAGTTGTTTGCGAGAATTGACGCGGTGAACGCGGAGACGGTGAAGGAGACGGCATGGAAATACATTCGGGATCAAGAATTGGCGATTGCGTCCATCGGTCCGACCCAATTCCTCCCGGATTACAACTGGTTCAGATCCTCCACGTACAATAACTTTTATTAATATACATATACCATACCTGCATTCCTAGAAGAAAAAATTGCATACAAAGTAAACCCGCGCGCGAGCCCAGAGTAGTTTTGAAACGAAATTACAAATATGTACTTTGGTAATAAATGATTATACAAGGGGTGGCTATCAGTGCTTCTTATTATTATTGTGACCGTCCTCGTCGTCGTCGTGGTGGTCGTCGTGTAAGAAATGCGGTTCGTGTCCGTAAATCAACGTCTCTCCGTCGTGGTAAAATCTATACATGACCCAAAACCACATCAACCCACCCATGGCGGTTCCTAAAATTTTATGCACCGGCGCTGCCGGGTGAATAGTCAATCCTTCGTGCGTCACGCCTCCTTCACCACCAGCTGCACGTTCATTCAAATTTGAAAGAGAGAGAGAGAGAAAAGGAAATAGGGTCAGTCGAAAGTGCGCCTGCGCGTGTCTTTATCGTAAACGTGCGTAATAAAAACAAAGAAAAAACCGAACGATCGATTTCCCCTCCCCCCTCTGGAAGAAAAGAACCAGAGAGAGAGAGAGACGCTCGCTCTCTGCTATTTTAAAAAAAGACGCACCCATTCCTCTCTTCTGCGCGGCCGACGCCATTCTCGTTCGGCCGCTGCTGACGAGCGCTCTTTCCGCGAACGTCAAAGCGCTTCGTCTCAACATGCTCATATTCTCTCTTTCTTTGGTTTAATGCGGAAGAAGAGAGAGGTTTGTTTCCCCAGAGCAGTTTTTTTTTTCTGCTTTTTTCTCGCTCTGTTTTTTTGTGCCAACTTTTCTCGTCGTTCGTATTTTTATCTTTTGACTTTCTTCTTTCTTTCTTTCCCCAGAAACGCGCGGCGCGCTTTTACGCACACACACACACACACGCGCGCGCACCAAACGCGTTTCGTGCGTCCTCCTCTTAGCAAAGACAGAGAGACACAGAGAAAGTAACAGAAGATCCTTTCGATCGCGAGCGGGTGCGCGCGTACAAAGAGAGAGAGGGAGAGAGGTCTCAAAAGGGTCTCTTCTCGGGTAAAAATACGCGAACCCGAAAAAAAAAAGAAAGGAAAAAGCGACGACCAAAAGAAGACGCGGGAAGAGCGCGGAAAAGAAGAGGAAGAGGATCACCGCTGACGACGACATCGACGACGATGAGATTGAGCGATTATTTTGGCCACTACGTGGTCGCGTCGAAGATAAACACCAGTGATGGACAAAACTCGAGAGGAAACGCTCAAAAGCGAGGACGGTCCTCCTCGAAAAATCTTCTCGGACGGAAAGAAATATACGCGGCGCATAAAGAGGATGCGGCGAAAGACGTGTTGATATGCGAAGGGGAACAGACGAGGAATCGAGGGTCGTACACGTTTCACAGCGCGAAGAATTTGCCGCAACCGTTCTCGAGTATAGGCGGAACGTTGCGCGCGGCGAAGAGAGACGAGTTGAAAGCGTGGCTGGAAAAGATGAACTTGGAAGAAGCGGTTGTTGAAAACGAAAAAGATAAGAGCCGAGCCGTTCGTGAACGCGAAAGCGCCGGGAATAGAGATTGCTATCACAAAGGATCAGAAAATGCTCGCGTGGTAACGCCAAGGACGAGAACGGGCATTCTTCCGGGAGGAATAGCGTCAAATTTGGCGTATTCGTCTGCCGTGAATACGGTGAAAGAATCTCACGAAAGAAAGATGGCGGAGAAGCGTTTGAAACAACGACAAGAAGAAGAAAGAGAAGCAGAAGAGGAAGCAGAAAGACAATTGCGACAACAACTAAGAAAGAGACCTAAAACAAAACCAAAATTCGTTTCGATTAAATACTCTCCTCCAACGACAAAGAAACAAAGACGAGGAAGCCAAGGTGCCGAGAATGAAGATTTTTTTGGGCATCGCGAAGATCCATTCCCGGGCACAATCGATGGGAGCGACGAAGATAACGACGATGGCGATGTCAATGACGACGACAACGAGAATAATAATAATAATAATAATAATAACAAAACAGGAGAAGTAGTATTAGGTGAAAGAAGCGACCTTTGTCGTACGTCGGAGGATGACGACTGCGGCGGTGCGGTCGACGAGAAATTTTCTTACGACTCCGATATTATGAACAGCCTCGCATTCTTCGACGAACAGGAGCTAAACAACCTGAACTGCGGAGAACTGCCGTTATCGAATTGTCGGTTTTCCTGCTACGAAGAGATCAATGCGAAATCCATCGCATCAAAGAAAGATATGGAGGAAAATCCCTTCCACAAGCGCTCTGGCTTCTATCTTCGTTCACGCGTATTGAACGAGAGAGGTATTTTTGCAATCATCAAGGAAAGAAAAGAGAACTCAAACGGGCATTACAATTACATCGTATCAGACGAGTTGCGCGCGCTGTGCGAGCCATCGTGGAACCCTCCGTCGTTTACAAACGCCGCAGATGCGAAGGCTTGGTTGGACGAAGTACTCAAAACGACCCCGCTCACCAAGAAAGAACTGAAAGATCTCGAAGCATCCGAGGAGGACCAGATGGCTCCTATCACCGCGATGAAAAAGCACACAAACGACGACAAAAGCACCATCACTACCGCTATCACCGCGTCGAACAAAGCTCGCGACGATAAGAAAAATGTCAAATTTAGCGATGGAGTTACTGAAAATCAAAAGCAAAATTTGCAAGCCTCGTTCACGTGGACGACGCAAAGAGCAGACGCATCTACGGTTGAAGCGCTTCGCGACATCGCTCGAGGTATCGTCACGCGTCTCGGTTCGAACACGTTACCTCCAGAACGCGCTGTTTCTGCGTTAGATGCCTTGAAAGATGTCGATATGAGTCTCGAGCTGTTAGAGCTCTCTCCCATTGCCTCCGCGGTAAGCGCTATCGCCGAGGACGATTGTAGCATGACCGACGAGGCGAGACGAACAGCGAAAGAGTTATTACAAAGTTGGAAAGAAGCAGCTCAGCGAGGCGTAAAAGCTATCGAGCAAAAGATCGAAGCAAACGAGCGACACTTGAAAAAATCCGGAATCAAAAGATCGTCCGGTTGAGTGATGGAGAGAATTTAGAAGCAGTAGGCACAAAAAAAAGTACACCAAGTCTCGCTTGCGCGGTGTAGCTTTTTGCTTTTGAATTTCTCTTTTGAGAACTACATGTATATAATTGAAAGTTGAATCTTACAACGCAACCATTGCTCGTATTTCTTTAAGAACCAGGCGGGTGAGTAGTAATCCCGCGACTAAATCAGCCGTGTAAAGCATATAAAATACGTTGTTCCAATCGTTCGTGCGACTGGAAATGTACCCAGTCAACATCGGCCCGATAGCCGCCCCGATAGATCCCGTACCATCAATAATCGCCGTCACCGTCGCCAACGCCTTTGCGTTACCTTTTAAACTTTCGTGCGTTCCTAAATCTGCGGATACTGCGGTCGTAATGAGCGCGTATGGTCCATTTACTAAAACGCCCGCCAACATCATAAATCCAACATTCACGTTCATCGATAAAGAGCCGTATTCTCGATACAAATACAAAACTGGAATGGACGCATACACAAACCCGGCGGAAACCATGGATCGCGCGTTGTATTTATCACTCAAATATCCCGCTAAAATACCACCAACGACACCCCCAATATCGAAAAGTGTCGATAACTCGCCCGCTTTCGCCGCCGACAAATACTCGCCACCGATTTCAGTTCTTTCGATGTAAAATGGAAGCCAATACAGAAACGTATACGCGACGAGCTTGGTGAAGAACAAACACAAAGAGAACGTCACGACACCAGGGATTCTGAGCGCTGCTCTAAATCCAACCGCCTCGCTTTGGTGTCTCTCCGTGAATCCCGAACGCGACGACCCGCCTCCCAATCCAGGCGTCGACGCTCTCTCGTCGTCCGAGGACACCATGGAGGACATCGATTCACCCCCAGCCGCTGCAGACGTCAGTGCAATTCTATCTTCGCTAATATCTCCTCCTTCTTGATGCGACGATGTGTCGTGTGGTGACGCATGTCCCGCATCTTCAGGATCGACGACTAAAAACAAATTAATCACGAGGCCGCTCAGCGCCATCAAAACGCCAGGGATAATGAACGACATCCCCCAATTCGAGTCTCTCAAACATCTCGCCGCGATCAACGAACCGAGAATGTTCCCCACCGACGTGTGAGCGTTCCACACGCCCATGATTAAACCTCTCTTGCTCTTTCCGAACCAGTTTCCAACAACAGAAACGACCGACGGCCACCCGGTTGATTGGAAGATCCCAGCCATAATCTGAACCGCCACGAAATAATACATCGAGTGAATGTCCCAAAAATACGCCAAACCGAACAAGCAGACGAAAAACCCAGACCCAACCATACCGATGGTTAAAAACTTTCTTAAATCCATCGAATCGCCAATGTGTCCGGAAAAGAACATCCCAATAGAATACGCCGCCAAGAACGAAACGTCAATCGATCCTAACAAAGAGTTTCCGTCCGGCCCGCTAAACGGTTCCCACCCGTCTCTCCCTAACTCTCTCTGCGTCGAGTCTGGATTCAAAACCGATTTCACGATCGACGGCGGTTTCCTCGTCGCGTGGTACATCGTGTAACTCAAAAAAGTTAAACCCAAAACCGACCATCGGTACTTTTCGATGGAGAAATTTTTGCCTCCATTTCGATTGATTAAATATCGAGTCCCGATGGGGAAGTTTTTCTTCATCATTCTTCCTTCTCTCCCGTTTTCTTCTTCTTCTTCTTCTTCTTCAGAGAACGTTGAATATCCCTCTTCTTCTTCTTCGTCTGATAACAGCAGTTGCGACGGAGACTCTCTTCCGTTTTGTTCTCTGCTCCTCCTCCTTCTTCTTCTTCTACTTCTCCTCGATGATGGTGAAGATGATGATGGCAAAGATTCTTCTTCGTCCGAGGATGAAGTCGTCGTCGTCGGCTGCGTTCTCGTCTCGCTCCCGAATCCGAAAATGATGACGAATCAGCGCGCTCGAATTACGAAAACAAACGAAAAAAAAGGTGACCAAACGGACGATGAGATGTGTTTGCGCGTGCGCTTTTGTGGTGCGCGGATACGCACGCTCTTGTTTTTGTGCGGATTGTTTGAGTTGCCCCCCACGAACAAAGAAAATTTTTTCTCTTTTTTTTTTCTTTTTCTTTTCGCGGCTCAAATTTCTCCATCTCTTCCTTCCATTCCTTCTCTCGAAAAGAAAGCCCCTCTCACCGCGTTCCTTTTCCTCCCTTTTTTTGTGTCGAGTGAGACCTTCGTGGCGTCCCATGACGGCGTCCCATCTCACGAAAGAAGAAAAAAAAGCGTCCGGGTGCACCTTTTTTCTATCTTCTTCTTCTTCTTCTTCTTCTTCTTCCTCACATATTCATCGCTTGGATATATACACACACGCACGTATATATACAAACACACACACACACGTTATATATACATATAAACAATGGCATCCGCAACGACCAGCTCTTTGTCGACGCAGTTCGGCGCGTCGTCGGCCTCCTCTTCTTCCTCGAGAAGAAGTTTGATGACCAGCAGCCGATTATCCGCTGCTTCTAAAAGACGACAAGTATCCGTGGTGACGCGAGCGGAAATCATCGAAACTTCGCCTGGGTTGCAAGAATTGTGTAAGTGCGAGATTCCTCCGCACATTGGACGCGTGGATTTTGTGAAGCAAATGTACCGATGGGCGGATATGACGTTTACCGATGGCGGTTTGGCGACGTTCGGGAAGCGAATGACGTTGGAAGCGATAAACGAAAACCAAGCGGGCGAAACGAACGGGTATTTGATAAGCGTGTACGATTTTAAAGATGGCGAAGAGAAAGTGGTCGCGGAGTTAATCTGTCAGATGGATTCAACCATGGTCCAAACGTACGATACGATTTTACCGCCGACGAAGCCAGGGGATACGGAAGGGATTAAAAAGATGAACCGCAGCGGTAAAGACGAGTTCATCGAAGGCGAGTTTTTCGTGATTTCGAGAAAGCTTCCGACCGATGAAAGCGTCGGATCGGTTTTGAAGGTGATGATTAAGAGAATGATGTCCGCTATCAACGCGTATTACGCGTTCGGGAGTCCGTTTTCTGAGGAGTTTTAAGGAGAGATAAAGAGAGAGAGAGAGAGAGGTACTGCACATACATAGCGACTTATTTCATTCGTAAACTATTACACTACTTACGTAATTCATATAAAAACTACTATTTCGACTACCTCTACTATTATTCCGACTACCTCTACTATTGCACACATTACATCATTATTACAACTCCGTCTCTCTCAACTCTATCTTCGGCAGCGGCTCCGGCGCCGCTCTCATTTTCTTCACTCTCTCGCACAGCGCTTGAAATGACTTTGGTTCATTCACGGCTAACTCAGCTAAAATCTTCCTGTCCAAACAGACGTTATCAACCCCAATACCTCGTATAAACTCCGCGTATTTCACCCCGTGTTCGCGACTCGCCGCGTTGATCCTCACGATCCAATCTTTCCTCGCCTCTCGTTTCTTCGTCCGTCTGTCTCTGTATTGATACTGCAACGCTTTTTCCACTCTCTCGTTCGCCACTCGGAAGCAATTCTTGGCTCGGCCCCGAAAACCTTTCGCCAGCGCGAATATTTTTTCTTTTCTCGTCATGGTTTTTATTCTTCTTATATCACTTTACTACTAACGAATGATAGTGACGACGACGACGACGACGAGTCGCTTCTCTTCCGATTAATGTACGTTGGGTCGAAGTACGTGCGACGTGGGAAGGTGCTCTTTTGGAAAAATTCCTCTTCTTCTTTAGCAGAGTCCGTCAGTTTTTTTGTGCGGGGGAGAGAGAAGAGTTTTTTTTTCCTCCTCCTCCTCCAAAATTTTTTTTTGAAGAAGAGCAACTCACTCACCACTTTCGTCGCATCGACCACGACGAAAACGCCAGTAATTTTATCAAACTTTACACGCGTATTCATAAATAACAATGGGTATCAGTCGCGACTCGCTCCACAAGAGACGCGCCACGGGCGGTAAACTCAAGCCGTGGCGCAAAGCTAGAAAGTACGTTTCGTTTTAACGTTCGCGTGTGGGTTTTTTTTTCCCGCATCGTTTGCCAAAATCGCTCTTCGCGGTTTTGTCCGCCTATATAAAAATAGGGCGGAGAGAAGCCCTCTTTTTGTGGGTCTCGTGCGATTTTTGGGTTCGAAATGCGCGCGGTTCGTGTCGATCGGTCGTTTAGATGGGGGTGAAAGTGGTTGAATTGAACGGAAATAAGTTTGATTACCGCGTTTGAGCCTTCTCTCGATGGATTGTGCGCTCGCGTCGCGTGGGAGAGCGGTCGTTTCTCGCGGCCACTTTGAGATTTTTTCGTTCGGGCTTTCGTCTGGATTTCGAGTGTATCGCCTTGAAATCGCGTCGTCGTTTTTCTCATACACGCTCACAAACCATCTGTGTTTATGTGCTGACCAACTTTTTTCTCACTCTTTTTCTTTTCAAAACAGGCACGAACTCGGACGACAACCGGCGAACACGAAGCTCGCGGCCACGAAGGACGTTCGACAAGTGCGATGCAGAGGTGGCAACATCAAGTTTCGCGCCTTGCGTCTCTCCGATGGAAACTTTTCCTGGGGTAGCGAAAACGTCACGAGAAAGGCGAGAATCGTCGACGTCGTGTACAACGCGACCAATAACGAGTTGTTGAGAACGAAGACGTTGGTGAAGTCGGCCGTCGTTGCTGTTGATTGCGCGCCGTTCAGAGCCTGGTATGCGCAACACTACGGGAAGAAGATTGGGGTCAAGGAGCGCGCCGGGGAGTTGGTGGAGTCGGAAGACATTGATGATGTGAAGAGATCAAAGAACGTTCAATCGAAGCTTGCCGCGAGAAACAAGAATCACGAAGTCGCCAAGAACGTCAAGTCGCAGTTCCAATCTGGTAGATTGTTTGCTTTGATCACGTCTAGACCGGGTCAATGCGGACGCGCTGATGGGTACATTTTGGAGGGTAAAGAGCTTGATTTCTACGTCAAGAAAATGCAAAAGAAGAAGCACGCGGCGGCGGAAGCTGCGGCGGCGAAGGCGTCTGGTGCTTAAAGAGTTTGGACACGGCGAGAGAGGTAAAATCATATATATGAATTTAGTAGAATAAGATAGCATCGTTAAAATATTAAAGTAAATACGTAAAGTAATAAAAAAGCTGTTCAAACTGTAAAACACGACAAGTTCCGGCTACGGCGGAGGCGAGAATCCTTTCGAGAAGATGTATGTATATATTCGGGCGTAGAGATATTTTTACATGCACAAAAAAGAATTTTAAATAGACGGAGATCCCGTCACTGCTACCCCTTACGTGAGAAAATCTCTGCATCAGAAGAACGCGAACTTCTTCTTCTTATCATCGGCGGATTTCTGAGACGACGAGGATCTGGGTTCGCCCAAATCCGCGACGTTTCCGACGTGCGCGATCAAGTCGAGGACTCTGTTTGAATATCCCCACTCGTTGTCGTACCAGCTGACAAGTTTAACAAAGTCGTCGCCGAGCATAATACCCGCTTTGGCGTCGAAGATTGAACTTCTCGAGTCGTGGCAGAAGTCGGTGGACACGACAGCGTCTTCGGTGTAGCCAAAGATGTTGGCGTACTCTTTCGATTCCGAGGCTTCTTTCAAAACCTTGCAAATTTCCTCGTAGTTGGTTTTCTTTTCCAACTTGACGACTAAATCGACGACGGAGACGTCTGGCGTCGGGACGCGAAACGCCATTCCGGTGAGTTTTCCGTTTAATTCCGGCAAGACTTTCCCAACCGCTTTAGCGGCTCCGGTGGAAGACGGGATGATGTTCGCGCCGGCTCCTCTGCCGCCTCTCCAATCTTTCGCAGAGGGACCGTCGACAGTTTTCTGCGTCGCAGTCGTCGCGTGTACCGTAGTCATCAACCCTTCCTTGATGCCAAATTTCTCGTGGATAATCTTCGCCAACGGTGCCAAGCAGTTCGTCGTGCACGACGCGTTTGAAATGACCGCTTCGCTCTTCTCGTATGCCTCGTGATTGACGCCAACGACGTACATCGGCGCATCCGCCGATGGAGCTGAAATAACAACCTTTTTGGCACCTCCGGCAAAGTGCGCAGAAGCTTTCTCGGTCGTCGTAAACACGCCGGTAGATTCAACTACCACGTCAACGTTTGCGCTGTCCCACTTGATGAGCGCCGGATCCCGTTCTGTGAATAACTTCACGCACTTCTTCGCGAACGGAGTGCCTTCGTAACCAATCTCCAACTCGCCGTCGTCGTTGATCACAACCGGGCACTTAACATTCCCGTGCGTTGAGTCGTATTTAAACATGTACGCGAGATACTCAGCCTCGATGAACGGATCGTTGATCGCGACGACTTCGATGTCCGACCTTTCCAACGCCGCCCGTAAAACTAATCTACCGATTCTCCCGAACCCGTTGATGCCGACTTTAACCGTCTTGTTCGCAGTCACGACCGGTAAATCTTCCTTGGGGACGTCCAAAAACGACGCTCTCGCGAGCGATCTGCGTCTCGCTTGGTTCGAAAACCTTCCGCCGCTGCGTTTGAAGAGGAGAATAAAATAAAAGAAAAGTTAGTTAGAAAAAAAGCAATCGCCGGCGTGTGAGACGGCTGCCGCCGCGAGGCACTTTTTTTTTTTTTAAAATAATAATAAATTGACCAAAAAAAGAGAGAATAAAAATGGACAAATGCACGCACGATCGCGACGATCCGCGGATCGCGGAGGAACAAGCCGCGCGCGCGGAAAGGTGCGCGGCGGCGGCGGCTGTAGCGGACATCTTTTTTTTCTTCTTTTTGTTCGTTTGAGATTATACAAAATTTTAACAACTTTTTTGTGACGATGATGAGATTTGTCGCTTTTTTTTTTTAGATCGCAAAAAGCCAAACAACAACCAGAAGAAGAAGAAGAAGAAATTTTACGGAAAAAAAAATACGCGAGCAAAAAAGAGATACATATGAATAATTTTAAAAGCGAAGAGCTATTAGAAGAAGAAGACGACGCGAGGTACCCGTTGGCGAACGTGTACGACGTTTGGATCGCGACGAGATCGAAATTAAGAGGGTACTCGACGGTCGTTTTCGATCGGTTGCAAAGAGTTCTTGTTTTTCCAGAAGAGGTCTCGGAAGAAGGAGAAGATAAAGAAGAAGGAGAAGAAGAAGAAGAAGGGGAGAAGAGAGAGAAAGAAAACGCGGAGATACGATCGGTGGTTTTCGTGCGAGGGAGTGGCCAGTGCGTTGGAAAGGCGATTCAGGTTGCAGAATACGTAGGGCGACGATTTATGGGGGGGAAAGTCTATCGACAAGTCGTGATAGGGACTGCAAAAGCGGGAACCAGGGCGTTTCATGGACACGACGAGACAACGCAACCGAGTTTTACTCGAGATCGTCCGATGATTTCGATAGGGTTGTCTCTAGATCAGAAGAGGTTGAAGAAAACGGTTCAACTATTGGAAAAGCTTGAACGTGATATGCATATGGCGTACGCGGTAGCACCGCCGAAGCTGACGACGACGACGACGACCAAAGCGTATCATCGAATAGCGCAAGCCGAGAGCGACTGGTCTCGCGAAGAAGAGGAAGAAGAAGAAGAAAGCGAAGAAGAAGAAAGCGAAGAAGAAGAAGAAGAAGAACAGGAAGGCGAAGAAGAACAGAAGTTTCCCTTGTTGAACGACTCGCAAGAGTTCCCGCGTTTGCAACGAGAGGAGGAAAAGCCTACCAAACACAAAGAAGTTGTCGAGC
>Ga0181560_10004894_pt1 | contig 12052 bp, 15 predicted proteins | sample 011ome_20_FD_133751 | JGI IMG/M metagenome (GOLD analysis project Ga0181560, IMG submission 133751) | Coastal salt marsh microbial communities from the Groves Creek Marsh, Skidaway Island, Georgia - 011509CT metaG (megahit assembly) | ecosystem: Environmental > Aquatic > Marine > Intertidal...
AGCGATCGGTCAGTCGAACGTCTTACCGGTCAAACGTTGAAAGGGAAGCGCGGGTGAAGAGTGACGACGGGAAAAGTCCTCAAGGAACGGCGTGCACCACGCGAACGGGGTCGTATGGGAAGCGGTCTCACCTCGCTGTCGTACGCGTACTTCACCGGCTTCGCGCTCGCGGCGCGCCTCGGGGGTAAACTCCGCGACGCGACCGCGACCGTGTCCGCGGCGATGGCGACCGCCTCGATCTCCGCCAGCGCCCTGGCCTCTTTCAGCGCGTCGTCCATTCGCGCGAGGTCCTGCGCGACGACGCGTGCGAAAATGTTCATCGTTCATCGGTCAGTTTTGAAACGGGACGCGATCAAACGTTGAAACCGAGGGTCGGGTGAAAAACGAAACGAAACGAAACGAAACGAAACGAACCTCCGTGGACATCCCGTCCCTCTCCAGGAACCTCGCGACGGCGATCTTCGAGCGCAAGATGGGCTGCTCCTTCCCCGGGGCGTACTGTCCCGTCGCGTCGCAGTCCGCGAACGCCACCGTGTTCCCCTCCGGGTCTCGCAACACGAACGTGAGGTCGAAGTGCGAGCCGCCCGGTCGTCGCGCGGACTGCGGGTCGAGGGTCCGTACGAAGCGACGAACGTCGGGGCGGAGTTCAAAGGCGTCAGAAGCGGAGTTGAAAGGCCTTCGTCGAGGTGTGTCGGGATTGAAAGCGAGGGACCCTGGGCGATGAGAATCGCCGGGAGAGAAAGTCCTTAAGGATCGGCGTTCACCACGCCGACGCGGTCGTGTGGGGACCGGTGTGAGGAGAACGAACGCGCCTGACAGTAGACGTTTTTCGCGTAATGCACGAACGACGCGTCCGATCCGCGCGCGCCGCTCTCGCGCGGCGGCGCGAACGCGTAGTCGTCCAGGTCGTCGATGCTCTTCTTGGCCGTCGTCTTCTTCGCGACCGTGGACTTGAGCCCGAGCTCTTTCGCGGACGGCAGCGCCGCGGCTCTCTGCGCGGCCTCCTCGTCCTTCGCCGCGATCATCGCGAGCGCTTCCTTTCGCTCCTCCGTCATGCCCTCCACCTCCGCGAACGCGGTCGGATCGTTCGCTTCGTCGTCGTCCTCCTTCTTCTTCTTCGCGGCGTCGACGGCGTCGACGGCGGCGGCGTCGACGGGCGCCACTTCTTCATCCGCCGCCGGCGGCGAGTTCGTCTCCTCCGTCATCTCGTCTTCCCTCGTCTTCTTCTCAGCGTCGTTCGCGTCGACGACGACGACGTCCTCGGCGGGATCGGTGACGTTCGACGTCGCCGGTCCGCTCGGCGGGCGCGACGCGAGCGTCTTCGCGAGTTTCTTGTCCGCCGCGGAGGTCTTTGGCATGTACGATACGACTCCCGTGGGCCGTGCGGGACGGGCTGCCGCGCGCGCGTTGCAGTGGCCGGCGGCCGGTCCGATGCGCGAGATTCGATATTCAAAAAAAATAAATCCTGAATGCGACGATTCCTTTGTGCAAAAAGTTCATCGATGCGTTGAAAGGGGACGCGATCAAATGTTGAAAGCGAGGAGCCGGTGAAAAACGCACCGATGACCGCGCAGCCCGAAGCGCACGGAGCGTAGTACTGGATGTGGGCACGGGCGCTGCGCTGACTGCGCTGCGCTGCGCCACTTCGCGGCTTGATGAGGCTGCGCACACGCTCGCGCGCGGTTCGTTGAGGGAACGAACGCGGACGCCGGGGCGACGGCGCGCGCGCGGGATCGATCGCGGCGGCGACGGCGAACGCGGCGCCGGCGTTCGATCGATCCCCGAGGGCGCGGCGAGCGATCCTCGGTCCTCGCGACGTTCGTTCGCGCGCGCGATCGACCGATCGTTCGTTCGTTCGATCGATTGCTCTTCTAGAGCTAGGGCATCGTCGTCACAGGATGCCGCCCCGCAGGCCGAAAACGACGCGACGACCCGCGGGCGCGTCCCGGGGGAGGGCGCCCGCGACGGAACCCTCGTGGGCGCACTCGCAGGCGATCGAGCTCTTGAACGACGCGAAGCTCGCGACCGACGCGAGCGCGAAGACGTCCGCGCTCAAGGCGCTCACGGAGCTCGTCCTGCGAAAAGATCCGAACGGACTCCTCGCCGAGTTCCTCACGCCGCTCCTCGAGCTCCAGGTGGACCCGACGCCGGCGGCGCGCAAGTACGTCGCGAGCCTGTGCGAGGAGGTGGTCGTGAGCCACCCGGATCGAATCGTCCCGTGCGTCGGCGCGGTGCGCGCGCTGCTGAAGGACGAGACCCCCGTCGTGGTGAAGACCGCGGCGAAGAGCGGGCAGGTCATCTTTCGCGAGGCGCTGATCCAGGCCGCGACGCTCGGGGAGGGTCCCGCGGTGCCGAAGCACGTCACCGAGACGTGGGCCGCGGCGCGCGCGATCAAGGACGACGTCCGCGCGCTCGTGCTGAGCGATCGCGCGAACGACGGCGTTCGCATGCAAGCTGTCAAATTTCTCGAAAAAGTCGTGCTCCTGTTCCACGGCGTCGACTGGGGCGCGTCGATCGTCGCGCACGACCACGCGACGCTGTCCATGGACGAGCTCCAGACGGAGGCGGACGATCTCATCGGCGTGCTGTTGGAGTGCCTGAAACCGGACGCGTGCGCAAAGCAGAGCGGCACGGTCACGCTCGTGATGATCGGCGCAGCCGCCAACGTCACGACCAAGCTGCCGATGTACGCCGCGTTCGTCCTCCCCGCGCTCCTCGAGCTCGCGGCGTCCTACGCGGGCCAGACGGAGGTGCGTCCTATCTCACACTGGTCCCCATACGACCGCGTTCGCGTGGTGAACGCCGTTCCTTAAGGACTTTGCCCGGCGCATCTCTCCGCCCAGGGTCCCTCGCGTTCAATCCCGACACACCTCGACGCCTTTCAACTCCGCTTCTGACGCCTTTCAACTCCACCCGTAGGACGCGGCCACCGCGGCGAGCGCGAGCGCGAGCAAGGAGCTCAGAGGGACGCTGCTGAACGCGCTGAAGAGCGGCGCGCGGGAGATGGAGCCGTTCAGAACGGAGATAGAGACGGCGCTCACCGAGCTCGGCGCGGGCGACGCCGTCGACGCGTGGAGACGACAGACGGAGCGCGCCGACGCGAAACGGAAAGAACGCGAGGCGGCGGCGGCGGCGCGAGGCGGCGGGGACCGGGACGCGGACGACCGCGCGAAGCGGCGGCGGACGGAGGACGGAGGCGGCGACGGTCCACATTCCGGGGGTGCCGGTGACGGTTCGTATTACGACGCGCGGCCGACGGACCCCGGGCTCGTCGCGCAGGTGCTCTCCACGATCGCGTCGCTCGCGTATTCCGACCGCGCGATGCTCGACACCTTCGTGAGGCAACTCGGACCCGCCGTCCTCGCGGACGTCGTGATGGCGCAGACGATGGAGAACTTGCACCTCGTCGGGGGGCGGACGATGATCGACGTCCAGGCGGGGATGGGACGCGGCGTCGAGGGGATCATCGAGCGCGCGGCGGCGCTGCACGCGGCGGGGGTTCGAGAGGGCGCGGCGCCGGGCGCGGGGGGGACGGGTCGGGTGCGTTCTATACACTGGTTCCCATACGACCGCGTTGGCGATGTGGACGCCGATCCTTGAGGACTTTGCCCGGCGTGTCTCTCCGCCCACCCCTCCCTTTCAATATCCGCCCTCGGCGCCTTTCAACTCCAACTGACGCCTTTCAACTCGCACCCCGACTTTCGCTTGTATAGAACGGCCCTCGGATGGGAATGAAGACGAGCAGCGACGGCGAGCTCATCGAGCTCGACGACGACGACGACGCCGACGCCGCGGAGGAGGAGGACGAGGAGGACGCGGCGGCGGCGGCGCGGCGCGCGGCGGGCCCGTTCAAGCCGCGGTGCGGACCGATGTCGGACGCGCTCCGCCGCGGGCACGTCTCCTTCGCGCTCGCGAGGATCGTCCAGGCGCGTTCTTCTCACACTGGTCCCCGTACGACCGCGTCGGCGTGGTGAACGCCGATCCTTAAGGAGTTTTCCCGGCGTTTCTCTCCGCCCAGGGTCCCTCGCTTTCAACGCCCGCCATCGACGCCTTTCAACTCCGCTTCTGACGCCTTTGAACTCCACCCCTCCAGGCGGCGGATCCGCACGGCGCTGTGAGTAACATGGGCGCCGCGGGCGTGCAGTGCGCGCTCGCGGCGCGGTTGGCGACGTCCTCGGTCGCGGTGTCGTTGGCGAGCGAGGCGGCGGCGGCGGCGGCGCGCGAGGAGGACGACGACGAGAAGGAGGAGGAGGCGGAGGACGCCGGCGGCGCGTTCGCCGTCGGCGGCCGGCTCCCGGAAGGGTGCGGCGGGTTGCTCGTCGCGCCCCCCGGCGGGAGCGCGCACAGACCGCCCGCGGCCGCGGGGTTCATCGACTACCTCGTTTCGTCGCTGCCGGACCCCGCGGCGGTGAACGCGGGCGCGAGGCTGCTCGCGGCGATGTTCGTGAACGAGACGATGGACGACATGGAACGCGGCGACGGCGGGGGGCGTCTCGCGGGCGCGTCGAAGAAGGGAATTAACGCGAAGACGATGATGGGCGGATACGCGCGGACGCTGATGACGATCGCGGTCGGTCTCGTGGCGTCCGACTCGGCCGCGCGCGCGGAGCATCTCCCGAAGCTTCTCGTGGACGCGCCGCACGTGCCCCCCGCGGCGACGCGGCTGCTCCGCGCGATGTGCCAGCTCCCTCTGCCGCCGCTCCCCGCGTCCACGGCGAACGCGTCTTCGAAGACGTCGTCGGACGAGGGCGGCGGCGGCGGCGTCGCGTCGGTCGTCGACGCGCTCGGGTTCGAGGTCGCGGACAAGGAGCGCGTCGTCAAGTGGGGCGGTCGCAAGATCCCGAGGAACGCGGAGACGGTGACGCTCGCGCTGAGCGCGTTGCAGACGATCATCGACCGCCGGCCGACGTGTCGCGCGTCGTGCCTCGAGATCGCGCTCGAGTGCGCGACGCACGCGGACGAGACGATTCGCGGCAAGGCGATTCGCGTCGTGTCGGGGGGTTTACACCAGCTCCCGCACCTCGCCGCGGGCATCGAGGCGTACGCGGCGCATCACCTGGGAGAAGCCGCGCGCGAGGGCGCCAAGGAGCTGGACAAGGCGAGGGCGCTCGCGGCGAAAGCGGCGGCGTCCATCGCCGCGGACGTGAAGAAGAAGAAGGACGCGGAGGACGCGCGTCTTCGGAAGGCGGCGGCGCTGAAAGCGGAGGCGGAGGGCCGGAGCGTCGAGGACGTCGAGAAAGCGCTCAAGGAAGCCAAGCAAGGCAAGGAAGGCAAGGATTCTGAAGAGGAGGCGGCGGCGAACGCGATGCGCGCCGCGGAGGAGGCGGAGGCGAGGACGCTGCGCGCCGCGTCGGCGGCGGCGATCGCCGCGACGTCGCGGCACCTCCTCTTGTTTTGCGCGCTGTGCCACAAAAAGCCGTCGCTTCTGCGGCCGCTGTTTCAAGCGTACGCGGACCTCCCGCCCGAGCTCCGCCCCGCGGTGGTCTCGAACGCGTCGTTCGACGGGCTCGTCCGCGTCGTCGGCCCGACGTCCGAGGCGCTCGTGGAGATCATCCGATCCCCGCCGAAGGGTTCGGAGTCGCTCGCGCTGCGCGCCGTCGAGGTCCTCGCGGACGTCGTCGACGCGATGAACAGAGTCGACGAAGCCCCCGCGCTCGAGGGCGGCGCGGTTCCGCCGCCGCCGCCGCCGAAAGCCGCGCCCGTCGCGCTCGTGCAGGCTGCGGAGGCGCTCTCGGAGGCGTGCGGCGGCGACATCAAGTACGTGATGCCGCTGACGAGCTCGCTCAAGAAGGACGTCGTCGCCAAGTCTCTTCTGCCGCGCGTCGTCGGCGTCGACGTCGACGCCTTCCGCGAGGTGCTCGACCGTCTCACCGCGACGACGCCGGCGAAGCCGCTGACGGCGACGGAGATCTTGATCGCGCTGCACGACGTCGACCCGGTGCGACACGGCGTGCCGCTGAAGAAGATCATAGACGCGTGCGGCGAGTGTTTCAATCGCCCGGACGTCTTCACGCCGGAGGTTGTCGCCGCGGCGTTGCAAAAGATGGTGGAGGCGACGCCGCTGCCGCTGCTGTTCATGCGGAGCGTGATCCAAGCGGAGCAAGCGGCGCCGAGCTTGCGGGAGTTCACGCTGGGGCTGCTGCGGACGTTGACGCGGCGGCAAGTGTGGAAGATGGACGGGAAGATTTGGGAGGGCTTCTGCAGGTGCGCGAAGCGCGCGACGCCGCGGTCGTTTCCGGTGATGATCGACCTGCCCCCCAAGGCGCTCGAGGAGCTACTGAATAAGGCGCGTTCTATTTCCACACTGGTCCCCATACCATACACCGCGTCGGCACCCGTGGTGAACGCCGTTCCTTGAGGACTTTACTTTCTCTCCCGGCGCGCGTTTCTCTCCGTCCATCACCCCTCGCTTTCAATCCCGACGCGCCTCGACGCCTTTCGACTTCAAGTCTGACGCCTTTCGACTCCGCCCCGACGTCGCTTGGCGCGGAACGACCCTCAGTTTCCCGCGCTGCGCGAGCCGCTGCGGGCGTACGCCTCGAGCGCGGCGGTGTCGCCGAACGTCCCGAGAGCGATCGCGGCGCTGCTGCAACAGGAGAAGGAGAAGGACAAGCCGCCGCCGCCGTGACGAGCGAGCGGAGGACGCGAGACGCGCGAACGATAAACCCTTTAGACGACTTCAGTACATTTACGAAGACGACGACTTCTACTCGTCGCGCGCGCGCGTCCTCCCTCTTCGCCGCCCTTCGCGCGCCGCCCGCCCGCGACCTTCCTTCCTTCATCCCTTCGCGGTCACGGCGGGCAGTAGTACCCGAACAGGATGCCCTGGATGCACGTCTGTATCGGCTGGTCGTACAAGATCGGTAACAATATCGCCGCGCCTATGTTCCCGAGACTGAGGAACGACGCGAGAAACGCGCAGAAGATGATCACCCCCTTGATCTGATCCGGATCCGTGAAGAAGTTGCTGTACGTTCCGATGTACAGCCCGTCCTCGTCGCGGTCGGGCTCGTCCTCGCCGCCGCGCTGCTGCTGGCTCGACGACGGCGACGGGTCCCCGGTCTCGTCGCGCCCGGACGCGCGCGGGAGGAACGGCGACGCGTTGGCGACGATCTTCGGAAGCGACGACGGCGACGGCGACGACGCGGTGGACGAACGACGCGCGGACGCGACGACGCGCGCGGCGGTCTTCGACGACGTTCGCGTCGCGCGCGACGCGAACGGCGTCGTCGTCGTCGCGAGCATCGTGGCGGGGCGGTGGTGCGACTCGAGCGGCGTCCTCAGCGCGCGGAGCACAACTGAAGTAGGCACGCGCTGCATGCCAGCTCACCAGCCTGCTGGCATGGCACCAGCACGTCGACCCTGCCCGAGCTCTCCTCAGGTGCGTTACGAAGTTTTTCACCCAACGCTCGGTTTCAACATCTGATCGCGTTCCCTTTCAACCGACCGATGCATCGCATCAACCTCGATCGTCGTCGCGAGGTGGAAGTGGACAGGTCGAGCTCTCGCTCCTTTCTCGTGTCGCGACAACTTAGCTAGCTAGTGTCGTCGCATCGTTGTTCACTCCGTTCGCGCGCCGCCCTCGCGAGATGCGCCGCGCGATATCGCGCCTCGCCCGGCTCGAGGCGGACGCTCGCGCGGCGCGCGCGCTATCCTCATCGGCCGCGTCCGCGTCCACGAGCGGCCGCGACCGCGTCGGAACGTCGCGCGCCGCCGCGGTCATCACGGACCTCCGCGCGCGACGCGAGACGAGCTGGTGGGATCGCAACGCCGCGCGGAACGAGCGGCGCGAGAAGGAGCGCCTTGAGCGCCGCGATCGCGCGCTCGCGGCCGGCGACCTCGCCGCGATCGTCGATCCGCCGCGTCGCGTCGCGCTCGGGCGCGAGAAGAACGTCTTGCTGAACAGAGAGCTCCTGAACGCGCGAGGCGCGGAAGAGATCCTCGCGCTGTGCGTCGACCGGCGCGACGACTTCGGTACGTTTTATACACTGGTCCCCATACGACCGCGTTGGCGTGGTGAACGCCGATCCTTAAGGACTTTGCCCGGCGTGTCTCTCCGCCCACCCCACGCTTTCAATCCCCGCCCTCGGCGCCTTTCAACTCCAACTGACGCCTTATCTCCACCCCGACAATGCTTTAGACTTCGTCGCGGTCGCGACCGCGATCGTCGAGCTCGCGACGCGCCAGCGCGCGCTGCCGTGCGGCGACGACAACGGGCACGTCCACGTGATGAGAACAAAGACAAAAATGCATCCGACGAAGCCGTCACGAAGCGGCCACGCGGCGTGGGAGTACTCGCCCGCGACCAGGGCGCTCGTGTCGGACCCGCGGTACAAGGCGCTTCTCGAGCTCGCGCGATCGAAGCTCCACGAATTTCGCGCGAGAGAGCTCGCGAACGTCCTTCGCGCGCTCTCGTCGCTGCACGTCCCCGCGGAAGACGCGGAAGACGAGCGCGAGCGCTCGCCCCCGGTCAGAGGGCGCGGAAAGGCGAGGGAGCGGTGGGAGGGAGAGGCGAACTACGCCCCCGAGCGCGAGATCGTCGCCGATTTCGCGCGCGCCGCCGAGGATCTCCTCAGGCGCGTCCTCCGTTTACACTGGTCCCCGTACGACCGCGTTCGCGTCGTGAACTTCATTCCTTAAGGACTAATAAGGACTTTCTCTCCCGGCGCGCGTCTCTCTCCGCCCATCACCCCTCGCTTTCACTCCCGCCAACCCTCGACGCCTTTCAACTCCACCCCTGACGCCTTTCAACTCCGCCCCGTCGACCCTCAGCCGACGCGGCGACGGCGGCGACCGCGTCTCCTCGCGGCATCTGTCCATGGTCCTCTCCGCGTTCGGCGGGTCCGCGCCCTCGCTCGCGAACGCGATCGGGAGGAGGATGAGCGAAGACACGTGGCGCGGCGTCGCGCGGATGGTCGCGAACGACGCGCGAAGCGGCGCGATGGACGCGCTCACGGTGTCGGGTGCGTCGTACTGGTCCCCGTACGACCGCGTCGGCGTCGTGAACTTCATTCCTTGAGGACTTTCTTTTCCCCCGGCGGCGGGCGCGTCTCTCCGCCTCCGTACCCCTCGCTCACGATCCAGGCACACCGACTCCACGCGTCCATCGCGACTCCGACGCCGACTCCGACGCCGACTGACGCGCCCCCGTGCGCCCGCCGCGCCGCCACCCCTCCGCCCCTCCTCCAGCGACGATGCGCGCCGTCGCGGAGACGCGAGCGCTCGCGGACGCCATCGACTCGTTCTCCTCGGGCGGTCTGAACGACCGCGCGCACACGCGCGCCGCGCTCGCGCGCGCGATCGAGCGGACGATGCACGAGATGTCTCCCCGGTCCGTCGCGTGGACGCTGAAGGCGCTTCGCGACGTCCCGAGCGTCGCGGCGGCGCTGAGCGAGCGCGGGTGGGACGCGGTTGCGGCGGGCGCGGCGACGGCGGCGCGCGAGGCGCGTCCTCGACGCCCTCGAGCCTACGATGCCCCGGACGGCGTCTCGGTGACGGCGTACGTCGACGCCGCGAGCGCGCTGGCGGAGGCGTGGACGACGCACCGCGGCGGCGTGTGCGGCGCGGACGACGTCGACGTGGGGGGGTACGATCGCGCGAGGGAGGGTTCGTGGCGCGTCGTCGCGCGCGGGTTCAAAAAGATCGCGACGTCGCGGTACCCGCGCGACTGGCGAGACGTTCATCGCGCGTTCTGCGCGATCGCGAACTGCGCGCCGCTGCGTCGCGCCGCGGAAGAGGAGGGCGAAGCGTTGTACGGCGCGCTGCGCGCGAGAGCCGCGACCGCGATGCGTCGGTTTGACATCCATCAGACGCGCGAGACGTTCCACTCCGTCTCGAGGCTTCCGCGCGCGATTCGCGCGTTGAGGACGCGCGCGGGCGCGGGAGACGCTGCCAGGTGCGTTCTGTACGTTTTTCACCCACCGCTCGGTTTCAACATTTGATCGCGTGGGTCCCTTTCAACTGACCGGTTGACCGGTGCTGTTTTCGTCAGCCCCTCCGCGCTCGAGACGCTCGCGGAAGCGATCGAGACGAAGTTCTCGCCGTATATCTACGACGCGAGCGGCTTGAAAGAAGCGCTCGTCGCCATCTTAGGATGGGAACCGCCGGCGGCGAAGAGCGACGACGACGACGACGGCGAGGGCGAACGCTCGCGCGACGACGACGACGACGACGCCAACGACGCCGCCGCCACCGACGACGACGCGTGGCTCGATCGCGTCGCCGCGTCGGACGTCGTCAAGGTTCTCCACACTGGTCCCCATACGACCGCGTCGGCGTGGTGAACGCCGATCCTTAAGGACTTTGCCCGTCGTCTCTCTACGCCCACCCCTCGCTGCTTTCTATCCTCGCCCTCGGCGCCTTTCAACTCCAACTGACGCCTTTCAACTCCACCCCGACGTCCTCGTCCTCGTCAAGGTTCTCCTCGTCCTATGCCACCTCGAGACCCCGGACGACGCGATGATCCTCGGCGGGCACGCCCGCCGCGTCGCGCGCGCGTTCGTCGCGCGCCACCTCGAGATGACCCCGAGGGAATTCGGGCTCGCGTCGCGCGCGCTCGCGGCGTTGCCGGCGGCGGGACGCGAGATCGCGGACGCGGACGCGGACCGCGTCGCGAGCGCGGCGCAAGAGGAGGTGAGACTGCTTCCCATACGACCGCGTTCGCGTGGTGAACGCCGTCCCTTAAGGACTTTTCCCGTCGTCACTCTTCACCCGCGCTTCCCTTTCAACGTTTGACCGGTAAGACGTTCGACTGACCGATCGCTTCACCCCACAGGTGACCGCCGTGCTCCGCAACGCGAAGAGATCGGGGATCGGAGGAGGAGGAGACGGCGACGACGAGGAAGACGACGAGGACGCGCCGACCGCGCCGACCGCGTCGACCGCGTCGACCGCGTCGACCGCGTCGGCGTCGGCGTCGGCGTCGGCGCGTCGTCAGACGGACTACGCCAACGTCCTCGAGGCGCTCGCGAAGGTTCCCTCGCTCCGGGACGCGACGACGCGCGCGCGGCGGTGGGACGCCGTCGCGCGCGCGCAAGACGCGCTCGCGCGAGACGCGCTCGCGCAAGACGCGCCCGAGGGGCGCGCGTACGATGCGCGCGCGCTCGCGAGGACGCTGGACGCGTGGGTGCGTGCGCCGCGCGCGCGATGACGCCCGCCCCCCCGCCCGCGATGTGTTCGGCGGCGCGGCGCGTCGTTTCGTCTCGTCTCGTCTCTTTTCTTCTCGTCTCTTTTCTTTTCTTTTCGCCGTTCTTCGTCGTCCCGCGCGCGCCCGATTTCGGCGTTCGGAAGCTGAGCGCGTCGACTGACCGACGCGCGCTTTCGCCGCGCCCCCGACGACGCGACGCAGGCGACCATCCCGAGCGTTTTTTTGGACGACGACGTCGGGCCGTCGTCGGAGACGCGCGAGGCGCTGAGCGCGAGCGCGCGGCGCGGCCGCTCGCGAATGAGCGCCGAGGATAAGGCGCGCGCGGCGAGGGCGTGCGAGGCGTTGGGCTTGGCGTTCGACGACCCGGCGCTCGCGAGCGGGGACGAGGACGAGGACGGGGGCGATTCGGGGCTCGAGAAGCTCTGAGAAGCTCCGAGCGTCGTCGCGAATGCGCGGCGGCGGCTGGCGGCGACGTGAAGTAGTTTCGTGTTCGCACTTTTATATACAGTACACAAACAAAATACAAGTGTGAAGGTGTGCACAGGGGTACTCCGCGCGATTTCGAGCGCTGTGTGTACGTCACGTCGACGTCGCGTCGCTCACTCGGTCGCCGCGGACGAAGCCGCGGTCTCGGCGGCGGCGGCAGGTGCCGCCGACGCCGGCTCGGCAGCAGCCGCCGCGGTATCGGCGTCCGCCGCGGCGGCCTCGACGACCTCGTCGGCGGACGGTGCCGCGGTTTCCTCGTGGACCGCGGCCGCGTCGGGCGTCGCCGCGGCGTCGGTCGCGGTCGCGTCGGTCGCGGTCGCGGTCGCGTCGGTCGCGGTCGCGTCGGTCGCGGTCGCGGTCGCGGTCGCGTCGGTCGCGGTCGCGTCGGTCGCGGTCGCGGTCGCGGTCGCGTCGGTCGCG
>Ga0181560_10004913_pt1 | contig 12023 bp, 9 predicted proteins | sample 011ome_20_FD_133751 | JGI IMG/M metagenome (GOLD analysis project Ga0181560, IMG submission 133751) | Coastal salt marsh microbial communities from the Groves Creek Marsh, Skidaway Island, Georgia - 011509CT metaG (megahit assembly) | ecosystem: Environmental > Aquatic > Marine > Intertidal zone...
CTGCCATGGCTTCCATCGCAGCAGAAAAGTCCTCTGCCTGCATAGCCGCATCAATTTCAGGACCCTGCGTTTCAAGTGCACCGAATAGGGCACGCTCTTCATCTGTTTCTGCAAATTTCACGTTCGCACCAAACGAATATTCAACGCCGTCTTTTTCTTCTGCTTGGGTCAGAATATTGTTGGCACGACGGAACCCTTGTACCAGGTTTTCACCATCCTCAGACGCGAGGAACTCAGACAACGCCTCGGCGCGTTCAACGAGAAGCGCAATGTCGTCATTTCCCTCAATCACCACGCAGGCGTCGATGACATCATGGCGGATCCCACGATCACGCAGATATACTTTTAATCGATCATGGAAAAACCCTAGCAGATCGGATGCAATGGCGGATGCATCTGCAACATTTTCAAATCGACCCAAATGTTCCGTGGCGACGCTAACCAATTGCAGTCGGATGTTGTTTTCCAAAACCAAGCGAATGATCCCTAACGCAGCGCGACGCAAGGCGAAGGGATCCTTTGATCCCGTTGGTTTTTCATCAATCGCCCAAAATCCGCATAGAGTATCCAGTTTATCCGCCAGAGCAACGGTCGCAGAAACAGCCTCGGTCGGGACATCATCGGATGGCCCCAATGGTTGCCAGTGTTGTTCACATGCGTTGGCAACATCCTGTTCTAAACCTGCGGCTTCGGCGTAATAGCGGCCCATCAAACCCTGCAATTCAGGAAATTCATAGACCATTTCCGAGGACAGGTCCGCCTTGGCTATTCCAGCAGCCTTTTGCGCCAAAACTGCATCTGAAGATGTCGCAGAGGATAGATCACCCGCAAGTGCAATGATACGATCAATGCGGTCCTTTTGACTGCCCAACTTATTGTGAAACGTCACATTCGCCAATCGCGCTGTCCACGCGGTTAGGCCATCGTTTTGCGCGACACGTAAATCATTTTCCCAAAAGAATTTCGCATCAGCCAAACGTGCTGACAAAACTTTTTTATTGCCCGCCAAAATGGTCGCGCCCTGATCTGCTGTTTCACGGTTTGCAACAGTTATAAAGCGAGTAATTTTACCCGATTTTGTATCTCGAACCGAAAAGAATTTCTGGTGTTCGCGCATAGACGTTTGCAAAACTTCTGGCGGCAGTTCCAAAAATTCTTGGTCAATTTCACCCATCAGCACAACGGGCCATTCGACCAACCCTGCAACCTCGACCAACAAACCTGCGTCTTCGACTAATTCTAGGCCGCTTGCAAATGCGATATTGGTTGCCTCCTGCAATATCATCTGCGCGCGCTCTTCAGGATCCAGAATAACGTATTCCTTTTTCAGAGACGCTGCATAGTCATCAAATCCAGACACACTAATCGGCCTGCCCGATGACATGAAACGATGGCCCATAGTTTGGTTGCCACTTTCAATGCCATCAATATTCACTGAGACAACTTTTGCATCCACATCATCACTCAGAACACAGGTAATAGAATGCAGTGGACGCACCCAACGCAAGGCCCCGGCCCCCCAGCGCATTGATTTTGGCCATGGGAAGTTGCGAATTGCGTGCACCAACACTTCGGCAATAATGTCGGCGGCTGGGCGGCCTGGCTTTTCAATAGTTGCTACATAGACCTGACCCTTTTTCTCCTCCCGCACCTCAAGTTGATCTTTGGTCAGTCCTGCACCGCGCAAAAACCCCTCGATCGCCCTTTCTGGGGCATCAACGCGTGGACCTTTACGCTCTTCACTTACAGTTGGGCTTTCACTTAATACCTCGTCAACAGCCAGCGTCAGGCGGCGCGGAGTTGAAAACGCGGCCGCACCTGAATAGGTCAAACCAGCATCAACCATCCCATTTGTGATCAATTTCTTCAAATCTTCCGAAGCACGGCGTTGCATACGCGCGGGGATTTCTTCTGAGAAAAGTTCAATCAGTAGGTTAGGCATTATTAGTCCCTTTCAGGGCAATTTGGATCTTTGGGTGATCCGTCGTAAAGTTTATCACCACAGTCGTTGACTTCGTGCCAGACGTATCCACGTCCATCAGTATAAATCGCAACAACACGGTCAATCCCGTATTCGATATTGCGTTGACCCCAAAATGCCACTGCATTTCCGTTTGCAAGGTCATTTCCAATTTGTTCTGCATCGAAGCAGTCAAACCAACCAGGGGCGACCCGAGGTTCAGCCTCTGGATGCAACTCAAAACTTTCCGTTAACATCCCAATGGATTGTTCGGCTTGAAAACAGGCACGGTACCGAATGGGCGAACTATCCGCATCAATCGCACTCAGCGAAGATACAGGGATTTCCTCGGGTGCGCCCGTTACAACAGACTTCAGTACAACCCGGTTATCCGTTTCACTTACGTCGTCATAAAACCCATAGATTTGCAAATAAAAGATCGCCGCACCGGCAAGGGCGGCACTGATTACAATCAGGGAAACAATGACACGTCCGTTCATGCTGAGTATCCCCCCGCTTCGGTCAGGACAAAGGCATCGGCACATCTTTTCGCGAGGCTACGAACGCGCCCGATATAGGCCTGCCGCTCGGTCACGGAAATCACACCGCGTGCATCCAGCAGATTGAAAATATGGCTTGCCTTGATGCATTGATCATATGCGGGATGCGCCATGATGATGCGTTTGGATGTCTTAGGATCAATATGTTTCTGATCCAGAATGGCCTGACATTCGGCTTCAGCCTCTTCGAAATGACGCAGCAAAACTTCGGTGTTCGCAACATCGAAATTCCAGCGTGCGTATTCCTGTTCTGTCTGTTTAAACACGTCGCCATATTTTAGCGCGATTGGTGCGTTGGGATCGTTAAAGGGCATATCCATGACGTGATCAACGCCCAACACATACATAGCCAAGCGCTCCAAACCATAGGTCAACTCACCTGACACAGGGTGGCAATCATGCCCTCCAACCTGCTGGAAATAGGTAAACTGGCTGACTTCCATGCCGTCGCACCACACTTCCCAACCAAGCCCCCAGGCGCCCAATGTCGGGCTTTCCCAGTCATCCTCAACAAAGCGGATGTCGTGCAGCGCCATATCGATCCCAATCACCTCAAGTGATCCAAGATATAGATCCTGCAGATCAGGGGGGCTGGGTTTGATCAGGACCTGATACTGATAATAGTGCTGCAATCGGTTCGGGTTTTCACCATAACGCCCATCAGTTGGCCGACGAGAAGGCTGAACATATGCAGCCGCCCATGATTTTGTGCCCAAGGCGCGCAGGGTTGTGGCAGGGTGAAATGTTCCCGCGCCGACTTCCATATCGTAAGGTTGCAAAACGGCGCATCCCTTGGCCGCCCAGTAATTTTGCAATCTTAGGATAATTTCTTGAAAAGATTTAGCTTTTTCAATTGTCATAGAGTTGAAACCTTATTCATGCGGCGCAATTGTCTCCTAAATAGGCAAAGCGGCCATGACGGTCAATGAAGGGTGGAGAATTTTACATAAAAACGAGACATCGTGGCGCGGGTGAATATGCGCAAGATAAAACTAGAAATCCGCGAAATGTTTGGTATGACCGACACATAAGCAGAATAAAAAACATAATTAAGAGGTTGGGATGCGTTATTGTTTGGGTTTGTTTGTTGCAATTTGGACTGCACTGATTGCGGGGACAAGCGTTGCCCAAGATATGCGCTGGATCCAAATTGAAGCACAGCCAAGTCTGCTTGAAGCGGAAACACGCGCGCGGATCTATGCTGAAGAATTTCCTGACATACAGGCGCATTCGATCGGGTCTGGATGGTATGCAATTACACTCGGACCGCTTCCTGAGGATCAGGCAGATTTGCGCATGACTGAACTGCGCGCACGTGCCGCGATCCCACGTGATAGCTTTCTGGCCACTGGGACAAATTATCGGCAACGCATTTATCCAATCGGCCCAGCCCCGGCTGCCGTAACGCCCGAAAAAACAGTGGAAGTGGAAGCTGCCCAAGAGGAAACGACACGAACATCCTTTGCTGAAAACGAAGAAAACGCAGCGTCTTTACAAACCACTCCTGAACCAAGCAGCTCAGGACCTGACGAGACCCTGAGCGAAGCACGTGCAGGCGAAGCACTGCTGAGCCGCGAAGAAAAAATGGACCTACAACGTTATTTGCAATGGGCGGGATATTACAACAGCACTATTGACGCCTCTTTCGGCCGTGGGACAAGACAGTCAATGGCCGCATGGCAGGCTGACAATGGGCACGAGGGCACAGGCGTTTTAACCACCGCGCAGCGTTCAAAATTACGGGCACAGTATTTTGCGATTTTTGATGACCTGGGCCTGGAAACACACCGTGACTTGGAAGCAGGTATCAGCATCGATTTACCAAAGGACGTTGTCGCATTTGACGCCTATGCAGCACCGCTTGCGCATTTCAAATCACGGGACACATCATCACCTACTCATGTGTTTTTGATTTCTGCTGCTGGAAATCCCAGTGATTTGGCAGCGCTTTATCGCGTTTTACCGACACTCTCCATCGTTCCAATGAACATTGAAAAATCACTTAAAAAAGATCGGTTTGAGATAAGAGGTGCAGGCAGTAAAACCGATGCGTACATTACCGCGTCGCACAAGGGTGATGAAATCAAAGGGTTTGGTCTGATTTGGCCCAATCAAAATGGTGAACAATTCGACAGACTTGTCGCTCACATGCTTGTGAGCTTCGAAACATTTTCAGGTACATTAGACCCAAGCCTCAGCGTTGCAATCAATGATCCTGAAACCGAGTTTGGTGTAGCAATACGCAAACCCGCATTTGTAAAGAGTGCGGTGTTTGTTTCAGATCAAGGTCACGCAGTGACCGATACAAGCGACCTTGAACAGTGTGATGCCCTGACCATTAGTGGAACCCACGACGCCGAAATTATTGCGCGGTCAGAAACGGGCGCAGGTTTGATTTCTCCTACATCTGATCTGACACCAATTTCTTACGCAAACCTAGGTTACCCTGTACGTAAGGGCGACAGAATGTTCCTATCCAGCTATCCATTCGGCGGACGCCTGGGATTGGCATCGCTCACCGAGACAACAATTGCCGAAACAGCTGATCTTTCAGGAAACACAGAAAAATTCCGTTTGGATCTATTGGCAGAACCTGGGGATTTTGGCGGGGCGCTTTTGGATCGATCAGGAAACCTCGCGGGTATTTTAGTTAGTCAAAATAACACAGGTCGCGTCTTGCCAAACAATGTAAACTTTGCAGCGTCTGCGGCGGTTTTGGCCAATATGATGGCATCCGTGGGATTGCGTTTAGGGGCCGCCCAAAGTCGGCGGTTAGATGACGTTGCGATGATATCATCAGCGCAAAACATGCTCACACCCATTGAATGTTGGATTGATTAAGCAGCCTGCCAAAATCTGCGAGTAAATAACACAAAAACGGCCATCAGTTCCAGTCGACCTAAAATCATGCCAAAGAACAGCAATCCTTTGGCGGTGCTATTTAAGTTTTCAAAATTCCCCGTTGGGCCAATTTCCGACCCAAGGCCTGGGCCAATATTTCCAATCGCTGTTGCCGCGCCCGACAGCGCCGTAATAAAATCCAAACCCGTGAGACCCAGCAAAAACGCCAACGCCCCAAGTGAGATGAAGAACATTACAAAGAAGACCATAACTGAGTCCATTACGTCCTGTGAAATTGGACGATCCTGAAAATGCGGAACATGCACGCTATTTGGCGATTGGATGCGGCGCAGCTGCGTTGACATCGCTGCAAGCATAATTTGATAGCGAAAGATTTTTACTGAACATGCAGTTGATCCCGCGCACCCACCGATCAAGCCGATAAAAAAGAAGACCGCCACCATGGGGGCGCCCCACAACATATAATCGGTAGATGCGTAACCCGTCCCGCTCATGATCGAGATGATATTAAAAAGGGCCTGACGAAACGCCTGTTCAATCGCAAAATTTTGCGAATAAATAAGATATATTGTAGTAAGCGCGATGATCAACGTCAGAGTTGCCACGAAACCACGGATTTGTTCATCGGTAAAAATGGGTCGCGCACTGCCATTCAAAAGCTGAACAAAGCGTACAAATGGCAAGGCTGCCAAAACCATATAAAGTGACGCTACATATTCAGCAGGCCCCGACATAGCGGCGAATGATGCATCATGTGATGAGAATCCTCCTGTTGCCACTGTTGTTAGGGCATGAATTAGCGCATCAAATCCAGACATATCGACAATGATATAGCTTAGGAAACAGGCAATTGTGAGACCAATGTAGATGATCGAAATTTGCCCTGAAATTTCCGTGGCGCGAGGTAAAATCTTTCCCATTGTGTCAAAAGATTCTGCACGGAAAAGTTGCATACCCCCCACGCGTAATTCTGGCAAAAAAACCATCGCAACGACAATGATCCCAATGCCACCCAACCAATTCAGAAGCCCCCGCCACAATAGCAGACCACGCGGCAAATCATCCAATCCACTGATCACAGTCGATCCCGTCGTTGTCAGGCCCGAGGTGGCCTCAAAAACCGCATCGACAATTGAAGATTGTGTCGCCCCCATCAAAAATGGCAAGGCCGCAAAAATCGGCAAAATAACCCATACGCCAGTTGTCAGAAGAAATGTCTTTTGTAGCTCAAGTCCTTGGGATTTTCCATTTGAGCAAGAGATAGAAACAAAGAGTCCAGACAGCGTTGTGATCACCCCCGCCTGCGCAAATACGCGCCAATGCGGGCTTCCATCCGCAAAATCCAAGATCATTGGGAAAAGCATCATCAAGCCAAGAAAGGCCACAATGATCCCAATCACGTATCCGATGGGTCGAATATCAAACATGACAAAACCGTTGGCGTTCAATCACACCAAAGTCAAGCTTGTTTATCCGCGGTGGATTAAGGATTCAAAAAAGCGCGGGTCAATAGAATTCGATGCAAATGTGGACCCATTGGTCAATACAGACACGGCGTCATGGCTGTGCAAGCTTTCTTGGTGGCTGGCCGCAACACGATAATCTGATATACGTGCGTCTGCGCTTAGTTGTCCTGCAAACAGTCTTGCAGCGTCTTCGACAAAAATTGGATTTGCGGCATTCAATTCTGCAAATGCTTGTTCATCTTCACGCTTGACCATGACTTGTGTTTCAGTAGGCACCGCTCGGCGGCACATATCAATCACATCTTCGAACCAAAGTTTTTCACCTTGTTCAAATTTAAGCGAAATACGCGCAACCGAACGTTGTGAATGCGGTGTTGCCAATTGACCCCGCAACTGGCGTGCATGTTCGGAAAGCTCCAGAGAACAAGGGCAAGTAGAGCTGTAAACATAATCAATATGCATCATCTTGTGACGCACACCTTTGTGTTCGACCAGTTCCAGCGTAATGTCATAATACTGGTAGCCAGACAGACCCGAACGCAGGCTGTTTACCTTGACAGGATAGGAAAAACGCAAAGCAATGCGCGCATCAAAACTTTCCAAATCATATTTGTAATCGTCCAAAACCGCTGAAACGACATCAACACTAAACCGTTCCTCTGCATGCTTATAAAAACTGCGCATTATGCGAGACATGTTGATGCCCTTTTTGTCAGCATCAAGGCTGACAGTGCCTGTCACAGATGTTTCAAGGGTGATTGAACCACCCGCCTTGGTTGCAAAACTGATCGGAAGGCGGAAGTTTGAAATGCCAACATGTTGAATGACGCGGTTTTCCCCACGGATCGAGGAACTGGGACCATTTTGCAGATCAGGTAAGGTGTCACGATATGCAGCATCCGCGTCAAAATTATCTGGGTATTTACGGGTAAGTTCTGGATAAGCGGCGGGCAATAAACCACGCAACGCAGTTAAATGCGGCCCATCCAATGCGTCCGCACCTTTTTCCGCTATAAAGCTGCGCAAAACATCCAATGTGGCCTGTGCCGCACTGCGTTCAACCTCTTTATCTACATCGCGACTATGAATATTCATGGCGAGCTCCAAAACTTAATTCTCTGCCTAATGTAGGCTTGAGATCAGAAAGTTTCCAGTCACGCTTTTCTCAATGTTAAAAACGACACGTAGCAAATTAACCCAATGCTGCCAAAATATCGACCAAAAGATCCTCTTGATCTTCTAAACCAACAGAGAAGCGGATTAAGCCATCCGTAATCCCCAAAGCAGCCTTTTGATCATCCGGCAGTCGTTGATGTGTTGTCGTAGCTGGATGCGTTGCAATTGATTTGGCATCCCCCAAATTATTCGAAATCACGGCAATCTTCAGACGGTTTAGAAATGCAAAACTAGCCTCTTGCCCACCCTTAATCTCAATTGCGAGCACAGTCCCGCCACTGCCCATTTGCCGTTGCACCAAATCATATTTTTCGTGTGATGGGTGATTTGGATAAATCACGCGTGACAATTTGTCATGCTCACTCAACTCTTCTGCCAAAAACTGTGCACTCGCTGCTTGGGCACGCACGCGCAACTCGATTGTCTCAAGTCCTTTGAGCATGACCCATGCTGTAAACGGGCTCATCGAGCCGCCAGTGTGCTTCATATAGGTTTCAATCGGCCCGCGGATCATATCCTTGCGACCCAAAATAACCCCACCCAGTGTCCGGCCCTGGCCATCAATATGTTTTGTTGCGGAATATACAACCAAATCCGCGCCAAGCGCGATCGCGTTGGAAAATACGGGTGTCGCGAAGACATTATCAATGATCACCAGCGCATCATTTTCTCGTGCAATTTCCGAAACCGCCGCGATGTCGATCACCTCAAGCGTTGGGTTTGAAATTGTTTCAAAAAACACAATTTTTGTATCTGGTGTTACTGCCGCACGCCATGCGTCCAGATTAGTGCCATCAACGAAGCTTATGTTGACGCCCATACGCGGCATGATCTCTTCTAGGATGTACAGACACGACCCAAATAGGGCACGCGAGGCAACAACATGGTCTCCGGCTGCGACCAATGACATCAGTGCCCCGTTCACGGCCGCCATACCCGATGCTGTTGCAAAGGCATCTTCCGCGCCCTCTAGCGCTGCAATCCGGTCTTCAAATATGGCAACAGTTGGATTGCCATAACGGGCATAAATAAATTCGTCCTCTCCCGATTGAATAAAGCGCGCTTGAGCCTCTTCAGCTGTTTCGTAAACAAACCCTTGCGTCAGAAAAATCGCTTCACTGACTTCGTTATATTGTGACCGACGGGTTCCGCCATGGACCATTTCTGTGCGTGGTTTAAATGTATTGCTCATCTTATTCTCTGTGGCATTTCGCCAATAAAAAACCCCTTCCACTCGGCCAAGGGAAAGGGGGTTCTTTCTTCCTGACCTTTTAGCGGTTTATTTTACGTGGCCCGCAATCCGGTTACAAATCGCCACACAAGTCTAATATCTCAACCCAATCCGATGGTCAATTGCAGCTGATCATTCTGAGAATTAACCGGACGCATTACTCCTGTTCCTCATCAAATTCGCCGTATTGCTGTAGGATTTTGTATTGTGTTGCCAAGAAAACCAAGAGCGCAAATGTCAGTCCGAAGGTTTTAAAATAAACCCAGATCTCGGACGATTGCGTGCGCCAAATGAGTTCGTTCAAAACAGCCAGCGAAAAGAAAAAGATCATGATGCGACGCGAAATGATCATCCAACCTTCGTCCTTCATAGGAACCGAACTGCCCAATATCGATTGAAGATACGATTTACCCTGCAACAATCCAACCGCAATTGCCCCCCCAAACAAGACATAAACCAAGGTTGGCTTCATCTTGAAAAAGCTCTCGTCATTCAGAAAAATCGTCAACCCACCGAAAATAAGCACTAGAACTAGTGTCAGCAACTGAACCTTGGACACCTCGCCAAACAACCGCCAACCAATCACGGTTGAAACACACAAGAAAGGAACAAAAATAGCGGTGGCAAGGACAAAGCCCGTGTATTCCTGTCCCGCAAATTCGACGACTTCATTTTTAAAAAAGATATAGGTCAAAAAGAAAACAGCCACGGGCAGCGTTTCTAAAATCGTTTTCAGCATTTGCTTGTTTTGCTTTTGCTCACTCATCTTATCCACCCAATTCAACAATCACTGCGCCCAGCGCAATTAAACACATCAACACAATCCTGCGCGGTCCTACTCTTTCCTTCAAGACCAACCACCCGATCAGCGCCGCAAATACCACGGATGTTTCCCGCAATATGGCGGCTTCGCCAACTTTGTCCAGACGTGTGGCCAACATGATTGAGCCAAAACTGAGGATTGCGACAAAGCCACCGATATAGCCGCGTAACACTAGGGGTCCAAGCGCGGGTCGATCCTGCATCTCCCACCACCTGATTGCTGCAAAAACGGGAAAGGTTATGCCATCAACCACAAAAAACCAGACCAGAAATGTAAATGGGTTCTCTGCTGCGCGAATTCCATAGGCATCGTATGTCGTATAAAGGGCTACAAAGAATCCTGTCGCAACGGCAAATAACAGTGCGGGACCAAATGTTTCGCGGTTTGTTTCCAAAAATACGAAATTATACACAGCCAAACCAAAAATACCGCAAAGCAGGACTAAAACACCCATCCATTGCGTCGCGCTAAAAGTTTCTCCAAAAATCAAATAAGCCCCAAAAACTGTAAACAGTGGACCTGTTCCCCTAACGACTGGATAAACAACCGTATAAGCGCCCTTTACATAGGCGTAGCCTTGCAAAATTTTATAAAATGTGTGGATGATCCATGCCCCAAACAATATTGGCCACAACAAAGGTTCAGGTGCAGGAACCAAAAGCATCGCAACAGGCAGCATGATTGTTGCATATCCAAAATCCATCGCACCGCGCGACAACCACGGATCATGACGCCCCTTTTGCAAGGCTCCGAAAACCGCATGCAGGAATGCCGCAAGCAGCGCGAGCCCCAAGGCGATTGAGTGCCCTGTTTCCGTCCCCTCAACCGCGTAGATCCACTCAGTCATTTGTAGTTATTCCAGCCCCGTTAATGCTTTGGCAAAATCTTCGGGGTCAAATGGGGCAAGATCATCAATTTGTTCACCAACCCCAATCGCATGAATGGGTAGTCCAAATTTATCCGCCAATGCCACCAAAACGCCGCCCTTGGCCGTACCGTCTAGTTTTGTCATAACCAAACCGGACACATCGGCGAGCTTTTTAAATGTATCAACCTGTGACAGAGCGTTTTGCCCAGTGGTTGCATCCAGAACCAACAATGTGTTGTGGGGTGCCTCGGGATCTTTTTTACGAATAACGCGTACGATCTTGGCCAATTCCTCCATCAAATCTTGGCGATTTTGCAAACGCCCCGCGGTGTCTATCATTAACAGATCGGTGCCGTCTTCTTGGGCCTTGGTCATTGCATCAAATGCCAGTGATGCAGGGTCTGATCCCTCTGGCGCAGTCAGTACGGGAACCCCCGCACGATCACCCCAAACCTGTAACTGTTCAACGGCAGCGGCGCGGAATGTGTCCCCCGCAGCGATCACCACAGATTTGCCTGCCGCCTTAAACTGGCTTGCCAATTTGCCGATTGTCGTTGTTTTGCCTGACCCATTTACGCCCACAACCAAGACCACCTGTGGCTTGGTCGGGTAAAGGGGCATGGGTTTGGCCACATGTTCCATGATCCGTGTGATTTCACCTGCAAGCAGCTGTTTAATCTCATCACTCGATAATTTCGTTCCAAACCGCCCCTGCGCCATGTTGGCGGTGACACGCAACGCAGTATCCACACCCATGTCTGATTGGATCAGCAACTCTTCCAGCTGCTCCAGCATCTCGTCATCCAACGTGCGACGAACAACTGTCGGTTTTGATCGCCCAAGCAATCGCTCCATGAAACCTGGTTTAGACGACTTAAACGCTTGCGGCACCGGAACTGGTGCAAGTTGCGAAACAACATCTGGCTCTGGCTCTGGCTCTGGCTCTGGCTCTGGCTCTGGCTCTGGCTCTGGCGCTGGCTCTGGCTCTGGCTCTGGCTCTGGCTCTGGCTCTGGCTCTGGCTCTGGCTCTGGCTCTGGCTCTGGCTCTGGCTCTGGCTCTGGCTCTGGCTCTGGCTC
>Ga0181560_10004914_pt1 | contig 12023 bp, 13 predicted proteins | sample 011ome_20_FD_133751 | JGI IMG/M metagenome (GOLD analysis project Ga0181560, IMG submission 133751) | Coastal salt marsh microbial communities from the Groves Creek Marsh, Skidaway Island, Georgia - 011509CT metaG (megahit assembly) | ecosystem: Environmental > Aquatic > Marine > Intertidal...
GCGCGTCGTAGTCCGTCGCCGTCGCGAGGTTCGGGGCGAGATCGCACACGAATCCGTCGAGGCCGTCGCGCGCGCACAGGACGTTGCTCGCCTTCACGCTCCCGTGCGTCGCGCCCGCGGCGTGCAATCGCGCGAGCCCGGACGCCGCGCCCGCGGCGACGGCCAGCCTCTGGCACCAGGAGAGTCCATCTCCGGACTCGAGCCGCGAGGAGACGCACCCGCCGTCGCACCGCGGCGTGACGAGGCACGCTCTCGGGCCGTCGACGGAGACGCCGACGCGGTGCTTCACGTTCGGATGCGACGTGAGCGCGCGGAGGATGGCGTCGCGCACGAACGCGCGCGCGGTCTTGGCGTCGTCCGCGCGCGTCACGTCCGCGCTGAGGACCTTGACGACGACGCGCGTCGCCCCGAGCGCGCCGGCGTACGATTCGCCCGCGGGGGATCGCGACAGGAGCGCCGACTCCGCGAAGCCGTCGCACGCGGTCTTCAGGACCGCGTACGGGAGGACGCGGACCTCGGGGAGCGGCATCGCGGAGGTGGCGTCAGGGGAGAGGTGGTCTCATGACCGACGACGCGTCGCTCGCGCGACGGGAGATGCGACGACGACGCGCGCGCGAACGCTTTCGTCAACGCCAACGGTTTTTCTGAACGAAGTTTTTCGTAGTTTGTCGGTGACCGCTGTCCAGTTCGAGCCAACCTCGCGCGAAGGGTGTCGTCTGCAAAAGAGCGTGTTCGTGTTTTACAATACCCCGACGATGGCTAAGTCATCGCTCGCCGTCTCGCGAACGCCTCACGCTCCCAGTCTGCGGCGCGCGACTCGACCGAATCGCGCGCGCCACCCACCCACGATGAAAGTCATCAGTTCGTCCTTCTCCTCTCGAAGAAGACCTCTCCTCTCCTCTCAATTGATGATTAACGGTTCGCCTTCGCGACGCGCTCGAGCTCATCCTTCTTCTTGATCGCGTACGAGTTCGACGACCCCTTCGCGGCGTTAATGAGCTCGTCCGCGAGGCACTCCGCGATCGTCTTCACGTTCCTAAACGCCGCCTCGCGCGCGCCCGTCGTGATGAGGTAGATGGCCTGGTTCACGCGGCGCAGCGGGGAGATGTCCACGGCTTGGCGACGAATGACGCCGGCGCTGCCGACGCGCGTCGCGTCTTCCCTCGGCCCGGCGTTGATGATCGCGTCGACGATGACCTGAATCGGGTTCTGGTCCGACAGAAGGTGGATGATGTCCATCGTGTGCTTGACGATCCTCACCGCCATGAGCTTCTTGCCGTTGTTGCGGCCGTGCATCATGAGCGCGTTCACGAGCCTCTCCACGATCGGGCACTGCGCCTTGCGGAAGCGCTTCTGCGCGTAGCGGCCCGCGGTGTGCGGGACGTACACCGCGTGCTTGGACTTCACGCCGATGTAATCCTGCGGAGTTGGAGGAGGATTGGGGTCAGGCGACGTCGCGGGGGCGCGGGTTCCGGGGAGGGACGGGGAGCGCGGACGATGCGGGAAATCGTTCGCCTCGTCCCCTCGCCGGAGCGGGGTAGGGATGATGGCGACTTGTGACGCGGTCGCGGAGGCGGTCCGGGGCTAGAATCGGGCGGTGAGCGACGGCGTTGCGTTCACACGAACCTCGAGGGAGATGTCGTTGATCTGCGGAGGGAGGGGGAGGTCGTCAGAACGGCGCGCGGGAGGGGAAGACGCGGACGCGCGGCGCGGGGTCGAGGCGAGGCGAGCGAAGAAAAACATCGCGACGCGCGTCCGGGGGAGACGCCGCGCCGGGGGACGCGAGCGTGGAATCGCGACGCACCTCGACATCGTCGTACGTCCACTTGCCGAAGAGCTTAATCTCGGAAACCTCAGCCATGGTGAGCGGCGAGGCGGGTCGTGCGTCGCGCGTTCGAAAGAGGGCGACGAAGCCGGGGGCGTAAAGCCCTAAACGCGCGCGCACCGGGCTCCAGAGCGCCTGCGTGAGAAGTCGACCGACCGCATAATAATTCGTCGTGTAAAAACTCAGCACGGCGTCGAAACTCGCGCCACCACGCGTCGCGCGTCGCTCCCGCTCGGGCCCGACGCACGACGCCCCGGCTCGCATCATGGGAGGCAAAGCGAAGCCGACGAAGCACTCCGCGAAGGAGATCGCGGGGAAGGTGGCCGCGGCGACGACGAACAAGGGCGGAGGCAAGGCTGGGCTCGCCGATCGCAAGGGCGGCGCCGCGGGCCACGCGAAGTTCAAGTGCCCGAGCTGCGGGCAGCAGGTCCGTCCGCGGCGCGTCGCGTCGAACCGCTCAGCGTTGTCGCGTCCGTCGCGTCCGGGGATCTCGCGCGTCGTCACGTCGTCGTCTCTCCGCGGCTCCCGTTAGTTAATCCTGACGACGTCCGACTCCGTCCTCCGTCCGTCGCGTTCGAAATCGTCAAAAATCAATCGCAGGCGCCGTCGATAAAATCAGCCGAGATGCACTGGGACTCGAAGCACAGCAAGCTGCCGTTCGTGCCGGGGGATTGGTCGGACACGCACGCGGAGCACGGGGGCGTGACGACCGCGGGCGTCGCGGTCAAGGGCGCGGCGAAGCAGAAGACGGTGCACGAGCTCGCGAAGACGAAGACGGGACAGGAGAAGCTCAAGCAGCTCGAACAGGAAAAGCTCAAGCAACAGTTTTAGGGCGGGGCGGATGGTGTGCGATGAGAGCGCTCTCTTCTTCTCTATCAGTAGTGCGCGTTGGATTAATACAGGCGTAAAACCTCTCTATTAGTATTGCACGCGCCGCCCGCGCGGGTCCGCGCGTCTTCGCGGGTTCGCGCTCGGGCCTTTCGCGACGACGCCGCCGACGAGCTTCGACACCGGCGGCGGCGGCGGCGGCTGCGGCGGCGCGCGATCGCACGACGCGTCTCTCTCCTCCTCCTCGTCCGCTACTTCGTCGATACGGAACATCATGCTCGGCAGCGCGGCCACCTCCGCGGCGAGGCGGTCTTGCTCCGAGTGCTCGTCGAGAGGGCGCCACCCGCCGCGCTCCGATTCCTCACATCCGCCGCCGGGTCCCCCTCCTCCTCCCGGGACTCTCATCGGCGCGTACGACTGCACCTTCCTCCCGTCCTTATCCCACCGCACGATCCTTCCCGCGGGAACGCGATTTCGCGCCGGTCGTCGCACGTTCGCGTTCGACACCGGGGGATGTCTCAGTTTCTTCTTCGCGTCGCCCCCCCGCGCGTTCGCCGGAGCGCGGCGATTCGCATTCTCCTTATTATTATCCGACGACGCGTCGCGCGGCTTCCTCGCGACTGGCGCGGCGTACGGCGCGCCGACCGCGAGCTTCTTCTTCCTCGCAACGGCGGCGGCGGCGGCGGCGACGTCGCCGCGCTCCTTCTCCGCGGATAAACCCCGGTCCCGGTTCATCGCGCGCGCTCTGAGCCCGTTCACCGCCGGCCCGACGACGGGCGCGACGGGCGGGACGACGAACGACGGCTTCTCCCTCGGCTTCTCCCGCGGCTCCTCCTCCTTCGCCTTCGCCGCGCGGAGATTCGCGGCGGCTCGGCGCGCGATCTCCACGACCGCTCTCGCGCGGACGTCCAGAGGGACGACGACGGGCGGCGGCGGCGGCGGCGGCGGCGGGGGAGACGTCGACGTCTCCCTCGACGTCTCCCTCTCCCCCGGGACGTCAGCCGCCGCGCGCGCGATGTCCTCCGCTGATGTCGGAGGTTGAGGGCCGTTCTATACAAGCGAATGTCGGGGTGGAGTTGAAAGGCGTCAGTTGGAGTTGAAAGACGGCGAGGGCGGGTATTGAAAGCGAGGGGTGGGCGCAGAGATGCGCCGGGCAAAGTCCTTAAGGATCGGCGTCCACATCGCCAACGCGGTCGTATGGGGACCAGTGTATAGAACGCACCTGAGGTCGACGTCTCGCGATGACACCCTCGGGCGGCGCGACGGCGTCCGCACTCGGGGGGACGTCGATCCCGCACCGCCTCGCCTGCTTCGCCGCGGTCTTCAGCGCCCTCGCCTCGTGCTCCGCGGTGCTCGCCGCCTGCGGCAGCCGCATCTCGTCCCCGCCTCGTCGCGCCATCGCGACGGCGTCGAACGCGGGCACAACCGTCGACGCCATCGCGCGTTGATCGTCTCCCACTGCGGCGAGCACCTCGCGCGTCACCCCCGCGTCGCGCAGCGCGAGCCCGCACGCTTCGCGCAGCCGCGCGAAGTCGCGTATCACCTCCCTCGCCGTCGGCCGGTCGTCCGGGTTCTTCGCGAGCATGCGCGCGCAGAGATCGCGCAGGTCCGCGCCGTACTCCGACGGAAGCGGCTTGGGTTTCTGAGGGTCGTTCCATACGAGCGAACGTCGGGGTGGAGTTGAAAGGCGTCAGGTGGAGTTGAAAGGCGCCGATGGCGGGGATTGAAAGCGAGGGACCCTGGGTGGAGAGATGCGCCGGGAAGTAAAGTCCTTAAGGATCGGCGTTCACCACGCCGACGCGGTCGTATGGGGACCAGTGTATAGAACGCGCCTGATGCTGCACCAGTCGCGTGAGCTCGCCCATCGTCCTCGCTCGGAACGGCTCCGAGAGCTGCATCATCTCGTACAACACGCACCCCGCCGCCCACACGTCCGCCTTGTGGTCGTACGGCTTTCTCTTGAACATCTCGGGGGCCATGAACACGGGGGTGCCGACGAACGTCCGCGCCATGGCGTCGGCGCCGCCGCCGCCGTCGTCGAATCGGAGCTCTCTCGCGATGCCGAAATCCCCGAGCGCGACGCGACTCCGCCCGCGATGATGCGACGCGTGTGCGCCCTCGTCGCGGTGCGCGCCCCCCGCGACGGGAAGATGATCGCGGCGCAGGAAGACGTTCTGCGACTTCAAGTCCCGGTGCAGCGTGTCGTGCGAGTGCAGGTGCTCCACGCCCAGGATGATCTGCGCGAACCAGTCCAGCACGACGCGCTCGGGGACGCGCCTTCCTCGCTTCTTGTGCCGTCGCAGCAAGCTCGCGAGGTCGCCGCCGGTGCAGTGCGGCATCGCGATGTACACGCTCCCGCCGTCGACGAAGGACTCCGTGCACTCGAGCACGCACGGGTGGTGCGCGCCCTTCATGATGGACACCTCGCGGAGGCACATCTCGCGCTCGAGCTTCTTCGTCGGCAGCTTCACTTGCTTGAGGACGACCTCGTCGTCGTCGATGGCGCGGCCGACGCGCCGCGCGAGGCGCCGCGCGAGGAATATCTTGCCGTATCCGCCCTCGCCGATCTTCCTCGTGACCTCGTACGGGCCCACGACCGTCGGCATCGCGCTGTTGGCGGTCTTTTGACGCGCGGTGCGTGGCCCCGGCCCCGCGCCTCGGTCAATGCGGACGACGTCTCGCAGTCAACGAGAAACGAACGGAAAGAAAGTGCGGGGCGTTATTCGTCTATCGTCGAACGTTTTTCACCCACCCTCGGTTTCAACGTTTGATCGCGTCCACTTTCAACCGACCGATGAACGTATTTCGTGAACGCCTTTGAAACGGCCCACGGGACTGGACGGCCGCGCAGACGAAATCGGACACTTGGCACGAGGCGAGGCTGCTGAGGCGCGAGGGACGGGAAGGAAGGAACAGAGTTCGACGCGCGGCGCGCCTTCTCGCACTACTGATGCGTCGCGCCGCCGCGACGACGCGCGCCCCGACCTTCGTCGTCCTCGTCCTTCTCCTCCTCGCCGGCATGGTGTCCGCGGCGCCGGACCCGCCGCGCGCGAGGAAGGGCGACTACTACGGCGTCCTCGGCGTCGCGAGGAGCGCGGACGCCGCGGCGATCAGACGCGCGTACCGAACGCTGTCGCTGCGATTCCACCCCGACAAGAACCCCGCGCCGGACGCGCAGGAGCGATTCATCGAGGTGAGCGAGGCGTACTCCGTGCTGAGCGACGACGCGAAGCGGAAGCACTACGACCGGTGGGGCGCCGCGGGCGGTCACGGCGGCGGCGGGGGAGGCGCGACGTCGTCGTCGTCGTCGTCGGCGGCGTCGTCCTACGCGAGCGACTTCAACGCCGCGGACGCGTTCAAGGTCTTCGACTCGTTCCTGGACGACCTCGACGACGCGCTCCTCGACGAGGAGAAGCTGAACGAGATCGTGAACATGTTCGGCGGCGAGAAGGACCCCGCGAAGCAGGGCTGGATCGAGTGGGGGGTGAAGGCGACGGCGAAACGAGCGATCAAGACGTTCGTGCCGTGGGCGTACAAAGCCGCGGAGGACGGCGCGTTTTCGCTGCAGGTGAACGGCGTGGACATGACGGACGGGCTCGCGCAGCACGCGAGGGCGAGGAACGAGAGGCGAGAGAAGGCGCTGCGGGAGGGAGTGGGCGGCGGGAAGAGAGCGAACGGGGGGGAAGAGCTGTGAGATAGACGCGGCTTCGACGCGTTCGTTTTCATTATTCGTTCGCTCGTAGTGTACGACAACGTCCGACGATCGCGCGTCCGTCCGTCTCTTCTCGACGCCTCATTCGCCGTTCTCCTTCTTCTTTTACCCCCTCCCTCTAGTGCTCCCCTACGCCCCCAGCGTCCGGCGGGTCCACGCTCCATCCCCCTCCGCTCGCGCTCAAGCTCGGCAGTCGCATCCCCCGCGACACGCACATGTTCCCGATGGCGACGTAGAGCTCGAGCAGATCTTCGTTGGAGACGAGCTCCACCTTCAGAAGCACCTCGCCGACGGTCATCATCCCGGGCATTCGAACGAAATTCGCGACGTACAAGTGCGATAACACCGCCATGACCATCTGGCAGTCCATCCTGTCGGTGATCCCGCCGTGCCCGGGGATGAAGTCGCTGAAGTCCTTGATCTTAAACGCGCGCTTAAACCCGGACGCGAACAGCCCGCCGAACGGCGCGATGATGGACGCGAGCCACGCGAACACCACGGCGTGGACTTGAAACCACGACGCTCGCACGGTCCTCAACCCCAACCAACGCGTCAGAAACGTCCCGATCCACCCGTGCGGGATCAGCGACCCCAACGCGCTCTCGAGGTTCTGAGAGCCGTTCCGCGCGAAGCGACGTAGTACGTCGGGGCGGAGTCGATAGGCGTCAGAAGTTGAGTCGAAAGGCGTCGCCCGAGGTGTGTCGGGATTGAAAAAAACGAGGCGTAGTGGGCAGAGAGAAACGAACGCCGGGAGAGGAAGTCCGTCCTCAAGGAACGGCGTTCACCGCGCGAACGCGGTCGTATGGGAACCGGTGTGAGATGGTAGAACGCGCCTGCGCGAGGTCGCCGACGCTCACCGTCGTCATCCGGAACAGCGGATCCGCGTCGCACTCGACGTTTTGCCCCCACATCCTCAGGTGGTCCGGCGCCGGGCACGTCAGCCACGTCTGCGTCTGCATCGCGCGCGCGATGAACGGCGCGGCGAGGATCGTGAGCACGAACGCGCCGATGAAACCCTCCCAGGTTTTCTTCGGCGAGATTTTAATGAGCGGCGTGCGGCCGATGAAAAAACCGCACAGGTACGCCGCGATGTCGTTGAAGACGACGATGACGACGGGAAATACGAACCATATCAACCCTTCCAGAACGTTCGCGACGAAACACGACGACTGCATCAGCACGGTGGCCACGATCATGTGCGTCCACGCGAACTGCCCGAACTGGTACACGTAACGCCGTTTTCTGAGCGACAACACGAACAACACGAACCCGCACATCCACCCCAGGTACGACATCATCGAGTGGTGCGCGAGGAGAAACATCCCGACGTTCCCCAGCCCTAACGACGCCACCCCGGAGCCCGCGGTCGCGTGCGACGCCACCGACCGCGCGAGCTTCGCCTTCAGAAACCGCCCGTACGAGAAGAACGTCGCGACGCCGTAGAAGTACCACTGTTGGAGCCGGAACCACGGCAAATCTTTGGGCCATTCCATACAAAAAAAGTTCACCGGTCAGTTGAAAAGGGACGCGATCAAATGTTGAAACCGAGTGGTGGGTGAAAAACTTTTGTATAGAACGCACCTTTCTCTTTCCTCGTCTCCACCGCCAGCGCGAAGAGCTCCTTCACCATCGACATCTGCACGAGGAAGATGAGCGCGATGACCGGGACGTGGCCAAGGCGCAGGACGAGGAAGAAGCTGCCGAGCATCGCGACCGTGGGGCCGAGGCGCGTGCGGAGCGACCGCCATTTCGAGGGCTGCGATGTGAGAGCGGGTCGTTAGAATTAAATAATTAGGGATGCTGTCGCGACGTCGCGACGACGGACTCGCGGTCGAGGCGGGTTCCGCGCGCGGGCGAGGACGCGCGAGCGCGCCGTCGCGCGAGCGGGGACGCACCGAGCCGGCGAGGAGGTCCTTCAGCTTCGAGCGCCCGCCGCGCTTGTGCGCTCGGGGCGTCGGGGTGTCGTGTTCCAGCCCATCTCGGAAGTAATCCCTCTGGTGATGGTGCCGCGGGGAATCCGACGGCGACGCGTTCGCGCTCCGAGTGGACGCGCGCCGGCGGAGCTCCATGGCGTCTCGCGCGACGACGACGACGACGACGACGACGACGACGACGACGACGCGGTCGAGGCGGGGCGCGTCACGCGATGCGACGCGCCGTGCCGCCGGCAGTGACGCGACCGGGACTCGGTAACGACCACTTCTCGGAGGGGTCGAGGAGTGGAGCTTCAAGTTCGAACGCGCTGTTCGTCGTGTCAAGTCAGATCACCAGGCGCGGGCCCAGCGGCGCGGGCCGGGAGCGCGAGAGACATGCCGCCGCCGGGCGTCGCGGCGGCGACGGCGGGGATCAAGCGCGACGCGGACGACGACGTCCTCATGTGCGCGCTCGCTCCTCGCGTCGCGCTCGAACGGCGACGTCGCCGTCCATCTCACGCGGTCGCTCTGTTCGTCGCCCGCCGGAGTCAACGTCAACGTCCGTCGGTCGATCTGCCCGCGCTCGCGTCCTCACCTCTCGCCACCCCGTCCTCCCTTCCTCCTCGTCCTCGTCCTCGTCCTCCTCCTCCTCCCTCAGGGACGCGCTCGAGCTGTCCGACGCGCTCGGGCTGAGCTGCGTCGTGGGCGGCGCCGCGAGCAAGCGCGGTCGTCTCGAGGACCAGTGCCTGCTCAAGATGAAAGGTCTGACGCTCGAGCTGGACATCAGCAACGACGCGGGAGGGGGAGGCGGAGGACGCGGCGCCGGCGTCGGCGTCGGAGGACGTCGCGCGTCGCGCGCGTCGTCGTCGTCGTCGTCGTCGCGGCGGCGGTCCGCGGGGGCGCGCGACGAGTTCAGCGCGCGCGTGAAGCTCGACCTCGGCGCGGCGGCGTTTCCGGCGGCGTCGTCGGCGGTCGATCCCGGCGTCCGACGCCACGCGACCGGCGGCGGGTGGCCGATGGGTAGCGGCCCGCCGCGCGGGGTGATGTGCGGCGGCGGCCCCGGCGGTACATCCGGCGCGTGGTCGCTCGAGCTGCGACGCGCGACGCGCGACTCCGTGCTCGGGTTAGAGCGCGGGCTCGCGCGGCTCGGCGGACGCGACCTGCGGTGCTTAGTCTCGCTGTCGCTGCGAAACGGCGGCAAAGGGCTCGGCGACGACGGCGTCTCGCACCTCGCGCGCGCGCTGCGCGACGCCGTGCCGCGCCTCAAGTCGCTGTGCCTCGCCGGGAACGACGTGGGCGTCGACGGCGCGAAGGCGCTGAGCGAGGCGCTCGCGGGGAGGACGCGAGCGGACGCGGGCGAGGACGTCGTCGGCGGCGTCGCCGTCGGCGGCGTCGCGCTCGAAGAGCTCGACCTGAGCGGCAACTCGATCGGCGGCGAGGGCGCGTGCGCGCTCGCGGACGCGCTCAACACGACGGGCTGCGCGAAGCTCCGCGCGCTGAACCTCGCGAGGTGCGCGATCAGCGCGCGCGGCGCGGTGGCGATCGCGGAGATCATCCGCGGGCAGGCGCGTTCTATACGCTGGTCCCCATACGACCGCGTCGGCGTGGCGAACGCCGATCCTTAAGGACTTTTCCCGTCGTCTCTCTCCGCCCAGGGTCCCTCGCTTTCAATACCCGCCCTCGGCGCCTTTCAGCTTCAACTGACGCCTTTCAACTCCACCCCGACAGTCTCGACGCGGCGGCGACGGGAGCTTCGCGTTGACGGACGTGGACGCGTCGCAGTGCGGCATCGGCGACGTCGGCGCGTCGGCGCTCGCGAGCGCGATCGACGACGCGCGCGCGGAGGCGGTCGAGCGCGTCGTGCACGGCGCGAACGCGTGGTCGTCCGGGAGCGATTTCATCGACGGGATGACGGCGGCGGCGGCGGCGGACGACGACGGATTCGGATTCGGACTCGGATTCGGACGCCGGCTCGGAGAGGAAGCCGCGGGGCCGTCGAGGGGGCTTCGCGGGTGCGGGTTCGGCGCGCTGAAGCTCGGGTTCAACGGGATCACCGGCGTCGGCGCGACCGCGCTGTCCGGCGCGCTGAGGCGCGCGCAGGACGTCTCGAACCTCGACGCGCGCGTCGAGGTCCGCGGTCAGCCCGGTCCAAGTCCCGGTCCCGGAAGCGCGCCGTCGCCTCCTCCTCCTCATCTTCCCCGCGCACGCGGGACGATAAGCCGCTCGTCGCGCCGCGCGGTCGTCCGCTCGCTCGACCTCAAGTGCAACGCGCTCGGCCCCGAAGGCGTCGTCGCCATCGCGAACTGCCTCGACGCCGTCTCCGACGAGCTCGACGTCTCCAACAACGACGGCGGCGACGCTGGCGCCAAGGCTCTCTCGAGGGCGCTGAAACGCGATCCTCCGCTTCGGTCGCTGCGGCTCGCCGCGAACGACGTCGGGCCCGAGGGCGCGTGGTGGATCGCGGACGCGCTCGGCGCGAACGACGACCTGCGAGAGCTGGACGTGAGCTCGAACCCGCGCGTGGGCGACGGCGGCGCGCGCGACGTCGCGGAGGAGCTCAAGGCGCGTTCTATCTCACACTGGTCCCCATACGACCGCGTTGGCGTGGTGAACGCCGATCCTTAAGGACTTTTCCCGTCGTCTCTCTCCGCCCATACCTCGCTTTCAATCCCCGCCCTCGACGCCTTTCAACTCCATCTGACGCCTTTCAACTCCACCCCGACGTTCGCTCGTATTGAACGACCTCAAGACGAACGCGTGTTTGCTTCGACTGGACGCGCGGCGGTGCGGCGTCGGCGACGACGGCGGCGACGCGATCGCGGAGATGCTCGACGTGAACGCCACGCTGACGACGGTGGTGCTGCGCGAGAATAAAGCGCTGAGCGAGGGGAAGCGCGTCGCGCTGAGGGCGCGGTGCGGGCTGCGGCTGGACGTGGAGGCGTCGACGACGGCGTCGACGACGGACGGCGGCGGCGTCGGGGGGGAGTGGGGCGTCGCGGGGGGGGACGATGGCCTTAGTAGGTTTATGATGTCTTAGTAGCGGAGACGCGGTGTATTCGTACTGTACGGTAGTAGACACGTGCGTAGACCGCGCGCGTCCGACGCCCGCGCGGCTTCAGCGTCGCGCCGAAAAGAAAACGCGAGTTGTTGTCGTCCCTACCGCGGTCGGTTGCTTTGAAGCGCGCGTTAGGGCACGGATTGATCGTCATTCGTCCGGGCGCGCGCGGGGCGGCGGCGAGCGAGGATCATGCGTCGACGCGCGGCGGACGCGTTGTCTTCTTCGACGATCGCGGCGCTTCGGTACGTTCGCGGGGACGTCGCGGAGGCGCGCGCGCTCGTCGCGCGCGACGCCGCGAGGCGCGCGTTCGCGACCGCGACGACGCGGGGCGATCTCTCCTCCGCGTCGCCGCATCAGATATCGTCGTCGTCGTCGTCGTCGTCGTCGCGCCGGCGCGCGTCGGCGTTCGCGTCGTCGCGCGGGTTCGCCGCGGGCGCGGACGGCGCGGCGGGCGGCGGCGGCGGCGGCGCGGGCGGCGGCGGCGAGGGCGGCGGAAGCGGTCCGCGATGGGGAGGAGGGGGAGGAGGCGGCGGCGATAAGCCCCAACGGCAGCAGCCCTCCAGCCTCCAAGCGAAGATCGACGCGCGTCGCGCGTCGCGCGACGCGGACGCGGCGACGCCCGGGGGCGGCGGCCGCGGCGGCGGCGGCGGCGTGCGCGGCGGCGGCAAGCAGCGCCAATCGAGGGAC
>Ga0181560_10004917_pt1 | contig 12020 bp, 9 predicted proteins | sample 011ome_20_FD_133751 | JGI IMG/M metagenome (GOLD analysis project Ga0181560, IMG submission 133751) | Coastal salt marsh microbial communities from the Groves Creek Marsh, Skidaway Island, Georgia - 011509CT metaG (megahit assembly) | ecosystem: Environmental > Aquatic > Marine > Intertidal zone...
GATCGTCCCTCTGACGTCTCTCTCTCGCGATCCGCAGGGCCCGCGCGGTCTCGATAAGCTCGTGCACGACGATAAGGGCGTGACGACGATCTCCAACGACGGCGCGACGATCATGAAGGTGCGTCGCGAAGCGCCGATCTCGCGCGCGACGCGCCAACAGACGTTTTTCGTATTTCCCACGCTTCGCTGCCGCCGGCGGCCGCGTCGCGCCTCGCCGCGCGCGCTTTTTCCTCCGATCGACCGACGCTCCCGTCCCCATCCTCCTCCCCCTCCCACGCCGCAGCTTCTCGACATCGTCCACCCCGCGGCGAAGAGCCTCGTGGACATCGCGAAATCGCAAGACTCGGAGGTGCGCGCGTCGCCTCCCGCGATCGATCGTTCGATCCCCCGCGATCGCGCGCGATCGATCGTCGTCCGCTCCGCCCGTCCTTCAAAAAAAAAACCGAGCCTCCGACCGAATAACAACCATTCATTCAATTCGTCCGACGATCGGAGATCAGAACGGTCCTCCTCCCGTCCTCGCTTCTCACGCTCTCTCCCCCCGCGATCGCAGGTGGGCGACGGCACGACCACGGTCGTCATCCTCGCCGGAGAGTTCCTCCGCGAGGCGAAGCCGTTCGTCGAGGACGGCGTGCACCCGCAAAACATCATCAAGTGGTTCCGCGCCGCCGCGCGCATGGCGGTGGATAAAGTGCGAGAGATCAGCGTCTCCATCGAGGGCGCGTCGCCGGAGGAGAAGTCCGAGCTGCTCAAGAAGTGCGCGATGACGACGCTGTCGTCTAAGCTCGTGGGCGGCGAGAAGGAGTTCTTCGCGCAGATGTGCGTCGACGCGGTGAACACGCTGGACCAAGGCGCGTTCATATTTCTGTACACTGGTCCCCATACGACCGCGTTCGTGTTGTGAAGTTCATTCCTTAAGGACTTTCTCTTCTCCCGGCGTTTCTCTCCGCCCAGGGTCCCTCGCTTTCAATCCCGACACGCCTCGACGCCTTTCAACTCCGCTTCTGACGCCTTTGAACGCCACCCCGACGTCGCTTTGAACGATCGAACGACCCCGACCCAGATTTGCTCGACCCGAGGATGATCGGCGTGAAGAAGGTGATGGGCGGGTCCATGCGCGACTCGTTCCTCGTCGACGGCGTCGCGTTCAAGAAGGCGTTCTCGTACGCCGGGTTCGAGCAGCAGCCGAAGTACTTCGAGAACCCGAAGGTGCTCGCGCTGAACCTCGAGCTCGAGCTCAAGTCGGAGCGCGACAACGCCGAGGTGCGGCTCTCGGACCCGTCCAAGTACCAAGAGATCGTCGACGCGGAGTGGAACATCATCTACGACAAGCTCGAAAAGTGCGTCGCGTCCGGGGCGAAGATCATCCTCTCCCGGCTCGCTATCGGCGACCTCGCGACGCAGTACTTCGCCGACCGCGGCGTGTTCTGCGCCGGGAGGCTTCAGGAGGAGGATCTCGTGCGCGTCACCAAAGCCACCGGGGCCAAGGTACAGACGACGGTGAACGACTTGAACGACGAACAGCTCGGCTCGTGCGCGGTGTTCGAGGAGAAACAGGTTGGGAACGAGCGTTTCAACCTCTTCCGCGGCTGCCCCGCGTCGAAGACGTGCACGATGGTGCTGCGAGGCGGCGCGGAGCAGTTCATCGAAGAGGCGGCGCGGTCGCTCAACGACGCCATCGAGATCGTCCGCAGGGCGGTTAAGAACGCCGCGATCGTTCCCGGCGGCGGCGCGATCGACATGGAGCTCTCCCGTCATCTCCGCGATTACGCGCGCACGGTCGCGGGCAAGGGGCAGCTCTTCATCAACGCGTTCGCGAAAGCCCTGGAGGTGATCCCGCGCCAGCTGTGCGACAACTCCGGCTTCGACGCGACGGACGTGTTGAACAAACTGCGGCAGAAGCACGCGTCCGGCGACCCCTCGGGCGCCAACTACGGGTTGAACGTCAACGACGGCGGCATCATGGACACGTACGAGGCGTTCATATGGGAGCCCGCGCTCGTGAAGATCAACGCCATCTCCGCCGCGTGCGAGGCGACATGTCTGGTGTTATCCATCGACGAGACGGTTAAGAACCCGCGGAGCGAGGGAGCGGACGGGCAACCGATTCACGCGCCGGGAGGGCGGGGCGGGCGCGGCGGAAGAGGACGCGGACGCGGACGCGGACGCGGGATGCGACGCTGATGGAGCGGCGGACTGGACGGGGGGTTGATTCTTGGCGGCGGGGGCGCGAGGGGCGACGACGTAGACTGTGAGATTTGTGAGAGAGCGAAGCGAGTTCTCGGACGACGTTTTATGTTCCGACCCCCTTCGCGTCGTCGCGCGCACTCCCGGGCGCGCGTCGCCGCGCGATGTCGACCGCGGCGCTCGCGTCGACGTCCGCGCGGACGCGCGCGCGGCGGCCCTCGCGCGCGGCGGCGGTCGGCCGTCGCGCGCGGCGTCGCGGCGTCGTTCGCGCGATCGCCACCGCCGCCGACGACGCCGAGGAGGAGGACGCCGTCAACTCGTCCGCCGCCGCGCCCGCGGAGAAGGAGGAGGCTGTCGTCGCGTGGGTCGTCCGCGCGGCGACGCGCGACGACCTCGACGCGCTCGTCGCGACCGCGGCGCTCTCCGGCGTGTCGTGGACCGCGTCGCAGATCGAGGACGAGCTCGAGAACGCCGTCGCGCGCGTCCTCGTCGCGTCGGCGCCGGAGGAGGACGACGATCTCGCCGACGACGCCGACGTCCCGCGCGCGTCGTCGTCGTCGTCGTCGTCTTCTTCTTCCTTCGCCGGCCTCGCCGTCGCGTGGTCCGTCGCGGGCGAGACGCAGATCCTCGAGGTCGCGACCGCGCCGTCGCGTCGCCGCCGCGGCGTCGCCACCGCGCTCGTGCGCGCGGCGCTCGACCTCAACCCGACGGGCGAGGCTTTCCTCGAAGTCCGCGCGTCCAACGACGCCGCGCTCGCGCTGTACGCCGCCCTGGGGTTCGCGCGCGTCGGCGCGAGGAGGGCGTACTACGCAAACCCTGTCGAGGACGCGGTGCTCATGCGCCGCGCGCCGCCGGTCGTCAGCGCGCGCGAGCTCACGCGGTTGATGGCGGGGCTGTCTCCGGCGGAGGCGAGGAAGCCGCCGCCGACGGCGAGGGGAGAGGAGGAGGCGCGCGACCCGTGGACGCCGCACCCGCAGGATTTGCCGCGGGACCGGCCCGCGTTCGTGAGGCGCGATAGCGGCGCGGAGGGCGGCGGCGGCGGCGGGTTTAAGTTTAGGAGCCGCATATCCAAGCGGTGACGAGAGGTGATGGATGTAATATTATTCTAGATCGATAGTGATGAGGCGCGCCGCTCCTCGCGTCGTCCTCTCCGGCCGACGGCGTCTCATCACAGCTCGTCCCTCGTCGACAGCCGCGGGCACGCGCGCGTCAGCCTGACGCACACGAGATCCTTCAGCCCGTCCACGCCGTCCGCGAACACGTGCTCCTCGATGTCCTCCTCGTGCGTCTCCACGATCGTCTCGCACGCGCCCGCGATGTCGAACCCCGCGCGCGTCATCGCCGCGCGCTTCTCCTCGTCCTCTCTCTCCTCCGACGCGCGCAAGAAGGCGCACGCGCCGCCGAGCGCGTCGCGTATCTTCGTCTCGCTCCTGCCGTGCGTCAGCGACCGGCGGCGTCTCGCCGCGTTTCGCGCGTTCGTCGCCTCCGCGTCGCCCTCGGAGGAGAACGTCGTCTGATCGATCCGTCGCAGCGCGCGCTCGATGTGCGTGACCGCGGACGCGCACGCGGCGCACGTCACCGGGACGGCGTCGTCGATGCGCCTGGTCTCGTCGCGGAGGTACTCGGTGTCCGCGCGCGCGGTCGCCGCGGCGGCGAGGAGGAGGACGAGGACGAGGGGGAGGGAGAGGAGAGGGGAGCGCGCCATCGCTGTGGCGCGTAACAACGGCGAAAGCCGCGAGCGAGCAGTTCGAAAATGAATGGCGAAGATCTCAGACGCGTCGCCGCGCGTCCCGCGCCGGGCACGCGTCGATCGTCATGTGGCGCCGCGCGGGGTCGCGGCTGCTCGCCGCCGCGTCCCGCCAGCGCGCGCCGCCGCCGCCGTTCTCCCTCGACGTCGCGCTGTCACGCGGTCGGCGCCGCGCGTTCGACTCCCCCGTCGCTTCGTCTTCACGACGCGCTTCGTCGGGTTCGTCGGGTTCGTCGTCGTCGTCGTCGTCGTCGTCGCGCGGGTTCGCGTCGAGCGCCGCGCCGTCGCCGTCGCCGACGGCGTCGCCCCCCGTCACGCGCCGCCAACTCCGCGAGGTCTTCCTCTTCAGCGCCGTGCCGTTCGTCGCGTTCGGGTTCGTGGACAACACCGTGCTCATCCACGCGGGCGACGCCATCGACTCGACGTTCGGCGTCGCGCTCGGGCTGTCCTCGCTCGCCGCGGCCGCGCTCGGGCAAATCTTCAGCGACACGAGCGGGGTGTTGTTCGGAAGCACGATCGAGGGGTTCGTGCTGCGGTGCGGGCTCGCGGCGCCGTCGCTGACGCCGACGCAGCAGCTCGCGCGCGGCGTTCGCGTCGCGTCGACGCTCGGGAAAGTCTTCGGCGTGGTGCTCGGTTGCTCGCTCGGCCTCGTGAACCTCCTCGTCGTCGACGCGCGCGCGACGGAGAAGGCGAAGGAGGAGAAGGAGTACGACGCCATCTTCAAGGCGATCATGGACAAGGGCCACGAGATCGCCGCGTGCGACGCCGCGACGCTGTGGATCGTGGACGAGACGAGTGGGGAGATGTGGTCGAGGGCGTCCGTCGGGAACGCCGCGGAAAACGTCGTCGTTCGGCGGCCGCTCGACGTCGGCATCGTCGGCGCGGTGGCGCGCGGCGGATTGCTGTCGAACGTGGCGGACGCGTATGCGGACCCGGACTTCGACGCGAGCATCGATCGAGACGGGATCACGGGGTTCACGTCGCGGACGATACTGACGTGTCCGGTGAAGAGCGCGCGCGGGGACGTCGTCGCCGTCGTGCAGATGGTGAACAAAAGTCCACCAGATTCGGCGTCGGAGAAAAAAATGTCGGAGAAGAAACGGTTCGGGCGGTTCGGGAGGCGACACGCGCGAGGCCCGGTGCCGTTCGACGAGACGGACGAGAAGCTCGTGCGGATGATGTGCGAGCACGTCGCCGTGTCCATGGCGGCGATGGAGCACACGCTGACGTGAGCGACGTGCAGGTAGCGAGAAGGTATTTTTTCCCCGGGCGGGGCGCCGAGCGGCGACGCGAGTTAGCGAAGGTGAGGTAGATAGAACACGATGCGCATTGATTGCATACGAAAACGAAAACGAAAACGAAACCGGAAACGAAATCGTCATCAGTACGTCGGCTCGACGAGCCTTCGACCGGGCGAAAACGTCGTCTCCCCGAACGAGATCCGATAGTCTCGCAGCCCCTCCCCCGTCGTCCGCTCGCTCGTCGCGGTCGCGCCCCTCGGCCCGAACAGCCCCGTCTTCGCGCCGCCGAGGGTGTTCGTAGGCATGAAACGCCCTTGAGGGAGCCGTTTCACGGTCAACACGTTCGGCATCTTATTCGCGCTCCCGCGCGTGTACCCGTCGTGGATGTCTGGCAGCTCCGTCGCCGTCGTCTTCGCGCGATGAGAATACTCGTACTCGAAAGACGCCTCGGGGGCCGACCCGGACTTCTTCGCGAGCGTCACTCCTGTCGTCGGCGGCCGCCATCTCGGCAGGTTTTTCACCGTCCCGTTGTTCTCGCTGATCATCGCGTACTCCGGCTGCCACCTCGGCGGCGCGATCTCTTCGTATCGGCGCCCGACGTGCGCCTCGAGATCCAGCCGTTTCTCTTTCCTCCGGTTCGTCATCTCTCGCACGCGCGCGCGCTGTCTGAGCACCGTCTCGCGCCTGCGAAGCTCCGCGGCTTCGATCTTCTCGTCCCGCCGCGAGAGGTTGTCCACCATGGCTCTGTGGTACGTCGCCGGCGAGCCCGCGACGGGGCAGTACTGCTCCTCGACGACGCGGTCGTACCGCGCGGAGGAAGGGGAGACGTTCGAGTGCGGCGTCCTGCTCTCCTTGTACATGTAACTCCTCTCTCTGTACAGCGGCGCGCGCGCGCCGGCACCGTCTTTGGAGAACCCGGGGGTCAGCCGGATGACGAATTTCGGTGCCGCTCTCGCGTCCGGGTCGTCGCGTAACGCCTCGAGATCGGGCGTTTTCACGCGCTCGCCGTACGCGTCGCGGTACGTCCCGGACGCCTCCCTGACGAGCGTCCGGTGCTCGCCTCGCGTCGGCGACCCGTCCGCCCTCACCGCTTGATGCATCGGCATCATCGTCGCCGCTCGCGCGAATTGCGGCGGCGGCGGCGGCGCGCGCTCCGCGAGCGCGCCGTCGCCGCCCGGATTCGGTTTGTACCCGCCGTGCGTCAGCGCGACGCGCGCGAGGCACTCGGTGAACTCGTCGTACGACAGCGCTCGCTCGTCCGAGTCTCTCCTCGCGCCGTGGTTCGCCTTCCGAAAGATCCGCATCGCCTGCACCTCGGACACGAGATCCGGAAACACGCGGAAGTCGAGGAGGAAGCGCTTCCACTCCGTCTTGCTCATGCCGCCGTCCTCGCGCGCGACGTCGCTCCAGCGCAACCGCCGCGCCGTCCCCCGCGGCTTCTCCGCGACGATGAGCTCGGTGGCGCTGGGGTGGAGTTGAAAGGCGGGGTGGAGTTGAAAGGCGTCGAGGGCGGGCGTTGAAAGCGAGGGGTGGGCGGAGAGAGACGACGGCAAAAGTCCTTAAGGATCCGCGTTCACCACGCGAACGCGGTCATATGGGAACCAGTGTATAGAACGCACCTGTAGTGATGAAACATCCGCTTCAGCTCTCTCTCGTGCTCTCTCAGGAGGTGACGCACCCCGGAGCATCGCACCGCGTCTCGGTGCGCGTCCTCGCTCGGCTCGCTGACGCGCGCCGCGCACGGCAGCACGCACTCGTCGACGAGAATCCGCACGGCGTCGCCCGCGCTCAGCGTGGCGCCGCCCTCGCGGAGCCGGCCCTTGGAGCGCGTCGTCGACAGCGACCGCGAGTACGCGTCGGACGTCATCTTCGAACTCGGACGCACGCGCAGCGCGCCGCGGGATGGGGAGAGGAACGACGCCTCCCCGCGCGCGGCGAGTTCCATCCCGGTCGGGAACGGTGCGCCGCGCGACGGCGACGGCGACGGCGGGGAGGCTGCCGCGCTCGGCGAGTCGCCGCCGCCGCGACCGCCGCCCTCGTCGGTGTAGTTGGCCGTGCGAGCGCCGTCGAATTCGCCGTCGTCGTCGCCGAAGGGAGACGGCGCGAATTGCCCGGGCGACGGCGACGGCGACGCGTCCGCGGTGAGCCGCCCGCCGACGACGCGCACCGTCGCCGTCGTCGTCGTCGGCGCGCCCGGGACGCCCGCGCCGCCGCCGCCGAACGCGACGCCGCTTCCCGATGTCGGATTCCATTTTCGATCCACCTCGAGGACGTCGTCGTACATCGCGAGCGCGAGCGCGCCGAGCGCGCCGAGGAACTCGTGGAACGAGAGGCGGCTTCCCTTGACGTCGCCGCCGCCGATCGCCGCGGTCTTCACGACGTGATCGAAGACGAGGTCGACGGCGACGCGATCGTCGCCGTCGACGACGAGCCCGCAGTCTCGCGCGAACCGCAAAAACTGCGTCCGCGAGAGGTACGTGTAGTTATCCTTCGTCCCGACGCTCGCGTAGTGCTGGAATATCGGCCGCAGCTGGTCCTTGAGCAGCGGCGACGGGACGTACCCGATGTCGCATTTCGCGTCGTTGAGGTACCGCCGCGCGCGCGGCGCGGCTACTTTGTTCGGGTAGACGCCGCGGTGCCCCGCGCCGCCGTCGTAGTTGGAGTTCTCGAACCGATTGTGCGCGTGACGGTTCGTCTTCGCCTCGACGCGGTTCTGTGGGCGAGAGATCGAGTGGGCGAGGGAGGGGGCGCGCGGGTTGGGGTGGGGGAGATCGGTCAGCAAGTACTCCATCGGCCATCGCCGCGACCGAAACCGAACGAAACGAAACGTCGTTTTTGGCGCGCGCGGGCGATAGATGCGGAATTGGAATGGTCGACGCCGGATCGATCGCGCGGGGGCGAGGACTCGCGACGCGACGCACCCTGAGGTTGATCTCCATGTGGTTCAGGAGCGCCCGCATGCAGCTGCGGTGGGGAGAGCGCGTTGGTTTTGGGGCGAGGGAGGAAGAGCGCGTCGTCAGCGCGGGCGGCGCGCGCGACGGCGTTGCCTAATGGAGAGAAAAGTTGTTATCGTCGACGGCCGACGATCGCGCGCCGATAGATCGATCGCCGCGCCGCGACGCGCGCGGACGCGCGGACGGACGCGAGGGCGAGGACGCGGAGGAGGGCGGGGGACGCACTAGGCCGCGGTCGGCCCGTCGGACGCGTTCTTCATGACGAGGCGAGCGACGACGTGCGGTGCCCTCGCGCCGACGACGGACGTGTGTCCCGGAACGGGCAGCGGCGGAGCCGAGGAGAGGGTGCGACGGAGAAGCGCGCGGGCGGCCGAGGTTTCCCGCGCGTTTCCCGCGTGGAGGTCGGCAGGGAGACTTGAGTCTCGAGCGTGAAAAAAAAACCTTCGCCGTCCGCGCGTCATCAAACCTCGGCGCGCGAGATCGATGGACCTCCCCCCTTCTCCGGAGACGGCGCCCGACCCCGCGCCCGTCGCGGACGACGACGCCGCCCTCGGCGCGCTGCAGGGGAAGCTGCACCGGTTCGCGGTTCGGAACCACGGGTTCATCGCCGCGTTCGCGGCGTCCAAGGTGACGAAGCACGGCGACGGCGTGCTCTTCGCGTTCGCGAACGTCGGGATGGCCGATCTCCTCGCGGAAGAGGGCGACGACGACTTCCAACGCGCGCGCGACCTGGAGCGGCAGCTCGTGCTCGTCCACGGCGGGATCACGTCGAGAGCGGCTGCGGGGTGCACGATGGAGGCGCTGCGCGCGAAGATGCGCGCGGAGACGAGCGCGCTCGCGGAGCGTCTGACGACGACGACGCGCGACGGCGGCGGAGGCGGCGGCGGCGACCGCGAGTCGTTCCACCTCGTCCTCGCCGCGGGGATGGAGTACGCGACGGAGGACGTGCTGGAGGCGCTGCGGCCGCCGAAGTGGAACGGCGGCGGAGGCGGCGGAGGAGGAGGGGGCGGGAAGAAGAAGAAGGGGAGAGGGAGGAAAGCCGACGGCGGCGGCGGCGGCGGCGGCGGCGGGTACCCCGGGGTCGGGGGCGTGAGCGTGATGCGGCTGCAGTACGGCGACTTCCGCGCGGCGCTGACGCACGGGCTGTCGATGAACTTGCAGGACGCGCTCGACGTCGAGCTCGACCGTGAGGAGTGATGTCCTCCGTAGCGTGAATAGCGAGGGCGGCGACGTCCTGACGAAAAAAAGCGACCCAAAGCCAAACTTCGCGTTTCGTTTCGCGCGCCGCGCCGCGCCGCCGCGCCGAGTTGTCTCCTGATGAGATCGCGCGGTCGTCGCATTGTCAACCGCGCCCGCCGTCGCCATGGGAGAGGACGCGACGCCGGAGGGCGCGGAGAAGAAGATGACGTTCGCGGAGCGCAGGGAGGCTGCGCGTCTTCGAGAGAAGGAGGAGCGGAGCGCGGCCGAGGGCGCGCCCGCGTCGGCGTCCGGCGGAAAGAGCGGAGGATTTAAGATTCCGAAGATCGAACACGGCAGCGCGGGCGGCGGCGAGGGCGATCGATCGAAGCGCGGCCGCTCGCGCTCGCGCTCGCGCTCGCGCGACCGCAAGAAGCACCGCGGCCGTCGCGGACGCAGCGCGAGCCGCAGCGCGAGCCGCAGCGCGTCGCGCTCGTCGCGCTCGTCGTCGTCGTCGTCGTCGTCGTCGCGACGCGCGCGCAAACATCGAAAACATCATCGCTCCAGCGATCGCAAGTCCTCCGATCGCAAGAAGAAACGCCGCTCGTCGCACGGAGACGACCGCGACCGCGACGGAGCCCGAGCCACCGGCTTCAGCGCGCCGCACGACGCCGCGCTGTCGATGAACCCCGCGCTGGCGTCCATGGCTGCCATGGTGGCGCGAGATCGCGTCCGCGCCGCCGCCGCCGCCGCGGACTCGGCGGGCGGCGGCGGCGACCGCGACCGCGACCGCGGCGGCGATCCGAGGTACGGGATGGGCGCGGGAGGCGGCGGCGACCGCGACCGCGGCGACCGCGGAGGAGGAGCGCCGACGGACCCGAGGCGGACGGGCGCGGCGGGCGGCGGCGACCGCGGAGGAGGAGCGCCGAACGAAGGGAACAACGCCGGGGGGGCCCGCGACGGCGGCGAGCTCGCGGCGGACATCGAGATGATGAAGCGCATCTCGGACGCCGCGAAAGCGGTCGCGTCGAGAGCCGCGGAGGAGCTCGGGATAACGAACGTCCCGCCGCCGCCGGGGATGGGGATGGGGCCGGGGGCGGGAAGCGACTTCACGCTCCACGGGACGAATTTAGGCGGCGGATACGCCGACGCCGGATCGGGGACCGGATCGGGAACGGGCGCGGGCGCGGCGGAGGATTCTCTCCGATTCCACCCGTCCATGGAGGGCAGACTGATCGGCAAAGGCGGGTCGATGATCATGGAGCTTCAGACGGTGCACGCGGTCAAGTTGAACGTCGTGCGAGGCGAGGGATTGGTTCAAATCTCCGGCGCCGCGCTCAATATTCAACGCGCCAAAATCGCGATCGAACGGCTCTGCGCCCCCGACGCCGCCGCGCTGGGGTCCGGGCCAGGGGCGGCGGACGCGCCCGGGTACATCACCGAGGTGGTCGACATCGGCGGGCACATGGAGGGCCGCGTCATCGGCTCGGGCGGGGGCACGATTCGCGACATCGAGGCGCGGTCGGGCGCGAGCGTCAAGGCGCGTCCTCCTATTTCTGACTGCTCCCCATACGACCGCGTCGGCGTTGTGAACGCCGATCCTCGAGGACTTTTCCACCCGGCGCATCTCTCCGCCCAGGGTCCCTCGCTCACAATCCCGACGCGCCTCGATGCCTTTCAACTCCGCTTCTGACGCCTTTCAACTCCACCCCGACGTCGCTTTGAATGGACCCTCCCTCGACCGTCAAGGTGCAAAAGGGCGCGGGGACGTGCACCATCGGCGGCTTCGACCGCGCCAAAGTGGACGCCGCGCGCGCGATGGTGGACGCGATCATCGCGCAGCACGGCGGCGCGCACGGCTCTCTTGGTGTCCCCGGGCCCGGCGGCGTCGTCGAGAGGGTCCACGTCCCGCGCAGGGGCGGGCTGATCGTCGGCCCGCAGGGGGTGAACATCAAGCGGATGAAGGAGGAGTCCGGCGCGGACATGCGGATGGTGCGCGAGACCGAGGAGGTTGTCATCACGGGGCTGCCGGACCGCGTCGAGACCGCGGTGAAGCTCGTGAAGGAGCTCCTCGCGACGATGCCGTACAAGCCGCACGAGCCGGGGTACGTACCGGGCGGCGGAGGCGGCGGGGATCGAACCGGCGGCGCGGGCGGGATTGGCGGCGGCGGGTACCCGCCCGTCGTCGACGAGGTCGAAGAGCGCGTCCCGTGCCCGTTTCTCGCTGGCGTCGTCATCGGCCCCGCGGGGGCGAAGATACGAGAGCTGTCTCAGACGCACGGCGCGAAGTTGTTCGTCCGCGGCGGTCACAAAGAGCAGCCGGACGGCGCGAAAGGGCAGGAGGTGTGCGTGATCAGCGGGCGACGCGAGTGCGTCGACGCCGCGAAAGCCGCGGTGGAGGCGCTGCTCGCGGAGAAGCGCGCGGGCGGGATGGGCGGAGGCGGGATGGGCGGCGGCGGCGCGGGCGGCGGGGCGGCGTCGTACGGCGGGGCGGCGACCGCCGCGGGGGGGTACGGGATGCCGGGGCAGTATCCCGCCGCGGGGCCCGGCTACCCGGGCGGCTACCCGGGGATGATGCCTCCCGGGATGATGCCTCCTCCCGGGATGATGCCTCCCGGGATGGGGGGCTACCCGGGGATGATGCCGCCGCCGCCGTTCGGTGGCATGCCGGGGGGGTTCCCCGATCCGTACGCGGCGCATTACGCCGCGGCCGCC
>Ga0181560_10004924_pt1 | contig 12010 bp, 9 predicted proteins | sample 011ome_20_FD_133751 | JGI IMG/M metagenome (GOLD analysis project Ga0181560, IMG submission 133751) | Coastal salt marsh microbial communities from the Groves Creek Marsh, Skidaway Island, Georgia - 011509CT metaG (megahit assembly) | ecosystem: Environmental > Aquatic > Marine > Intertidal zone...
ATCAAGAAGATGTGGTTTCAGGCCCAGTTCGAGCAAACCTGTGTGCTTGGCATTGTAGTAATGGTCTTCCTGCTCGACGCGTGGGTTGGGCGTGTTCTCGATGCGAGCATCCACACCGGCACGCTTGGCGGTGGCCTGCACCATGTCAGCCAGCTGCTTGACCGAGAACTGCTCGGTGAACTGGTTGAAGATCCGGAAGTCACCGCGATCTGCCGGGGTTTCGGCGGCAAGCTCAACGCACTGGATGGTGTCCCGGATATTCAGGAAGCCACGGGTTTGACTGCCGTTACCGTAAACGGTCAGCGGCTCGTCAGTGGCAGCCTGGACCAGGAAGCGGTTCAGGACCGTGCCGAAGACATGGTCATAATGGAACGACGTGCGCAGTTCGGGCGCCATGTCCGTCTCGTCGGTGGAAATGCCATAGACCACACCCTGATTGAGGTCGGTCGCGCGCAAGCCCCAGATACGACAGGTGAACTCGATGTTGGCGCTGTCGTGCACCTTGCTCAGGTGATAGAAGCTGCCCGGCTTCTTTGGGTAGAGCATGCGGTCCTTACGGCCATTGTGCTCGACCTCGAGCCAGCCTTCTTCAATATCGATATTCGGCGTGCCGTATTCGCCCATGGTCCCCAGCTTGATCAGATGGGAATCTGGTGCCGCACTCTGCATCGCGAACAACACGTTCAGGTTCCCGATGACATTGTTGTGCTGGGAATAGACCGCGGTCTCGCGGCTTTGCATGGAATAGGGCGCGGAGGGCTGTTCGCCGTAATGGATGACGGCTTCAGGCTGGAAATCCTCAAACACCTTGTAGACAAAGCGGTGATTGAGGAGATCGCCGACCCGCAGCTCGATATCCTTGCCGCTGATCTCCCGCCAGGCTTTGACCCGGGAGTGCAGGTTGGAGACCGGGAGCAAGGGGTCAATGCCCTCTTCCAGTTCCCAGCGGCGTTTGGCAAAATTGTCGACGACGAGAACCTCGTCGCCGCGTGCGGAAAAGTGCATGGCGGTGGGCCAGCCGAGATAGCCGTCTCCACCCAGGATCAATACGCGCATGTTCGAGTTTCCTTGCTCACGTGTCGTTTGTGTTCGTTCGTATGTTTGCGCAGTCTGGCTAAATGCCATACCGCGCGGCGATGAGTTCGGCGAGCATCAGATCGATCTCGCTGTCGATATTGACTGATTCGTGGGCGTCCATTTCGACAAACCCCACAGGTGCAACGACAAGTTGTTGGTCGATGAACCAGTTGTCGCGCCCCACCACATAGGCCCCGCTCGAGACGCGGCAGATATGCTCCATATCCTGACGACGCGCGAAGATGTTCTGTGGGTCACGGATATACCGTTCGACGGTCCGATCCGCGAGCTTTTCCAGAATATTTTCCGGTTTGCGTTCCAGAGGGCAAACCGTGACCACCGAACCCACATCTCCCTCACGATACCGCGCAACGGCGGCCGCGATATGCTCCGGGCGACGGAAAGGAACCGTGGCTTCGAGAAATACGAGCGTCTCGATCTTTCGTCCGATGTGCTCTTCATAGGTTTCGATCGCATGGGCGATCACCGGCGCCATGGCCGTTTTATCCTCGGCCAGCTCTGCGGGTCGCAGGAACGGCACTTCGGCGCCCGCCCGCTTTGCCTCTTCGGCAATGGCGGCATCTTCGGTCGAGACGAGAATATGATCACATACGCCAGACTGGCGGGCCGCATCCACGGCACGTGCAATCAGGGAGCGCCCACCAATTTCCTTCAGGTTTTTACCCGGAACCCCTTTGGAGCCGCCGCGGGCCGGTATGAGTGCGAGAATGCTCATTTTAATAGACGATCGTCTTGTCGAGCGACGGCCAAACTTCTGCCAGTGCGGCGGCGATCTTCTGGCCGGAATTTCCACCTCCGTACAGCGTATCGCGCGGATATCGACCGTGATCGATTTGCTCGCGTGCGGCACTCAGTATCGATATGACGCCGTGGCCGACATCTTTCACATTCCGTCCACGCGCCCGCCCGGTCTGGCGACTGCCAATGTTCACAACGGGGGTACCAAGAAAGGCCCCTTCGCGCAGGCCGCTTGATGTGTTTCCCACCAGCGCCGCTGCGTTGGCCAGTAATGTGGCGTAGTGCTCAATTGGTACACTGCCCAGTCGCGTCACCGGTGGCGCGTCAGGGTCGCTGATCAGGGCGTCGACGATGGCTTCGGCATCATGCGCGCCGGCATCGAGATTGGGCAAAATCCAGACCGTGGGCAAACCGACCTGTCGCACGACCTCGGCGAGCTGCGCGTACTGTTCTTGGGCTGCCCCGTATTCGGTCACAACCGGATGAAAGGATACGGTCAGAAAGGGGGCGGTGAGGTCGATTTTGGCTCCGATCCCGTTCGCGCCCACAAATGCTCCAGCCGGTTTCGTGTCGTCGAGATCGAGCGCGGCGATCAGGTCCAGACTGGGTGTCCCGACGGTGAGGATTGCGTCTTTGGGCTCACCCATTTTCTCGAGGCGCGCCGCTGCGTCCGGGTTCGCGGGAAAATGGAGATGTGCGAGTTTTGAAATTGCATGCCGGATGCGCTCGTCAATGGAGCCGGACACCTCTCCACCTTCAAGATGGGCAATCCTGACATTCATGCAAAGTGCGGCTTGCGCCAGTGCGAGGGCCTCATATCGATCCGCGACGATCACCACCCAATCCGGTTTCTGACGTGCGAGCACGTCCTGCATCGCCAGCAGACAATTTCCGGAGGACCGGGTCATGCCGGACAGGTCCGTATCCGGGTCGAGATAGTCCAGCTGGTCATCAACCTTGAAGCCGTCCTGTGCGAGAAGCTCACTGTGGTCGCCATAGGTCGCGTCCAGTAAGGGACCACCAAGGGCAACGCGCAATTCCACATCATCGCGTTCTGACAAAGCGCGCATGGTGGTCTTCATCTTCGCGTAATTGCCGCGGGTCGTAAGAGGTATGCAGATACGTTTCGTCATGACGTGGTGCTATTCGAGGCCTTCAGGCTGGAACGGGTCATCGGCATCGATCGCTGTTTTCAATGTCTTGCCGATCACGTCGCTGTACCGGTTGGCCAGGATCGCTTCTCCGGGTCGCTTGGCGATCACATCGTCGGCGCCGACAACATGTCCGGCGGGAAGGTCGCGTGTGGCCACGAGTGACTTGAGGGCCCATTCCATGCCCGGCAGCTCGCAGGGCGCGGGCTCCTTGCGGCCGTGGCCGATCATGGTTTCGGTGCGGCGGATATCTGCGACCAGATCGGCGAAATTCTCCGGCCCGGCCGAGACCTTCCAGTCCTGTGCGTTGGGAACGTCACGCAGGATAGTGATGTGTTTCTCGACGATTTCCGCGCCGCGGGCGACAGCGGCCAGTACGGCAAGGCCGTCGGCAGTGTGGTCCGAGTATCCCACGGGGCCTTCAAAGAGTTCGGCCATCCGATCCATCGCAGAAAGGTTCACGTCTTCGGGCGGTGTCGGATAGCTGGTCACGCAATGGAGCAGTGCGACCTCGTCACAGCCACCTGCGGTGCACGCGGTTAGCGCTTCATGAATATCGGTCTCGCCATACATGCCCGTGGAGACGATCATCGGTTTTCCGAGTTCGGCGAGTTTGGTCAGGAAGAGCGGGTTCGAACGCTCACCGGACCCAACCTTGATCGCGGGTACGTCCAGTTCGGTCAGCCATGACAGCCGGGTTTCATCATGGGCGGTGGACATGAACAGGATGCCCTTCTCGTCACACCGCGCCTTCACCTCATGGGCTTCGTCCAGCGTGAGGTTCCGGGGACGCAGCCGGTCCCGCCAATCGGGGGCACGTTTGGCGATCAGGGCGTCGACGTCGAAGAACTGGGTCTTGAAGACATCCGCACCGGATTCCGCTGCCAGATCGACCAACTCGCGGGCGAGGACCATGTCTCCGAAATGGCCGACCCCGGCCTCGGCGATGATCAGGCATGGGGCACCGCCCCCGATGGGACGGCCCGCGATTTCGAATTCAGGTGCGAAACGCGTTGTCATGCGGTGCCTCCGGCATTTTGAGTGGCAGGGGTTTCTGGCGCATCGTCAGGATCTGTTTCCTGGGCGAGATGGCGAAAGAGCGGGCTTTGTACAATCAAGTCCTCATAAGAACCTGACGTCACGAGTTTTCCATCTTCAAGCAGAAGGATCTGATCGCAGGCGCGCAAGGCGGGAATGCGATGGGCCACAACCAGCGCCGTGATGCCCGGCAGGTCGTGGACCGTTGTGTTGATTGATTGTTCGGTCACAGCATCCAGAGCGTTGGTCGCTTCATCAAGCACAAGGAAGGTGGCCCCGCGATAGAGCGCCCGCGCGATGGCAACGCGTTGGCGCTGGCCGCCGGACAACCGGCTGCCCCCATCACCAAGACGCGTGTCGAGGCCGTCGGGCCAGTCGGCGATGACCGCAGAGAGTTGGGCCTGTTCCAGAGCCTGCCAGATTTGGTCGTCGTCTATATCTTCATCCGCGATACCAAAGGCGATGTTGCGACGCAGACTGTCGTCCATCACGTAGGGTTCCTGCGGGACATAGCCAATGGCCGAAAGCCACGAATCCCGGAGCGCACCTTCGAGCACAACTCCATCCACAGTGACATGGCCCTGCTCTGGCTCCAGCAGTCCAAGCAGCAGGTCAATCATCGTGCTTTTGCCCGCACCCGAAGGCCCCGCCAGCCCGTAAGCCTGCCCACGGGTAATTGTCAGGCTGACGTCATCAACCTGCGCGACGTCGGCACCGGGGTAAGAGAAAGCCACGCGTTCCAATTCGATTGTCGTCCATTCGGGAGCCGGTTTGTCTTCGGGGAACTGTGGTGCTCCCATCCAGGGGCCGATCTCCGCGCGCAAGGCCATGAAGCCGCGAAACGATGGCTCGGTCTTGATCAGCTTGTTGATGGACCCGGTCGTGGAGGAGACCGCCGGGAGCACCCGGGCCATGACGAGCAATACAAAGGTCAGCTGCCCGACCACGATCTCGACGGGAAGGTCCGAGAGGACCAGAGCCAGCGCGAGCGCGAGCATGCCGACTTGTCCGACCAGCAGCACGCCACTCGGGATGGCCTTGTTGACGATGTTGAGTTTCATGCGGGCGGCGTTGCCGCGCACAAAGATCTGCACGTAGCGGTTTGTAAAGAACCGCTCGGCGCGTGATGCTTTGACGAGCTTGCGTCCGGTAAAGGTCTCAACGGCAAGCTGGTTCCCGGTAATCACCATGTCGCGCTGAGTGGAAGCGAAACGGGCGGCGAGAGGGTTGAGGACCGACAGTACGCCTGCGGCCAGGACCGCAAGCACGCCAATGACGACGATTGCCTGCCAGGGCGATATGACGACAATCGCAATGATTCCAAGGCTGAGTACAAAGGCGCCGTAGAGAATTTCCAGAACAACGGGATAGAGCGCCTGCCCAACCGTTGCGGCATCGGTGACCAGTCGCTGCGCGAGCTGTGGCCCATTCTGTCCGCGAAGCCAGGCATAGGGTGCACCCAGACAACCCCGCAGCGTGTCGCGCATCAATCGGTTCGTGAAGCGCATGGAGAAACGCTCGACCAGGAAATGGACACCCATGCGCAGACAGAAGGCGAGGATCAGGCAGATCACCACACCGATGCCGATCGCAAGAAAAGCCTCGCGCCCTCCGGGTAAACCCAATGATGACAGAAGCCGTTCAACGCCGGGGTAGCGCGACAAGGCGGCGGGATCGATCAACAATCCAACGAAGGGCACCGTGGTCGAAAGGGCTGCGAGTTCAGCGGTCGAAGCGCCCAGGGACGCCACACCGATGGTCACCGCCGAAATTCTTTCGCGCCGGGACAACAGCGTCCAGCCTTCCCGGGTCATGCGCGCCAGAGCGCCGAACGAGCCGGTCGTACGTAACGGAGTTTTGGGAGGAGAGGCGGTCATTGTGTTGCGGTCAGAAATCCAGTGGGTCTCGAACCGGGTCGAGGCCACGGGTTCGTACGGCACCGAATCGGTGCGTGGTCTGGACGTCGCCTGCGGAGTTCACCTTGTCGACGGCCGTGTGAAAATAGATTTCGAAACCACAGCGCTCCAACATGCCCTTGATCTCGGATGCCCGGACGAGGTTTCCCGGCCATTCCGGTGAGCCGGGGTCATAGGGGTGTCCGAAAACAAAGCGTCCGCCGGGTTTGAGGACCCGGGAAACTTCGCCGATGGCCCGCTCGAAATCCTCGGCATAGGCGAGGGTCGCCGACATGGTCAGGGCGTCGAAGCTTTCATCCTCAAAATCCATCGCTTCCATATTCATGGGGCGGATTTTCGGGTTCATGGAGTAGAGGTCGATGGCCTGAATGTTGCGCCACCGGTAGCCGTGAAGCCAGCCAAGGTAGAGTTCGGCAACATTGCGAGGACCGACGATTAGCAATTGTTCTTTGGTCAGGTCGCGGGGTGGCTGGGCCAGGATTTCATAAATTTCTTCGGCGCGCCGGGTCACGGTGATGCGTTTGTTGATGGTGACGCCAGCGTTGTAGTCATGAACGCTGCGGTGATAATCATCCTCGACCACGTAATCCTTCGTGAGCCGGGAAAGCCTTCCGAGATCGCGCAGCTGAAGCCCCAGAGAGACAAGGTCAAAGATGATCGGCAGGCGCAGGATTGTTCTCCAAGGCCGGGGTGGGCATTGGGGTGCGGTCGACTGGAAGACCGAGCGATAAAGATGTCCGGCAAGGCTCATATCAAAATTCGTCCGCTGGGTTTTTGGGGTAGGGAACTGTCTTGGCGATACCGTCGCGGCTGTAGCGCGCGAAATCGGTGGGCAGATGTGACGGGTAGCAATGGAACACGATCGCGGTGCGTTCATGGCCCGGTGCGGGATAGCCGCCGCGATGCAGCGTGTTGTTCAGGAATGGGACGATCAGTCCGGCGGCACCGGACCCCTCGATGACCCGTGACGGATAGCCCTGTGAGATAGCATCGTCATAGTAATCGGCCATGACCGTACGTCGGTCGGACCCGGGCTGTGCACTCATGCGGGAACGCAGTTGGGTTGGCTCGTCATCATAGATCGTCTGTGAGGCATCCCATGGCAGTGCTTCCAGCGCGCCATCCACGTCCTTGGTTTCGTGCAGATAGAACATGACATTGACGCAGATACCCGGCCCGGAATCGCTGTGCCAGCGCTGCGAGCCAACCCGCGGGGCCGCACTTCCGACAGAGCGATACAGGGTTCCATAGAGAATTTTGAAATGCGCCTGGAAGTGATTCTGAAGGAAGGTACCGAGATCCCCGCGGAACAGGTTCTCGATCTCCGGAAAATCCGCCCAGAGATTGCCATTGTAATTGTGCTGCCCGCGTTCCTGATCATCGTCGGCCCAAAGGGTTTCGCCGTCGGCTTCGCGGTGCTTGATCCGGGCAAACATGGCATCAGCGATGGTGGTGGTGGCCGGGGTCACGAACCGGGTCACGCCATCCTTGCCGAAGGTGGAGACGGCATCCGCAAGGTTTGTGGGAAGGCTTGGTAAGTCTTCGGCATATGCGGCGCGCGCACGTTTCAGATAGGCCGTGTAACGCGGCGCGTCCTGCCAGCCAATGCGCGAGCGATGCTTGTGGATGCTGTGACGTCGCAAGGTGTCGCCAACGGTTTGGCGTGCTGTGTCGATCAGGCTCATCTCCGCGCTCCTTCCGCGCTCTCATGCTCTTTGGTGCCCACATCATCAGCAGCGTGGGCCATCTTGTAGACTTGATAGAACCGGTGCCCCGAGCCGATCCAGTCGCGAATCAGCCGGGTTTCCCTGTCGACCTGAGGCGCGAACCGTTCGAGGAAGGCCGGCAGGTCCGCATAGATGGCTTCCTGATCGGAATCATCCGGGAACAAATAATCGCCATGCCAGTCCGGGCCGGCGAAATACCAGCCTGCGAACTCACGAGCATTTTCGGCGATTACTTCGCCGTCTGTATCCTCCCACCAACGGGTGCGCAGGGCGGAGAGGTAGTCGTCCCGGTCGCCCGGCTGGAGCACAAAGCCGTTGCTCCCGTACCAACCGCTATCGGCGACCATCACCGGTGTGCCGATAGAGGGGAGCTCGATCCCGACTGTGCCGAAATAGGTGATCCCCGCATTGATGGCCCGCATCAGTTCCAGACCGTTCCAATCTTTCGGGACGACCGCGATGTTGTTGGCGGGTTTTGCCGTGACCAGATCCGCCAGGGTGGGTCCGCGCGAAGACGGATACCAGTCATCGCAGGGGTGGGCCTTGAACAGCCAATTGATTTCAGGAGTCTCATGGGCAACCACGAGGGTCGCTTCGATCCAGTCCTGAAAATCCCGGAAGTTCGTCATTTCAACCGAGTGGGGAAAGTCGAACCAGTTGGTGCCATAGACGCAGACAATCGGCGCTTCCGGGTCCCAGCCGAAGCGCGAAGCGATCCCTTCTCGGTCGATGGAACCAGCGCGGTCCCGGAATGCGAAGATCGCCCCGACATCATTGCTGTCCCCCGAGAGACGCTGGTCCAGATAGGTTTTTCCTGCAGCCCGTCGTTCCGCCCGGGTGGCGGCAGGGGCACTTTCGATTTCCTGACGGGTGGGGCTGTTGACGTAATAAAAAATGTCACCGGGTTTCTCGATTCGGATGAACCGGACCGACCCGAAATCACCATAGAGAATAACAACAGGAATACTCGACCGCATGGCGCACCAGGCCAGCGCGGAGAAATCGTAATTCAGCGCGTGGCTCAGCAGCACCAGATCAAACCGGCCCTGATCGATGATGCGACGTGCGGCATCGATATTGGCCAGAGTTTCAGCCAGATAGTCGACCAGCATGGGATCGTCCGGATTGGCCGTTCCGCGCCGCTGCCGGGTGAGCAAGCCGTCGTAGAAAATTTCTGCCGGAAAGTCCTCGGGCAATTCGAGCTGCATGATGTCGTCCGGGGTCCGGACGTTCTTCAGCAGGGTTCGGGCGGTTGCCCGGCATCTTGAAATTGAGCCCCGTTCACCGGGGAAATCGACAACGTCGTTTATGCCGAAGCGGTTGAAGCTGTCCTGCACGCGTTTGCGATTGAACCGGCCGAGCAGCCCTGTTTCGGTCCCGCGCCAGAGTCCGAGCCCGGCCCGGGTGAAAGCGTAGCGGGTCCAGTAGTTCGGATTGTCCCACATGCCGTCGATCAATACGCGTTCGTAGAGAGGCGGATTCTCGGGGCCCAGATCGGCACGTCGGGACAGCGCATCGAGCACCGGCATCACGGTGGCGCGTTGTGCCATGACAGCTGCTTCCCGGGCGCGTGCCGCCGGCAGACAGGCCTGCAGCCGGGTGTAGACGTTCCGTGCGGATGCGCGCAGACGGATTTTCAGGGCGTTCATGATCGTGGGGCGGGCCATTCCGGGCGTACCCGGTGGTTATTTGAATATCCACGTACCATCAGCACATAGGCGCTTTCATCAGCATCAGGGTCTTTTGTGTCCGTCACCGGGAACTCCGACCAGTCTTCCTTTATGGGAAGACGTGCCGCGTCGACCCCGGAATCTTCCCGGTGGTTGAGGATCGAATCCCGCAACTGCCAGCCGCCCGCCGCCTGCTCCCAGATACGAGGGTCGCGGAAGCGATCGATCTCTCCGTCGAACTCGCGCGCGTTGAGTCCCACCCAGTCAAGGAAGGTCTGTTTGTCCGCAGGCGGCGTATCCTGATATTTCGCGACCATGTCGATGCCCTGTTCGCGGGTCATCCGGCGCAGGCGGATTTCGCGGCTGGCATGGTCGCTCGCGCGCCCATAACCCCATTTGGCGAATTTCACCCAATCGTGCAGGCCGCTGTGGTGCTGACAATCGACGTCGTTGCAGGTGTCGAAGCTGCGGGGCACCGTCCCGGTCTCGTAGCCGTAGCGTTCGAGCATGTCCGTATGCTGCTGCTTGGTGTCCCAGCGAATGAAATTGTTGAGGTAGATGCCGCGCACTCCGATCCGCGAAATCTCCCGGTCATGGGGGTACATATAAGGAACCAGATCGGATTCCCTGAGGCCTTGCGTGCCGCCGACAAGGTCTTCGGCTTCCACCCCCATCAGATCATGATCGCATCGATATTTGCGCGTCATCTCCACTTCGTCGGTGTGGGAAAACATGCCGACCTGATCGAGACCCTGATGGGCCCCCCAGATGATCAGCGGTATCTTGAAACGGACCGCGATCTGGACCGGGAACACACTCTGACCGGCGAGAACGTGCCAGTACATTGAGCCCATACGATGAATGGTTTCACGGGTGATCGCCTTCACCCGCTGTGGGGCCACAACATGTTGCATGTAGTCGCCGTCGAACCAGGTGCGCAGATAAGCAAGATTGCGGATGCCCCGCGGCGTGTTGTGGTGCCGGTTGTAGCTCACGAGAAGCGGGTTCATCCCGAACCGGCGTTTCACCGTGTCGACAATGAAATAGGAATCCCGGGCCCCGCTCACCGGAATGATGCAGTCGAACTTGCCCGGCGCCTTGCTGCGATACGCGGAGAAGAGCGTCGTCAGGCGCGCTTCCCGATCGACCCAGTCGAGGGAGTCTTTTTCCTCATGGATGCGACAGCCGCTGCATATCCCGGCATCGTCGAATGTCAGGTGTAGCGGCTGGTTCTCCGGGTACAGGCAGCGGCGGCAATACTTCATATGATCTCTTTGGGGATGTACTCGAAGATTTCGGCGGCAAGTTCGCTCTCAGGCCGGCGTCCGGTCCGGCCTTCGGGCAGGAAGGAAAGGTGTCGGTAGTCGGCCTCGCTGTCGAGGCGGATGTCGAGGTCACGCTGGCGCAGGGCGGATTTGATCGCGGCCACACTGTGCTCGGTGTAGTGCAGCATGTTGGCGGCTGCGGCCGCCGAGGCTCCCGTCTGGGTCAGCAATTCGGCAAAATGGTCGGGCGTGCCCGCCCCGCCCAGTGCGATGACCGGGATGCGAACCGCTGCGCAAACCCTGTTTACAAGTTCCAAGTCGTACCCGGTCCGTGCCCCGTCCCGGTCGATGGCGTTGAGTAGGATTTCGCCCGCGCCTGCGTGCTCGCAAGCCTGGGCGAACGTCACCGGATCGTGGCCGGTATCGGTGCGGCCATTTTCGGCAAAAACCGTCGGCTCACCGTCAGCATTGCGCTTCACATCGATGGAAGCGACCAGGCATTGAACCCCGAACTGTTCGGCCACCTCACCCAGCAATTCCGGTGTCTGCCAGGCACTGCGATTGAGGGAGACCTTGTCGGCGCCCGCACGGATCAGGGTGCGGACATCCTCGACGGTTTTGATTCCGCCGCCCACGGTCAAAGGGACCTGGCAGGCGGCCGCGACGTCCCTGACGATGTCCAGGTCGATCAGCCGGTCTTCGATACTGGCTGTCATATCAATCAGGGCGATCTCGTCGACCCCCCAGTCGTCGAGAAACCGTGCGGCGATATCCGCGCGGCCCACCGGGAGGTAGCGATTGAATCCGATGGATTGCACCACGATGCCGTGCCGCAGCATGAGGCAGGCGATCAGTCGACGTTTGGTCGCCATGGTCTAGGCCGCCTCACGCGCGGCAAAGATGTTGGTGAAGTTACGCAGGAGTTTGAGTCCGGCGCGCTGGCTTTTCTCCGGGTGAAACTGGGTCGCGATGATGTTTTTGTAGCGCACCATGGCGGTCAGGGGGGTTCCGTAATCTGCGGTCGCGATCACCAGGTCCGGATTGGTGCGAAGCGTGAAGGAGTGGTCGAAATAGAAACAGGATTCCGCGGTGATGCGGGAGAAGGCCGGATCGCCCGCATCGAACTGAAGGTCGCTCCACCCGACATGAGGCACATCGAGACCATCGCCGGTCGGAACCGGAACCACCGTGCCCGGTATCCATCCCAACCCGGTGTGTTCGCCGCGTTCGGTGGAGGATTGCGCAATCAGTTGCATGCCCAGACAAAATCCCAGAAACGGTTTTCCCTGTTCGACAACCTGTTCGTATAAGGGGCCGATGAGGTCGAGGGCCGTGAGGTTGGACATGGCTTCACCAAAGGCGCCAACGCCAGGCAGAACAATGGCCTGTGCGGCCGCCATATCCTCG
>Ga0181560_10004925_pt1 | contig 12009 bp, 6 predicted proteins | sample 011ome_20_FD_133751 | JGI IMG/M metagenome (GOLD analysis project Ga0181560, IMG submission 133751) | Coastal salt marsh microbial communities from the Groves Creek Marsh, Skidaway Island, Georgia - 011509CT metaG (megahit assembly) | ecosystem: Environmental > Aquatic > Marine > Intertidal zone...
CGTCCCCGGGGACGTCCCCGGGGTCCGCGGCACGGCACGCGCAGCGGCACAGGGGGCACGTCGGCGACCTCTGGAGCCACGTGCGTATACACTTTAGGTGAAACCCGGCGTGCCCGCAAGGTAACGCTTTCAGCGCGTCTCCCGGCTCGAACGCGACGAAGCACACCGCGCACTCGTCGGGCACTTTTTTTTCCTTCTCGTCGTCGACGCGGCATCCCGCGTCCCCTTCCCCGAGCGAAAGCGTCGCCTGTTCGTCCGTCGTCGCCGCCTGGGGTGCCCACTGCACGTCACGGAGCTTCGCGATCTCCGCCTCGGATAAGCCCCGGACGGCGGCGGCGAGGCGCGTGACGTCCGCCGCGCCCGCGTCAAACGCCGCGCGGTCGGCGGCGATGCGGTCCACGATGCGCCTCAGCGCCTCGTCGCTCACCAGGTCGCCCCGCCTCGACCCCCTCGCGGCCGCGAGCGCGTTCGCCGCGCCCTCGCGCGCGTGCCCGACCGCGGTGGACGCTGCCGCCGCGACCGCGCGCCCGAGCGCGGAGGTGAGCCGGTAGGACGACGGCGGGCGCGGGGCCAGCGAGGGCGCTCGGAAGAGCGACGCCCGCGGACGACGCTCCGGGTCGACGGCGTTTCGCCCCGATCCCGAGCTCGACGCGCGTCGCGCGGCGTCGCGAGCCTCGCGCGCGAGACGCGCCTCGCGAACCTCATCGCGTATGCTCATCGCGATGCGAGCTCGGCGAGCGGACCCCGGCGCCGAGCCCCGCCGGCGCGCCTCACGTACTGCTCCGTCCGCGGTCAACACAGGATGCTGACGTGGGAAAGTTGGCACGGGACGGCCGAGAAACGGAGAAACGAGTTTGTCCTTGAGTTATTTCAAAATGAGTCACCTCGAGCCCTCAGTCTCGCACGCGCGTCTTCCCGCTGGCCGAAGGCACCATGTCCGAGCTGCTCGCCACGGTCAGCGGCGCCGAGGTCAAAGTCTGGCGCCCCGACGCACAGGTACGCGCGCGGTGCGCGTCCCGCCTCCAGGGAAACGCACGCCCCTCGGCGCGATCGATGGCTTTCCGTCGTAGGCACCTTCGTGCGCGGCATCGCGACCCGGTCGCTGACCTCCCCTCACCCACCTCTACCCCGCAGCACGCCGACAACATCGCAGCCGCCGCGCTGCGCTGCGACGTTCACTGCATCGAGTGGAGCCCCACGAACGGCGCGCTGGCGTGCGGCGGCGCTGACGGACGCGCACATCTCCTGAAACCTTCCGGCGAGCTCCTGGGCCGCATCCCCGATGCCTCCCCCGAGGCGTCCGCGGACCTGTACGCCCGAGACACCGAGACGGGAACGACGTCGCTCTCGTCGGTGGCTCCCCCCATCCGCGCGCTCGCTTTCAGCAAGGGCAGCCGGTACCTCGCCTCCGCGGGCGCGGCCGCGGAGGTGACCATCTGGGACCTGAAGCGCAAATCCAAGCTGAAGTCGCTCGTCGGCCACGCCGACGCCGTCGCCGCCGTCGCGTACTCGCCCGGGGACCAGCACGTGGCCAGCGCGGGGAGGGAGGGGCGGATCATCCTGCACTCGCCCGTCTCCGGCCTGGTCGTCGGGGAGATGCAGCAGGCGCCCCCCGGTGCGTCGACGTCCAGCGGTCTTTCCAGCGGTCTTTCCAGCGGGATCGCCGCGTTGCACTACTCGCCGCACAGGCGGCAGATGCTGGCGAGCGCTTCGGCGGACGGCGCGGTGCGCGTCTGGGACACGGGCGTGCGCCGGCTCGCGTCGACGCTGACCACGCTGCCCGCGTCCTCCGCCGCGTTTGGCCAAACGTCCGCCGTGAACGACGCGAGGTTCTCCCCGTTTGCGCCGAACGTGCTGGCGGCGGCGTGCGCGGACGGCCGCGTCGTGTTGATGGACGTCGGCGCGGGCTCGACTGGCTCGAACCGACACCGAACGGGTTCCGTCGCCGTCGGCGCCGGCGCGACGTCTGTGGCGTGGCGCAGCGACGGGAACGCGCTGGCGGTGGGCGCGAGCGACGGACGCGTCGTCTGGCTCGACTCCAGGATGCTCGGCGACGCGTCCGGCCGGTCGGGCGCCGGAGGCGCGTCCGTCCTGTACACCACCGCCGCGCACGTCGGCACCGGCGGCGTGACGAGCGTGCGGTGGCAGCGCGCCGCGGACGGCTCGGCGGCGGCGTCGACGGCGGCGGAGGCGAACACGCCGACGCCCATGAAGGCGACGAGGCACGGAGACGAGTCGCGATTGGGTGAGTCGCGATTGGGTGAGTCGCGAGTGGGCGATGCACACGCGCGTTCGCCTCCGGGCCAGCCTCTGTTCGCGGTGGACGCCAACGCGAGCGACCCGCGGCCGGAGAAGCTGTCGACAGACGCCGCGCCCGACTCGGCGCTCGACGCGAAGGAGCTCGCGGCGCGGCGCGCGGCGGAGCTCGAGGAGGAGGCGCGGAAGCGCGTCGAGCGCCTGCTCTCGGCGCGGGGCGCGGGGACGCCGGAGGCGGCGGCGGCGGCGGCGAGGCCGACGCGCGGCGGCGCGCCGACGCCCGCGCCGAAGACGCTGGCGCTGAGCCCGCGTCTCGGGGCTGGGACGGGGGCGGCGGGGGGCGGCGCCCACCTGGACGTCCCGGGGACGCTGGCCCTGGCTGAGGCCATCGCCGAGATGCGGCGCGTGACGACGAGCGCCGTGCGTGACGTGCACGTCGAGATTTTGCGGCAGATGCACGAGATGCGCGAGGCGCAGACGGAGATGTTCCGAGAAGTGCGCGAGGCGCAGAAGGAGCTCGCCGCGGAAGTCGCCGCGCTGCGGATGGCGCAGAGGGAGTTCGTGCGGAGGTGATGTCGGAAGCGTTTCGGGCCGATTCGAATTCGAGGAGGGTTTCGGGTCTTAGGTCTCTTAGGTCTCTTAGGTCTCAGGCGCGCGCGCGTGTCTCGCGAGACGATGCAAACGATGATGACGAACGTTGAAACGGCGCGCGTCTCGACGCGTTTTTTTAAAAATACGTACCGTCTACGCGTTTTAAGGTACGCGTCTCGCCGTTTTACGTAAAACGCGCGCGACTACACGAGCAGCACCCCGTTGACGCACCCGTCGTTCTCCGGGTTGTTCGTGACCTGCGCGTACTTGCCCCACACCACCTTCCCGCCCGGGGTCACGAGCCCCAGCTCGGAGACGTTCACCTCGATCACCGTGCCCTTGGTCAGCACGCCGAGGCTCGAGTACATCGGGCCGTTGGGGTTCTTCTTCACGCCCAAGATGTCCAGCTGGAACGTGCACTTGAGCTCCGGGTGCGTGACGTGCGCCTTGGTGAACCGCAACCCGCTCGGGCGGATGAACCGCTCGTACTTGGGCGGTTTCCGCGTGAACCCCGGCCCCACGAACGTGGCTTTCGTGATCATGCGTTTCCACGTTTTTTTCTGCCTCTTCCCCGAGCGCATCACCCGGAACATCTCATCCTCCGCCACCGGCCGCACTTTCGGCAGAGGCACCTCCCACTTGCCCGCTTTGTCCTTGCGCTTCTGCTTGATGGTGTTGGACAGCACCTTAGCGCGGCTGGTCTGCTCGCGGTCCAGCAGGTACGCGGGAATAGCGCCCGGAGCCGCCTCCTCCTCCACCTTGTGTTTGTTCGTGCGCTCCGAGTGCTGCTGTATCGTTTTCTTCATCGTCACCTTCTCGCTGTGTCGCTTCTTGGCGTACAGCTTCGCCTTCAAACCGATGAGCTTCTTCGCCACGGCGCTGCGCTTGTGCGGCTCGCGCGCTTCCTTCTTGCGCTTCTTCTCATAGTAATCCAAACGGCGGCCGTAGCTGTCGTGACGAAAGAAACAAAGGGAGAAAGGGTCAGTCTGGAGACCTCGGTCGTCGCGCGACGCGCGTCGCGAGAAAAAAGCGAGCGACGTCGAAAAGACTTTTCGCCCATTTCGCGGCGGCGGAACGCTCGACGTCGTGTCGGCGCCGAAATGGACGCGAGCGGGACGCGCGCGCGCGCGCGCTCGCGGGTACGTTCTCGACGCGGTGGCGTGGCGCCGCGCCGCCGTCTCCTTCGCACGTGACGCACCGTTTCTGGAAGAGCTCGATGTGCTCGTTCTGGGGCATGGCGACCGGCGGGGACCCTCGGTCCCGTCACGCGCGCGAGGCGAAAAGACTCGGAACCGCGCCCAATTCGCGTGGCGCGTCTCACGGGCGCGAAGTGTCGAGGAGTGGCGACGACGCGCGAGGGCGCGGGTCTGGGTCGGCGCGGACGCGTGCGCGGCCGAACGCGACGATTCGCGGGTCGAGACGTTCCGCGGAGGGAACGACGCGGACGCGCGGCTCGGAGTGATGCGAGGGGCGAAGCCGGTTCGCGTGACGCTCTCACCGAGCGCTCGTTTTCCCGGCGGCTGAGCTCTTTTCAAACAAGAATCGGAGACTCTTTGCTCTGCCACGAAATCTCGGCGCCGAACCGTGATAAAACCGGAAAACGGCGTCGGCGCTTTCCGATCGTCGCTCCCGAGACGCGCGTCAGATCGCCGCACACCGCGCGCGGAGCTCACCGGTTCCGTCGATTCGCACAGTCCGAACGCGATGAGCGATGGCCCTCCCCCTCCCCCCGGCGCGCCCCCCGCCGGGGACAAGAAGCTGACCGCCGCCGCGCCGGCGTTCAACCCGAACGCCTTTGCGTTTAAGCCCCGCAACCTGCCCAGCGGCGCGGGGGGCGGTGCGCCCCCCCCCCCTCCCGGCGCGCCGCCCGCGGGCGGCGCCCCGCAGTTCTTCGAGCGCGCCGCGCCCGCCGCGGACGCTCCCAAGAAGAAGGAGCTCGTCATCGGCGGCGCGCCCAAGAAGAAGGAGTTCGTCATCGGCGGCCCCGCGCCCAAGAAGGAGCTTGTCATCGGCGATGGCCCTCCGAAGAAGAAGGAGTTCGTCATCGGCGGCCCCGCGCCCGCGAAGGACGACCCTCAGAGCGCCGATCAGAGCGCGCCGAAAGCCGCGCCCGAGAAGGCCGCGCCCGAGAAGGAGATGCAGAAGCTCTCGGTGACGGAGAAAGCGAACGACGCACCGACCGAAGCGAAACCGGAGCCCGAACCGGAGATTGAGGTTCCCGTCGAGGAAGACGACGCGTCGTACGACGCGCGCGAACACTTAAACCTGGTGTTCATCGGCCACGTCGACGCCGGGAAGAGCACGATCGGCGGTCAGATTCTGTTTCAAGCCGGCATGGTGGACGACCGCACGATCGAGAAGTACGAGAAGGACGCCAAGGAGAAGAACCGCGAGAGCTGGTACATGGCGTACATCATGGACACGAACGAGGAGGAGCGCGCTAAAGGCAAAACCGTGGAGGTTGGCCGCGCGCACTTCGAGACGGAGAAGAAGCGGTACACCGTTCTGGACGCGCCCGGGCACAAGAACTACGTGCCCAACATGATCGCCGGCGCCGCGCAAGCCGACGTCGGTGTTTTAGTGATCGCCGCGCGCAAGGGCGAGTTCGAGACGGGGTTCGAGCGCGGCGGCCAGACGCGCGAGCACGCGCAGCTCGCCAAAACGCTGGGCGTCACGAAGCTCATCGTGCTGGTGAACAAGATGGACGACCCCACGGTGAAATGGGACAAAGGCCGGTGGGACGAGATCAACGTCAAGATCTCGCCGTTCCTCAAGTCGTGCGGGTACAACCCCAAGGACGTGCAGTTCGTGCCCGTCAGCGGTCTGTACGGCACGAACATGAAAACGGTGGTGGACAAAGAGACGTGCCCTTGGTACGAGGGCGAGTCCTTCTTCGAAACCCTGGACAACCTCGATCCGCTCGAGCGCAACCCGGACGCGCCGTTCCGCTTGCCCGTGCTGGACAAGCACAAGGACATGGGCACGATCGTGATGGGCAAGACGGAGGCGGGCACCGTGCGCGTAGGAGACAAGCTGGTGGTGATGCCGAACAACGTCAAGGTGCAGGTGGCGGCGCTCTTCCGCGACGACGTGGAGTGCTCGAAGATCGCGCCGGGGGAAAACGTGCGCATGCGCCTCACCGGCATCGAGGAGGACCAGCTGCAGTCGGGGTTCGTGCTGTGCGCGCCCTCCGCGCCCGTGCACGTGACGCAGGAGATCGAGTGTCAGCTGGCGATCCTGGAGCTGCTCGAGCACAAGACGCTGTTCACCGCCGGGTACAAAGCCGTGATCCACATCCACGCCGTGACGGAGGAGTGCGAGGTGGTCAAGGTTGTGCACGAGATTGACGGCAAGACCCGCAAGCCCAAGGAGAAGAAGAAGGGGCAGGCTGTGTTTTTGAAATCCGGGTCGCTCGCGGTGGTGCGCATCAAGACCTCGGGGATCATCTGTTGCGAGAAGTACGCGGACGTGGCGTCGCTCGGTCGGTTCACGCTGCGCGACGAGGGGAAGACCGTCGCCATCGGCAAGGTGCTTAAGCTCAAGCCGTACGACGGAATCAACCAACAGTGATTCGACAGTGATTCGCCGCGAAGAAGCGAAGAAGCGAAGACGCGAAGACGCGACGAAAAGCGTCGCGCGCGAAGTTGATACCGCGATAGTACGCGATACCGCGATGATGCCATAAACAGTCAGCCGGTTTCAGTCGTCCGCGCGCGGCGCGCAAAACTCGTAAAACTCGTAAAACTCGTACTAAAACTCCACTCAAACGTCTCGAGCGACGCCTTCACGCGTCCCCGTCGCGTCTCGGCGCGAACCTCTCGAACCCCCGCACGACGGTGACGGATCCGTCGGCGACGAGCTCTGCCATCGCCGCGCCCGACGCGGGCGCGTTCAAGATGCCCCAGCAGGAATGCCCGGTCGCGACGTACACATTCTCGGTACCGGGCACCTTGCCCATGATCGGCGCGCCGTCCGCGGTGACCGGGAGGTGGCAACTCTGTCCTTTCGCGCCGGTTTCTTCGTCTCTCGCCGCCGGCGCTTCGGCGGGGTCGCGCATTTCCGAGCACAACGCCCTCGCGACGTTTTCCAGCCGCCGCACCGCCTCCGGCCTCACCTCCACTCGCCCCGGCTCCTCGGTCACCACCCCCGGCGCGTCGGGGTACGCGCACACGTACACATCCCCGTCCGGGCGCGGGTAGAACTCGGGGTCGCCGAGGCCCTGGAAGAACACGGCTTGCGACAAGACGCGGCCCGGTCGGATGCGCACGGCGTGGTACTTTTGTCCTACGACTTCGCCGCCGATCGCGGAGGGAGGCAGCAGTCGGTTCGTCCACGGGCCCGTGGCGACGATGACGACGTCCGCGGGCATCACGACGCCGTCGACGCGCAGGCCGACGCACTTCTTCGTTTTGTTTTTGTTCTCTTTTTTGTTCTCTTCCCCGGGATCGTCGTAGACGATCTCCGTCGCGTCGCCGACGACGACGTCTGAACCGACGAGCTCGCGCGCGCGTCGTAGGAACGCCTCGACGAGACGTTTCGGGTGGACTTGCGCGACGGTGGTTTCGTCGCCCATCGCCCTCGACGCGACCGCGCCCACGTCCGCCCACTGCACGTTCTCCAGTTTTCTCCTCTCGGCAGTGGCTCCGTTTCCGCCCACGAGCGTCTCGTCAACCGTCACGGCTTCGCAGGTCACGCGGCGGTAACTCTCGATGTCGAGATCCTTCGCCAACCGCTCGTGCATCGGAAACGAAGCGCGCGCGAGGGGGGCGAGAGGGCCGCCGTCGCACCAGTCCAGCGCCAGGAACCCGGCGGCTTTGCCGGAGGCGGCGGCGCCGGGACCCACCTTGTCGACGAGCGTCGAGGCGTAGCCGTGGTTCACGGCGAGGTGGTACGCGATGCTGCTCCCGATGATGCCGGCGCCGGCGATGACCACGCGCGGCTTTTTGGCGGCGTTCGAGTCTTTGCCGCCGGGCTCCGCGCCGGCGGCTGCTGAGGTAGCACGAGGACGCATCGCGTGGACGGAAACGCGCGCGGAGGGTCGGAGTTGTGTGCGCGCGCGAGTTGACACGCCGACGCGGGCCGCCGCGCTCACGTGCGCCATCTTCTGCAGTTCTTGGAAGCGTCAGCTTTGACGTTTGAGAGTGGGCACCTTTTCCTCGTCAATTCTCGCGCTCGGAAAAATCAATCAATCCAGTCGTGCCGGTTCACAGACCCTGAATTTCGCCGCATTATATAAAATGGGGTGTTGGGCTGAAACGAAACCGCCTCGGCTTTGTCGAACGCTCGCCTCGCGCCCACAGCTCTCGGCGCGGCGAGGACGCGACGCGAACGCGCGGGATTTTGTACCCTCGCGTTCGGTAACCGTCGCCGCCGTCGCCCGGTTCGCGCGTGGCGAGGAAAGCGCGCGGGCCTCTTCAGGTCGGGTCGTGGCGAAGAGCCGATTTGTTTCTCGGACGCGTAGACGACATCCGCGGCGTGCTTCGTGCTCGCGCGGCGGAGAGGACGCGGAGGCGTTCGTGAGCGAGCGTCGGTTCGTGGGCGACGCCGAGACCGGCGACGATGATCGTCGCCAGCACCCCTCCCCCGCCCCCCGGCGCGTGGAAGTACGCTATGGTGCTCATCACGTACGTGGCGTGCGCGTCATTCCACGCGTCGAGGGAAGCCTACGTCGCGGTCAAGGGGGATTTCCAACGCCGCCTGCACTTCCCCACGCAGTTGCTGGGTTTGCTGGACACGACGTTCCTGGTGTGCTACGGGGTCGGGCTGCTGTTCAGCGGCTCGATAGGCGCGCGCTTCGGGAACAAGACGGTCGCCACCGTGGGGCTCGCGGGCACGGCGGCTGTGCTCGCCGCGCACGGCGCGCTCAGCAAAGGGTGGCTCGGCGTTTTACCAGAATCCGCGGACGAGGCGTGGGCGCAGGGCCTCTCGCTGTACGTGCCGCTCGTGGCGCTCAACGGCGTGGTGCAGAGCCTGGGCTTCCCGAACCTGGTGGCGGTCACGAGCGGCTGGGTCGCGCCGAACCAGCGCGGGTTCGTGCTCGGCCTGTGGAGCACCACCGGCGCGGCGGGCGACATCATCGGGCTCAACGTCGCGACGGCGGTGTTAGAGGGGGGTCTCGAGTGGCAGACGGTGTTCTTCGCCGTATCGGGGTACCTCGGAGTGATGACGATCGTGCTGTGGACGTGCGTGGAGGACCGTGGCAAGATGACGAAGGAAACGTCGAAGACGTCGGTCGTACCCGTCGTACCCGTCGACGCCGGGGAGACGACGAAGCTGTTGTCGTCGTCGCCGCCGCCGCCGCCGCCGCGCGGGAACGTGCTGAGCGGCTTGGCCGAGGCGTGGGCGGTTCCCGGCGTGCTGGACTGGTCCCTGTCCTACTTCTTCATCAAGACCGTGACGTACACGATTTTGTTCTGGATGCCGTACTACCTGACGCTCACGCTGGACAGTCAAGCCACCGCGGACAACCTCACCGTGCTCTTCGACGTGTCCATGATCTTCGGGACGGCGACGTTGGGGCTGGTGACGGATCGCGTCGGCGGCGCGCGCTCGCCGCTCTTCGTCGGGAGCTTCGTGGTCGGGTCGCTGCCGCTGCTGTTTCTGCCGGCACTGCGCCAGAGTACGTTCCACTACGCCGCGGCGTTCGTGACCGTGGGCCTCTTCTCGGGCGGGCCCGCGCACATGTACGGCACGGCGGTGTCCGTGGACCTGGGCGAAGCCGCGGCGGCGGCGGGCGCGCCGGGGCTGGTCTCGTCGCTCTCGGGCCTGATCGACGGCATAGGCACGCTCGGCGCCGCGGTGGGGCAGTCCATCGTCGCGCGCGTCGCGAGCGAGGGCGAGCGGAGCGCCATGGCGAGCGCGGTCGCGGGCGGCGGCGGCGGCGCGGGCGGCGTCGCGGGCGTCTCCGACACCGTCCTCCGCGGCACGTACGTCAGCTCGGGCGACGTGGCGGCGGACGAAGCCGCGGGGTTCACCGACGCGACGTTCGAGATGCCGAGCGGGATGGCGGTTGACGATAACGGGCTGCCGCTGTACGTGGAGACCCCGGAGCACCACGCGGGGGGTGAGAAGAAGGGCATCGCGCGCATCGTCTCGGACATGATCGCGGGGGACGCGGAGATGCAGAAACATCTGCCGGGACGCGTGTGGGACGTCGACGCGGCGACCAGCCGGGCGTCGGCGTCGGCGTCTTCGCTGGGAACCGCGCGCCGAGGATTTTTACCAAAATCCGCGAGCCTCGGCGAGAGCGCCGACGTCAGCCTCGCGGAGGCTGACGAGGCTGACGAGGTGGCCGGAATCGGGGTCGCGCGCTTGTCCGACACGGTGGACGACGGGTTCCAGCGGCGGTGGTCCCGGGTGTTCTTCATGCTGTTCGCGTTCAACCTGCTGGCGGCGGGAACGCTGCTGCGGGTCGCGGCGTGGGAGCTGAGACGGCTCGGGTGGTTCGGCGGGGACCGGAGACCGGAGACGCGTAAATGAACGCGCGGGACCGGGAACGCCCCGGTACGGCATAGGTGCTACGATTCATAGGTAGGTAGCTATAGACACGTATAGTTCACACATCAGCCGAACACGACATACTCTATGTAGTCGCTCGCTTGGAAGGTACCCACTATTTTTAAATAGCCACTAGCTAGACTACCGATCGATCGGATCGTCGGACACTAACGCCACGGTGTGGTTGAACCCGCACGAGACGCTCTTCGCGCGCGGCGCGCCGCCACCCCCTCCCCCTATCCCGGGCACGCGCGTGGGTTCCCAGTGATCCACCTGCCCGTCCCCCACGCCGAGCTGCCCCCCTGTCGTGAACGCGTCCTCCCAGTGCTGCCCCGCGGACCCGCCCCAGCCCCAGGCGAACAGACGCCCGTCCCGCGTCGTCGCCGCCGCGTGCCGCCACCCGGCGTCCACTTCTTGAAACGCGAGCGACCGACGCGTCTTCGGGTCCGTCGGGCGCGCCACCGCCCTCGGCCGGTCCCGGCGCCCGTCGTCTTCGACGCCGCCACCGCACTCGCCGTTACCGTTCGCACCCCAGGAGAGCAAACCGCCGTCCCGCGTCACCGCGACGTTGAAGTTGCCGCCCGCCTCGACGCGCGCGACGCCGCCGCCGGAGAGCTCCGCCGGAATTTCCACAATCGTCGGGGTCTCCAGCCAGGCGACGTTGCGCGCGGCGCCCACCCCGAGCTGGTTGAAGCGCCCCTGGCCGAACGCACGCACGGTTCCGGCGTCGTCAAGCACCAAGGAGTGCGCGTCGCCGCACGACGCCGCCACAGCCCTCACCCCGGCGTCCGCGAGCGCGCGGACCAGCCGGGGCGACGACGCGTTTTTGTTACCCTTAGCCGCGAAGCGCGCTAACGAGTCGTACGCCGCTCGCAGGAAGGAGGACGAGCCCGCATTCCTCGAGTCACTCAACGTAGCGCTCGTTTCGCCTCCGTGCCCGAGACACCCCTCGAAGTCCGCGCCCCACGTGAAGACAGCTCCGTTCGCCGTGACCGCGATGCTGTGCCGCGCGCCGGCGGCGAGAGCCGTCACCGGCCCGCGGTCGTCGCCGCCCGGCGCGTTCGGCGAGAGCGACGCCAGCCACCGCGGCGTCGGCGCCGCCGGCGCCGCGCCTCCCCCGGGCCCCGGGCCAGTGCCGCACTGCGCGCGGTCGTTCCGCCCGAACGCCCAGACCTCGCCGTCGCGCGTGAGGCACAGCGTGTGGAAGTGCCCCGCGGCGGCGGCGACCACGGGGTCGTGCTCGGGGAGGCCCTCCACCTTTTTGGGAACCGCCGCGTGCGAGGCGCCGGGGGAGTGCCCGAGCTGGCCGAAATCGTTCAGGCCGCACGTGTACACGGCGCCGTCCGCGCCGACCAACACGGTGTGCGCGCCTCCCGCGCACGCCGCGACCGCGTCCACGGGGAGTTGGACGATTCGGAACCTCGCGCTGGACAAACCCAGCGCGTCGTCGCCCGATCCGGAGGGGCCGTGGCCCAGTCGTCCGTGGTCGCCGTTTCCGGCGGACACGGCCCACGTGGCGTACGCGCGCGCCGGGGAGGGTCCGGTGCGTGCGCCCGACCGCGCGAACGCCCGGCGCGCGGCGCCCGCGCCCAAACGCGCGGCCCGCATCGGGCTCGTGGGGAACGCAGTCACGGGCGCACCGAGCTGTGACGTCGACGAATCTCA
>Ga0181560_10004928_pt1 | contig 12007 bp, 10 predicted proteins | sample 011ome_20_FD_133751 | JGI IMG/M metagenome (GOLD analysis project Ga0181560, IMG submission 133751) | Coastal salt marsh microbial communities from the Groves Creek Marsh, Skidaway Island, Georgia - 011509CT metaG (megahit assembly) | ecosystem: Environmental > Aquatic > Marine > Intertidal...
ACTGTCGACGGACGCGGCGCCTGCGGTCTTCTTCGATGAGCTCGTCGAGGTAGCTCTCTTCCGGCTCAAAGTGCTCGTCAAACACGGGCTGGGCCCGAAGAGGGTGCAACAACAAGGTCGGAAGCTTCGCCACCCTGGTGACGGGCCCCGATTCGTAGGTGAGCGGGTTCGCCGCAGAGCCCACCAACATTTTTTCGCGTGGAGGAGACGTGGACACGCCCTCGAGTGATCGGAGCACCACGCAGGTGACATTGTCGGGGGCACCCTCGGCGAGGCTCGCGAGGATCAACTTTTCACAGGCGTCTTCGGTGTTGTCGACACTGATCAGAATTTCTGCAATCTCGCGCTCGCTGACGTAGCCGCTGAGGCCATCGGAGCAGACGAGCCAGCGGTCTTCTGGCTCGATGTCGACTACGTGGGTGTCGATTTCTGGGTCCACGTCCACGTCACCGAGCACGCGCATCAACACGCTACGCCGGGGGTGAACTGCGGCTTCATCAGGAGTAATACGACCGCTGTCGACCAGGCGTTGCACGAATGTGTGGTCGGCGGTGATCTGCTCCAGCACACCATTACGCAAGCGATAAATCCGGGAGTCACCAATGTGGGCAATCACCATCTGTTTGCCCACGCGAATCATCGCGCTGACTGTGGTACCCATCCCGGTGAGTTCGGGGTGTTCGGACACCGCCTCGGTTAGTGCTTTTCCGGCATCCAAAATCGAGTGATATAGCTCATCTCTTGCCGCTTCGACGTTTGGATACGAGTGGTCTTGTTCTTGGAGGTGTCGAACCGCAATGGCACTGGCCACGTCACCGCCGGCGTGACCGCCCATACCGTCGGCGACCACGAAGAGGTGGTTGCCGACATAACCAGAGTCCTGGTTACTGGCGCGCACCTTGCCGACGTGGCTGGCGGCAGCGCTCAGAACAGGTGTGACCACGCTGTTACCGCCTCAGTTCAAACGTCGTTTCACCGATGGTGATGGGGGTGTCCAGCGGCACAGGAGTGGGAATACCCACGCGCTTCCCCGCGAGCAACGTCCCGTTGGTCGAGTCAAGGTCTTGGACCATCCACTGGTCGTTCCACAACATCAAACGTGCGTGGTGAGTGGAGGTGTAATCATCGCGGACGACCAGGCTCGATTCGGCCGAGCGGCCAATCGTGAACTGTTCTTCGCCCTGCAAAGAGATTTCGAGACCTTCTTTGGGTCCGGAGGTGACCACGAGGGTGGTGGCTACACCGCTTGGCTCTCGAATCTCGCTTGTTGGAGCACTGGCAGAGGTGGTGCTGGTGTCGGACTGTGTGGCTCGTTGGGCGCTTTGTTCCACCCGACGCATGGTGGGGCCAAACAGGTCGGTGCGGAGGGCATAAACGATGGCGAAAATAAATGCCCACAGCACACCAAGGAATCCAAGCTGCAACACAAACAGCGTTAACGGGCTCACGGTGTCTCCTGGGGCCTTCTCGATCGTCCCGATTCCACGAGCGCCTGGTAGTGCGCTTGTTGCTGGGGAATTACCCCCATCAGGATACGCGCCTCGCCGGCATTGATGGTGCAGCGATCTGGCAAGGCCACCCTCTCGACTCTCTGGCCATTGAGCTCGGTACCGTTGGTGGAATTGAGATCGGCCAGTTCAGCCCGTTTTCCATCCCAGACAATCTCAAAATGTCGCCTGGAAAGACCCCGTCCCTCAATCACCACGTCAGCATCAGAGCCTCGACCGACCACCGTGCGGCGTTGCACGAGTGGGTACCTCGCACCCTCCACATCCAGCACAGGAATCCAGACCACTCCGTCTTTGGGCAAGATCGCGTGGACACTGACCATTCCTTCGCTCAACGACGGGTCAACGTCCATTGCGATCCGAAGTGATTCAGAGGATTGATAGCCCTGGCGGCTGCGGTGAGTAGTGAGCTCGGATGTGATTTCTGCGGTGAGGTCGTGTCCAATTTCACCGAGGCGCTCAAAGTCCACTGCGCTTACGGCAACGACGTATTCGCTCGGAACCAGGGTGCGCTCGCGAGAGACGATGGTGGCGCGGGAGTCCATTTCGCGCTTGAGCGCAGAGACGATTTCTAAGGGGTGGACACCACTTTTAAACGTTTTCGCGAAGGCGCCACCAACTGCACGCTCTAGTGAACGCTCAAAGTTGTCGAGAAAGCCCACACCACTCCCTTATTTGACCTGCATTGATGGTAGTCGGGTGAGCTGGGCCGTGGTTTTTGGCCCAGTGGGACAGTGTCTCGCTGTGCTAACCTCAGTCGTTGCACGCTAGACGTGTAATCACTGCGCGAGTGGCGGAATTGGCAGACGCGCTGGCTTCAGGTGCCAGTGCCCGCAAGGGCGTGGGGGTTCAAGTCCCCCCTCGCGCACCAGTGTTTAGTGTCGGATGTACCCGAGGATTCGTAATCCTCGACTCATTGCTTTCGTGAACCGTTCGTGGCTCCAGCCGCGTGGAGCATCAATATTGGCAAGTCTTTGCCAGGCAATGGTTTGGGACTCGGCGTATTTCCGGATTCCTTCTGGGCCGTGGCGTCGTCCCATTCCGGATTTCTTCATCCCTCCCATGGGTGCGTCAGTGGAAGCCCAGGATGCGGTGAAGCCTTCGTTGACGTTCACGCTTCCTGCGCGAATTTGGCTGGCGACTCGGATGGCACGGCGAGGAGACCCCCACACGCTCGCGTTGAGTCCATATTCGCTGTCGTTTGCCAGAGCAACAGCTTCCTCATCGGAGGCAAACGGAGTGACGGCAATAACGGGCCCGAAAGTTTCTCCTCGGCACAGCATCATCTCTTCGCGAACACCTTCCAACACAGTTGGCTCGTAGACGAAGGGGCCGATTTCAGGGCGAGCGTTGCCACCGGCGAGCACACGTGCACCCTGCCTCACGGCGTCCTCGACGTGGGCAGAGACTTTCTCCAGTTGGTCTTTCGAAATCAGTGAGCCAATGTCGTAGCTGTAGTCGAAATCAATGCCCAGACGCAGTGACTGAACACGCTGAGTGAGGGCGGCCACGAATTCCGAGTAGATGGAGTCGTCCACGTAGAGCCGTTCAATACTCATACATAGCTGTCCGGCGTTTGAGAAAGCAGCTGCGACTAGTCCGTCGATTGCTCGCTGCTGGTCAGCATCGTCGAGAACCAGCATCGCATTCTTGCCGCCCAGTTCCGCAGAAAAGTCAGTGAGCCGGCCCGCTGCTTGTTCAGCGATGAGGGTTCCTGTTTTTGTCGAGCCGGTAAACATCACAAAGTCTCCGGCGCCAATCAGTTCTGGACCGATAGTCGACGCGTCTCCGGTGATGGCCAGGAAAAGATCTCGGGGAAGACCAGCTTCAACCATGAGCGAGATCCCCAACAGAGCAGAGAGTGTTGTTTTGGGGTCCGGCTTGAGCAGGACGCCGTTTCCTGCAATCAGCGCGGGAATGGCGTCGCTGACAGGTAGGGTAAACGGGTAATTCCAGGGGCTAATCATCGAGACCAGGCCACGTGGCTGGTAGTGAACCCGGGCAGTGGTGAGAAAGGGAAGCGCACCCTGTCGTCGTTCAGGCGCTAATTGCCGAGGACCCTTTGTGGCGTAATACAGAGCGGTCATCGACACGTCGGCTATTTCATCAAAGGCGCTGCGGCGAGACTTTCCTGTTTCCCATTGAATGACGTCGAGGATTTCACGTTGTCGCTCCAACACCAGTCCGTGAAGGTTCCGAGCGAACTGCGCTCGTTCGGCGAGAGGTTTTTGTGCCCATTCGTGCTGGGCGCGTCTGATCCGTTTAGCGGCCTCTTTGATGTCTTGGGCGGTTGCTTGGGGGATCTCCACCGATTCTCCGCCCCGAACCGGTGAGACCACACTGACTTTTCGCCTCGAAGGAGGAGTGGCGAGGTGGTCTCGAAGCTTGTCGAGAAGGACGGAGGGATTCATAGACATACTCCCTATGCTGGTGCTACTAGCTGGCAATATCCGGCACATAATGGGAACGGCCAGAAGCGGGGGGCGTCATGAAAACTGTTGTTGAAGTCTCGGGAATGACGTGCGGTCACTGCGTCGAGTCAGTCACCACCGCCACTAAAGCCCTCGATGGTGTCAGCGATGTGTTTATTGACTTGGTCAAGGGCGGAAATTCCACCGTGACCGTTACCCACGAGGGTGATGTTCTTGGTCCGCTTGCGGGCGCCATTGCTGATGCGGACTACACCCTCGAGGCGGTTACTGAACAATCGTGAGCGAGACGGAGTCTGCTCACTCCCTCCAGCTCGATATTGAGGGAATGACGTGTGCTGCGTGTGCGCAGAGGGTGGAAAAGGGCCTCAACGCCCTTCCGGGTGTGAACGCTTCGGTGAATTACGCCACGGACCGCGCCACAATCTGGGGTGACGCGCCTAATCTCGAGCAGCTTCTCGCCCAAGTGAAAAAGACGGGCTATTCCGCAAAGCTTCACGGCAAAAACAGCGCACCCCCGCCCGACAAACTCGCTGCCCTCAAGAAAAGAGTGTTGGTGTCCGCCGCGTTCACACTTCCCGTGGTCATTCTCAGCATGGTTCCTGCAACTCAGTTCGCGGGCTGGCAATGGGTTGTGTTCGTTCTTGCTCTCCCCGTAGCCACCTGGGGGGCATGGCCGTTCCACCGAGCCGCCTGGGTGAATTTGATTCACCGTGCGGCGACGATGGACACCCTGGTGTCCATCGGGGTGATAGCCGCGAGCCTCTGGTCGATTTATGCACTGTTATTGGGTGGCGCAGGTGAAATCGGCATGACGATGTCGATGCACCTATTTGCCCCGCCTGACCAGGTCGGAAACGAAATCTATTTCGAAACAGCCTCGGCGGTCACCACCTTTATTCTTTTGGGTCGCTATTTGGAGACCAGAGCAAAGAAACAAGCCGGTAAGGCTCTCCAGGATCTTCTCGCCGCAGGTGTGAACGAGGTGCGCGTGATGCGCACCATCCCGAGCCCTACGGGCGAGATTGAAGTGGAGGCTTTGATTCCGATTGACCAGCTACGCGTCGGAATGAGGTTTATCGCGAGGCCCGGAGATCGCATCGCCACCGACGGTGTGGTCGTCGAAGGTGAATCGGCAATTGATCGTTCGCTGGTGACCGGTGAAGCTGTCCCGGTTGATGTGATTCCAGGCAGTGTTGTGGTCGGTGGCACCATCAACATTCACGGCCGGCTTCTGATGGAGGCCACTCGGGTGGGGGCAGACACTGACCTCGCTCGGATGGCGGCCATTGTGGAGCGGGCGCAAAACGGAAAAGCCAAAGCCCAGCGCCTTGCAGACTCTATTTCTTCGGTCTTCGTGCCGATTGTTCTGGTACTCGCGGTGTTGACCCTGGTGGGGTGGGCCGTCTTTGGGCCGACCCTTGAATGGGCATTTAGAGCCGCTGTGGCCACATTAATCATTGCGTGCCCCTGCGCTCTGGGTCTTGCCACCCCCACAGCATTGCTCGCAGGCACGGGCCGGGGGGCTGAGCTTGGCATTTTGCTCTCCGGAGCAGAAGCACTCGAAGACAGCAAACATGTGGACACCGTGGTCATGGATAAGACCGGAACGCTCACCACCGGTCAGATGTCCGTCGTTGACACGGCTCTGGCACTTGGCGTGGACGTTGATGAGTTTTGGCGAGTACTCGTCGCACTCGAGTCTGGCTCTAGCCACCCCATTGCGAAAGCGCTTGTGTCGCACCGTGCAGACATTTCTGACTTGCCAGGGCTCACTGACGAAGTGGCTCATTCGGGCGCAGGGGTGAGCGCCACGATGAAGAACAAGAGTGTTCTGGCTGGTCGGGCGTCGTGGCTGAGCGAGCGCCGAGCTGCGGTGCCTAAAGAGTTGGCGGGTGTCTTTAACGAATCGGGTCAACACACTGCCGTCTGGCTCGCCGTGGAGGGATCACTCTGGGGCGGAGCGTTCTTGGCCGATCGTCCAAAGGCCCAATCTCGCGCCACCGTTGATGCCCTTCACCACAGAAAGCTTGACGTGGTGTTGCTCACCGGCGACTCTGAGGGTCCGGCACGTGCGGTCGGACGTGAGCTTGGAATCGACACGGTGATCGCGGGAGTAAGCCCTGAAGGGAAAGTCCAGGCGATTGAAACGCTCCAGGCCGAAGGTCACCGGGTCGCGATGGTGGGCGATGGTATTAACGACGCTCCGGCCCTTGCCACTGCCGACGTGGGAATTGCGTTGGGCAGTGGAACCGATCAGGCGATGAGCGCGGGTGACATCACCATCACCCGAGGAGACATTGAACAGATACCTGTCGCCTTGGATTTGGCCAAGAAGACCCTGGGCACTATTCGAGGAAACCTCTTCTGGGCGTTTGCCTACAACGTGGTGGCCCTGCCGCTCGCGATGGGGGGAGTGTTAAATCCACTTATTGCGGGAGCAGCGATGGCGTTTTCTTCTGTGTTCGTGGTGACTAATTCGCTTCGGCTTCGGGCTTTTCGCGCCACCAGTGCTGCTGCATCGAGGCCATAAATTCTTCAAAGCTGGGTTCACCAGCAGCGCGCATGCGATGGCGCTGGTAGGCGCGCTGTAATTCTTCACCGCGTCTGGCCTCGGCCCAGGCGCGCACCCGGTCCATGGGGTCACCGTGGAGCCAGTCCGCTTGTCGCCTGAGGGTGCGAACCACACCCCACACCCCCACGACTAAGAAAACCAGGGCGATCGCCCCGGGAAGAAAAGCCTGCGGGAAGCCAAAGGCAAAAGGCGAAACGGCGACGCTAAATAGCCCCGCCGCTCCAATGGCAAACCAGCCACCGAGAGCCCGGGTGGGAGGGGGAGCGTGGAAGCGAAAGAAGGTGTACCACGACGAGCCGTTTTCTTCCCAAAACGGCCAGTTGGCGGGTGCAGGAGGACAGCCTGGATACGGCTGCCAGTCGGGTAAGGGTTCAAAGCCTTGATACAGCGAAACCCATTGGTCATCGGGTATCCGCCATCCATCGGGCGGATTGAAGCGCACTGGCAGCTGGGCCGGGTCGTTCCAATTGGGCTGCATGCAGGAAGCGTACTGGGCGCAGGGTTTTATGCGCGAGGAGCGGGTAGTCCCAGCACAGATCGAAGTTGTCTAGGTGTATCAATTTGATAGGTGGCGGATTCCCACTCCTGGGGTGTCCCATAGCCCCAGTGCACCACTGCCGAGGGGATGGCGTGAGCAGCAGCGCCTTCAATGTCGTGAATGCGATCGCCCACCATCACCATGTCGTTTACGCCAAGCCCCAAGTCTCGAAGGCCGTTGACCGCGTCGTCAATGATGAGGTGTTTGGCGCCGCGTGATTCATCGTCTGCCGCCGCGGCAATCACATCAAAATAGGGCGCCAGGGTGAAGTGTTCGATCATCAACGTGGCCGGAGTTGTGGGCTTCGATGTTGCGATGGCTAAGTGCCGACCGTCATCTCGGAGGTCTCGCAACAACTCGCCCACCCCGTCAAATAACTTCGCGTCGTAAGCGCCGACGTTCAGGTAGTGCTCTCGATAAATTTCGATGGCTTCGGGGATAGCGGCTTCGTCAAGCCCCGCGCGCACTTTGAACGATTCGGGCAACGGCGGACCGACCCAGTGCAGAAGTTCTTTCAACGGCGGCACATCTTTGCCGAGTTTTTTCAGCGTGTAGGCAATGGTGTGGGTAATACCGGGAGCGCTATCAATCAGGGTGCCATCGAGGTCAAAGAGGATGGTCTCGAATCGGGTCACTGGGTAAGCCTAGGATGTGGAGGGTGCGAAGCGGCCTAGAACAGGCGGTTGTGGTCGCCTGCTCCGTCGCGCAGTTCTTCGTAGTCCAACACCACACAGTCGATACCGCGGTCTGTCGCCAAGGTTTTAGCCTGCGGACTTATTTCTTGGGCAGCAAATACCGCGCGCACCGGACGCAAGTGGGGGTCTCGTTGAAGCAGCTCGCGGTAGCGCGTGAGTTGCTCCACCCCATCGATTTCGCCTCGGCGCTTAATTTCAATCGCGACTGTTCCGCCCGTTTCGCTGGTTGCCAACACGTCCACCGGCCCAATTGCGGTGGGGAATTCCCTGCGCACCAACGTGAGACCCTCGTCGATGCAGCTGAGGTCGTCGGCGACAAGCCGCTGAAGTTCAGCTTCGACGCCTTCTTTGATGAGGCCGGGATCGTCTCCTAATTCGTGGCTTAAGTCTTCATGCACCTCGTGGATACTCACCACAAGGAGGTCGGCGGTTTTTTGATGGGTGACTTGCCACACGGCATTCACCCCTGCTTGGCGTTGGTCGTCGTCTGGTTCGAGTTCTCGCAGTGAACACGGCGGTGACATCCAGTTGAGCGGCTTATAGGAGCCGCCATCAGAGTGAATGAGAAGACTGCCGTCTTGTTTGGCAATGAGCAGACGCTTCGCCAATGGAAGGTGAGCGTTTAGTCGACCGGAATAGTCGACGCTGCAGGTGGCAATCAGAACTCTCATGCTGGGATGTTTACGCCTTTTGTTCTTTCGTGGCGGGAACAGCAAACATGCCAAGGGCCACCAGCGCCGCTACTGACCACAGCGCGTTTAAGACACCCACATATTCGGCAATCCAGCCGATGAGAGGTGGGCCAATGAGGAAGGCACCGTAGGCGACGGCGGCAACAGCACTCACCCGGGCGGTGCTTCCGGGGCCACCGTCTGCTGCCGCCGACATCGCTACGGGGAAACCAAGGGCCGTGCCGAGTCCCCATAGCGCGATCGCAATTCCTGCAACCAAAGGAATGTCGCTGAGGATGACGGCGACTAAGCCGATGAAGGCGGAGAGCGAGCTCGCCAACAACACGGGTACGCGGCCGTAGCGGTCAAGAAGAGGAACTCCGACGACGCGACCAAGCGTCATGGCAGCCACAAACAACACATACCAAAGTGCACCGTGGGCGTTGGTGTATCCGCGATCGTCGACCATTCCAATGGCGAGCCAGTCACCGGCTGACCCTTCCGCCAGAGCCATGCTGAGACCGACCAGACCAATCAGAATCGTGCGCGGATCAGTCCACACTGACAGGCGCTCTTTCATCGTGCTCCGCGGCTCGGCCTCGGCAGCCTGGACGTCACTTGGTTCATGGTTGAGCAGTGAGATGACGACGAAGACGAGGGCGCCCAAGACGACCGCAGTGACTAGGAGGTGCCAGCGCACCCCAATTCCTAGCCAACTGGCGAGCGCCGCGGTTCCTCCGCCCACGACCGTTCCGAGTGAAAACATTGCGTGGTACCACGGCATGATTGTGCGTCCGAGGCCCCGTTCGATCTCTGCCCCCTCGACGTTCATGGCGACGTCGGTGACACTCATTCCCGCTCCGAAGAGAATCATGAAGCTCGCGGTGAGCACAAGTGATCCGGTTAATTCACCGACAAACCCAATCGTGCCGATGGCGATGAAGATGAGAATCCCAAAGACGCCGATGGATCGTTTCACCCCCAAATAGGCGATGACGTGGGAGGCGATCAAGAGACCAGTAATTGCTCCCGCTGCTCCGGCGAAGAGGAAATAGCCCAGTTCTTGTGAGCCCACCTCGAGGAGGTCTCTAATCGCGGGAAGCCGGGCAATCAGGTTGGCAAGGCCCAGGCCGGTGAGCCCAAAAATCAAGAAGACGCCATTTCGACGCCGCACGAGTTGCTTACGCTCTGTGCTCAACACCCACCACCATCCATTTATCGCTTCGTGCTCGAAGGCCAAGGGTGAGGGCCCTGGCTCCGAGATATCCAAAGCCGACACTTGCTTGAAGGGCAACAATTCCCGCCGCATCCAGGCTAACTGTCTCAGCCAGCCACAGTGTCACCCCAAACAGTGGCAACAATACGGCGACGTTTACCACCCCAGTGATGGCCAAGTAGCGCCCATCGCCTGCACCCATTAAGACGCCGTCGAGGACAAAGACAAAACCTCCCAGTGGCATCGCAAGGCCCAAGACGATCAGGGTTGGGATGAGGAGCGTGCGGATAGCGGAATCCGAGGTGACCAGTAGCGGAATGAACGGAGAAGCCACAATCAGCACAACACCCAAGGCCGCACCCGACCACCAGCCCCAGCGAATCAGCTGCGTGACAACAGATCTGGTTTCTTGTGTGTCGCCGGCGCCTAAGCGATGTCCCACGAGGCTTTGGCCGGCGATTGCTAAAGAGTCCAGCGCAAGCGCAATCAAGCTAAACAAAGTAAAGGCAACATGCCAGGTGCCAAGCTCTTCGGTGCCAAGTTGGGTGGCAACGACCGTTGCACCCACAAACGCCACCCGGAGGCTGATGGTGCGAATAAACAGCCACCCGCCAAGTTTCAGCGCCCCCAGCACTCCAGCCCTTCCGGGTCGGAGGGCGACAGATTCTGCGGAAGCATGTCTCAGCACCACTCCGACCAGCCACGCGGCCATGAGCCACTGGGCAATCACGGTTCCAATTGCTGAGCCCACAAGGCCGTAACTAAGGCCATAAATAAAGAGTGCGTTGAGGCCGATATTCGCCGAAAATCCCACTACCGCAACAACGAAGGGGGTCACGGTGTCTTGGAGTCCACGAAGGACTCCCGTGGCGGCCAAGACAAGAAGCATTGCGGGGAGGCCCCACCAGGACACCGTCAGATACGACGACGCCCCATCAGAAACCCTCGAGGTGGCACCAAAGAGACCGACGACGACTGGTCCGAGGAAAAACCCCAGTGCTGCCATGAGCACGCCGAGGCCACTTGCGAGATAGAGGCCATCCACTCCGGCAGCCAGGGCGCCAGGGCGATCCCCCGCGCCCAATCTCCTCGCGACAAAAGGAGTGGTGGAGTATGCGAGGAAGATCAGCAGCCCGACCAGGGTTTGCAAAATCGTGCCGGCTAGCCCCAAAGAGGCGAGGGGGTCGGCGCCAAGATGGCCAACCATCGCCGTATCGGTAAGCAGAAAAAGTGGCTCTGCGATCAGGGCACCGAGTGCGGGAACGGCGAGGCGAAGTATGTCTCGATGAAGGGAGGAGGCCTGCACGGATACACGCTATCTGGAAGTGCCCTCAGGAGCCGGACATAGGCTTAAGCCATGGCGAGCGAGAGTATTTCAGAGGCGAGTGGGTTAGAAATTTCAGGGCTAGATACAAGCATTTCTCCCGCAGATGACCTCTATCTCCACGTGAACAAGACGTGGCTTGACCACAATCCCATTCCTGACGACAAGTCGATGTATGGAGCGTTTAGCCTCTTGGCAGAGGACGCTGAAAAGCACGTTCATGCCATCGTCAAAGAAGCGATGGGCGCTCCAGATGGCTCTGAGGTTAAGAAGGTGGGCGACCTGTATCGCTCGTTCATGGACGAAGACGCCATCGAAGCCCGCGGGCTCACTCCGCTCCTCGAGCGCCTGGAGAAAGTTCAGGCGGTCACGTCAGCCGATGAACTAATAGAAGTCATTGCCGACTATGAAGCCTCTGGCATATCGGGTCTGATGGAACTTTTCGTGGACAACGACCCGGGACAACCAGAGCGCTATGTGGTGTTTGTCGAACAAGGCGGGCTGTCGTTACCTGATGAGTCGTATTACCGCGAGGAACAATTCCAAGAACTCAAAGGCGCCTTTCTCGCCCACGTAGAGCGAGTGGCCACCCTGGTGGGACTGCATGACCCCCATGGCTTCGCTACTCGTGTTGTTGAGCACGAGTCCCACATTGCAGCTGCGCACTGGGATCAGGTGAGTTGCCGAGATGCGCAGAAGACGTACAACCTGGTGTCTTTTGATCAGTTTGAAACCTGGGCCGAGGGATTCCCCCTTGCGCGATGGGCAGAGACTATTGGGTTTCCAGAACACGCGCTGGCCGACATTGTTGTGCGCCAGCCGAGCTTCGTTCAAGCATGGGGAGGTCTCTGGTCGAGTGATCTTGAGGCGTGGAAGGCGTGGTTCCAATGGCACCTCATCAAGAGCCTTTCTCCGTATCTCAACGCCGAGATAGTGGATGCGCATTTTGATTTCTACGGCCGCACCCTCTCAGGAACTCCCTCTCTTCGTGCCCGCTGGAAGCGCGGGGTGTCCTTCGTTGAAGGTGCGATGGGTGAGGCTGTTGGGAAGC
>Ga0181560_10004940_pt1 | contig 11995 bp, 10 predicted proteins | sample 011ome_20_FD_133751 | JGI IMG/M metagenome (GOLD analysis project Ga0181560, IMG submission 133751) | Coastal salt marsh microbial communities from the Groves Creek Marsh, Skidaway Island, Georgia - 011509CT metaG (megahit assembly) | ecosystem: Environmental > Aquatic > Marine > Intertidal...
AAAATGAAAGTTTTGATTAGTTGCGGGGTGGAGCAGTCTGGCAGCTCGTCGGGCTCATAACCCGAAGGTCGTAGGTTCAAATCCTGCCCCCGCTACCAATTTTCAATTTTTTCCAGATGCTTTAATAAAAGCTTTATAGAGGCTTTGAGGTTTTTAAGAGGTTGCAGCTTGTTCAAGCTCCCTTTGTTAAACCGCGGGTAGAATGACAGGCTTATTACCTGTTCCCGTAATCAAACTTTAGGAAACCGATTTTTCCTTCGAGTTTCCAGATTTTAAAGCCCCTATATGGGGCTTTTTAGTAAGTGTAAATAAGTAGTTGGAAGTGGGCCATAGGCCCATTTTTTGTTTAGCCAGAACGTGAAAAGACCATGAGCAGGCGGACTACAGAACTGGGTAACTTACTGGAACCCGCCATCAATGCCCTGGGATTCAGGTTGTGGGGTATTGAATATATACCGCAAGGCAGGCATTCACTGCTGCGTGTATATCTCGACAAGGAAGGTGGTGTCGACATTGAGGACTGCGCGCTTGCCAGCAGGCAGATCAGCAGCATCCTGGATGTCGAGGATCCGATCAGCGGTGAATATACGCTGGAGGTGTCCTCACCAGGCCTGGATAGAACATTGTTTTCGCTGGACCAGTTCAATGAGTACCTGGGATGGCATGTAACGTTGAGACTGACCGAGAATTTTGATGGACGCAGGAAGTTCACGGGGCAGTTAAAAGCAATAGTCGATGATGAGGTTGTAATTATCATCGGTGATGAGGAATACACCATTCCTTACGAGTTGGTAGAAAAAGCCAGCCTGGTGAGCCAGGTCTGAGGCATACGGTGATTCCTGTAAAGGGTGTTTTAAAGGTAGCTTTGACATGATTAATAAAGAAATTTTGATGGTGGCTGATGCTGTTTCCAACGAGAAAGGTGTCTCCAGGGATGTGATCTTCAGCGCCATAGAGTCTGCACTGGCCTCTGCCACGAAAAAACGTTACGTGGACGAGGAAATCGATTGTGAAGTCATCATCGATAAGGATACAGGCGACTACGAAACCTACCGTGTCTGGACAGTTGTGCCCGATGACGAACTGGCGCTGCTGGGTTCCCAGTTCACTATCGAAGAAGCCCATGAAAAAGATACCAGCCTGCAGCCAGGCGATGTCTATCGTGAAAAGATTGATAACGTGGAGTTCGGGCGTATTGCTGCCCAGACTGCCAAGCAGGTCATCGTACAGAAGGTTCGCGAAGCCGAACGTGAAATCGTTGTTGCAGAGTATGAAGACAAGGTAGGCCAGCTTGTTTCCGGTACTGTGAAGAAAGTGACCCGGGATAATGTCATTGTCGACCTGGGAAATAATGCAGAAGGCCTGTTGCCCCGTGAGAACCTGATTCCACGTGAGACCTTCCGCATCAATGATCGCCTGCGTGCATTGTTGCTTGAGGTTCGCACCGAACTTCGCGGCCCCCAGTTGTTGCTCAGCCGTACTGCACCTGAAATGCTGGTCGAGCTGTTCAAGATTGAAGTGCCGGAAATTTCCGAAGAAATTATTGAAATCAAGGCTGCTGCCAGGGATCCCGGTTCACGGGCAAAACTGGCGGTTAAAACCAATGATGGCCGTATAGACCCGGTGGGTGCCTGTGTAGGTATGCGCGGTTCCCGTGTCCAGGTTGTGTCCAACGAGCTGGCCAATGAGCGCATCGACATCATCCTGTGGGATGACAACGATGCCCAGCTGGTGATTAACGCCATGGCGCCGGCCGAAGTGGCCTCCATTGTTGTTGATGAAGACACGCATACGATGGATGTGGCTGTGGCCGAGGAAAACCTGGCCCAGGCCATTGGCCGTAATGGCCAGAATGTGCGCCTTTCCAGTGAATTGACTGGCTGGACCATCAACGTGATGAGTGAAGAGAGTGCCGCCGACAAGCTTCAACAGGAATCTGCGGGGACTATCCAGAATTTCGTGGACAGTCTTGATGTGGATGAAGACGTTGCAGAAATCCTGGTCCAGGAAGGTTTCACTACTCTGGAAGAGCTTGCCTATGTGCCGCTGGAAGAAATATCCAGCATCCAGGACTTTGATGAAGAAATTGCCAATGAATTGCGTGCCAGGGCCAAAGACGCCCTGTTGACCCGCGCAATTGCGTCGGAAGAAGATATTACCAAGGCAGGCATCAAGGATGATCTGCTGAATATGGAAGGCATGGACAACGAGCTTGCATTGGCGCTGTCAAAAATCGAAGTGCTTTCCATGGAAGATTTGGCCGAACAATCCATTGACGAGCTCATGGAAATTGACGGCATGGATGAAGAACGAGCAGGTCAGCTCATCATGACAGCCAGGGCCCCCTGGTTTGCCGATGAAGATGACACAGAAAGCGCCGAGGACTCTGAAAAAGAGTCGCCAGAGGCGGAATCCTGATCAGGATATTTCTCTGGAATTACCGGGTTTTCACACAGGCAGTAAATATGGGAGAGGCGAATGTCAGACGTAACAATCAGTGAACTGGCGAAAATGGTAGGCGTACCGGAAGATCGTTTACTTGACCAGGTCAAGGAGGCTGGCCTGCCCCAGAAGAAAGTGGACGACACCATCAATAATGATGAGCGGGCCACGCTGCTGTTGTCACTGAAAAGCAAGCACGGTGAAGATACTTCCGGTGGTGCCACACCGCGTCGGATTACCCTGAAGCGTAAAACCGTCGAAACTCTCAAGACTTCTGACAACCAGGGGCGCAGCAAGGCGGTCAATGTTGAAGTACGCAGGAAGCGTACTTACGTAAAACGCAGCGTGGAAGAAGCCCAGCTGGAAGCCGAACGCAAGGCCCAGGAAGAAAAAGAAAAGGCAGAACGCGAGGCCCTGGAAAAGGCCAAGCAGGAAGAGGCCAAGAAGTCCGAACAGGAAGATACCTCCAAGTCCAAGGTCAGTCTCAAGCGTGATGCCGAGCCTGCTCCGGTTGTTGCTCCGGTCGAAGAAAAGCCGGAAGCACGCAAGGAGCACAAGAAAGGCACGGCTCGCAAAGATACTGCACGCGAAGAAAAAGAATCCCTGGACAAGAAAAAGAATCTGCGCCGTCGTGAACAGGAAGCGGGCAAGAAATTTCAGCCTATTCGATCCACCGATGATTTCATCCTGGATGATGAGGATGAATTTGGTGATGGTTCCCGCCGCAGGAGGCGTCGCAAGCTGAGCCAGGGCCAGAAAGAACACAAATTCGAAAAGCCGACCGAGTTTATTTCCCGGGAAATTGAAGTCCCCGAGGCGATCACGGTTTCAGACCTGGCACAGCGCATGTCACTGAAAAGTGGTGAGCTGGTGAAAAAGCTGATGGAAATGGGTGTCATGGCGACACTCAATCATATGCTTGACCAGGATACCTCCGTGCTGCTGGTGGAAGAGCTGGGTCACAAGGCCAAAACTGTTTCCGATGATGCGCTGGAAGAAAGCCTTGTCGAATCCGTTAATTATGAAGGCGATAGGATTGCCAGGGCACCGGTTGTCACTGTCATGGGTCACGTTGACCACGGCAAGACCTCCCTGCTGGACTATATTCGTAAATCTTCCGTGACCGAAGGTGAGGCCGGCGGCATTACCCAGCACATCGGTGCGTACAGTGTTGATACAGATCACGGCAAGATTACCTTCCTGGATACACCGGGCCATGCGGCATTCAGCGCCATGCGTTCACGCGGTGCCCAGGCAACTGATATTGTCATCCTGGTGGTTGCCGGTGATGACGGTGTGAAACCGCAGACCGAAGAAGCAGTAACCCACTCCCAGGCCGCCGGGGTTCCCATCGTGGTTGCCATCAACAAGATGGACAAGGAAGGCGTGGATACTGACCGGGTCAAGAATGAACTGGCCGCTAAAGGCCTGACGCCTGAAGAGTGGGGCGGTGATACCCAGTTCATCGAAGTTTCTGCACATACCGGCATGGGCATCAAGGAATTGCTGGATGCCGTGCTGTTGCAGGCAGAATTACTGGAATTGAAAGCCGTGGAAAACTGTCCTGCCAAGGGCGTTGTCATTGAATCCCGCCTGGATAAAGGACGTGGTCCTGTCGCCACAGTTCTGGTGCAAAGCGGTACGCTGAAAATGTCAGATGTCATTCTTGCCGGCCACGAAGTAGGCAAGGTGAGGGCGATGATTGATGAGAACGGCAAGCAGGTGAAAGCCGCCGGACCATCCATTCCTGTCGAGATTCTTGGCCTGAACGGTACGCCAGAAGCCGGTGATGAATTCATGGTGGTCCAGGACGAGAAGAAAGCCCGGGAAGTGGCCGAATTCAGGCTTAACAAGTTCCGTGAAGCCCAGGTTGCCAAGCAGCAGGCGGCCAAAATGGAAAGCATGTTTGCCACCATGGGCAGCGAGGAGAAACAGGTCCTCAACGTGGTACTGAAAACCGATGTTCGTGGTTCATTGGAAGCCATTTCCTCGGCCTTGCTGGGCCTGGGCAACGAAGAAGTCTCCGTGGCCATCATTTCTTCAGGCGTCGGCGGTATTTCCGAAACCGATGTGCAGCTTGCCAATACCTCAAGGGCAACCATCATCGGATTTAACGTGCGTGCCGACAAGGCTGCCAGGACCCTGGTTGAAAACGAAGGCCTGGAGCTGCGTTACTACAGTGTTATCTATGACCTGATTGACGACGTCAAAGCGGTGATGAGCGGCATGCTCGCACCTGAGCTGCAGGAAGAAATCCTTGGTGTTGCTGAAGTACGCGATATTTTCGAGTCACCGAAGTTTGGCTCCATTGCCGGCAGCATGGTCATTGAAGGCACTGTCTACCGCAGCAAACCTATCCGCGTTCTGCGTGATGATGTTGTTATCTACGAAGGCGAGCTGGAATCCCTGCGCCGTTTCAAGGATGAGGCCCAGGAAGTCAGGAACGGCATGGAATGTGGTATCGGTGTGAAGAATTACACGGATGTCCGTGTCGGTGACAAGATCGAAGTTTACGAGCGTAAAGAAGTCGCCAGGACCCTCGAATAACCGGACCCCAGGGTTTCCGGAACAACCACCATGGCCAGAGTCTCTAAAAGGGTAGACAAGGTTGCCGATCTTCTGAAAAAGGAAATCGCCCTGCTTATCCAGAATGAAGTGCGCGACCCGCGTGTCGGCATGGCTTCTGTCACCGGTGTGAGGGTGAGCAAGGATCTGGGGTATGCCAACGTTTACGTGACACTGCTTGGCAAGAGCAGCAGCGAGGAAGCCGCCGAAGGTGTCGCGGCGCTGAACAAGGCTTCCGGCTTCCTGAGGACCCTGTTGGCCAAAACCATCAGCCTGCGCACAACTCCCCGCCTGAAGTTTATCTATGATGACACCCTGGTCCGTGGCCAGCATCTGAGCAGCCTGATTGATGAAGCCCTGGCCAGCGATGAGCGGGATCATCATCTGGACGACGATGACGATCAATCCTGACCTTCCATTGGCAAGACATTAACAGGTATCACATTGGCAAGACGGCGACGCAGCAGGGAAGTTCACGGCATTATTGTGCTGGACAAACCCGCCGGCGAATCATCCAATCGCAGCCTGCAGCGCGTCAAACGCCTCCTTGATGCCGCCAAGGCCGGGCATACCGGCAGTCTTGATCCCCTGGCAACCGGCGTACTTCCCCTGTGTTTTGGCGAGGCCACCAAGGTCTCCCAGTTTCTTCTTGACGCGGACAAGCGTTACCGCACGACCATACAGCTAGGCACGAAAACGGCCAGCGGAGATTCCCAGTCAGAAATTATCAGTACCAGTGACAAGCAGGTGTCACGTGAGGAACTGGAAACCTGCCTGGAGCGTTTCCGCGGCGAAATTACCCAGGTTCCCTCCATGTACTCGGCTCTCAAGCACCAGGGGGTGCCCCTGTACAAGCTTGCCCGCAAGGGTCAGGAAGTTGAGCGCAAGGAGCGCAGGGTCACTATCTTTGAACTTGAGCTGCTGGACTTCAGGGGCAATGAGCTCGATCTGGAGGTTCACTGCTCAAAGGGCACCTATATCAGGATGATCGCCGATGACCTGGGTGATGCCCTGGGCACAGGCGGACACGTCACCGCATTGCGCAGGTTGCAGTCAGGACCTTTCCATGAAGGGCAGGCGGTCACTATTGACGAACTGGAGCAGGCAGCAGAGGAGGGTGGCTTCCAGGCCCTGGACAAGTTCCTGCAACCGGCAGACCTGGCGGTTGAGTTCCTGGACAAGGTGACCATGCCCGTGGCGACAGCAGATTTCATCCGCCAGGGACAGCCGGTTATTGTCAGCGGGTTGCCCAACCAGGGCCAGGTCAGGCTCTACGATGACAACGGTTTTTTCGGCATCGGCAAAATTCTGGACGATGGTCGGGTCGCCCCTGTCAGATTGATGAAAATGTCTTGAATTTCACACCCTTGGGCGTGTTTTTCGAGGGCTGAAATACTGTATCCCGACCTTAATGTGTGCTATGTTACGCACCCCTTGGACTCCGGAGGGCAGTATTTTCGGGACCAGGACTGCAGGAAGCACATCAGGTAACTATAAATATGCATGGTTACACTGATTAAAACGGAGTTTTTCTTATTAATGCATATTCACAGGAGAAAGCACTATGGCCTTATCAGCCGATCAAAAAGCTGAGATTGTTGCCGAGTATGCCCTCGCCGAAGGTGATACAGGATCACCGGAAGTCCAGGTAGCCTTGCTGACAACCAACATCAACCAGCTGCAAGACCACTTCAAAGAGCACAATCACGACCACCATTCACGTCGCGGTCTTATCCGCATGGTGAATACACGTCGCAAGCTGCTCGATTACCTGAAACGTAAAGACGTTAATCGCTACGCGACGCTGATCAAGCGCCTCGGCCTGCGCAGGTAAAACCTTACCTCCTGGTCAGCATGGGGCTGACCAGGATTCGTACGCTTAAGGAAAAAAGAGAAAATTTCTATGTTTAATCCGATCAGGAAAGAATTCAAATATGGCAATGACACGGTAATTCTGGAGACAGGCAAAGTAGCCCGCCAGGCCACCGGTTCAGTTGTTGTCACCGTTGGCAACACAGTAGTCCTTGCTACTGTAGTCGGACGCAAATCTGCCAATCCCGATGCAGATTTCTTCCCACTGACAGTCAACTACCAGGAAAAAACCTACGCCGGCGGTAAAATCCCGGGTGGTTTCTTCAAACGTGAAGGTCGACCTACCGAAAAGGAAACCCTGACTTCACGACTCATCGACAGACCGATTCGTCCCTTGTTCCCGAAAGGTTTCATGAACGAAGTACAGGTTGTCCTGACAGTCATGTCTTCTGACAAAAATATTGATCCGGATATTCCGGCCATGATTGGTGCTTCTGCTGCACTGGCCATTTCCGGTATTCCGTTTGCAGGCCCGCTGGGCGCTGCCCGTGTTGGTTATAACGATACTGACGGTTACCTGCTCAACCCAAGTCATGAAGTCCTGGAGACTTCCGACCTGGATATGGTTGTGGCTGGTACTGAAGCCGCTGTACTGATGGTGGAATCTGAAGCCAAGGAGCTTCACGAAGACCTGATGCTGGGTGCTGTACTTTTCGCCCACCAGGAAATGCAGGTTGTTATCCAGGCGATTAATGACTTTACTGCTTCAGCTGGCAAACCCGCCTGGGAATGGCAGGCACCTGCGACCAATGAAGTGCTCACTGATGCCATTACTGCCGGCTTTGCCGAAGGTATCCAGGCTGCCTACCAGATCTCTGACAAGATGGAGCGCCAGGACAAGCTAGGTGAATTGCGTGACCAGGCTGTTGAGCAGTTTGCCAACGAAGACGTCGATCCGCCTGTAAGCAGCAAGGAAGTTTCAGGTATCTTTTCCAAGCTGGAAAAGAATATCGTGCGCCAGAACATCATCAAGGGTCAGCCGCGTATTGATGGCCGTGACACCAAGACTGTGCGTCCGATCAGTGTCGAAACCGGCATCCTGGAAAAGACCCATGGTTCTGCCCTGTTTACCCGTGGCGAAACACAGGCCATCGTCGTGGCCACCCTGGGCGCCCTGCGTGATTCCCAGATTATTGAAGATCTTTCCGGTACCAAGAAAGATCCCTTCATGCTGCATTACAACTTCCCGCCGTACAGTGTCGGTGAGACCGGTTTCATGAGCGGCCCGAAACGTCGCGAGATCGGTCACGGTCGCCTGGCGCGTCGTGGTGTGGCAGCTGTATTGCCAAGCGAAGATGAATTTCCATATGCCATTCGCGTGGTGTCCGAGATCACTGAATCCAACGGTTCCAGCTCCATGGCGTCTGTCTGTGGTACATCACTGGCCCTGATGGATGCCGGTGTTCCTGTGAAAGCCCCTGTAGCAGGTATTGCCATGGGCCTGATCAAGGAAGACAACGGTGTTGCCGTGTTGACCGATATCCTGGGTGATGAAGATCACCTGGGTGACATGGACTTCAAGGTGGCCGGTTCCGCCAAAGGTGTAACCGCCCTGCAGATGGATATCAAAATCCAGGGTATCACCGAGGAAATCATGGAAACTGCGCTGGAGCAGGCCCATCACGCCAGAATGCATATCCTTGGCGAGATGAACAAGGTCATCTCTACTCCGGGTGAAATTTCCGAGTACGCACCATCCATGGCCAACCTGAAGATCCATCCGGACAAGATCCGTGACGTAATTGGTAAGGGTGGCGCTGTCATTCGTTCCATCACTGAAGAGACCGGTGCTTCCATCGATATCGATGACGACGGTAACGTGCGTATCTACGGTGAAGATGCCACTTCACGTGACGCCGCTGTCGCCATGGTCGAAGAGATTACAGCTGAAGCCGAAATCGGCAAGCTCTACAAGGGCGTGGTTTCCAAGATCGTTGACTTTGGTGCCTTCGTCACCATCCTGCCTGGCAAGGATGGCCTGGTGCACATTTCCCAGATCGCGCAGGAGCGCGTGGAAAATGTCACTGACTACCTGAAAGAGAAGCAGGAAATTGTGGTCAAGGTGCTCAAGATTGATGATCGCGGCAAGATCAGCCTGACCATGAAAGATGTGACTGATGAAGACAAGGCTTCTATGGAAGAAAGCCAGTAAGTTATCAGTAAGCATTAAAAAAGCCGGTAGCTGTTTCAGCTACCGGCTTTTTTTTGCCATTCAACAAATGACAGTTTACTTGATGATCTGGTCCTTGATCTTCTGGTGAGCTTCGGCAGGCAGCCTGGGGCCAAAGCTGCTCACAGTGGTTGCCGCTGCAAGGCTTGCCAGGTTACCGGCGGTTTCAAAATCATGGCCGGCTGATACGGCATACAGGAAGGCTCCAGAGAACATGTCGCCGGCACCGTTGCTGTCTACTGCCTGGACCTTGTTGGGCGCAATGCTGATGTTCTTTTCACCATCAAACAGCAGGGCACCCTCGGAACCGCAGGTCACCACAATCTGCTTCGCAATGGATTTCAGGCCTTCAATGGCTTCTTCGACAGTTTCCATGCCAGTCCATTCCTTGGCTTCAACATCGTTGGCAAACACAAGATCAACACCATCGCCGATCATTTCCTGCAGGCCACCGCGGAAAAATTGCACCATGGCCGGGTCGGACAAGGTGATGGATGTCTTCACGCCGTTTTGCTCAGCAATTTCCCGGGCAAAAATAGAGGCTTCACGCCCGGTATCGGAAGTTACCTGGTAGCCTTCCAGGAACAGGTATTCAGAATCCTTGATGGCATCAACATCGATTTCATTCTTTGAGAGGGTCTCGGAGATGCCCAGGAAGCTGAGCATGGTTCTTTCGGTGTCTGCACTGACCATCACCAGGCATTTACCGGTGACACCGTCTTCACGGTTGCTGTTGTCGAGATTGGTATGAATGTTGTGATGTCCCAGCTGGTCCACGTAAAAATCGCCGGCTTCATCGCTGGCCACTTTGCAGGAGAAAAAGGAGTTGCCGCCAAACTGTGAAATGGCATACATGGAGTTGGCAACGGAGCCACCACCGGAACGGGTTTTCAGTCCAAACTTGTCCAGCAGGCGTTTTTCCAGCGTAGCCTGGGATTCGCCATCCACCAGGGTCATGATGCCTTTCTGAATACTTTCATGCTGGAAAAAACTGTCTTCGACTTCAAACTCCTGGTCAACCAGCGCGGCACCAATGCCATAGACGTGATACTTCTTCATATTGTTTCCCTTTCTCGTTTAATGTTTATCTTGTTGAGCTTACCTAGTACTGCTACAGGGCGGCGAACGCCTTCTCTGCAGCATCCAGTGTTTTTTGCAATTCCTCGTCACCATGAGCTGCGGAAACAAAGCCCGCTTCAAAGGCTGACGGTGCCAGGTAGATGCCACTTTCCAGCATCAGGTGGAAGTATTTCCTGAACCGCTCCACATCGCAGGCCATGACCTGTGCGAAAGTGGTCACAGACTTTTCTTCGCTGAAGAAGCAGCCAAACATGGCGCCAACCTGGTTGGTGGTAAACGGGATGCCCGCGGCATCCGCTCTTTCTTTCAGGCCCTTCAGGAGGAATTCTGTTTTCACTGACAGTGAATCAAAGAAATCCGGCTTGCTGATTTCCCTGAGTGTCACCAGCCCGGCCGTGACGGCCAGGGGATTGCCCGATAGCGTCCCGGCCTGGTAAACCGGGCCAACGGGCGCCAGCATATCCATGATTTCCTGTTTGCCGCCAAATGCGCCAACGGGCAACCCGCCGCCGATGACCTTGCCCAGCGTGGTCAGGTCCGGCGTGATGCCATAAACCGCTTGCGCACCGCCAAGGGCATTGCGAAAGCCTGTCATGACCTCATCAAAAATCAGCACGACACCGTACTGATTACATAATTCACGCAGCCCTTCCAGGTATCCGGGTACCGGGGGGACGCAGTTCATGTTGCCTGCAACCGGCTCGATAATGACACAGGCAATGTCCTTGCCTGATTGAGCAAACAGCTGGCTGACAGACTCCAGGTCATTGTAGGGCAGGATATAGGTTTCAGATGACGTGGATTCAGGCACGCCCAGGGAATCCGGTGAGCCGAGGGTCAGGGCACCTGATCCTGCCTTGACCAGCAGTGAATCGACGTGGCCGTGATAACAGCCTTCAAATTTCAAAATCTTGCTTCGCTTTGTATAACCCCGGGCCAGGCGAATGGCGCTCATGGTGGCTTCTGTGCCGGAATTGACCAGGCGCACGGAATCAATGGAAGGTACCAGTTCGCTGATCAGCTCGGCCAGTTCGACTTCCTTGGCTGTCGGGGCGCCAAAGGTTACGCCCAGCTCAAGTTGTTCTTTCAGCGCAGCGATGACTGCCGGATGCCGGTGGCCCAGGATCAGGGGGCCCCAGGAGCCGATGTAATCCACATAGCGATTGCCGTCTTCATCAATCAGCCAGGCGCCTTCACCGGACTTGAAAAAGACAGGGTTTCCGCCCACGCCCTTGAAAGCCCGGACGGGAGAATTAACACCGCCGGGAATATGGGTCCTGGCGTTTTCAAACAAAGCGGCGGAGCGGGAGTGATCCAGTTCAGATGACATATACAATCCTGGGTTAAAACGGTTTGACGACGACCAGAATAACAATGACGATCAACAGAACAGTCGGCACTTCATTGAATATCCGGTAATAAGTGTGCGGGCGTGTATTCCTGTCGTCACGAAAAAGCTTCAGGTAATGCCAGCACATGTAATGATAGATCAGGAGCAACAGGACGCAGAACAGTTTTGCATGCATCCAGCCGGAGGCCATGTAGTACTGGGGGTTATAGCCAATCACTATGGCGCCAAACAGCACGGTGAGCACGGCTGATGGTGTCATGATGCCCCGGTACAGCTTACGTTCCATGATCTTGAAACGTTCAATCGTTGCCTTGTCCTCGGTCATGGCGTGATGGACATACAGGCGCGGCAGGTAAAACAACCCGGCGAACCAGCAGACAACGGCAATAATGTGTAGGGCTTTGAACCAGAGCATCGTAGCTTGGCATCATCCTGTAGGTGAAAAACCGAGGAATGATAACATCTTATAATGGGCGGCTAAAATGCAGGCCCCCTTTATCTTTTCCCGGAGGGCC
>Ga0181560_10004944_pt1 | contig 11989 bp, 7 predicted proteins | sample 011ome_20_FD_133751 | JGI IMG/M metagenome (GOLD analysis project Ga0181560, IMG submission 133751) | Coastal salt marsh microbial communities from the Groves Creek Marsh, Skidaway Island, Georgia - 011509CT metaG (megahit assembly) | ecosystem: Environmental > Aquatic > Marine > Intertidal zone...
GGCAAGCGCAAGAAGGAGAAGACGGCGGTGAAGGCGGAGCTCGCGCCGACGAAGAAACAGAAACCGGCGGCGGCGGTTTTAAAACCGCCCGAGCACGCGGCGGCGGCGGGTATGGGGGCTTTCGCCGGCGTGGACTTCGCCACGCTACAGCAGCAGCAGCAGATCATGTTGCAGGCCATGCAGGCGCAGGGGGGGCTCTTCGCGGGGTTCAACCCGGCGATGGCGGCGGCGGCGGCGGCGTACGGCGGCGGGTTCCCGGCGGCGCCGCCGCCCGCGCCGGCGGCGCCGCCGCCCGCCGCGCCGAGCTTCGGCGCGCCCGGCGCGCCCTCCTTCTTCGGCGGCGGCCTGAATCCGCACGCGGGCGCGCCTCCGGGCGGAGCACCCGGCTTCGGCGTGGCCGCGCCGCCGAACCCGGTGGCGAACCCGGTGGCGTTCCCGCCGGCGCCGGCGCAGCCGAGCGCGACGGAGCAGGCGCGCGCGATGCTCATTCTGCTCACGCAGAACCCGGGCGTGGCGCTGAGCGTGATCCAGACGCAGCCGCACCTGCTGGCGGTCCCGGAAGTGAAGACCGTGTACGACGCGTACATCGCCAACATGTCCAAGCCGAGCGGGATGGCGGGCGCGCCGGAACAGGCTCCGTAGACGCGCGCGGTGTTCCGGGGAGAGGACGAGAGAAGATCCGTCTTGCGCGTCTCGTCGCGCGAAAAAAGAGACGCGTCGAAGCGTCGAACATGTCGGTTTTCGGTTTTATACCGAAAAAATTTCGAAAAAAAACAGTCACACAACATACGTAACGCTCCGCGCCTCTCGCGTCGTCGCGCGCCCCGCGACGCTCGTTCGTCCCGCCAACTTCCAAAAATCACCCGAGCGTCGCCGCGCGGAACATGTCAGCGAGCGCGTTCGCCTCGGCGCGGGCCTCTTCTCGCCCGCGCTCCGGCGTCCACGAGCGGACCTTCGAGCGCGCCGCCGGCGCGACGGGCGAGAGCGGGATGGCGGCTGTCTTTTTTTTGGGCGGCGCGTCGGACTCGGGGGACGACTCGAGGGACGACTCCGCGGCCTCATCCGCCTCATCCGCCTCATCCGCCTCATCCGAGCGACGCGAGAGGCGCGACGTTCGAGAGGGAGTGGTGCGCCGAGACATGGACGCGGCGGCGTCTCGAGCCGCGGCGACGGGGTCGAACGCGTCGCCGGCGAGCCGAGAGGCGGCTTCCGCGAGGCGCAGCGTTCGCTCCGCCTCCTCTCTTTTTTTCGTGGAGTCGGCGACGCGTTCGGCCGCGGCTTTTTGCTTCTGCGTGCAGACATCGGCGTCTCGGAGCACGGAGGCGACGCGGCGCGTCACGGGGGACCCGGACGCGGCGTCCGCCGCGGCGGTGGCGTCTGACGCGTGGAAGAACGCGGAGGCGAACGCCGACGACGCGTCGCGCTCCTCCTGCGGAAAAAGGCGGGAAAGAGTTTAGCGTTCGGCGTCGAGGGGCGGGGGAAAGACGAAAGACGAAGACGCGGTCATATCGCGAGTCCCATCGCGCACCTGCGCGGCAGCCTCGAGCGCGTTCTTGGCCTCGGAAACGTCGTGGAGGGCGAACATGTGTCGCGTCGCCATGCGTTCGAAGGTATCGACCGCGACCGCGACCGCGGCTTTGCCCGGCGGGGCGGCCCGGCGGACTCCGGTTTTCGAGTGGGACGTGGGAGTGCTTCTGGACCGACGCGTCCTCTTCCCGGGCGTGCAGGGCGGCGTGCGCGGGGACGTGGCGCCCATCGCACGAGATGCGGGGTATCGAGAGGCTCGCGTTCGAGAGCCGGCGCGCGGGGATACGCGCGCGGAGGTGTGGCGCGAGCGGCGAGCGCGAGGGACTTCTTTCTTTCCCCTCCTTTTGACGTTTGATTTTGAAAATTGAAAATAGAACCGGCCGCGCGATAATATACGCGCGTCTTCCCCGGCGCTCCGCGAAACGTCGCGCGCGCTTCTCTTTCAGACGTCGAATGCCTCCTCCGCGAGATCGATGGCGCGCGCGAGGGCGGCGGCTTTGTTCACGGTCTCCTGGTACTCGCTCTCCGGGTCCGAGTCCGCGACGATCCCCGCGCCGGACTGCACGTGGATGGTCCACTCGCGCCGCGCGCGCTTCTCGGCGTCGTTGGAGAGCTTGTAGATGTTGTCGTCGTGCGCGGTGGGCACCACCATCGTGCGCAGCGCGAGCGCCATGTCCATCTCGCCCATGAACCCCACGTACCCGACGCCGCCGCCGTACGGCCCGCGGCGTGTCCGCTCCAGCTCGTCGATGATCTGCATCGCGCGCACCTTGGGCGCGCCCGACACCGTGCCCGCCGGCAGCGCCGCGCGCAGCACGTCCCACGGCCCGAGGTGGTCCAGCAGCGACCCCGTCACCGTGGACGAGATGTGCATGACGTGGCTGTACCGCTCCACCTCCATGAGCTTCTCCACCTTCACGGTGCCAGCCTTGGAGACGCGTCCGACGTCGTTCCGCCCGAGGTCCACCAGCATGGTGTGCTCCGCCTTCTCCTTCTCGTCCGCCAGCAAATCCGCCTCGAGCGCGACATCCTCCGCCTCCGTTTTCCCGCGCGCGCGCGTGCCCGCCAGCGGGCGGTTCACCACCGTGCGCGCCTTGTCCGTGCGGCAGAGGATCTCGGGCGAGCTCGCGACCAGGATGCTGCCGCGCGCCTGCAGGTATATCATGTACGGGCTCGGGTTCACCACGCGCAGCGCGCGGTACACCTCGAAGGGGTCCGCGTACGTCGAGCGCGCGAACCGGTGCGACAGCACCAACTGAAAAATGTCCCCCGCGAGGATGTGCTCCTTGGTCTCCGCCACCGCGCTCAGGAACGCGTCTTTGGTCATCGTGCTGTCCGTCAGCGCGCTGGGGGGCGCGGTGAGGGACATCGAGACCTCGCCGAAAGGTAAAGAGGGCAACGTCTCCGGCTGCAGCGCCTCGACCAGCGCGCCCAGGCACGCCTCGCCCTCGGCCAGCGCCGCCTCGGCGTCGCCGCCGGGCACCGCGTCGACGTCGCACCAGTGCACGGCGAACACCTGCTTGGTGGCGTGGTCGAACACCACGACGTCGCGGTAGAGGCCGAGGCACAGGTCGGGCAACGCGCGGTCGTCCTCGGGCGCCTCTTCGAACGGCAACTTGTTCAGGTACTGGTAGCGCACGGTGTCGTAGCCCATGTACCCGACCCAGCCCCCGGCGAAGCACTCGGGCAACCCTTTCGGTTTGCACGGGGTCCAGCGCTCGGAGATTCTGCCCGCCACGGTGATGGGGTCGGACTCGTCCGTCTTCTCGCGCGTGCCGCGCAGGTGGTCCAAAACGGTGACCTTGCCCTCCTTGGCCACCACCTCCATGTACGGCCGCGAGCCCAAGAACGAGAAGCGGCCGGTCTGCGTGCCCCCCACCACGGACTCCAGCAGGAACGAGGGCGCCTCGCGCTCGTCCTCCTTCACCAGGCACCGGTACGCCAGGATGGGCGTGAGCTGGTCGTCGAAGATGCGGCGGTACAGGGGGATCATGTTGTGGCCCTCCTTGGCAAGCGCGCGGAACTCCTCCGCACGCATCTGCTCGCCCTTGGACGCGGGCTTCGCCTCGGACGCGGCCGTGGACGCCGCGGTCGCGATCGCGACGAGACGAGAAGATTTGCGGCTCGAGCGCGTGGGTCCGCGGAGGCGCGAGGTCCCGGCGGGCGGGGAGACGCGCGCCTTGCCGCGGGAATCGAAGCGCGTCGCGGCGACCGCGCCGGCCTTCGCCGCGAGGGCACCACTCGTGCAGGCCATCGCCATCGCGGGAGTGGAGGGCGCGACGGGAGTGTGCGCGACCGCCACCGGAATCGTGCGAGACACTGCAGAACGAGATCTCGGCTCCGGATAGACCTATGCGGGAAAGTCCTTGAGTTATTATTCAAACCCCCGCGGAGCTTGCATTCCAGTATTTTCGCGCGAACCAGAGACTTTTGTTGGGCGCGCGGAAAAGAAAAAGAAAGTCTCGCGAGGGTTCGGCGCCACACTCGCGAGCGCAGGACACGAACGCGCGCGCACGACTAGACGCGAGACCGCCGGCTTCGACCGTCCAGTCTCTTTCCCTCGCGTCTGCACCCGCGAGCGATCAAGGCGACGACTGAGCGCGTGATTTGCCAATAACCCGGTTCGGTCGAGAGAAACACTTTGAACTATGGCGGGGGCTGCGCACCAGCAGACGGCTGCGGTGCTGAGGCTCCAGTCTGATCTCAAGGCGATCAAGACGGAGCCTCCGGACGGGTGCAGCGCGAGCCCACACAGCGACGATAACCTGTTCGTGTGGAGCGCCACCATCTTCGGACCCGACGAGACCGCCTGGGAAGGTACGTGCCCCAAATCTGTTTCGCCCCGATGTCACGTGCGCCCCGCCCACTTCGACTCCTCGACTTCCACGACACCCGACTCGCGCGGCGCGACGGGGCGACGACGAGGCCTCCTCGCGCACCACGGACGCCCGAGCCTTCTCGCGACCGCGCGCGCGAGCGCGAGAGCGAGCGCCGACCCTCGCGTCGGCACCGACGCGCCTCCGGCGTCCTTTTCGTCACCAGATGCGCTCTCGGGCTGACGTGTGCCGTACGTGTGCTGTCGACTCCCTCCTCGCGCTGACCCACCCGAAACGCGTCTCGCGCCTTGGTCGGCGACGCGCAGGCGGGGTGTTTTCTCTGCGCATGACGTTCGGCGAGCAGTACCCCGAGAAACCCCCCCGCGTGCGTTTCACGAGCGAGGTTTTCCACCCGAACGTGTACTCCGACGGCACGCTGTGCATGGACATCATCCAGGACCAGTGGTCGCCCATCCACAACGTGTGCACGCTGCTGACGAGCATACAGAGTCTGCTGACGGACCCCAACCCGGCGTCGCCGGCGAACCCGGAGGCGGCGGCGCTGTTCACGGACGACACCAGCGGGTACAACCGCCGCGTGCGGCGTTTAGCGCAGAAGACGGTAGAGGGGTAGGGAGCGAGCGACTGACTGCTGGAGAGTCACGAGAGTGTTCGTGAAGAGAGAGCCGCGAAGGCGCTACGAGCGAGAGAGCGACGGATGCGCCGAGGACGCTACGATTGCGCTTTTCGATTTTCGACGACGAGACGGATACGACGCGTCGTTCCGAACGCCGCGGCGACGCCCGAGGCTGGCACCGGTCTACGTCCCATCACAACAGCGTCTCTCCTTTCACAGCGCGCGTCGAGCCGGTCATGATGAACCACATGTTCTGCGTCTCTTCCGTTTTTTTCCGCGCGAGGTGCTCGGGGTTCCCGACCGGTCGCGGCGGGCGCGCGTCCGCGTAGAGATCGGGTTTGGCGTCGGAGGTAAACGAGCCCCCGCTCGCGGGAGCGTCCGACCCACGTGCCTCGCGACGCGCGCGCCACACCGGGTGCTCGGGGTTCCACTCCCGCGGCTGGGGACGTGAGCGGCCGTTGTACTCCCTCGCGGTCACGACGTGCGGCTCGGGAACGAGCGGTGGTGTTCGCTTCGCCGCGTCGTGCGCTTTCAGCTCCTGCGGGCGAAATTCGCGCGAGGGGATTCGCGGGTCAGCCGCCTCGTCGTTCGCGGACTTTGGCGGGACGGGAGAGGGCGGGATGACGGGCGGGTTTGTTTTGATGCTGGGATGGGGATTTGACACGCGTGGGAACACTCACGTCGTTCCAGGTCCACGTCATCGCGCCACGCCGACTAACAACGACAATTGTAGACGGCGAGCTTTCGTCTCGTTTCGTCGGCACGGCATTTCGCGTCGCGCGCGATGGGGTCCGCGTTCGACGCGCACGCCCCCGCGGCTGGGTTCCGCCTTCGCGGCGCCGAGAAGCTAGCATTCGTATCCGACATGTTCGACCGCATCGCGCCGACGTACGACCTGCTCAACCACTTCATCAGCCTCGGGCAGACCACGCTTTGGCGCGTGCTGGCGCTGTCGTGGCTCCACGATGTGCTCCCGAAAAACGCCAAGGTACTGGACGTGGGGTGCGGCACGGGGTGGGTGACGTGGTACTTCCGCAGGCGGTACCCTTCCCGCGATCTGGACATCGAGGGCATGGACTGTAGCACCGTGATGCTGGACGAGGCGCGGCGCGTGGTTCCCGGTGCCGAGTTCACGCACGGCGACGTCTGCGCGTTGAAACACGCCGACGGCGCCTTCGACGCGGTCACCACGGTGTACACGCTGCGCAACTTCCCCGATCTGCGGCGCGGCGTGGAGGAGATGTACCGCGTGACGAAGCCTGGCGGCTCGGTGGTAATCCTGGACGCGTTCCCGCCTTCAAATGCGTTCGTCAAGAGCGCGCTGTACGTGTGGCTCGAGCTGGTCATGCCCGTCGTCGCCGGACTCGTTACGAAGGACAAAAAAGCATACCGCTACCTGAGCGCGTCGATTCGGTCCACCGTGCCTCCCGAGATGGTCGCCGAGACGCTGCGCGCCGCGGGCGCCGAGGCGGTGGTCACCACCAAGTACACGTTCGGCGCGGCCGCGAGGATCGTCGCCAGGAAACCGACGACCGAGGGGTAGGAATACTACGCGTACAGTAGCGCGCGCGTTAGTCATAGATATCTAGTACTTTCTACAAAGTACGATTTACAGCTCTCGCGACGACCGCGCCGGCGTCGGTTCACCCGGGCGAAGCCGTCGTTTCGCGGCTCACTTGAGCCCGACGACGAAGTCCAGGAACACGACGAGCCCTAGCGAAAGCGGGTACACCGCGAGCGCGGGCAGAACCAGCGACGTTTTGAGCGTTTTCTTCGACGCGCCCACCGCGCCGACGGCGACCGTGGCTGCCACGACGCAGATTGTCTCCGACGTGAACGTCCACTCGAGGCCCTTCGCGCGCATCACCACCAGGAACAGCCCGAGGCACATCGTGTTGTTCATGGTCACGGCGCCGTAGATCTGCGAGTACGTCAGCGAGATGTTCTTCTTCTTCTTCTTCGCGGCGAAGTACAGGGACGAAACGAGCTCGCTGGCGTTGGAGGCGAAGGGCGTCAGCACGAAGGACGCGAAGAACGGCGAGGGCATCCCGCACGCGCGGCTCAGCGACGACACCGCGCCCACCATCGGGTCCGCGAACACGGCGATCAGAACCATTCCAGCGGTGAGTTTGAGCGCCGACTCGCGCACGATCGCGAGCTTCGTGGGGGGCACGGCATCCTCGTCCTCGTCCCCGTCCGAATCCGAGTCGGATTCCGAGTCGGACAACGCCTCGCCGCCGAGGGGTCCCGAGTCGGGCGCCTCGGCGCCGAGCAGCGGCTCCATCCCGTCCCCTCTGAGGGGGTCCACTAGGCTCAGCCCTCTCCTCTGTGAGCGCGTGGACACCACACCGCTAGGCTCGCGGATGGTGGAGATGCGCTCGTCCGCCGAAGCTCCGTCGGCGTCGCGCCGCTCGGCGTTCCGGGTCTGCTCGAGCACCCAGTGCGTCATCCCCCCGCAGAACTCGGAGCGGCTGATGAGCCCGTCGCCGTCGCGGTCGAACTCGCGCAGCCAGACGGCGACGTCCGCGTCGGAGACGTTGTAGTCCTTCATGGTGACGCTCATGGCCACCAGCGCCGCCTTGAGCTCGTGCACCTCGATCTGCCCGTTCCCGTCGGCGTCGAACTGGTCGAACAGACGGTCCAGCGCGGCGGCGTTGATGTCGCCGTCAACGACGATGCCGCCCACCGAGAGGCCGATGTGGTGCGCGATCTGCGCGCCGTAGCGCTTCGCCTGCCGCAGCCGCGCCGCTGCAATCTTGCGCTTCTGGAGCTCGGGGTGCAGCACCTGGAACGCGCAGTACGCGGCGAGCCCGGCGAACGCCACCGCCGCGCCGACGAGGTCGGCGAGCCCATCCGCGCCGAGGCCCGCAAACGCCGCCGCCTGCGGCGCGAGGAACGCCAGGCACGACGCCATCATGATGCGCGCGTTGAGCGTGGTGTCGCCGTCCACGGTGACGCCCGTGTTTGCGAAGCTGTCCGCGAGCCCGTGCGAGCACTGCTTCTGGATCGCCTTTCCGGTGAAGCCGTCCAGGTCGCAGCGGCCGACCCAAAGGCTGCCTCCCCACGCGACGGTGAGCAGCATCACCGTGCTGCCCGCGAGCGTGCCCATCCCGACGCTCACTTGCTCCTGCGCCTCTTCCTGGGTCGCGCCCAGCCCGGAGGCGACGATGACGGCCGCGTCGGGGACGGCGCCGAGGATGGGGAGCAGCAGTCCGCCCACCAGCCCGGGGGAGAGCACCTCCAGCAGGAGCTCGCTCCCGTCGGAGATGAGGTTCGCCGCCTGGAGGAGACCGCATCCGTACACGAGGTTCAGGAAAAGGCTCGCGCCGAGCGTGTCGCAGTTCGGGAACGCCCCGAACGGGCCGCTGGTGGTGCACGACATCCAGGCCGGGGGCGGGAAACGCGGGTGCTGCGACGGGGGGGGCGTGGTCGCGCGGAGGCGACTGTCGACGGGGCATCTCCATTAATCAAAAGGGCGCTTACGGACTCGTCTCGCCAATCAGGACCCGCCAATCTGGCGCCAAACTTGACTTCGTCGAGCCCGGCGATCGACGGAGACGAACGACGAAGGGAGAGCGAGTTTTCAAAGCGACGTTTCTGGTTGCGGGCGGCGGCAACGCACAACGCCCCGCGTGGTCGACCGTGGACAGGGCACGAGCGGGTCACCGGGTTCCCCTCGCGCACTCGACCGAGCGAGGTGACCTCGATCGCGGCGAGCCCCGATCGAGCGCCGGGACGCTCAAGGCGGGCGCGCAGTCACCGGGACGCTCGAGCGAGGGCCCTCGCCGCTTAGGGTTGGTGCAGCGCGGACATTCACTCGCGGGCGCCATGGACATGTACGACGAGTTCGGAAACTACGTCGGCCCCGAGCTGGACGACGACAGCGACGGAGGCAGCGGCGAGGACCAGGATGAGGTACGCGCGAAGCGCTTGTTCGTGGATTCGACCGCGAACGCCCCGGATCGATCTCGCATTCCCGAACGATCGCGCAGACCGAGCACTTCTTTTCGTGCGCGAGGTGTCCTCTCGACTTCTTCTCCTTCGTCGCCACCTCCTGACCCTCCTGACCCTCCACCTTTCTCACCCGCGACGACAGGACGACGCGTGGATGGAACAGGCTGAGCGTGAGGCGGACGCGCGCAACGCCGAGGGCGCCGGCGCGATGGACGTCGAGGAGGAGGAGGACAACCCGGAGACGGCCATCGTGCTCGCCGAGGACAAGAAGTACTACCCATCCGCCGAGGAGGTGTACGGCGAAGGCACCGAGACGCTGGTCATGGACGAAGACGCGCAGCCGCTGGAGGAGCCCATCATCGCGCCGCTGAAGACGAAGCGCGTGGAGGTGCGCGACGCGAACGCGCCCGTGATGCGCGTCAGTGAGGAGTACTTGCTCGGGATGCTGAGCAACCCCAACCTGACGCGCAACGTCGCCGTCTGCGGCCACCTGCACCACGGCAAGACGTCCTTCATGGACATGGTGGTGGAGCAGACGCACGCGTTGTCCACGGAGGGGCGCGATCCCGAGCGGCAGATGCGGTACATGGACAACCGTCAGGACGAGCAGGACCGCGAGGTTTCCATCAAGGCGACGCCTTTGACGGCGGCGATGCAGGCGTCGAGCGGGAAGCACCTGCTGTTCAACTTCATGGACACGCCGGGGCACGTCAACTTCTCGGACGAGGTCACGGCGTCGCTGCGGCTGGCGGACGCCGTGCTGCTGGTGGTGGACGCGGTGGAGGGTGTGATGTGCGTCACGGAGCGCGTCATCAAGCACGCCGCGCGCGACCGGCTCCCGATCGTGGTGTTCGTGAACAAGATGGACCGGCTCATCCTCGAGCTCAAGCTCCCGCCCGCGGATGCGTTCCACAAGATCAGGCACGTCCTGGAGGAGGTCAACGCGATCATCGAAGCCGCGTACGGCGGCGGCGAGGACTGCCCGTTCGCTGACCCGGCCAAGGGCACGGTGTGCTTCGGGTCCGCGCTCTACGGCTGGTCCTTCACGCTGGAGAGCTTCGCGAGGCTCTACGCCGAGCGCCGAGGGGTGGAGATGGACACGAAGAAGTTCGCCAAACGGCTGTGGGGGGACTCGTACTTCCACGCCGACGCGCGCGCGTTTCGCGCCAAGCCCCCCCCCGGCGGCGGCGACCGCTCGTTCGTGCAGTTCATCCTCGAGCCCCTGTACAAGGTGTACGCGCAGGCGGTGGGCGAGCACGCCGCGTCCTTCGCGGCCGTGCTCGCAGAGTTCAAGGTGGCGCTCAAGCCCAAGGAGTACAAGATGAACGTCAAGCCGCTCGTGCGCCTGGCCTGCCGCAAGATCTTCGGCGACGCCGCCGGGCTGGTGGACGCGCTCAAGGCGCACTGCCCGACCGCCAGGGAGGGCGCGCCCGCGAAGGTGGCGGCGGCGTACGCCGGGCCCGTTTTGGGGCAAAACGCGCCGGACGCTCCGCGCGCCGTGGCGTCGATGCGCGCGTGCGACCCCTCCGGGCCGCTGCGCGTGATGGTGGCCAAGCTGTACCCGAAGGACGACTGCTCCGCCTTCGACGCGCTGGCGCGCGTGATGTCCGGGACGGTGCGCGCCGGGCAGACGGTGCGCGTTTTGGGCGAGGCGTACTCCCCCGACGACGACGAGGACTGCGCGGTGGCCACCGTGAGTGCGCTGTGGGTGTACCAGACCCGGTACAGGATACCCGTCACGCACGCGAGCGCGGGGAGCTGGGTTCTGCTGGAGGGCGTGGACGCGAGCGTCTCGAAGACGGCGACGATCGTCGAGGAGTTTTCAGCCCCGGGGGACGGCGAAGAGGCGTACGCGTTTCGCGCGCTGCGGTTCGATAACCGTTCGGTGGTGAAGATCGCGACGGAGCCGCTGAACCCGAGCGACCTGCCCAAGATGGTGGAGGGGCTGCGCTCGATCAACAAGAGCTACCCCGCGGCGGTGACCAAGGTGGAGGAGAGCGGCGAGCACACGATCCTCGGGACGGGCGAGATGTTCCTGGACTCGGTGATGAAGGATCTGCGCGAGCTGTACTCGGAGGTGGAGGTGAAAGTCGCCGACCCGGCGGTGACGTTCGCGGAGACGGTGGTGGAGACGTCCTCGCTCAAGTGCTTCGCCGAGACCCCGAACAAACGAAACAAGCTGACGATGATCGCCGAACCGTTGGACAAAGGCCTGGCGCGGGACATCGAAACGGGCGCCGTGGACCTCGCGTGGCCGAAGAAGCGGCTGGGGGACTTTTTCCGAAGCGAGTATGACTGGGACATCCTCGCCGCGCGCTCGGTGTGGGCCTTCGGCCCGGACGCGAGCGGCGGCGCCAACGTTTTGCTGGACGACACCCTTCCCGGCGAGGTGGACAAGGCGCTGCTGGGCGCGGTCAAGGACAGCATCGTGCAGGGGTTCCAGTGGGGCACGCGCGAGGGCCCGCTGTGCGACGAGCCTATCCGCGACGTCAAGTTCAAGCTCCTGGACGCCGTCGTCGCCGAGGCGCCGGCGGCGCGCGGCGGCGGGCAGATGATCCCCACGGCGCGCCGCGCGGCGTACAGCGCGTTCCTGCTGGCGTCCCCGCGCCTGATGGAGCCCGTGCTGGCGGTTGAGATCCAGACGCCCGCGGACTGCATGTCCGCGGTGTACAACGTGCTCTCGAAGCGCCGGGGGCACGTCGTGGCGGACGCGCCCAAGCCAGGCACGCCCGTGTACACGGTGAAGGCGCTGCTGCCGGCGATCGAATCCTTCGGGTTCGAGACAGACCTGCGGTTCCACACGCAAGGCCAGGCGTTCGGGTCGAGCTACTTCGACCACTGGGCGGTGGTGCCCGGAGACCCGCTGGACCGGTCCATCGTGCTGCGGCCGCTCGAGCCCTCGCCGGCGCAGCACCTGGCGCGCGAGTTCATGGTCAAGACGCGCCGCCGAAAGGGCATGAGCGAGGACGTGAGCGTGAACAAGTTTTTCGACGACGCGTTGCTCGTGGAGCTCGCCGCGCAAGACGCCGACGGCGCGCCGCGCTCGTAGCGCCGA
>Ga0181560_10004946_pt1 | contig 11985 bp, 13 predicted proteins | sample 011ome_20_FD_133751 | JGI IMG/M metagenome (GOLD analysis project Ga0181560, IMG submission 133751) | Coastal salt marsh microbial communities from the Groves Creek Marsh, Skidaway Island, Georgia - 011509CT metaG (megahit assembly) | ecosystem: Environmental > Aquatic > Marine > Intertidal...
AGTTGAAAGGCGTCAGAAGCGGAGTTGAAAGGCGTCGAGGACGGGGATTGAAAGCGAGGGACCCTGGGCGGAGAGAGACGACGGGAAAAGTCCTTAAGAAACGGCGTTCACCACGCCGACGCGATCGTATGGGAACCAGTGTAAGATAGAACGCTCCTCTTCCCACCGCCCGCGCTGCATCTGCGCTTGGCCTCGCAATCGAAATAGCGTGCTCAGACGCCGGTGCACGCTCACGGTGTTTTTACAGCCCGCGGTTCGAATCATCCACCCGGTCCGACCTTCGCTCAGCGCTTTCAGCGAGTACGCGATGAGATTTCCGGTGACTTCGATCTGTCCGTCTGAGGGTCGTTCCATCGTTCAAAGCGACGAACGTCGGGGTGGAGTTGAAAGGCGTCAGAAGCGGAGTTGAAAGGCGTCGAGGTGTGTGCGTCGGGATTGAACGCAAGGGACCCTGGGCGGAGAGATGCGCCGGGAAATAAAGTCCTCAAGGAACGGCGTTCACCACGCCAACGCGGTCGTACGGGGACCAGTGTGATGGATGAGAACGCGCCTAAATCCCGCGAGTGCTTGTACAGGTCGAGCAGCATGTTATCCAGGCTCTCCTGCAACCGCTCGTCCATCGGCCACGCGCCGCGATAGCGCTCGATCGCGCGCACCGCGTCGTCGTGCCGCCCCATCTGTTTCAAGATGCACACGAGGTCTTTCAGCGCGGACTGCGCGCACTCGCCGCGTCTCTCGATCTCAGGGTCGTTCCATACGAGCGAACGTCGGGGTGGAGTTGAAAGGCGTCAGAAGCGGAGTTGAAAGGCGTCGAGGTCGGGGATTGAACGCAAGGGGTGCGCGGACAGGGACGCCGGGAAAAGTCCTTAAGGATCGGCGTTCACCACGCGAACGCGGTCGTATGGGAACCAGTGTGAGATAGAACGCGCCTCAGCCACCATGAGGGTGAGCGCGGTCGGGAGGTCTTTCCGCGTGAGCTGCGCGTGCTTCGCCTCCGCGTAGGTGGCGCTGACGCCGGTCGCGCCCGCGCGCGGGAGGCCGCCGCCGGAGGGGGTGCGCAGCGGCGGCGCGCGTTCGCGTTCGCGCTGCGTCGTCGCGTTGGCGGACGCCGCGGGCGACGGATCGACGGCGGCCCCCGGGATCCCCGGTCCCCGGTCCCCGGTCCCCGGTCCCCGGGATCGCGACGACGACGACGACGACGACGACGACGACGACGACGACGACGGCGCGAACGGCGCGGCGGACGACGCCGGGACGAACGGCGTCGCGGTCGCGGCGACGCTCGAGAGCGCACCGCCGGTCCTCGGCGTCGGCGAGGGCGAGGGCGCGGACGCGGCGAACGGCGCCGGCGCCGGCGCCGGGGACATCCCCGTCCCCATCCCCGTCCCCGTCCCCATCCCCGTCCCCATCCCCGAAGGGGCGTCCGCGCGCATGGTACCGTAGCACGTCACGCGCGGTCGCGCGGTTTCCGCCTGTGCTCTCACGCGCGCGCGCGCGTCATGCGCGACGCTCCGCGGGTTCGCTTCGCCCGCGGTGTGTCTCCGCGAGCGAGGTGGCGCGACGCGAGCGGCGCGCGCGCGGACGGAATGTTGGATGGATCGCCGCGTGTCTTGATGAGAGGTTTCGCAGTCGCGTGTCGGTGTCCTTTCGGTTAGTCGGTGGGGCTCCGTTCACAAAAACCTTTCGAACTAATTGCACATAACAACTTACAGTACGAGTACGAGTACGCGACGCCCGGTCGTCGTTGTTAGGCGCGAGCCCTTCTTCTTCCTTCTCATCGCCGTCGCCATCGGAGCGCGCGCCTCGCCTCGCCGGCGGTCATGTCCGCTTCTTCTCCGCTCGTCGCGTCGTCCGCGACGGCCTCGCGCGTCGCGCCGCCGCGCTCGGCGGCGCGGCGGCGGCGACGACGCGAGCGCGAAGGCGGCGCGCGACCGAGGACGACGACGCGAGCGACCTTCGTCGTCAATTCCGCGGCGGCCGCGTCATCGATCTCGGACGACGCCCCCATCGCCCCCACCGTCGCGCCCATCGCGCCCGCGAAAGGCGCCGGCAGCGCGTCGCAGCTCCTCCAGGACGCGACCACCGTCGACGAGATCCTCGACGCCGCCAACGCGCTCACGCTCCCAAACGAAGAGCGCCTTCACTGGCACTCGCAACGCATCCATCGCAAGAAGCGACAGAGAGCGGCGACGCTCGCGCTGACGCGTCTCGCGAAGTGGCTCGCGCCGCTCGAGGCGCTGGCGACGCACGGCGAGCGCGAGCGGTGCGTGAACGACGCGCGGTTCGCGCGGCTCGTCGACGCGGCGGCGGCGCAGTTCTGGGACGACGACTTCTTCCGAGAAGTCGGGGATGACGACGACGACGACGACGACGGAGGCTCCGGCTCAGGTGCGTTCTATACACTGGTTCCCATACGACCCCGTTGGCGTGGTGAACGCCGTTCCTTAAGGACTTTTCCCGGCGTGTCTCTGCGCCCACCCCCCGGTTTCAATCCCCGCCCTCGGCGCCTTTCAACTCCATCTGACGCCTTTCAACTCCACCCCGACTTTCGCTTGTATAGAACGACCCTTATCCGCCGCGGACCTCGCGGACGCGTTGATCGACAGAGACAACGCGGCGGAGGCGCTGCGCGCGCTCGCGTCGCTCGCGCCGCTGACGGACGCGCTGCGTCACAAGCCGAAGTGCGACGTCGCCGTGCGTCTCCTCGCCGCGCGCGTCGTCGCGGAGACGGAGACGACGCCGTTGCCCGCGCACGTCGCCACCGCGATGGATTGGGCGTTCGGGCGCGTTCTTTTCTAGATTCTTCACACCAGACTGATCCCCATACGACCGCGTTCGCGTTGTGAACTTCATTCCTTGAGGACTTTCTCTCCCGGCGGTCGTCTCTCTCCGCCCACCCGACCCTATGACGGCCGCCTTCAACTCCACCACTGACGCCTTTCAACTCCGCCCTCGACCCTCATCAGACGCCTCGGCGTGGACGCGGACTCGGGTCCCGGCGCGGCGGCGCGACGCGCCGTCGCCGGGACGCCGTTCCGCGTGTTCACCCCGGAGACCGAACCCTTACCGGTCGCGTCGTCGCTCACGGTGAAAGCGGTGAAAGCGGAGGTGCCGTTCAAGTCCGAGACGCTCGTGACGCGCGAGGGGATCCGAGTCGACGAGCGGCGGGAGACGTGTTGGATGGCGGAGGACGGCGTCGGCGGATTGGCGTACAGGTGCGTTCTATGTATCTGATGCGAACGTTTGCGTTTCTCACCCATCGCCCGGTTTCAACACTTGATCGCGTCCCCTTTCGACTGACCGATGAACTTTTCACATTGGCGTACAGCGGCAAGATCATGGCGCCGACGCCGTTTACGCCGCTGATGACGAGGCTGAGGGACGAAATTTACGACGTCACCGGCGAGCGGTTCGACTGCGCGCTCATCAACCTCTACCCCGACGGCGAGTGCGCGTGTAAGTGGCACAAGGACCCGGACCTCGGTCGGCTGTGGGCGCGGGACAGCGTCATCGTTTCCGTCGGCGAGACGCGCCGGTTCGCGTTCCGAAAAGACACGACGAGCGTTAAGAGCGACGTCGCGTCCGATCACTGGTTCCGCCTCCGAGGCGGCGACTGCGTCTGGATGTTCGGCGCGTGTAACGACACCTGGGAGCACTGCGTGATGAAGGCGGAGGGGGAGAACAACGGCGGGGCGAGGGCGAGCGTGGTGTTTAAGAGGAGCATCCCTGGGGCGGGGGGGAAGCGAGGCCACGGGCTGGAGGGGACGGGGAGGAAGGCGCGGGCGGCGGCGGCGGCGGCGGCGGCGGCGGCGAAAGGCGAAGGCGACGCGCGCGCGCCCGCGACGAGCGACGGAAGGAAACGTCGCGAGGTGAAGGCGTGGGGCGCGGACGTCGCCGGCGGCGGCGGCGCGGAGAGGAGACGACGCGGGCGAGGCGGCGGAAGAGGAGGCGGAAGAGGAGGCGGGAGAGGAGGCGGCCGCGGCCGGGGCGCGAGATGATAATTCCTAATAAATGCGCGCAGACTACGTACGGCCTAAATGCGCGCCTCCAGTCTCCTCCGGTCCACCCCGGTGCTCGCGACGGACGCGAGGTCGTCCCGCGCCTCCCCCAACGCCCCCACCGCCGCGCGCACCCTCGGCAGCAGCGCTCGCCGCCGCCGTTTCAACGCCGCCGCCGTCGCCGTCAGCGTCGCGATTCGAGCCCTCTCCGCGTCTGACCCCCACCCGCCGCGAAGCGCGTCGAGCTCGGTGGCCACCCTCGCGGACGCGATCCGCAGCTTCTCGTACTCTGCGATGACGCGCTCGCACGAGTCGAGACGCTCCGGGGTGAGCGACGTCTGTGAAGACGACGACGTTTGACCGTCGCTCGACGTCGTCGGCGGCGCGTCGTTCGTCGCGAGCACCGTGGACGGCGACGACCCGGACGTGTGCGGGGAAGACGGAACGTCAACCGTCGCGCCGCCGTCGCCGCCGCTCGAGACCGATCCGGGCGTGAGCGCGAGCAACGCCGGGTTCATAAACGGGTTCAGGTCCGCCGGATAGCCGCTCGACGGCGACGGCGACGGCGACGGCGCGACCGGAGACGCCGCGGGCGCCGCCGCCGGCGTCGCCGTCGCCGTCGTCATCCGCGCGAACGCGGCGTCGAACGCGCACGCCGTCGGCGCCGCCGCCGCGGGCGCGGGCGCCGCCGCTGCCGCGCCGCCGTGCAGCGCGCGCACGACGACGACCGCGGCGGTGCGCGACGGCGACGGCGACGACGTCGACAGCGACGGCCACGACGACGGCGACGACTGAGACGCGTCGGCGTCGGCAGACGCGGGCGGAGGCGGAGGCGGTTTCAGAACCACCGCCGGCACCAACCGCGGCGCGTACGCGCGATCGCCGGCGGTAGTAGTACGTGTAGTAGCAGCGCCACAACCAACGCCGCCGCCGCCGTCCGGGACCCACCTCCGTCTCTGCCGCGCGCCGAGGACGACGTGCCGCCACCGCCGCGCGTACTTTTCCGCCCGCCTGAGGGTCGGGTCGTTCCGTTCAAAGCGACGAACGTCGGGGTGAAGTTCAAAGGCGTCAGAAGCGGAGTTCAAAGGCGTCGCGGTGTGTCGGGATTGAAACCGTGGGGTGGGCAAAGAGATGAAACGCCGGGACAGAAAGTCCTCAAGATACGGCATTCACAATAACGCCGACGCGATCGTATGGGGACCAGTCCGTGCGAGGAAAACGAACGCGCCTCAACGCCGCCGCCTCCCTCTCCGCCGCCGCCGCCGTCGCCGCCTCCCGCCGCGCCTCCTGCCGACGCAACCCCTCGGTCAACCACGCGGCGGCGCCCTCGCGGAGGAGGTCCGCGGAGTGCATCGACAGCGCGTCGGAGAACCGAAGGCGCTTCGCCTCTCGCGCGCGCTTCCACTCGCGCCATCCCGCGACGGCGTTCGTTGCCAAAACTTTCGAACGATGCCGCGTCGCCGCGCCCATATTACGCGTCTTGCGTCGTCGCGTAACGACGTATCTCACCCAGCCCTCGAGCGCGCCGTACGCGTACCGCCGATCGCGCGCGTCGTTCGCGACGACCATCGCGTCGTCCTTGTCGCGTCTGCGAAGGACGCGGTCCCACCACGCGGCGAGCGCTCTGAGGGTCGTCGCCATACGAAAGTGCTCGGCGGCGCGCGCTTTTCGAATCGTCTTCACCGCCGCCGACCGCGTCCACTCCGCCCACGCGCACCACGCGCGGTCGCGCTTCAGCGTCGCCAGCGCGGACGCGACGACGGCGACTCTGCGCGCGACGCGTGTCCTGTTTTCGCGCTTTCCGCGAATGAAAAGACGCCACGCGTCCAAAGCGCGCGCGAGGAGCACGGCGCCGCAGTGCGCGTCGGCGCGGATTTCCATCTCTCGAAACACCGCGCGCGCGTACGCCGCGTCGCTCCACTCGTACAGCGCGACGCGTAACGCTCTCGATTCGACCGTTTTGCGGTACACGGTCGCCCGCTCGCGGAACATCCGCACGTCGTCCATGTACGCGCCGCGCCACGCCGCGAACGCGACGGTGCGTCGGCACAGGCTGAAGTGGTCGAGCGCGATGTCCGCGCGCAACCGTTTTTCACGCCGATCCCAAAGAAACGCCTTCCACGTCCCCCACGCCCCGCGCGATCGCTTCCCGTACGCGTGCCGCGTCGCGATGCGCGCCTCGACCTCGGCTCGGAGTTTCGCGACCGTCCGCGCGCGCCAGCGACGCAGCGCGCGGCGCGCGTGGGTATCCTGCCACCACCGCGCGGCGATCCGTCTCCGTCGACCTCTCCGCGCCGCGTCTTCAAACCCGCGAAACGCGCGCGCCGCGACCGCCACGGCGTGGTGCGCCTCCGCGGTCTCTTCGCGCTCGCGGACCTCGCGGACCTCGCGGACGTTATCGCGCCACGTGGACAGCCACGTGGACACGAGACGCGCGGCGTGATGCGCGACCGCGGCGTCCGACGCGGCGCGGCGCGTCGCCGCCTCCGCGGCGTTGAGTCTGCGTGGGTGAAGCGATCGGTCAGTCGAACGTCTTACCGGTCAAACGTACGTTGAAAGGGAAGCGCGGGTGAAGAGTGACGACGGCGAAAGTCCTTAAGGATCGGCGTTCACCACGCGAACGGGGTCGTATGGGAGGCAGTCTCACCGCCACAGTTTGAACGCGCGACGCGTCTCGCAGCGCAGGACGCTCGCGCGCCGCGCCTCCGCTTCCTCCCTCGCGCGCTTAGCCGCCACGGTTTGAACGCGCCACGCGCGCGCGCAGTTGGACGACGCGACGCGCTTCCAGTGCTCGGACGCGGCCGCGACGTTCGCCTTCTCCGCCGCGGACGCGCGCGCGTCGACTTCGCTTTCCGCGTAAACGCGCCACCCGTTGAACGCCGCGCGCGTAATCTTCGTGCATCGCATCTCCGTCAGCATCCGTCCTTTACACTTCACGTCGAGCGCGTAGTCGGCGTAGAGTTTCCACGCGCGGAAGCACGCGGCGTGGAGGCGCATCAGGCGATGCGCGCGCGCGCCGTCGTAACGCACCTCCAACGCGGCGCGTTTTTTCGCTTCCCTCGACGCGCGCGCGCGCCACGCCGCCGCGCACGCGCGTCGCGTCGCTCTCTCCCTCGCGTCCACCGCGCGCGCGAGGAGCAACGTTCGGTGCGCTCGGAGAGAGACGCTGGTGACTTTCCACGCGCGTAACGCCTCGCCGCTGCGCGTTTTAATACGCGCCGCGTGGAGCGCGGCGGCGACGCGGCGACGCTTCGTCGTCGCCATCGCCGCCATTCGCCACGCGTGCGACGTCGCGCGGAGGACGCGGTTCACGTGGTGCGCCTCCGCGCGCATCGTCTTGATGCGCCGAATCCGCGCGTCCCACGTGGCCTTTTGCCACCCGGACACTAACGCCCGTCTCATAAGCGTTTTCACGTACGCGGCGTCCGCCGCCGCGGCGTCCCGCCGCGCGCGTTTCATCGTTTTGGCGGCGTCCTCCCACCGCAGCAAAAACCGCAACGACGCGTTATACCGAAACGCCTCGTCCGCGGCGGTTTCCAATTTCATCATCGCCTCGCGGTTCGGCACGCGGTTCACCGTCGCGAGCGCGCTCCACGCCCTCGTCGCGACGCGCAGCGCGCGCCACTCCGCGTGCATCTTCCCCGGCAGTACCTCGAGCGCGTCTCGCGCGAACCACTTCCACTGATGAGGGGCGTTCGATCGGCGGGCGACGTGGCAAAAGGAAGTGATGTGATTGGTTAATAGTTTGATGACGTGGATGTTCGTCGTTTCATTGGACGAGAAATGGGCGGAGAGAGACGCCGGAGAGAAAGTCTTTAAGGACCGGCGTTCACATCGCGAACGGGGTCGTACGGGGACCAGTGCGAGTTGGGACGCGCCTGCCCGACGACGATCTGCGCGAGTCGCTTGCGGTGCCTCCGCCGCGCGACGCGCGCGCGCGCCTCGCTGGTCGGCGACGGCGGCGGCGGCAGCGACGCGACGCGGAACAACCCGGGCGACGGCGGCGGCGGCGGCGACGGCGGGGGCGCATCCGCGGCGTCGGCGTCGCGCGTTCGACGCGGAGGCGATTTGTTGGTCACAATTGCCTCCTCCGCGCTCGGCGCCTTCTTCGCGCGTCCCTCGAACGCCGCGCGCTGCCGTCCCCGTCCCCGACCGCTCGCGCCCGCGCCCGCGATGTTGCGCGCTTTCCTCGCCGCGAGCTCCGCCTCCGCGGCGCGGTGCAGCGAGACGTTCCCCGGGACGAGCGTCCGAAGCGGCGACGACGCGGAGACGGCGGCGATGATGTTGATGGCATCATCGGACGCGTCGACGGCGGTCGACGCGAATGATGATGATTCCATGGAGACGCGAAGCGACGCGCGCACGCTCGCGTCGCTTCCCGACGCGGTCTTCCTCCGCGCGCCCGCGATGCGCACGCCGCCCGCGATCGTCCACGGGTTCTCCTCCTCCATCGCGAGGGGGGGGAGGGGCGTCGCCGCGACCAGAGCGCGCGCGTCGTGGTTTGTTTGGCACCAAATCGAATCTCGCTCGGCAGCTGCAAAAGTTTTTTGAACTGCTAAAAAAAGGCGCGCGGCGCGTCAATGATTGTGGTGACTGGATGCGCGCGCGAGCCAGTGACCAGTGAGAGTGCTCAGTGCCGTTGCCGACGCCAACCGCAGATCGCTCGCGCGCGGCACGACTCGCCGCTCGCGCGCGATGACGCCGCCGCTCGCGACGGCGTCGGCGTCGCGCGCCGCCGCCGCCGCCGCGCGGTGCGCGGCCGGGCCGCCGGGCACGAGCGGACGCGCCGCGGTCGCGCCGCGACGCGCGACGACGACGACGACGACGACGACGACGACGAGAGGCACCGCATCCGTCGCCGTCGCCGTCGCCGTCGCCGCGCCGCGAGCGCCGCCGCCGCCGCCGCCGTCGCGTCGTCGCGTCGTCGCGCGCGCGTCGCCGACGAGCCGCGACGACGACAACGCTCGCGGCGACCGCGGCGACGTCCGCGCGCGCGCGGCGAACCCCGCGGATCCCTCCCCGGGCGGCGGTGGCACTCGAGGGGCCCCGCGAAGGAGCGGGCGTTCGAAAAAATCCTCCTCGCCGTTCGCGCCGTCGCCGTCTTCTCCCTCCTCCTCCTCCTCCTCCTCCTCGTCGTCGTCGTCCGCGAACGCCAACGCGGGTGCCCTGACGTCCCCGTCGGCGTCGGGACCGGACGCGGCGACGCCGACGCCTGGTAGTACCCCTATCGGCGCGCGGCGCGACGTCTCGCTCGCGAGCTACTGCACGCTCGGCGTCGGCGGCGACGCGCGATGGCTCGTCTCCGCGTCGACGATCGGTGCGCCGCGCGACGCCTTCTCTCCTCGAAGTCGATCGACGCGCGCTCGGCTCGGCCCAACCACCAACCAACGCGCGTTTTGCCACGTGTGCGCTCGATCACCCAATCGCGTTCGCGCGTCGCTGACACATGTCCGCCCTCGACCAATCAAATCAGAGGAGCTCGCCGACGCGCTCGCGTTCGCCGCGTCGAAGCGCGTCCCCGCCGTCGTCATCGGCCGCGGGAGCAACGTCCTGTTCGCGGACGCCGGGTTCGACGGCGTCGTGATCGTCAACGCGATCGACACCATCGAGCGCGTCTTCGATCGAAATCGAAGCGGCGGCGAGAAGTCCGGCGACGACGACGCGAACGAATCGGAATCGGAATCGAACGAATCGTCGCTGTGGAAGGTTGGCGCGGGTTACGCGTTCAACCACCTCGGCGCCGCGCTCTCGAAGGAGGGCTGGAGCGGCCTGGAGTTCGCCGTCGGCATCCCCGGCACCGTCGGCGGCGCGGTGTTCATGAACGCCGGCGCGGACGGCGGCGACACGGCGACGGCGTTGGTGGAGGTGGAGTGCGTGTCGCCGGATGGCGGCCGGCGTAGAATCGCGACGTTCGACGACGACGACGGCGGCGGCGGCGGCGGCGGCGGCGGCGAACGCGCCGCGACCGCCTCTTCTGGTGCCTTCGGGTACCGCACGTCGCCGTTCCAGTCGCGCGCGCACCCCGGGAACCCGAACAGAGGAAGAGAAGAAGACCTGGACGCGGAAGCAGACGCGGAGGAGGAGGAGGAGGAGGAGGAGGAGTCCGAGCTCGCCGGGTGGATCGTCGCGAGCGCGACGTTTCGTCTGCGCAGAGACCCACGCGCCAACGACCGCGCCAAGGCGTTTCTGCGACGCCGCGCGAGGGCGCAGCCGCTCTCGGAGCGCTCCGTCGGGTGCGTGTTTCGCAACCCGCCGATCACGGCGGTGAACCCGGACGGGCTGAGCGCGGGCGCGTTGATCGACCGCGCGGGGTTGAAAGGGACGCGTTGCGGCGGCGCGGTTGTGAGCGAAGCGCACGCCAACTTTCTCCTGTACAAGGAGGACGCTGACGCTGACGTGGATGCTGACGTGGATGCTGACGCGCGCGGCGGCGGCAGCGGCGGCGGCGGCGCGGACGAGATGGAGGCGCTGATTCGGAAGGTCAAAGCCGCGGTGTTGGAGAAGACGGGCGTGGCGTTGCGCGAGGAGGTTTGGAGAGTGCCGAGGTCGTTTTCATCGGTTTCTTTCCCCGACGACGACGGCGGCGGCGGCGCGTCGTCGTCGTCGTCGAGCGCGCCGCCGAGCCCGCGGTGACCGGTCGCCGCGGACGTCGCGGAGCGCACGTCTTCGTTTAAAGTAGTAGCAGCAGTTTGAATTTAACGCACGGTAGTAGTTCGTTTCGACCGCGAGAAGCGTTCGACTCGCGCCGCGCCCGCGCGCGGTTCTTCCAGTCTGTCGTCACGGCCGCACTGCCGACGCTCGGTTCGTCCCGCGCTTCGTCGAGAGATCTTCTGTCGATCGTCAGAGCGCGTCGCGCGTTCCGATCGACGCGCCGCGGACGGACGCGGATCACGCGGCGGATCGGATCGGCGATCGCCACCCCGCCGCGACCGCGACGAGCGCCCTCCGCGGCCGGCGAGGCGCGAAGCGAAGCCCGGGTCGATCGATCGAGCGCGCGCGGGGGCAGCCATGGCGGCCGCGTTTCAGTCCAACCCGCTGTCGCTGTCGTATCGCGCAGAGGACGTCGCGGAGTACGTCAAGGAGGAGCGCGCGGAGGCGGAGCGCGCGCGACGCGCGAGCGAGCGCGAGGCGTCCTCTCGAGGAGGGAAGAATAATAACGGTCGCGGCGGGGGCGTTACCCCGCCGCCCGAGTCGTACAAGCTCCCGTACCTCACCGTGGGGGATCTGAAAAAGCCGCCGGTGGAGTGGCGCGAGTTTTTGTGCACCGATCACCTCGCGCGATCGTACGCCTTTCCGCGGTCGCTGCGCGAGCTGAGACGCCGCGTCGACGGGAACGTGTACGCGCACGTGGGCAACTACGTCCTCGCGGTGTTCGCGACGTTCTGCGTCGTGTTATACCAACGCCCGAAGGCGCTCTTCGGCGCGCTCTTCGCGACGAAAGGTAATACATTCGTCGTATCGACGACGCCGGTCCCCATACGACCCCATCGGCGTCGTTCAACCCCGACACACCTCGACGCCTTTCAACTCCGCCCCTGACGCCTTTCACATATCGAACGACCCTATCATACTACAGTGTGGGACTGGGTCGGCGCCTCCGCCGGCGTCGACCACGTGTCGTCGCGCGCCGCGGCGATGCATCAGTTCAAGGCGGGCGTGGCGACGATCCTGTCGTGGGCGGTGATGACGTACACCAGGGCCGCGGGGGCGATTAGTAACGCCATCGTGTTGAGCGTTATCGTGGTCGTGTGTCACGCGGCGATGAGGCGGTTGGACCCGCCGCCGCCGGACTGGAGGCGGTCGCCGAGGCGGCCGAGAGGGAGTCTGGGGACGTGGCGGGGACGCGGCGGGAAAGAGTGAGTCTGGGGACGTGGCGGGGACGCGGCGGGAAAGAGTGAGGCGGGCGGGGGCGGGTGCCGACTTTGATCGGGGTGGGGGGGGGCGGGCGGGTGCCGGCTCAACTTTGGGGGGCGCTCGCGGGGAGCGC
>Ga0181560_10004958_pt1 | contig 11964 bp, 5 predicted proteins | sample 011ome_20_FD_133751 | JGI IMG/M metagenome (GOLD analysis project Ga0181560, IMG submission 133751) | Coastal salt marsh microbial communities from the Groves Creek Marsh, Skidaway Island, Georgia - 011509CT metaG (megahit assembly) | ecosystem: Environmental > Aquatic > Marine > Intertidal zone...
CGCCGGCAACGCGTCCCGCGACAACAAGAAGTCCCGCATCGTGCCCCGCCACATCCAGCTCGCGATCCGCAACGACGAGGAGCTCTCCAAGCTCCTCGGCACGGTCACGATCGCGTCCGGCGGCGTCCTGCCGAACATCCACTCCGTCCTCCTCCCGAAGAAGGGCAAGGGCAAGTCCGGCTCCGCGTCCCAGGAGTTCTAAGCGACGCGAGCGAACGACTCGTCGCGACTGACTCGAAAAACATTAACGATCCGCGCGTTCGTCGCGCGGAGGTACACAATGGTGATAACTAATCACCACCACGGCGCGAGAATCGCTCAGATCTGGGGGGGGGGGAACGCGAACATTCAAAATCTTGTTCTTTTTTTTCTCTCTAACCTGTAGTAGCTAGCTCGCCGCGGAAGTTCAATTGTCGCGCGTCTTGCGCGCGCGCTCTACGTCTCCGCGCCCGTCAGTCGTCCCCCCCGAGCAGCTTATCCAGCGGGAACGCGGTCCGCTGCATGTACTCCACCTTCCGCTTCTTCACCGGCCTCGCGACGCCGAGGAACTCGAGCTCCGCGACCGCGCGCGTGAATCGCGCCTGAAGCTCCCACAGCCGCGGCCGGCTCAGATGAAACGTCCCCTTCTTCTCGCCGTCCGCGACGTCGACGTCCACCTCGACCTCGTCCTCGCCGCCGCCGCCCGCGCGGTACGGCTCGTGCAGCTCACAGAACGACCGGAACAGCTCGTGTACGTTCGCCGCATCGCCGCTGTCTTGCAGCAAAACGTACGCCGCACACGCGTCCGGCAGCGCCGCGGTGGGCGGCTCCGACCGCCCGGGGCAGCACGCGCACTTGAGCACGTCTCTCGGCGCGCTCATCGTCTGCTCCATGCACAACCGCGGCGCGCACTGCACGCCCTCGCGAAGGACCGTGATCGCGGCGCTGGAGTTGACGCAGAAGATGTCCGCGCACGGGAGCGACGCGGGCGGCTTGGACGCGTGCCTTCGAGCGACGCGGCGAAGGAAGAGCGACGCGCGCGCGCGCGGGGACGCGCGAGGGGCGTCCGCGTGGCCCACGCCGCCGTCGCCGCCGGTTCGATCCCCGCCGCCTTCACGCCGCGGGACATCGGGCGCGAGCGCGAGCGTGTCGCGCGCCGCGTTCTCCTTCTCCTCCTCGGCCCCGGTGGACGCGTCCGCGCCGCCGCGCGTCTTTCGACGCGCGGCGTGAGGTTCCGGGTTCTTTGCGCGTTCCGGCCCGGCGCTTCGCCGCGCGATCAACGCCGCCTGCACCGCGGCCGCGTTTTCCGGCGACGCGATTCCAACGCCGCCGCCGCCGCTCCGTCGGCGTTTCTCCCGACCCGCGGAGGGCGGCGACGTCGCGCGCGCGTCGACCGCCGCCGCGGCGTCCGCGTCCCTCGCGTTTTCCACCGCCGCCGCGGGGTCCTCCTCGCTCAGGCGAATCAACTCCGCGAGGATCGGTCCCTCGCGCGCGTGCATCTCCGGATCCCCCGCGCATATCGCCGCCCACGTCCGCATCAGCCCGACGAATCGCTCGCGCGGCGTGACGTCCTCGGACTCGAGACGCGAGCACGCCAGGCGAAGCAGCGACGCGCCGCCGCCGCCCTGAGGGTAATCGCCCGTACCGCCGTCGCCCGTCAACCACCGCGGCCGCGACGCGTCCGCGAGCAAGTTGGCGAACGAACGCGCCTCCCCTCTCAGCCCGGTGAATCGAGACGCGGCGGCGACGCACCGCAGCGCGGTCGCCCAGCGGCGTCGCGCCGGGTACGTTTCGATCAGCGCGTCGAGAATCTCGCGCTCGGCGGCGGCGTCGGAGGAGGCGTCGTCGAGGCTGAAAAACTTTCTCGCCCACTGGATCGACTTCGGGGTGAGGTGACGACGCGCGAGCTCGCGCGCGGAAGTCTCCGCGGCGGACGACGCCGCCGCGGCGGCGATCGCGGCGCGCGACGCGATCGCGGCGACGTCGACGTCGGCGCCGACGTCGACGTCGCCGGGACGGAAGCCGTCGCCCGCGCCCGCGCCCGCGCCCGCCGCCGCCGTCTCCTCGTTCGCCGCGTCCGCCGCGTCCCCCGCGTCGATCACCACCGTCGCGAGCGCGCTCAGCGGCCGGTGCATGAAGTGATCCAGCGTCAGCAGATGCATCGCGCGCCGAGCCGCGGACAGAGAGTAGTCGTGCTCCTGGAACCGAGACATGAGCGTCCCCAACGCCGTCGCGCTGAGCGCCGGCGCCCTGAGGGTCGTTCCATCGTTCAAAGTGACGTCGGGGTGGAGTTGAAAGGCGGGTCAGACGGAGTCGAAAGGCGTCATAGGGTCGGGGATTGAAAGCGAGGGGTGAGCTCAGAGAAACGCCGGGAGAGAAAGTCCTCAAGGATCGACGTCCACCACGCCGACGCGGTCGTATGGGGACCAGAGCGAGATAGAACGCGCCTCGCCGGGTCCAGCAGCACCCTCTCCTGCACCGCCGCCATGATGCTCTTCGGGCTCCACAGGTGGAACGATCGCACGGCGAGCTTCGCGGCGACCGCCGCGGGGATCATCCCGTGCATCGTCGCCGCGGACGTCGCGACGCCGAGGAGGACGTGCACGGGAAGCGCGTCGCCGCCGTCGCTGAGCGCGAGGAGGAGGTCGGAGAGGACGCGTCCGTCGAACCCCTCCGTGTCTTCGATGACGACGACGATCGGTTTCGGAGGACCGCGGATCACGCGCGCGGCCGCGAGCGCGGGGTCGGACGGGATCACGGCGTCCGCGGGGCGCGCGCGCAGCGCGTACGAGCGCTCCGCCGTCGCGTCTCCGTCGCCGTCGCCGTTTACGTTTACGTTTTCGTTTCCGCCGCGGTCGCCGCCGCGGTCGCCGTCGCGGTCGCCGCCGAGCCCGCCGCCGCCGCGCGGCGCGTCGTTAAACTCCTCGATCGTGACTTCCTGGTACCACCGCTTCAGGTGCCGCACGCTCCGCCCCGATATCCGCAAGTTCCCCGCGGTCCCGCCTCCGCGCGTCGCCGCCTGCAGTTGCGTCAGGATGCATCGCGTCGCGACGCCCAGCCCTCCGCCGCCGCCGCCGCCGCCGCCGCCGCCGCCGCTGCCCGCGATCGTCGTCGCGCCGACCGCGCCGCCGCCGACGCTCCCGCCGCCGCCGCCGCTCCCGCCGCCGGACGCGGCTCGCGCCTTCAGATCGCGCGATCGAAGCAGCGCGGCGTGGCATCCCGCCGCGCGCAGATGCCGCGTGAGCTTCGTGAACGTCTCCTCGTGATCGTCGCTGTTCACCCCCCCCGCGAGGACGAGCCCGACGGGAACGCGCTGCGCGACGCTCTGCGGGAGCGCGCCGCCGTTCGCGTCGCGGAGCGCGACGCGCTCGGCGAAGTCGCCGCGCACGAACGCCTCGAGTTTTTCAAACGCGCCGCGATTAGCGTCCGCGAGAACGCGCGATACGTGCGCGTCCGTGCTCGCCCACGACCTCTCGTACGCGTCCCATCTCGCCTCGAGCCCCTCCACGGTCTCGTCCGGGACGAGCGGCTTGAACGACTTGCGCGCGGTGAAGCGCTTCGGCTGCGCTGGCGCTCGGCGCAGGATGAAGACGCCCTGGTTGAGCGAGTCGGTGCGCTTCTCGCGCGCGGAGTGCGCGTCGAGGAGCGCGCCGCCGGTCGCGAGGACGCCGCCGCCGCCGCCGCCGCCGGGGCCGCGAGGCGCGGACGCGCTCGCGTTCGCGTTCGCCGCCGCCGCTCGCGAGCGCGAGGTCATCTGCGCCCTGTGGGGCGAGGCGCGGCGGTGTGTGACCCGCCGTGGTGTGCAGAAAAAAAAACTTGGCACTCGGGCACCTGCTTGCGCTGCCCGACGCAAAACAATGCATGCCGCATAATCGGTTCGGATAAGTTGAGGTTATCATAAAAAGGTTCGAAAATGTTAGGTTATACGGATCCGTTTTTCGAGGTTACGGATCCTGACGATCCGTAACTTGTATCTTATTCTTCGGAATCTACGTGTTTGAGCCGGGGTCGGGAGATACTCAGTTTCTACAGACGCGCGAGACGACGACGCGTATGGGCAATTAGTCATGACGACACCCCGCGAAACGTGCGGCGGCGCGAAAACCTACCGCGACTTTTCGCCGATCGATCGGCCGCGGAACGTGTCCCGCGGCGCGTTGACGCCACCGCGGCGCAGACGAGCGCGCGCGCGGCACGCGCGGCGACATCGCAGACTCCGCGCCGCGAACGCGAGGTCGATATCGCGGCGGGATCGCGCCGGACGGTCGGGTCGCGGGGACGAGGCGCGCGCGGCGACGGCGGGAGCGCGCCACGTCGCGTTGTCGGACGGATTCCTTATCGCAGGGTCGTTCGATTGAGATCTCCGCGCGAAGGCGGTCGACGAGGGCGCGCCCGCGTCCGCTCCATCGCGCGCCTCGGTCGCGGCCGCGACTTGCACTGGGGACGCGCGGGAACCTCCTCCTCCTCCTCCTCGCGCGAACGCGATGGGGTGCGTCGCGTCCAAGCCCGACGCGAAACCGCGAGCTTCGGACGCGAGCCTCGACGGGGACCCCATGCGCGGGTACCACGGCCTCGACGCGAGCGTGCACGCCGCGGACGAGGCGATGATGCGCGAGGGCGGCGAAGAGGAGGAGTCCTACGCCGCCGACGTCTCCGTGCTCGGACCGATGAAATCTGGCCGCGCCGCGCACGGCGGCGGCGACTCGCCGCCTCCCGAGCCGATCACCCGCCGCGAGAGCGTGAGCGACCGCCGGCGCGAGTCCGTCGGACTCGTCCAGCAACGCCGCGTCTCCGCGGCGCCGCGCGTGAGCGTCTCCTCGAAAGGCGGCGGCGGGGGCGGTGGCGGGGGCGGAGGCACGAATTTCGCGGAGAGAGGCGTGTGGCCCGGATGGCTCGAAGAGCACGCGGGGTCGGCGCTCGCGGACTGGCTCCCGAGGGACGTGCTCACGTTTAAGACGCTCGCGAAAGTCGGTCAGGGGACGTTCAGCCGCGTGTACAAGGCGTCGGACTTGAACGAGGGCGGGGAGCCGTGCGCGCTGAAGGAGATTCGGTTGGAGCGCGCGGACAAGGACACGCTCTCGTTGGTGGCGCGAGAGATAATGATGCTGCGAAAACTGGGCGACCACGACAACGTCGTGAATCTGCGCGCGATCGCGGTGGACTCGAACGACGCCGCGGCGATATATCTCGTGTTTGAGTACCTCCCGCACGACCTCGCCGGGTTGATGTCCTCGCGCGCGTCGAGGATGCGAGAGAAGAAGAAAGGAGGCGGCGGCGGCGGCGGCGACGACGACGACGACGGCGGCGACGTCGCCGCGGGTCGCGTGTTGTCCCCAGGGGAGGTCAAACACGTCGCGAAGCAGCTCCTGAAAGCGCTCGCGCACTGCCACGCCGCGGGCGGGATGCACCGCGACGTGAAGTGCAGCAACCTGCTCGTGGACGACACCGGAGACGTCAAGCTCGCGGATTTTGGCCTATCCCGCACGCCGAGAGACGCGGAACCGCTGACGAACCACGTCGTGACGCTGTGGTACCGTCCCCCGGAGCTGCTGCTCGGCGCGAGGCGATACGACAGCAAGGTGGACGTGTGGTCCGCCGGGTGCGTCCTCGCGGAGCTGCTGTGGGGCGAGCCGATATTACCCGGTCGCACGGAGGTGGAACAGCTGCACTTGATCTTCAAGCTCGTCGGCAGCGAGGGAAGCGCGCGGCTCGCGGAGAAGTGCAAGGGGTTCGCGCCGACGTCCAAGGTGAAGGAGTACCCGCGCGCGCTCGAGGATCGGTTCGGCGTGCTGACGGAGCGGTTCGACGCGAACGCGCTGGATCTCGTCTCGAGGCTGCTGTCTTTGGACCCGGACGACCGACCGACCGCGGCGGAGGCGGCGCGGCACCCGTACTTCTCCGCGAGGACGGCGCCGAAGGCGACGGCGTTGGATCTCGAGGGCGAGAGCGACTCTCACGAGTTCACGCAGCGCAGGTCCAAGTCGCTAGCGGCGGCGAACGGGTCCGGGATCGTGGGGTCGCATTCCATGAAAGGCGACGGCGGCGTCGCGGCGAGCGACGTCACGTTTACCACGCGGGACGTGCGCGTCGACGGCTCCGGGAGGAACCCGCGGATGAGCCTCGACGCCGCCTCCGAGCTCGGTCTCGGTCCCGCCGCGGGAACCAACAGCTTCGGAGGGCGGCGGACGACGCGGAGGTTGTCGGTGTCGACGATCGCGGAGGTGCCGACTCCGTGACGAGCGCGAGGGCGCGGAGGACGGCTCCAGCGCGTGCTTATTATTTGCTTATTATTTACGATTAATCGAGTCGCGCGACGACGTACAGTACTGTACGTCGCCGCGTGCGTCCCTCGTCGCGTCGTCGTCCCGGCTCGCGTCACCCGCGTCACCCGCGTCTCCCGCCGAGCGTCGCGTCGTCGTCCGCCTCACTTCCTCGGCGGGACGGGACGCCGCTCGACGTCCGCGCCGACGCCGCGGAGCTTCGCGTCGAGACCCTCGTACCCGCGGTCGAGGTGCGCGAGCCCGGCGACGCGCGTGGGCCCCTGGGCTTCGCCGTCGCCGTCGCCGTCGCCGTCGCCCATCGGCGCCATAACGGCCAGCCCGGCGACGATCAACGCCGCCGACGCGCGCAGATCGCTCCCGCGGACGTCCGCGCGTCGCAACCCCCTCGCGCCGACGCCGACGATCCGCAGCGAGCGCCCCGCGTTGGCGTTGGCGTTGGCGTTGGCGTTCGCGACGGCGTCGTCGCCGTCGGCGTCCACGAAGTCGCACTCGACGCCCATCCTTCTGAGCTCGGGGACGTGGCTCCAACGCGACTCGAACACCGTCTCTCGAACGATCGCGACGCCCTCCGCGCACGCGTTCAGGACGCACAGCTGCGGCTGCATGTCCGTCGGCACGCCGGGGTACGGCGCGGTCGTGAAGTCGACCGCGCGGAGGCCGCCGCGCGGCGGGGGGGTGATCGTCATCGACCGTCGCCTCGACGTCGAATTCGAATTCGAATTCGATTTCGATTTCGATTTCGATTCGCCCCCCACCTCGTCGCCGACGTCGATCGAACACCCGGCGTCGATCAACAGCGCCGTCGTCGCGGTCATGTGCTCAGGGATCACGGGCGACAGCGTGAGCGTCGACCCGACGCACGCGGCGACGACGAGCATCGTCCCCGCTTCGATCCTATCCGGGATGGCGTCGTGCGCGCACCCTCCCAACCCCCCCCTCCCCGTCCCGCCGCCGCCGCCGTCCCCCTTCTCCCCGCTCCCCGCGACGCCGACGCCCTCGATGGTTATGACGCTCGTCCCCGCGCCGCGTATCTTCGCCCCCGACGCGTTCAGCATCGCCGCGAGGTCCTCGATCTCCGGCTCCGCGGCCGCGTTCACGATCGTCGTGTCCCCCACCGCGAGCGACGCGGCCATCACGATCGCGTGCGTCGCGCCGACGCTCGGAAACCGCATGACGTGCGTCCCCGCGCCGCGCAGCTTCCCGTCGCGCGCGATCGCCCTCGCCTCGACGACGCCGCGCGACGTGACCTCCACGACCGCGCCGAGCGCGCGGAAGCCGTCGAGGTGGAGGTCCACCGGCCGCGCGCCGATCGCGCAGCCGCCCGGCAGCGGCATTGAGACGCGACCGGCGCGCGCGAGGATCGGACCCGCGGCGAAGAAGGAGGCTCGGAGCTTCGCGACCGCGTCCGCGCTGGGCGACGCGCGCAGATCTTCCGCGCGCGCGTGGACGACGACGACGCCCGAAGAGGGGGTATTCGCGGTATTCGCGTCCTCGCCGCCGACGTCGACGCGCGCGCCGACGGAGCGCAGCACGTCGATCATGGCGCGCACGTCCGCGAGCCCGATGGGAACGTCGCGCAGGACGACTTCGTCGCCGCACGCGAGCGCGCCCGCGAGGAGCGCGAGGACCGCGTTCTTCGCGCCCGCGATGGGGACGACGCCGCGGAGGGACGCGCACGGGGAGACGGCGAGGTACCCGCCCGAGTCTGCTGCGCCGTGGGAGGAGGAGGAGGAGGAGGAGGAGGAGGAGGAGGAGGAGGAGGAGGCGGACGAGCGCGCGGATCGCGAGGACGCCGCGCGCGTCACGGCGCGTCCTCCTCGGAGAAGACCGCCGCGCGCGCGCGGAACGCGACGCGCGCGCGCGCCGGCGGCGGCGCGCGGGCGCGCGCGACGCGGCGCGGCGCCGCGGGCGCGCGCGCGAGGCGCGCGACGGCCGCGGAGGCGCCCGTCGCGCCCGGCGCCATCGTCGAGTGTTCAAAACAGGTCCTGTGACAGGTGCCCACCGATACGGACGCTTCGCCCCCGATCGATGAGCGACGCGGCCGTCTCTCGTACGCGTACGCGCTAGGGCTATGTGTATATGTGTATTTAGTATCGTCGTGCACGCAAGTACGGGTACGCGGTCCGATATTTTCTCTGGACGGCCAAGAGAAAATCGACGAAACGCTGAGAAACGGGCCTCGTGACAAAGAATTCTCCGCGTGTCGCGAGGCGCGCCGCACTCCCCCTCACAGCCCGCGCGCGCGCACACACGCCACGGGCGACTTCCGCGGAAGGAAGAGAAGCAAGGTGAGCGATCGACGCCCGTCCCGCGCGCGCTCGCGCGACGTCGCGCCCTCCGCGAGGGTGCAATCTCCGCGCTCGAGGGGGCGCGGCGGAAACTCTTCATCGGCCGCTGAGAGGCCGTTTCACACAACGCCCGTGTGAGGCGGTCGCAATCTCGCGCGTTCGCGTCGCGCAATTGCCGCCGGGGACGCGCCCGCGTCGCGCGCTCGATGCGTCTCTCGCGATCGCGCCTCGCGAATACGGATCACCGCGGAGTTTACTAACTTCCCTCGCGTTTTCGCATCCATCGCAGGCGTCCACGCGAGACACGCCTCGCGCGGCGACGACGCGCGCGCGATGTCCCAACCCGCGGACCCGGCCCCGCCCCCTATCCCGAAGAGGAGGAGGACCGATCCCGCCGCCGGTCGATCCGGCACGCGGCCGATCAAGAAACCCGTCCAGCCCGGGGACGAGGACGACATCAACTCCCTCTTCTGGCTCGTGGAGGTGCGTGAATCGCGAACGCGCTCTGACCCGCGGCGTGCGCGCGCGGCGCGCCCGCGCGTAGGGTCCAGCCGGGTTTTTTTTTCCACTCTCGCGCTGTCGCGCGGAGCGTCCACGCCGTGCGCGAGGATTCGGAGCCGCGCGGCGCGCGCGTAATGCGCCGCCGCGCGCGCGTCGTCGCCGCGGGCCGCGTCTGGTCCGCCGCGCGATCACGCGCGGAGAGCCCGCGCGACGTCTGGACCGATTTTTGGCGCGCGACGCGCGTCACGCGGCGCGGATCTCGCGTCGCGCGTCGTCGCCCCCGCGTCGTCGCCCCCGCGCGCGACGTGTCGCGGGCGCGTAACGCCTAAACCCTCGTCGACGGTTTTTTTTCCTCGGAGCGAACGATCGCTGACCGTGTCGTCGCTCTCTCTCTCGTTCCCCCACCACCACGTGTTATACAGGCGGCGTCCAAGGAAGACCTGAAAGGTTTAGTCCCCGGCGCGACGGGCAAGGGGAAGGCGAAAGCGCCGTCGGCCGCGGCCAAGGCGAAGGCGGCGAAGACCGCCGCGACGGCGGCGGCGGCCAAGAAGAGAAAAGCGGGCGCGGACGCCGCCGCCGCCGCGAGCGCGAGCGCGGGCGCCGGCGCCGAGGACGACGCTAACAACAAAGGCAGCACGCAGCAGTGGACGCTGCAGGAGGACAACGTCCTGAGGAAACTCGTCGGCGAGCACGGCCACCGGAAATGGAGCTTCATCGCGTCGAAGATGAACGGCCGCCGCGGGAAGCAGTGCCGCGACAGGTGGCTGAACCACCTCAAGCCGGACATTCGCCGCGGCGAGTGGACCGCGGAGGAGGAGCGCATCTTAGTCGAAGGTCACCGAATGTTGGGCACGCGCTGGGCCGCGCTCGCGAAACTTCTCCCGGGGAGGCCAGAGAACGCGATCAAGAACCACTGGCACGCGACGCTCCGGTGCAAGTGGGCGCAGCGAGGCGGGAAGATCAGCGAACTGCAGGCGTATCAACACTCGCTGCAGCTCACCAACGGCGCCGGCGGCGGCGCGGCGATCGGCGTCGGTCAACCCGGCGCGGCGGGCGCGAAGCCGCCCAACCCGATGGCCGGCGTGCTGGGCGGGGTGCCAGGGCAAGGGCAGAGCGTGGTGAGCGCGGCCGCGGCGGTCGCCGCGGCGGCCGCCGCCGCCGCCGCGGTGCAGAAGCACGGGAAGGGCGCGGGGGCGCCGTTTGATTTCGACGGCGCGGCGACGGCGGCGGCGGTGGCCGCGGCGGCCGCGGCGGTCGTCGGGAGAGGCACCGGCGGCGCCGGCGGCAACGCGGAAGCGAACACGCAAGCGATCGCGCGCGCGCTGGACTCGCTCGTGCAGGGCAACGCGAACGCGGCGAAGAACGCGGCGAAGAACGCGGCGGCGGCGGCGCGGGCGGAGGCGCTCGCGAACGCGACGGCGGCGAGAGACGCCGCCGCCGCCGCCGCCGCGAAGACGGAGCGCGCGGAGGCTGCCGTAGCGACCGCTCGCGCGACGACGCCGCCTTCGAACGATCTCGCGTCGCTCGCGAGCGACTGCGCGACGTTGTCTGGCGACGCCGCGCTCGCGGCCGCGGGGCTCGCCGTGACGGGCGCCGCCGCGGACGTCATCGAAGCCACCGAGCGGCCGCTAGGTGCGTTCTACACACTGGTCCCCATACGACCGCGTCGGCGTGGTGAACGCCGATCCTTAAGGACTTTTGCCGGCGTCTCTCTGCGCCCACCCCTCGCTTTCAATCCCCGCCCTCGGCGCCTTTCAACTCCGCTTCTGACGCCTTTCAACTCCACCCCAGATCTGAACCGGTACGTCGCGAGCGTTCGAAGCGCGGGCGCCAGCTGCGCGGAGGTTGTCACGCTGACGTCGTCGCACTACCTCAAGAAAGGGAGCGGGGGGTTCCCGCTCCTCGGCGAGCACCTCGCCGCGCACGCGACGCTCGTGGAGAGCGCGCTGCGGCGTATCGCGGGGACGATTCGCAAGCGGTACAATTCGATCGGAAAAGTCGCGCTCGCGATTCGATTAGGCAATCGCGTCAAGGAGGGCGATCTCGCGCTCGTGATCGCGGTTTCCGCGCCGCGGTGGCGCGACGCGGTCGACGCCGCGCATCACGCGAGCTCGGACGTTAAGGATAAGCTCATCGCGTCGATCGCGCCGCAGTGCCTCGGGAAGGAGCCGAAAGCGGCCGCCGCGCTCGCCGTCGTCGCCGCCGCCGCGGGGACGTCGGTGGAGGAGATTTTGAAGCGCGACGACTCGGACGACGAGGAGGACGAGGACAACTCGCCGGTGCCTATCGGCGCCGCCGCCGCCGCGCTCGGGGGGATCACGCGCGTCCCTTCGAACTTTAGCGGCGACGACGGCGCGGACGTGGATCAACCCGGCGAGGGCGAGGGCGAGGGCGAGGAGGAGGTGGCCGGCGACGGCGACGACGACGACGACGACGCCGACGCCGACGCGGACGCCGACGCGGGGGGGGCGCCTCGGAACGAAAGCCCGGCGCCAACCACCCCGGAGGAGATGGCGAACGCGTGAGGGCACAGGGTGACGGGGAGTGGGATCGCCTGAGCCTCAGGCACCGCGCGAGGCGCGAGGACTAAACGAAGAAAGAAACGAAACGAATCGATAGAAAAGTTGCGAGAGAACGACGAGCTCTTTCATTCATCGTCTCTCCGCGTTCTGTTCGCTTCGCGCGCGCATCACGGACCCGGGGACGGGGGAGAGGCTTCGCCCTCCGCGCCGCCTTCGCCTCCAGCGTCCATCGGCGTCGTCGTCGTCGTCGTCGCGCCTTCTCCACCCGCCGCCGCCGCCGCCGCCGCCGCGCCCGGCTGCGCGCCCCCCGCCCCCCCCCCCCCCCCCCCCCCCCCCCCCCCCCCCCCCCCCCCCCCCCCCCCCCCCCCCCCCCCCCCCCCCCCCCCCCCCCCC
>Ga0181560_10004960_pt1 | contig 11959 bp, 7 predicted proteins | sample 011ome_20_FD_133751 | JGI IMG/M metagenome (GOLD analysis project Ga0181560, IMG submission 133751) | Coastal salt marsh microbial communities from the Groves Creek Marsh, Skidaway Island, Georgia - 011509CT metaG (megahit assembly) | ecosystem: Environmental > Aquatic > Marine > Intertidal zone...
ATTTTGCCGCAAAATCCATTGGGACGGTCACATCGCAGCGCGACCGCGGGAGTCACCGACACCCCTTTCGCCTCGACACTCGAACGCTTCGGTGATACGACGCGCTTTCGAGCACGATGATCGGTCTCGAAGAGATCCGCCGCTGCGACGAGCACCCCGACGTCGACTTCTCCGATGAGAAGGAGGTGATGCGCTTCGTGCGCCCCATGAAATGGCTCTCGCTCGACGTCGCCGGACACCGCGTGCTTCGCATCAACGTGCGTCCTCCCGCGATCGCCCTCGCCCCTCTCCGCGACTCGATCGACCGTCGTTCCGTTTCGCGCGCCCCCGCTCGCCGCGCTCGATCGCGCGCGCCTCGCCGCGCGTGTTTCGAGCGCCGACGTACGCGGGAAAAACCTCGTAATTTCCCCGAACCGCCATGTCGTTTTCCGCGTCGTTCGACGACTCCCGGCTGGGACGCCCGCGCGCGCGACGCGAACTGACGAATCCCCTTCCCCCGTCCCCCCGACGCGAACGCAGTGGGTCTCCACCACCTTGGCCATCGCGCTCCTCTGGGGTTTCGTGATCGCCTGCCTCGCGGACCCCACCGAGATGTCCACCGAGCTCGGCAGCTGGAAGACGTGGATCTCCCGCAACACCGGCTGGTTGTTCATCGCCGCCTTCGTACGTGCCCCTCTCTCGAGCTCGAACCCCGTTTTTCCTCGACGCGAACCGTCACGTGACGGACCACGGTTTTCCAGTCTCGAAAATGTCGGCGTCAAACAGAAGCGCGAAACTGACGATCCACCTTTTTCTTGTGTGACACCGTTTTCACTAAAAAATCCATCCAAAAAAACCAGAACGTGTGGGTCGTGTTCCTTCTGTATGTGGCCTTCTCTAAGTATGGCTCCATCAAGCTGGGCAAGGCGCACGAGAAGCCCGAGTTCAACAACATCTCATGGTTCTCCATGCTCTTCTCCTGCGGCATCGCCGTCGGCGTGTACACGTACGGCGTCGCCGAGCCCATGTCCTATTACCGCGGCGGCTGGGGCGAGCACAACCTCGCCGGCCGCGGGCCGCTGTACAACGACGACGACCGCGCGCAGCTCGCGATGATGCAGACCTTCTACCACTGGGGTTTCCACGCCTGGGCGCCCTACATCGTCGTCGCCATCACCCTCGGCGTCGTCTGCTACCGCTGGAACATGCCCCTGACGATGCGCAGCGCGTTCTACCCGCTCCTCGGCAACCTCATCTTCTCGCCCATCGGCGACTGCATCGATGCCATCGCCATCGCGTGCACCACCTTCGGCGTGTGCACGTCGCTCGGCCTGGGCGTGGACGCGATCACCGCGTTCGGCGCGCGCCTCAACTCCGACATCAAGACCGACGTCGACGCCAAGACCTACACCATCATCGTCATGACGATCGTCGCCAACATCTCCGTCATCCTCGGGATGAAGAGGGGCATCCAGATCCTGTCCACCATCACGTTCTCGCTCGGGCTCTTCGCGCTCCTCGCGACGCTGCTCCTGGACAACACCTGGTACCTGCTCAACTCGTACGTGCAGTCCTTCGGGCACTACCTCAACTACATGATTCAGGCGGGCTTCCGCACGGACGCGTTCGAGCAGCTCGGCTACGACTTTTCCTCGTCCGCGAACATGTTCGCGGGCACCGCCGACACCGACGGCAACGGAGGGTCGCCCCTGTACGACGCCATGGCCAGGGCCAACGCGCTCGTGACCTTCAGTGACGATGCGGACGCTGTTTTCGCCGGAAGCGAAGCCGCCATGGAGGACTACGACTCCGCCACCGTCTACGGCTCGCACGCCCGCTGGATGATGAACGGCTGGACCATCTTCTACTGGGGCTGGTGGGTCTCTTGGGCGCCCTTCGTGGGCATGTTCATCGCGCGCATCTCGCGCGGCCGCACGCTCCGCTCCGTGATCACCGGAGCGTTCATCGCGCCCACGCTCTTCGGCTTCCTCTGGCTCTGCGTCTGGGGCTCGCTCGGCATCAAGATGCAGCGCGCCGCCGAGCTCGCGCTGTCCGACGGCACGTACGTGGCCGACGGCACCGCGCTCGACTGCGCCGCCTTCGGCTACGGCGGCGGTGCCCCCAACGCCACCGCGGTGAACGGCGCGGCGGCCGTCTCGCTCGCGAACGACGGCTACTACCTGCTCTCCTGCCGCGGTAACAACGACAAGCTCTTCGACGTCATGTCTCCCTACGGCGAGGTGAAGACGTTCCTGTGGACGATTCTGCTCGTCGGCATCACGCTGTACTTCATCACCTCCTCCGACTCCGGGTCGTACGTCGACGACGTCATCTCCGCCAACGGCATGGCCAAGCCCCCCGTCGTGCAGAAGATCTTCTGGTGCTGGACCGAGGGCCTCGTCGCCATCGCGCTGCTCATCGTCGGTGACAAGACGGACCAAAACGCGCTCGGCGCCGTGCAGGCGGTGTCCATCGTCGCCGGCTTGCCGTTCACGCTCATGCTCTGCTTCATGTGCACGTCCGTGTGGCGCGCGCTGAAGATCGACGCCGGCGACGACGACATCTGCCAGGCCACGCAGTGGTCCACGGGCGTGCTCGACATCGCCGACTGGTTCAACGTGCGTCCCGCCAACGCCACCGCCGTGCAGCGGTACACCGTGACCGAGCGCGTTCAGAGCCTCGCCACCGCCGTTTTCGCGCCCTTCATCGGCGTCTTCAAGACGTGCGAGTCTGAGTTCGGCGTCGGCGCGGTCATCGCCAAGGTGCAGGCTGTCTGCAACATCCTCTTCTTCTACCTCTGGTTCGCGCTGTTGTGCTTGTCCGGCGAGAACCGCCAGTGGGCGTGGCTCGGCTGGACCTTCTTCCTGTTCCACGTCATGCAGATCACCGCGCTCCGCGCCACAGTGCGCGAGTCGCACGGCATCTACGGCAACCTCCTCGAAGATCTGCTCGTCAGCCTCTGCCTCTACCCCGCGGCGGTGTCGCAGCTGCACTACCAGTCGCAGGAGCCCAAGGCGAACAACGACGTCTACAAGAAGCCCGACCAGGCGTGAAAACCACGCCCCGTACCCTTCCCCCGTCATAACACACCTATTACGAACGTCACGCCACTTCGGTGTGACGAGGACGCGCGCGTCCGCCTCGGGGGAGGCCAAGAGCACACAAGAACGGCGCCGCAAAAAACGCCGCGGCGCCCCTCGCTCGAATAATTATAACCGCCGTCGGAGCCGCGAGACGACGCGACGCGACGTCGCCGCGGGTTTGAACAAGCCGCGTGCGCCGCGAGCCCGACGTTCGCCTCCTATAGATGACGACCACACACGACCGTTTTTATTGTAATGAAACGTAATATGTATCACGTTATTATATTTCGTCACGCGTACGCGTCTCGCTTCGTGTCGTCGTCACTCCCGCTCCGGGCCCTTGTCGCGCGCCTCGAAGTCGTCCACCAGCTTGATCATCTCGAACTCGACGCCGGCGCCGCCGGCGCGCTCGCCGCCAAACTCCTTCCCGAGATCCTTCCCGGTCCCCATCAGCGCCGCGCCGAGCCTGCTTAGGTGCACGCCCTCCGCGAACGCGTAGTCGATCGCCTCCGTGAGCGTGCTCATCACCGTCGCCGCGCACAGCACGAAGAGCACGTACGCGGTGTCGTTGATGCGCGCCTCGACGACGGCGCCGCCGCCGCCGACGACGCCCGTGGCGTTTTCGGCGTCCGACGGCGTCGGATTCATCTCGGGCATCTCCTCGCCGCTCCCGCCCTGGTTCCCGCCGTACAGCGCCATGAACCCGTTCTGCCCGTAGAAGAACAGGTACGCGGCGTAGTACAGCGCCTTGGAGCAGACGTCGAAGCGGCCGCTCAGACGCGCGACGGCGTACACCACGAGCATGGCGCCGGCGGCGCGGTGGACCAAGATGCCCATGCTGTTGGGCTGCGGGTGCAGCCCGACGAAGAGCGCGAACCCGAGGCCGATGAGCGACGCGCTGAACCTCGAGCGGTGCACGACCATGTCCGTGCCGATGCAGATCAGCAGCGTGTTGACGGAGATGTGCTGCTGCTCGCGCAGGCCGTGGCAGGACATGTCCAGCCCGCACCCGTGGAACAGCAGGTCGTACAGCAGGTACCCCGCGCCGCCCAAGATGGCGGTCCAGCCCTGGGTCACGACGGTGTTGGGCCCGGGGAAGCGCTCGAGCTCGCTCAGGATGAACATCACCGACGCGGGGCCGATGTGCCCGAGGTAGGTGTTCCAGAACTTGGGCAGAACCCCGCACGCCACGCACACCACCGTGCCCACGAGCGCGTGCGCGAACGACAGCGTGCGCCGCTCGAAGCGCACGCAGCACGGCGAGTCGATGCCCCACGAGCGCGACGCGGGGTGCAGGCCGTTGTACTGCGACCGAACACCCCGACCGGGGGGGCGCGAAGGAGGCATCGCGCGAGAACAACCGTTCGCTCTTAAGACGCCGAGGAAAGGCGCGCCCCGTGCGCGCGTCGCACTGCTCGCGGCCGTGGAGCCAACGCGAACGCTCGAGTCGTGGCTGTGACCGGCTCAAAATCTCTCGCCCTTTCCGTCTTTTTCACGACTGTTTGCCCCTCGATGAGCACACACGAGATCGCCTCGTTTTTTTCCCGAGCCGGGAAACCGGCGCGGTGATCCGTGTTTTCATCCGTCGTGTGACGCGACCCGTCACTGTCGCGCACGCGCGGTGGAGGGGTGACGATGAGCGGCGCGCGCGCGGCGACGCCGGAGAAGACCGCCGCTATCTCCGCGCGACTGGCGTCCAGCGCGACGCGGTGTAAATCGCAGGTCGGTCCCGCGCGCCGACTCTCGAGCGACGACGAAGCGGCGACGTCGTGATGTCGACGTGCCTCCCGACGCACCCACCCTCTGACGCGTCTTCCGAACGACCCGACCCGCTCGACCGATCCCACAGATGGGCGCGTACGGCGCGTGCGTCCAGACGCACATGCCCGACGTGCAGAAAGGCGCGTGCGCGGCGCAGCTCGAGGCGCTCGCCGCGTGCGTCTTCCCGAACGCGCTCGGGCGAAGGTGAGACGAGCGACGTGACGAAAAGGGGCGGGATACATTATACCTATAGTAAGATGGACGCGAAGACAAAGAGTCACACACGTCACGTTCGTCGCGACTCTACGTACGAGCGCGGTGACACGCTCGTCGACAATCGAGACACACTTACGCTTCAGAGAGTGTCATCACACTTTTAACGAAGACGATCGACGAACGCGCCGACGTTCGCGTACGTATAGCCCGCGCCGTATTTCGTCAGAAAGTCAGTCTCATCAATCAGTCGAACGGGTCGATCCGCCGGTCGTGCTCGGTGACGATCTCGCGCCCCGTGGCCAGACACGACGAGCACATCACCTTCGCCGTGCCGCTGCATGTGCCGCAGAAGCTCCGCGCGTTCGTCACGGGGTCGATCAGCCGGCCCGGCGACGCGCTGGTGCAGCACTCCGCGCACTGCAAGTACCCGGTGCCCTTGCAGTACATGCACAGCTTCTTCTCCTGCTCCTTGAAGTTTTGGATCTCGATGGCGAAAAACGCGCTGATGGAGCCCACCGCGCCGCCGGTGAACGAGGCGACGATGGGGTCCACCAGCGCGAGCTGCCTCGGCAGATGCACGCTCGCGATGAAGTCCTCGTACGTCGTGCCGCCAATGCCGAGCTTGACCTCCGCCAGCGGCGCGATCAGACCGCCGAACAGCAGCATGAGCGCCACGCACGCGCCCCAGTAGATGTAGTAGTCGCTGAACGTGTTCTCGGTGATGCGAGGGAACCCGGGAACGACGGAGGGGTACTCGCGCGCGGGCGCGGGTGGGAGCTCGTCCGCGCTCCTCGTGCGCAGCTGCACCTGCACGCGCAGCCGCCGCACCTCCTCAAGCATGATGAAGATTCTGTTTTTCCTGCTCTCGATGTTGTTCAACAGTTCCGACGCGTCGAGGTTGGCGAAATCGCGAACCTTGCCCGTGCCGGGGTTGCCAGCCTCGATGATGCAGAAGTTCTCGGGGAGCGCCGAGCTGTCGAACATCACCTCCTCGTCCGAGGACTTCGTCGTCGTGTCCGCCTCGGCGTCGGAGGAGGCGCGGGGGGGAACGCGGCGCGCGCGCCCGCGCGCGCCCGGGCGCACGCCCAGTCCGAGGCCGCGCACGGGGCGCGCGGTCGCCTGGGCGCGAGACGCAGCCGCGCTTTTCGCGAGTCGCGCGGGCGCGACGGCGCGGGGCGCCGCGCGCGCGCTCGCGGCGACGCTCGCGGTGGCCATCCTTCGCGTGGGCCTCCCTCGGGACGTGCGCGACGAAGCCGCGGGTGGAGACGCGGTGTGACTCGGTGAGTCCTCTCGACCGACGCGAGCGCGAGTGAGGCACGGACGAGCCGCTTGCGCTTCTTATCCAACAGATCCTCGCTTTTGTGGTTCGGCCGGCCGATTCGCGCGAGCGCGCGTGGCACGTGGAGGTTTTTGACTTCACGTCAGAGCGCAAAATATTCGTATTTTCACGTGAGACACCACACAGCCACACACGGCTGTGAAAGTAGTAGTGAAAGGATTCATCATTCGCGTTCGCGTAAAGGATTCGCGTCAGATGTACCACGAGCTCTCTCCCTCGGGGATGCGATCGGCGAGCGACCCGGTGTTCGTCCCGCCACCGAGAACGCGGCCGTCACCCCGGTCCGTGACGGCCGTCTCCGTCGCGCTCGACGGACCTCGAGCGCGGAGGTCCGCGTCCTCCGCCGGCGTCGCTCCGCCGCTCTTCGCGCTTTGCGTGCCGAGCTCCTGTTTCATGTCCAGCGCGGGCGCTCTGCTTTTGGACGTTCTGCCCACCTCGCGCGCGGGCGCGCCCGCGACCGTGACGTGCGGCGCGACCGGTTTCAGCACGAGCGACCCGGCGGCGATCATGGCGCCCTTGCCTATTTTGATGTTCCCCAAGATGGTGGAGTGCGCGCCTATAAGGACGTTTTTCCCAATCTTCGGGTGGCGATCGCCGACGTCTTTGCCCGTGCCGCCCAGAGTGACGCCCTGCAGAATGGAGACGTTGTCCCCGACGACCGCAGTCTCACCGATGACCACGCCCGTGCCGTGGTCGATCAGGATACCCTTCCCCAGCCTCGCCGCGGGGTGCAAATCCACCGCGAACACCGTGCTGATGCGCGCTTGTAACGTCAGCGCCAAAAGCTTTTGCCCGCGGTTCCACAGCGCGTGCTGGATCCGGTGCGCCTGCAGGGCGTGGAACCCTTTCAAGTACAGCAGCGCGTGGACGTACGACGCGCACGCGGGGTCGCGGTCGCGAATGGCTCGTATGTCCGCTCGCAAAGCCGAGCGCACGAAGACGCCCTCGTCGTCGTCCGCGAACAGAACCGAGTTGAAGATCTCCATGAGCTGCGTCGGCAACAGCGTGGAGTCGGCGAGGCGATTGGCCAACACGAAGCTCACCGCCTGCTCCAACGTGTCGTGGCTCAGGACGCTCATGTACATGTACGAGGACAGGAGCGGCTCCGACGCCGCATCCTTCTTCGCGAGCGTGCAGATGATGTCCCACACGGGGTCGCCCTCGGACCACTCGTACCCGCGGGAGACGCGGACGTCGCGCGCGCGCGCGGCGTCGGCGTCGGCGGCCCACGCCGGGCCGGAGAATCCCGAATTTGGAGACTCTTCGTCCTTTGGAGACTCTTCGTGCTCGCCGCCGCCGACGCCCCCGAGCCGCCTCTGCAGCTTGCTCTGCTCCCACGAGCTCGGCGCGCTCCCGCGGCGGCGGGAAGACACCGCGGCTGCGGCGATCGAGGCGATAGAGGAAGGCGCGCCGCTCGCGTCGTTTTTTTTTTTCGACGTCGCCGTCGTCTCTGCGTCGTCTTTTTTCGCGTCGTGACGCCGGTCATCCTCGTCGTCGCTCGAGTCGCTCTCGTCCACGCTCCCGCCCGTGAACTGCAGGTACTTCGGGTGCGACGCGTCCCACACCAGGTCGACGTCGAGTTCGTCCCCCGACGCCTCCTTCGCGCGCGCGCGGACGGCGGCGCGGCGGGGAAGAACCGACGCGCGCGCCCCGCGCCGATCGTGGTGTCGCGAATCCCGGGAGCACGACGCGTACGCTAATCCACGGGCGGGGGCGGTCGGGGCGGTGGCGGGTCCGCGCGACGCGTGGCACCCGAGGCTCGCGCTCGAGCGCGCGCGGAGCGCACCGCATGCGCCGGTCGTCGCGCGAGCGGCCACGAGCGTGGTGGCGGACATCGCGATCTCCGCGCGCCCACCCACTGTGACGAGCGCGTCGTTTCGGGAGTGTACTTTATCGACGCCCCGCATCGCAGATCCGCCGCGGGCATCGAGCCGGGGGATGACGCGCGCATCGCTGCTCGCGCCCGGTGGGCAAACGTCGTCCAACCAAAACCCCTCCCCGGTCACTCTCATCGGCGCGATCCGGCGGTCGCGGGCGCGCGTGGCAGGTTTCCAGGGACCGCGCGACGCGCACGACACCCCCAGCCATGGGTCCGCTGCGCCACGGCCTGCGGAGGCTCACCTTCGACCGGTTCGGCGCGTTCGGCCGCCGCATCCTGCGCACGGACAACGCGTCGTTGCCGCATCTGCAGAACAAAGTCATCTACGGTCGCGTCGAGTCTCGCAACGAAGACGGGTTCTACACCGTGGACATCGGGTTCAAGAGCCCGTCGATGTTCCACGAGAAGGAACTGCGAAGAGGCATCGGCACGCGGCTCAAGGAAGAACCTCTACCCGCGATCGGCGACCGGCTCGAGCTGTACGTGCGGTACCTGCAGAACCCGATGGGGGAGATGGAGGTGAGCGGCGCCGATCGCGCGCGAACGGCGCGATCGGAAGGCGCGTGGCGAGAAATCTTACAGCACTACAGGCACGGGACGCACGTCAAAGGACGCGTGCTGAACGCCGTGAACGGGGGGTACGCCGTCGGCATCGCGGGCCTCGTCGCGTTCCTGCCGAACCAGTGCGTGCGGCCGTTTCGCGGCTCGCCCGAGCCCCCCGCGGGCGAGCTGTTGCCGTTCAAGATCCTGGGCGTCACCGAGTCCATCAAAAACGTCATCCTGGTGGGGCCCATGACCGGCGGCGCGCGGCGGGACGCGCGGGACGGAACCGCGCCGTGGGCGGGCCGCGGCAGTAACAGAGGCAGTGACACAGGAAAAGAAAAAGAAAAAGGCGCTCGATCGAACCGAGGCGGGAAGGCGGACGAGCGATCGGCGAACGGCGCGTCAAACGACGCCGGCGCGTTTTGGAAGCGCAAGAAGCGCGACGCGCGCGACGCCGGCGCGTCGACGTGGGTGAAGCTCTCCGGGGCGGAGACGAAGTCGGGCGGCAGTCAGGAAAAAAGAGGCGCGGCGGCAGTCAGGGAAAAAGACGGGCGGCAGTCAGGGAAGAAGACGACCGCGCCGCTGGAGCGGGCCGCGGAGGACGGGCGGCCGATGTGGGGGGGCGACGGGAAAGCGACGGGGAAGGATCCCGAGGCACCGTGATGAATGATTGGAATAGCGGTATATGTGCATGCAGTCTCATAAAACTTCAAAAAAGCTTTTTTTCCTTTTCGGGCGAATTCTCCGCATTCTGTTTTCGGTCGTTCCCCCCGACGCGTCGTCTCCCCCCAGCCCCTGGCACTCCGCGCCGCGCGCTCGTCGGCCGCTTCCTTCCCGAAGCGCACCACCGCAACTCCGCCGCGCGCCGCGATGGACGTCGGCCCGAGCGTCCCCCCCGTGGAGGACTTCGCGGGGTACAACACGGCGCGGTCCAAAGATTTGCACGCCACGTTGGTCGGCAACTGGGTCGAGGAGAGGCAGCTCGAGGCGGACACCGGCGTGTTTCGGTACAAGCCGTGGGTCGAGGAGCTCCGGGAGCCGCGGCTCGACGCGAGCGTGACCGGCGCGCGCCCGGCGCGGACCGTCATCGATCGGCGCTCCCCCGCCAAGACGCACGACCGCGTCGTCGCGCATTCCGAGCGACTCGAATCGGGCGCGTGGACCAGCGACGCCAAGACGGCGCACGCCGACCCGGCGGCGGCGTCGCCCGGCGCGCCGTTCGATTTCGGCGAGGCTGTCGGGCCGAGACGCGCGGCGGCGTTGGCGCGGATGGTCGCCGAGGCTTCCGTGGAGCCGCCCGCGCGCCCCAACGACCACGCGATGGGGTCCCACGGCGAGCGCGGCGTCGCGAGCGTAACCCGGAGCGATTACGACGTCGATCGATCATCGGCGATGGATGATCATCGCGTCGACGCGCCGAGGCTCGGCGCGCGCGTGATGTACACGCAGGACGGCGTGTACATCCCGCCGAGCGCGCGCGACGCGACGTTCGCGAGCGAGACGTTGCGGAAGCCCAAGGGCCTGGTGGACGCCGCGAGGCTGAGGAACGGGCACGCGCTCGACGCGCCCGGGGGCGCCGGGCGGCCGGCGGCGGCGGTTCTGGCTGAACGCGCGCCGACGGCGCTCGGATCGGGGTGCACGGTGTACTCGCATCGGGTCGACCGCGGGGTGTACCCGGACGCGGACGTGTTCGGGACCGCGGTGGGTGGCGTGAACCCGTTCGGGAGGAACAGCGCGTTCTCCATGCCAGTCACCGACCCGCGCAAGAAGGAGGAGGACGCGGCGTAACGCCGAACGCGAAGGTGACTACGTATAAAATTTTATACAAAACGTGGACAAGGGATATTTACAGAGCGACGGCGTTCGCGTCCGAGCGTCGTCGACGCCGCCGCGCGACGTTCCTAACGACGTTCCTCTCTTCACGAGCCAAATGCGATCGTTCGTCACGTCGCGGCGTGACTTCCGTCCGCGCCGCGCGCGCGTCACGGTTCGAGGATGCCCAGAGCATCCTGCGCCCTGGGGACGAGGAAGATCTTGCCTTCGGGCGAGAGAGCCGGCTTGCCGTAGTTGCGATCACTTCCTCCCGGATTCGCGACGAAGCCGGGTGTGTCGGAGATGTCCATGAACGTCGTCTCTTCAGTCACCTTGTCGTATACGGTGATTAGGTCAGATTTCGACGGTGTGAAATACACCTTATCCCCGTACACGGCGCAACCTCCGTAACTTTCAACATCGTGGGCGTTGCCGACGTCAATCTCAGTGAGCGTGTCGGACGCCACGTCGTAAACAGCGGGCGTTTGCCAGGCAAAATACACAGTAGTGCCATCGGGGTCGGCGCAAACCGTGCCGAAACCGGTGTGATAGACCCAGGAAGGCAGGTCCTTCTTGGTGAACGTGTTCGTAGTCGAGTCGTAAACGCCGATGCCCGTATTGATGTTGCCGTAGGGAGCGCAGATGATCTTGTCTCCGGCGGCGACGGTGTCCCTGTACTTGATATCCCGAGCATAACCTGCGACGGTATTCGGAATCAGGATCGAGCTGAAGGTGTCATCGGTGGTGTCGATGATGCCGAAGCTTCTGTGCGCGGTCTCTGAGGGACACATGTACACCTTCGATCCAATCGTCGCAATACCGGCGTAGTTGTTGACGGGGCTCGACGCACTCGTCGCCGTGATGGAGGTCATGGTGTCAGTCGCGGTGTCGTACACGCCCACGTCGTTTCTGTGCATCGGCGCCATGTAAATCTTGGACCCGACCTGGACACCCGACCCGAAGTTCTGCTTGGTGTTCAGCACGCTGGAAGAAATCTTCGTCAGGGTATCAGATGAGGTGTCGTACTTGCCCACGTAGTTGCCGTAGGGGATGAAGTACAGCGTCGTGTTGTCCGGACCGAAAACGGCGTCGGCAAACTTCCAAGTTTTATAGCTCTCGATGCCGTCGTTGATCCCGGGAATTTCGACAGTGCGGAACGATTGAAGTACCGCAGGAGGAGGAGCAGGAGGCGACGGCGGAGACGGCGCGTCGGGCGACGGCGGTGCGACCGGCGACGGCTCCGAGCTGCACAGCGACGGGTCCAGCTCGTGTTCCTCGCAGATGCACTTCGGGCACGCGGGGAGCCACTCCCTCGGCGTGCCGACTTGCTCGGGGTTGATGGTGCAG
>Ga0181560_10004965_pt1 | contig 11953 bp, 11 predicted proteins | sample 011ome_20_FD_133751 | JGI IMG/M metagenome (GOLD analysis project Ga0181560, IMG submission 133751) | Coastal salt marsh microbial communities from the Groves Creek Marsh, Skidaway Island, Georgia - 011509CT metaG (megahit assembly) | ecosystem: Environmental > Aquatic > Marine > Intertidal...
GCCTTCAACGGCCAGCCGGCGACCTATTTCGACGAGGTGCATCCCGGCGCGGCCCACGGCTATGCGATCCCGGACCGGGATGTCTATGACAAGCAGGCGGCACTGCGGGACTGGGAGCTGATTTTCGCCATGTACGACCGGGTGCTGCGCCCGCGCTCCTGAACGGCGCTCAGCGCTGGCCCTGGAACTTGTCCTTCAGGATGGCGCCCAGATAGTCGATCTTTCCGACATCGACGCCTTCGGCGCGCAAGATGTCGTAGGCCGTCGTCACGTGAAAGTAGAAATGCCCCTTGGCGAAGTGCAGCAGGTAGTCGCTGGCGGGCCAGGACACTTCGCCCAGCCGTACCGTCACCGTGATCGGACGTTCCGGGTCACCTTCGAGCTGTGCGGGTGTGATACCAGAAAGGAATTCAAGCGATGTTGCGATCCGTGCCCGCGCGCGCATGATATCGGCATCGGGTTCTGGCGGCAGATCCGGGGGTGCGATTCCTGCCAGCCGCGCGGTGGCGCCCGCGGAGTGCTCGCAGGCCCGCACGATCTGCTGCCCGAACGTAAACATATCGGGCGCGAGACGGCGCTCCATCAGGTCTGCCTCGTCGAGGCCTTTCTCTTTGGCGAAAGCAGCGCCCTGTTGCAGGACATAGTCGAGATTGGTCAGCATCTGCTGAAAAACAGGCACTGAGATCTGATACATGGAGAACGACATGGTTGGGGCCTTGTCCGGGGTTAGTCGAAGCTGAAGCCGATGGTGCGGCAGCGGAAGTACAAGCCGCCATCCTGGATCACCAGGGACAGCATGGGCGTGTCGCCCTCGTTGCGATGTTCGTGCAGTTCGGCGGGCGGGGTGATCATCAGCGCGTACTGGTGCCAGTCCAGACGCTCGCCCTCGATCACGGAATGCACCCCCTCGGCCTGAATCGGCAGGGTCAGCGCGACCGAATTGTGGCGATGGGGACGCTGCACGCTGTGGGGATCGAGGGTGTTCATCGCCAGCTTGATTGACGGGTGGGCGGCATCGGCGTTGCCGTTGCGCTCGCTGGTCAGGTGCAGGGCCCGGCCCGACCGGTCGGGATCGGAGGATTGTTCATCCCGCACCGCATCCATCTGCGCCCGGATTTCGGCCATGGGATAGCGGACGGCCTGGGTCGGCGCCTTGCCGGGTGTCGGAGCATCGAGGCCGTGAAAGGCCAGTTCCGGTTCGTTGGTCACCTGCAGCAGCACGGCGTCCGCCGATCCGGCGGTCAGCCGGGTTTCGCCGCCGCCGGGCAGCGAAAACACGTCGCCGGTTTGCCAGGCGAAGGTTTCACCGGCCTTGGCGGCCCGGCCCTCGCCCGCGATCACATAATAGAATTCGCCGCTCGCGCGGAACGCACCGGACAGGGTCTCGCCGGCGGCGATCCGGGCGTAGCGTGCGAGCATCAATGGCGTGGTGGCCGCTTCATCGAGGCCGATCTGCCGGCCGATATCGAGGGCAATCCAGCCGGTCGGTGTCTCGGGGTCCAGGGCCTGGTCGCGCTCGGCGACGAAGGCGTGCTGCGGGATCGGCGGGCGTTCCACCTTGAAGATATTGGCCGGGCTGTAGTAGCGCGCCCGTGCGGCGAACACATCGGTGCCCTTCGATTGCGGTGTCGATCCGTCCATCTGCGATTCTCCCCTGGGCTGCAAGTCTAGTCCATGCGGAGACGCCCTCCAATGGACTTGACCGCGCCGGGCTCCCGCCGTTCACTGCTGTGATGTCTGAACTCGTCCCGGATACAATTGCACCGAAACCGGACCTGCTCGCGCGCGCGCAGGATCTGGGCCCCCGGCTTGCGGCCCGCGCGGAAGAAACAGAGGCGCTGCGCCGGTTGCCCGATGCGACCATTGCCGATCTGAAGCCAGCAGGTCTGCATCGTATTTGTCAGCCGACCCGGTTTGGCGGTTTTGAAACCCCGCTCGATGAAGCCTGTGACATCGTGGCCACGCTCTCGGGCGCCTGCGCGTCCACCGGCTGGGTCACCGGTGTCTATACCGATCACCAGATTCTCGTGGGCATGTTCGGGTCCGCCGCGGCGGAGGATGTCTGGGGTGACGATCCCGATGCGATGGTTTCGGCCGGGTTCACGCCGTCGGGTCAGGCACGACCCGTCGAGGGTGGCTGGGAACTGACCGGTCAGTGGGGCTGGGCCAGTGGCTGCGATCATGCCGCCTGGCTGATTCTGGTCACCTTGTTGCCCAGCGGAGAAAACGGCCGACCGGAACCGAACTACTGCCTGGTTCCCCGGTCCGAGGTGACGATTGAGGACAACTGGCGCGTGATGGGACTGGCCGGCACGGGCAGCAAGAACGTGTCTGTGGAGAACGCGTTTGTGCCTGCATACCGGACCCTGCCCGGACGCCTCGCGGCTGCAGGCGGGCGCGGGCGCAATCAGATGGAAGGACCGGCCCTGTATCGGCTGCCGCACCCGCCCTGCGTGCCGTTTCTGCTGGTGACGCCGTCTTTGGGGATTGCGGAGAGCCTGCTGGCGCTGGTCACGGATGAAATGCAGGGGCGTGCCACACGCGGTGTGCCGATTGCCGAATTTCAGAGCCTGCAATTGCACATCGCCGAATCCGCCGCCGAGATCGACAGTGCGCGTCTTTTGCTTATGCGCGATACGGGCGAAGCCATGGCCGCCATGGAGGCGGGCCTTGAGCTCGACATGAATGAACGCGCCCGCAATCGCCGCGACCACGCCTATGTGGTCCGGCTGTGCCGTCAGGCGGTGGACCGGCTGTTCACGGCGGTCGGGGGGCAGGGGGTGTTTCTCGACCACGTCGCGCAGCGGAAATTCCGCGATATCCACGCCATGAGCGGTCACCTGGCGCTCAACTGGGATATTGCCGGGACCACCTTTGGCCGGATTGCTCTGGGGCTCGAACCCGAAGCGCGGCTGATCTGACCATCATGTTCTATCAGGATCACACTCTTCTCGAGACGGTCGGCCAGCTTCTGGTCGCGAGCCTGTTTGTCGTTACCCTGGCGGTCAATGCGACCACCAAGGTCAAACAGCATGCCGACCGCATGGCGGCCATGAATGTGCCGATGCCCTATGTGACCCTGTGGGCGGGGTTTGCCCTACAGGCCGTGGGCAGCGTGATGCTGGCGCTCGACTGGTACACGCAGGTTGGCGCGCTGATCCTGATCGTCTTTACGGCCCTGGCAACCGCGATCTTTCATCGGTTCTGGACCATGGACGACCCTCTGCGCCGTCATCTGCACCTGTCGTTTCTATTGTCGAATGTGGCAATCGTGGGCGCGCTGGTTCTGCTGATCGCGCGCTAACGCGACGATCACTCCATCCCGTCATGCCCGCGAAGGCGGGCATCCATTATCACCGTGCTTCAATAAGGCATCCGCCTGTGTTTATGGGTTCCTGACTTCGCGGGAACAACGAAGCAGGGAATGGATGGAATAGTTTTAGCTCCGCTTCCGCCGAACGAGATCGCGCATTAACGCCCCTTCGCCATCTCCAGATAGGTCGTGTCGATGTAGTGCGCGGGGTCGTGCAGGTCGTCGGGGGCCGGGCCGAATGTCCGCCGCAGATCGAGCACGGTTTTAATGCCCGGCATATCGAAGCTCCCATCCCGCTGAAACCCGGTTTCGGGATCGAGGAAGACCTCGCAGGCAGCGTTGGCGACCTCCCGCGACATCTGGGGCATCTCGGCCGTGATCAGGTCGAGGGATCTCTCGCGGTTCTCTGCCTGGAAGCACCACGCTACAGCCTCGAGATAGGCCGCAATGAATCCGGCTAGGGTTTCGGCGTTTTCCTGCGCCCAGACGATCCGCGCACCTCCGACCAGGCCCTGGTAACTGTCGAGAACGTCGCGCGCGCGGGCGAGAATATGGTGCCCCTTCGAAGCTCCCATCACCTCGAACGGCGTGACCTGCAATGTGCCCTTCTGTTCCGGGTGTTCCATCATGGCCTGCCAGCGCTGTAGCACGCCGCCGGTGGACATCCACTCGATCTCGTCCTCGCTGATGCCGTTGAGAGCCAGCATCCGGCGAAGCACGAAGGCAAAGCCGGTTGTCATGGCATCGACGGTCAGGATTTCGCCGCGCAGATCCTCGAAGCTCTGGATGTCCGGCTGGACGACGAGCCGCAGGAAGGCGTCGTCCGATCCCATGAAGGCAAACAGCTCCGTGTCGCCCTCGGCGGTGACCTCGCCCTGCTTTTCGCGATAGGCGATAATGTTGTCGATCGCCGTCATGATGATATCGAAGCGGCCGGCGGCCAGTCCGGTCAGCTGTTCGATGGAATTGGGGGTCATCACCAGTTCGGTTTCGATGCCCCGTGCGGCGAACAGGCCCTGTTGTTCGCCGACCCAGAGCGGCAGATTGATGGCTCCGGGAAAGGTATTGATGATCAACTTGTGCATGACGATCCTTTCATTCGGGTATCATCGGGTTTGCGATCCGGATCGAAAAGCGTTTTGTTGAGCCCGAAATGAATCAGCCCGTAACAATTACCTATGACGGCAGCAACACCATTGCGGTGGAGCCCGGGCGTGCGCTGCGTTTGAACAGCGCACCCTATCCGTTGTTTCGCGCGCCCGAACCGGCCAGCGTGTCCGATCCGGATGTGTGTCTGGATTTTCTCAAATCCCTGCATCTCAGCCTGTGCCCGGTGTTCGATATACGCCTGCGGCGCTGGATGGGCCGTTACTTCGACGCGCTTCCGGTTCAGGCTGACCGGCACGCCGAATCGCTGCTTCCGGTTGCGGGCCTTGACCCGGCAACCGCACACCGCGCCTGGTGCTACACCGCATATCGGCCGCTTTCCAACGCCCGCTTCGAATGGAACGGTGCGATGCAGGAGATTCCGGTTCTGCTGTGGCGCGACAGCGGGCCGCTCGCCATCTGCTTCGAAGGCGCACCGGAAATTGATGCCCTGGACAGTGTTGTTTGTGATCACGCGTCGCTCGGTGTGCCGCCCGAAGACTTTCTGGCCGGGTTGGGCGGCGACGTCGCGCATTACTGGCAGGACGTCGCCGCACCCCGGCATCCGTTTGTGCGCAGCGCCCTGTCGGGGCTGCGCGGCTGAGCCCTAGATGTTGAGCTCGAGGCAGTAGAGCCCGCCTGCGTGCCGGTCGACGCAATAGACGATTCGGTTTTCATCCACATAGACGTCGTTGATCTGCGCCGTCGCAACCGGGGAATTGTCCGGTTTGGGCGGCACGAAGTAGGCGACTTCCTTGGGCTGCAGCGGGTCCTTCAGGTCGAAAACACGGACACCGCCATTGAAGAAGGTGCCGAAGATCAGTTCATCCGACTGGAAGGACGGGCCCGGACGGTTTTCGTGCAGATTGTGTGCGCCAAACCGGCCGCCGCGATTGCGGAAGTCGTCGAGCGGCGGCATCGGCAGGGTGGCGATGGGCACCATGTTGTCTTCCTTGCGGGCATCCACGACCCAGGCCAGCTTCGGCCAGTCCATGGCGTCGTCCTTGATGCTTTCATCGGTGACAATCAGGATGTCCTTGCTGAACAGGGGCAGCACCGTATGGGCAAAGCCCGGATAAGGCGGATGCGGGTTCCACTCGCCGACGACCTGCGGGTTGGACTTGTCGGAGATGTCCATGATGAAGGTGCCGCCGTCCAGATAGCCGAGATACATGCGGTCGGGCCGTTGCGGGTACACGTTCGTGTTGTGGGCACGGAAGCCGGAATCGATATCCGGGTGGCGCGGGGGCGGCGGCACTTTGTCGCCTTCACGGGTGCCGGGATACCACCAGCGACCGACCTCGCTCGGCTTGGACGGGTTGCGCACATCGATGCAGCGATAGAACTGGTCGTCCTTGGGATTGGTCGGCACAAAATCGTCCGAGCCGCCCGCGAAGTGCACATACTCGCCATCGGCAAACCAGAGCTGATGAACGCCGCGCGAATGGGGCCCCGAGCAGTCGAAGAAGGAGATCGATTTCGGGTCTTCCGGGGTCGAAAGATCGAAGAGCTCGACACCCACCTTTTCCATGTTCACACCGGGGGTCTGATAGGCGACGGCCATGATGTTGCCGGTGACCTCCAGGGAGTTGGAGCGCATTTCCATCACCGGCAGATCGGTCTGCACGATGACCTTCGGCTTGCGCGGGTCGGTGACATCGACGCCGGTGAAGTTTTTGGGTGCCGATTCATGGGCCAGCCATATGATCCGGCGACCGTCCGGCGCGACCTGCATGGCCATGCCTTCGCCCATGCCGCCAAAGCCGACCAGTGTGTCCTGTGACAACAGGGTCATGTTGTGAATTTCCGCGTTCGCCATTTTTATCTCCTCGGGTGGATACCTGTCCGGCCGCGTGGCCGTTTACATCGTGGTTTGGGTTGCGTTCTGAATCGCCTGCCAGACCCGTTCGGGCGTGGCGGGCATGTCGATATGCGTGATCCCCAGGGGCCGCAGCGCATCGCAAACGGCGTTCATCACCGATGGCAATGCGCCGACGGTACCGGCCTCGCCGGCGCCCTTCAGGCCCATGGGATTGTTCTTCGACGGGACGTTGTGCTCGATCACATCGAAGGACGGAAAGTTATCGGCCCGGGGCATGGCATAGTCCATGAAGGAGCCGGTGAGAAGCTGTCCGCTGTCTGGATCATAGACAATCTCTTCGAGCAACGCCTGCCCGGCACCCTGGACCACGCCGCCATGGACCTGGCCCTTCACCATCATCGGGTTCAGGGCGACACCGACATCGTCCACCACCGTGTAGCGGATCAGTTCGGTGGTGCCGGTCTCGGGGTCGATCTCGACCTCGGCGACATGACAGCCATTCGGATAGGTGGGCCCCGGCGGCAGAATGATGGCGCTTTCCGACAGCCCGATCTCCAGCTCGCGCGGCATCTTGGCGGCCTGATAGGAGGCCCGGGCCACATCGATCAACGTGATCTCCCGGTCGGTGCCCTGCACGGTGAACACGCCGTCCTCGAAGGTGATGTCTTCATCCGCAGCTTCCAGCAGATGCGCGGCGATCTTGCGGGCCCGGTCGATGATCTTCTCCGAGGCCCGCAGCAGGGCCGCGCCGCCGACGCTGATCGAGCGGGACCCGAAAGTGCCCTTGCCGTGATGCACCAGGTCGGTGTCGCCGTACTGCACCCGGATCGAATCGAACGGCACACCCAGTTTCTCAGAGGCGATCTGCGCGAAGGCGGTCTCGTGGCCCTGGCCGTGGGAATGGGTGCCCATCAGGACGGAAACGCCGCCATCGGTGTCGAACCGGACCGATGCGCTTTCCTCGTTGGGGATGGGCAGCGGGCCACCGGCGATCTCGATCACGCTCGCCACGCCCATGCCGCGCAGCTTGCCGCGTTCGGCGGCCTCGGCCCGACGGGCCTCGAAGCCATCCCGGTCGGCAGCGGCGATCGCGCGGTCGAGACAGGCCTCGAACTCGCCACTGTCATAGGTGAAGACGAAGCCGGTGTCGTAGGGCAAGGCCGAGGGCGGGATCATATTGCGCCGGCGGAGTTCGACCGGGTCGATGCCAAGTTCGTGGGCGGCCAGGTCGATGGTCCGTTCGATGGCATAGGAGGCTTCCGGCCGTCCTGCGCCCCGATAGGTCGCCGTGGGGCTCGTATGGGTATAGACCCCGCGCGCTTCGGCATGCACATGAGGCGTTGTATAGACCCCCGACAGACCGCCCAGATTGTTGGTGGGTGAATGGGGACCGGCATTGCTCAGAAAGCCGCCCATCGCCGCGTCGGTCGATATCCGGAAGGCGAGAAACTTGCCGTTCTCGTCCAGCGCGAGGGTCGTTTTCGACACGTTGTCGCGGGCATGGTAGTCGCTGGCGAGTGCTTCGCTGCGGGTGGCGGTGAAGCGAACCGGGCGTCCGGTGCGCTTCGCGGCCCAGAGGACAAGCCCGTGTTCGGCAAAGGTGCTGCCCCGCATTCCGAAGCCACCGCCCATATCGGGGGAGATCACCCGCAGCTTGCCTTCGGGAATTCCGAACACGTTCTTGGCGAGGTCCGAACGCATCCGGTGGGGTGACTGGACCCCGGCATAAAGCGTGTAGCGTTCTTCAAGCGGATCGTAGAAGCCGATGGCCGCACGCACTTCCATGGTGTTGGTTGCGACCCGGCTGATGGTGAAGTCGAGCTCGGTGACATGGGCAGCGGACGCGATCGCCGCGCTGGTGGCGTCCTTGTCGCCAAGGGAAAACACGAAACTCTCATTGTCCGCGACATTGTCCCAGACCTGTGCCCTGCCCGGTTCGCGCGCCCGGCCGGTCTCGGTGATGACGTCCTGGATGTCGTAATCGACCGAGATCGCCTCCGTGGCATCGACGGCCTGGGCAGAGGTCTCGGCGATAACGGCGGCAACGGCCTGTCCCACCAGATGGACTTCGCCATCGGCCAGCAGCGGATAGGGTGGCTCGACCATGGGCGAACCGTCGCGCTGCTGACGCTTGACGGTCACCGAAAGCCCGCCGATGCCGTCAGCCTTCAGATCCTCGGCTGTCAGCACCGCGATCACACCCGGCATGGATTGTGCCGCGCTGGTGTCCATGGCGGTGACCCGGGCGGCAGCATGGGGCGAGCGCAGCACCGCCATGGTGGCGGCACCGGGCACCTTTCGATCGTCGGTATAGTTGCCCTGACCGGTCAGCAGCCGCTGGTCTTCGACACGGGGCACCGACTGGCCGATGCCATATTCACGCATCAGCTGTCCCCGGGACGCGCCGGGGTTTGTGACTCCTGCCCAACAAAAACCAGCATCAGACCTTAATCATCCTTGTTGACGGCGCCCTCTGCCAGCTTGGCTTCGCCCTCTTCCACGGCCTTGTCCCACGCCTTCGGCTTGAAGGCGTAGTAGAGCGCGATGACGATCATGGCGATGATCACCACCGATATCCAGCGGCTGAAGATGAAGGTGAAGGGGCTGTCGTCGGACACGATCAGAACGTTGCGCAGGCCTTCCTCGGCAATCGGGCCGAGGATGATGCCCAGCAGGATGCCCGCCGGCGAGAAATTGTACTTGTGGGCGAGGTATCCGATGATCCCGAAGGCCACCATGATCCAGACATCCCATGGGTTGCCGCTGGCGGCGAAGGTGCCGACCACACAGAAGACCATGATGATCGGGGCCAGCAGACCGCGGGGGAACAGGGTGACATAGGCCATGGTCCGCGCCATCACGGCGGCGATGCCGCCCATGAAGAAGTTGGCGAGGATGAAGCCCCAGATCACCGTGAAGATGACCTCGGGTGAATCCCGGAACAGGCGTTCGCCGGGCTGCAGGCCGTGGATCATCAGGGCGCCCAGGATCACTGCGGCGGAAATCCCGCCGGGAATGCCCAGCACGAACATCGGGATTAGGGAGGTGCCCGTCACGCCGTTGTTGGACCCTTCGGTGGCAGCGAGGCCCTTGACCTCGCCCTCGCCGAACTTGTCCCCGGCTTTACCGCGCTGGATTTCCCAGGCATAGGCGATCCACTGGGCCACACTGGCACCGGCAGCGGGCACGATGCCCATCACCAGCCCGGTCACCCAGCCACGCACCAGAGACCAGCGGCAATGCATGATCTCCTTCCAGCGCGGCATGATATTCCAGCTCAGTTTGGTCGTGCCGGAAATATTGGATTTCGGGCTGCCCTCACATAGGGTCAGGGCTTGGGCAAATGCGAAGAGGCCGATCACGGCCGGCAGAATGCCGACGCCCGAAAGCAGACCGGTCATGCCGTAGGTGAATCTGGGAAAGGCTGAAGCAGCGTCCACGCCGATCGTGCTGACGAGCAGACCGAACAGCCCGGCAATCAAACCTTTCAGGACGGAGCCGAAGGAGACCGCCGCGATGGCCGTCAGGCCCAGAAGGGCGACCACGAAAAACTCCGACGGCCCGAACAGCAGCGAAATCTTCGCCAGCGGCGGGGCCAGATACATCAGCGCGAACCCGCTGATCAGCCCGCCCATCACCGAAGCAAAGGTGGACATGCGGATGGCTTCGGTCGCCCGGCCGCGCTTGGTCATCTCGTAGCCTTCGATGGCCGAGGCCGCCGAGGCCGATGTCCCGGGCGCACGTAGCAATATGGCGGTAAACGAGCCGCCATAGATGCCTGCGGCGTAGGTCGAGACCATGAGGATCAGCGCGGTATCGGCCGGCCAGTTGAAGGAAATCGGGATCATCAGGGCGATCGCCATGGGCGGCCCGAGGCCGGGGATGGCTCCGATGATCAGTCCCACAATGATGCCGACCAGCATCGCGCCGATATTGGCGAGGGTCAGAACGTTGGCAAGAAACTCAAGACTTTCCATGATCTCTCTCCGCCGACGCTAGAACAGGAGGCCTTCGGGGAGAAACGCCCCGAGAGCCACCGTGAAAAACACATAGAGCAACGGAAACAGGATCACGGCGGTGAGCACGATCATCTTGTGATCGCGCAGGCCGGTCATGTAGGTCGCAATGAAATAGAAGATGAAGGAGCTGACGTAGAAGCCGATCTCGAAGACGGCGAAGGCATAGGCCACGCCGACGATCATGACGTAGAACGGCTTCCAGGCGAAATACGAGAAATCGAAATTCACCATGCCCTTCAGGCGTTCCCGGTCCTTCGCGGTGAAGCTGCGCAGCAGCATCCCGAAGGCCAGGACCATGATCCCGATCTGGGCGAATTGCGGAAAGGCCCCGGAGCGCTGGGGCCAGCCTGTTGACTGGGTGTACATGAACCCGCCGGCAAGGATCAGTGCTACTGCAACGATCCGCTCGGCCATCAGTCTCGTCATGAGATCTCCCCCCCGGATGTCTCGTGAACTTCTTGAGTGGGGATCACACGCCCTGCCGGTTCATCCGGCAGGGCGTGCGGCCCGGGACGTGCATTCGTCCCATCCCCCAAAGCCGAAGCGTGCGTCTTACTGGACGCCTTCCTGCTTCCAGTAGGCGGCCTGCTCGGCGACCTCCTGGCCCGCGCGTAGAAGCTTCCACATCTCCTCGCCTTCGGCGAACTGGAGGTGGTTCTTGTTGGCTTTTTCCTTGGCGATGTACTCGGGGTTCGCCATGGCGCGCTTGATCGCGTCGAGATAGATCTGACGCTTTTCCTCTTCCAGGCCATTGGCCGTGGCCAGCGTGCGGCCAGCATAGGTGATGTTACGCTTGCCGGTGATTTCCTCGAAGGTCGGCACGTCCGGTAGCAAAGACCAGCGTTCCGGATGCAGCACGGCGATCGGACGCAACAGGCCCTCTTCGATCGGGTTGATGAAGAAGCCGACATTGGCCGCGATCAAATCCACATGACCGCCCAGCGCAAGCTGGATTTTGGAATTATCGCCCTTGCTGGTTACGAACTTCGCCTTGAAGCCGGGTACCGCCTGCTGTGCGAAGGCCACACCGATGTGGTCATCGCTGCCGAAGCTGCCCGGCGCCACGATGATCGGCTGCTTCTGGGCATATTCGAGGACGTCGTTGAGGTCCTTGAAGCGGTCGTCATCGGCACGGACGAGCCAGAGACCCGGATCGTAGGAGTGCCAGGCCAGGAAGTTGAAGGATTCCAGCTTTTCCGAACGCTTCATGTCCGGGTTCAGGAACGAGAAGATGTGCGGAATATTGACCACGGCGAGTTTGTGGTCGTCCCGGCGCGGGTTCCAGTCGTTGACGACCTGGCTCCACGACACCCAGCCGCCACCGCCGGCGACATTGGTGACCTTGACCGGCTGACCGAGTTCTTCGGCCAGGTACGGCGCGAACAACCGGAAGGTACGGTCTGCGCCGCCGCCCGGTGCGAACGGCACCTGAAGCTGGACCGGTTTGCTGGGGAAATCCGCGGCCGATACGGACGCCGGACCCACTGCGGTCAGGCCGAATACGGCGAGTGCAGCTCCCGCCAGAAGCGGTACTTTCTTGAGTTTGAACATGTGACGAACCATCCCATTTTGAGTTTCTGGTTTTTGATTACCGTGAAACTCTAGCGGGTCATGGCCGGAGGGAAAACGCCTAAACGAAAAATTTTTATTTTA
>Ga0181560_10004967_pt1 | contig 11951 bp, 9 predicted proteins | sample 011ome_20_FD_133751 | JGI IMG/M metagenome (GOLD analysis project Ga0181560, IMG submission 133751) | Coastal salt marsh microbial communities from the Groves Creek Marsh, Skidaway Island, Georgia - 011509CT metaG (megahit assembly) | ecosystem: Environmental > Aquatic > Marine > Intertidal zone...
GCCTGTCCCTCGGTCGATCGACCGATCGCGATTCGAGCGTATGCCTGCCTCAGTGCCTGCCTAGACGTGGGCAAACCACCGCGTGGGCGACCGTGCGCGGCAGTGCGCGACGCCGTGGGTGCGCGATGACGACGTCGATACCACCAGAGTTTCAAAAGGATTACACCTGGGATGCAATCGTGTTTTCAGACGGCGCCACGTACGTGTGCGAGGCGAGGCGAGGCGAGGCGATGACGCGACGCGGGTGACGATGATGGCGCTGATGGCGACACGCGGTGCGAGAGAGGGTTTCGACGTGATGCACGCACGTGAGGTGCATGCGCGCGACGGTATGAATGGGTGTTGAATCGCACGAATGAATGCAGGGAATATTCGTCGAACGTGTGCGCGCGTACACGAGCACTGACGACGTCGTCTCGCGCGTGTTTGCGCGCGTTCTCTTTCAACCGTGCAGGTATGAGGGTTTAGTTTCTGAGTACGGGCAGTGCGAGAAGCTCGGGGTGTTTACGTACATCGATGGCGATCGATATGAGGGGCAATACACAGAAGGCATGATGCATGGTCACGGGGTGTACACGTGGACGTCGGATGACTCCACGTACTTTGGAGAATGGAATAACAACAGCCAAAGCGGCTGCGGCGTCAAGCTCTACGGGTCTGGCGCCGTCGAGGTGGGAGAGTGGAAAGATGACCAATACTTGGGTGAGTACACCGGTCGATGCGGTCAGGAAGAACAAGAAAAAGCCATGCTCCTCGCCGTCGAGGCGGCTCAGCGCGCGCGCATGTTCACGAACAAGCCGGATGGAGAAGTGGTGGTTTTGAAGAACAGCATTCGTCCGGACCTGGCGGAGAATCAGCACCCCGTGGTGTATGAAAAGGGCACGGAATGGCAGATGCCTGGGTACAAGGGTGAACAGTATGACGTGCCGGAAGACTTGGAGCAGAAGCAACCTAACTTGTACCGTCAAATGATGCGATTTGGTGAGCTTTGGGAGCGCGCGTGGAGATATTACAATGTCGATATCCCAGAGGGTCAGGATGACGCCAAGTTGCGAGAGGTCAAGTTCCTCAGCGATGAGCCGCAGCAATTACGCACGGTTGACGAAGAATATGACGAATACGATGACGAAGACGAGGACGAGGACGACGAAGATGAGGAGCCCGCTCCCCGTTCGCGCCGTTCTGGCCCAGCGTCATTATCCCTTAGCACGCGCAACGCAAACCCCATCGCGCAAACTTTTGCACGCCTTGGAAAGAACAAGCACGCGCTCCGCAACAATCCACTGAATAAGGCTGCCGCTGGTTTATTCCAAGCTGCGCGAGAGCGTTTCAGTGCGTCATCCAAGGTAACAGTGGCGTAAATTTGTTGCGCAATATTTGTTGATTATAGTCTGTGTGTGAAATCGATATCACAAAATTCACTAAATTTAATAGGCGTCGTCGGCGAGCATTGGAATCGCCGGCATGTCGTGAACGTTTTCTGCTAATGCCTTCACTTTGACGGATTTACTAAAACCACCTACGCCCGCGCTGATGTCCGTTTCCATGGCGTCGCGTTCGCCACGGGACTTGCCGTGGGCTAACTCGCGACGAATCTCGGGCGTGATGAGGTAGTGATTTTTCATCGTCACGAGCTTGAAGAGCAAAGTTTTACTCTCTTTATCGATCACAGTCTTGTATCGTTGCACAAACGTCAACAGCGTCTGATGCCAAACCACCGGTAAATCACGCTCTTCGGTAGAGAAGCGTAAGAAGTGATCAACCAAGGCGTCTACGACTGAAAACGGCAATGCGTACTTCTTGTCGAGCAACACGCGCATGAAGAAAGACGTCGTACCAGCGTATTCCATGGAGGACAACTTCATTAGAACCGCCGCAGAATGTAGCGCTGGCACCGAACACCGCGCCAAGACGGCGGAGAAAATCACAGCCTCGCGAAGCGTACACGTTTTGCTTTGACACAATGGTAAAAGCATTCCTTTGAAAAACGCCGCTGGCTTGAACGTCGCCTTTTTAAGCGCCATGAAAAGCGCAAAGTGGAGACGCTTGTGATCTTGAATATCCTGACGAATGCGAGGAAGAAGAACTAAGTTGTAGAACCTTTGAGCCATTGAGACGTTCAAATTTGACGCAAAAAGACGGGTAGCTTGATACATCGCGTGCGGGCTCCAACTCTCCGGATTGGTCAAGTACAGCACTTCCTCCCAATTTCCAAGGGCTGGGATGACTTTGAACGCCTTTGGTACTTTGCCCGTGGTGTATCGCGTGAGCAAAATCCCAACTTGTCTATAAATTTCGACCACGCGCTGGTCCAAGCCTTCAGGGATTGCCTCTTCGCCATCGTGTCTGTCGCTTCCACCAGCGTGTCCGCTCTCGCGCTCGTTGATCTTCTCCATAATCATATCCGACAATGTTCGATCCTTCCCAGTCCTGGGTGTCATGAATGCCGAAAGTGCTGCAGCTTCTGCTTCGCTAATCTCAATCTCTTCGTACAGACCGTCCTTCTCATCGATATACTCCTCGTTGTCAAAAGCGCCGCCGCCGCCGCCGCCGCCATCCATGTCATCGTCATCGTCGCTCCCGTACGAATCATCAATCAAAGTCTTCGCAGAACCCTTCAACGTACGCCCAAGCGATACTCTGTGCTCACTTTTCGTCGCCTTCCCCGAGCGCCGCGCATCGCCAGCCTCGTCCTCGTCGCTCGTCTCGGCTTCCACCTCTTCGCGTAGCTCTTTAGCCTCTTGTAAAATCTTTGTCGACAACGCATCGGGCAAATAATCTTCCTCATCCGCCGTACGATCGCGCTTCTTCGTCATCTTCGCCTTCGAACGCGGTTTAGCCATGCCATCTGCTTCGATTTCCCGTTCGAGCGCCTGGCGGCGTGTCGTCGTCTTGTCTCGCGGCATCGTGCGCGAGGTGAATGAATGAATGAATCACCAGTGAAAGAAAACGCGCGTTCTCTAGCGCCAACGCACTCGCGCGCGCGTACCGTGTGCTCTACGACACACGTACACACAACGCACACACACACTCAAGCACGCGCGCCGTACACTGAAACCAACTCCGCGTTCAACAGTCGACAGCCGACACAGCCGACACAGCCGACACAGCCGACACGCGCGTCGGGGGCGGCGGCGGCGGTCTGGGGTCGGGGGTGATTCGGACATTCGGCGTGTGCGTAGGCACCCTGGGTGCCCACCCCACCCCCTTCCATCGACGGCGCCGCCCGCGCCGGGGCACGTCGAAGCGTCACACGCGCACGCGCGACGACGACGATCGCGACGGGACGAGAGCACGCGACGATATTACCTACGAATCAACATATGAGTCATCCCACGAATGTCATGGATGAAGAAAACGGTCGCGTGAAGAAGAATGCGTCGTTTTTGGATTTGCTCAAGAACGACTCGCAAGGGGCGCAGACGACGTTGCAATTCACCGACGTTCGGTTCTCGGTGAAGACCAAGGCTGGGGTGAAGGAAATTTTGCACGGCGTATCAGGTGCGTGAGTTTCGTTTGCATACGCGCGAGCGGTCGACGATGCGTTCGCGTCGTCGCATCGTCGTCGACGTTGCCGGTCAAACGATGCGCGCGATTCCACGGAGTGTCTCCGCGCGCACCCGATCCCGCGCGATGTTTCGGGCGCGTCGACGACGACGCGACGGTGCGACGCGCGGTGGATTCGTGCGAGTCGCGTGGGCTTTCGTATGGTCTTCCTCGTTCGTTCGTCGCAACGTCGCGTCACGTCGCATGGCCCGCACGCGTCGTGCGCGGTCGTTGTCCCCCCAAACCCAAACCTGAAGTGACCAGGCGGTGCGATGGGTATGGAATGGATGCGGGTGCTTGGAGTGGGGCTCAGCGCGGAGTGTTGATTATCGTATACGGTACATGCGCGACTAATCGAATGTCGTGCCTATCGCGCGTATTAAACACACAGGTAATGTGAGTTCTGGCGAAGTACTCGCCATTCTCGGTCCGAGCGGGGCTGGGAAAACGTGCTTGCTCGACCTGCTCACGCTCGAGGATAAAGGCGGCGCGTACGAAGGCGACGTGAGGTTGAATGGAATTCCAATCACCCCGGCTTTGTTTACGAAACATTGCGCCACAGTGCCACAAGTCGATCGACTGTGGGCATTCTTAACTGTGCACGAGACCCTGTCGTACGCGGCGGATTTATTGCTGAACATGGACGCCGCGACAAAGGCGGCGCGCGTGAACGCCATCATCGACACGGTGGGTTTGACGACGTCGCGCGACACCAAGGTTGGTAATCAATTCTTGAAAGGATTGAGTGGTGGGCAAAAACGACGATTATCTTTGGCGTTGGCGTTAGTGTCATCGCCGTCCGTGTTGTTTTTAGATGAACCAACGTCCGGTCTCGACGCCGCCGCCGCGGCATCCATCATGGCGTTTTTGCGTCAACTCGCGCAAGCGGCAAACATTGCCATCGTGTGCACAATTCACCAGCCGTCGAGTGCCGTGTTCAATGGCTTCGATCGAATTATGCTATTGAGTAAAGGCAAGGTTGCCTATCTCGGACCGGCTGCGAAGACGGAGAGCTACTTTGCAAACATCGGTTACCCGGTGTGCGAAAACTGCGCCATCGCCGAGCACATGCTCAACATCGTCAACTCGGAATTCTCCGACCCGAAGCAAGTGGATGAAATTTTGGAAAAGTACACCCCTGGTCCGGCGAAAACCGGTGATACAGGTCCTTTACAAGACATGTCTACGCGCGGGACGAGCATCTTTTCGCAGACGATGACGTTGATGAAGCGGCACTGGACAATCACCTATCGCGATCCCTCTGTGTACGTCGGACGGATGGCGATGTTCTTGATGGCGTGCATGTTCTTCGCTATCATCTACATCGAAGCAAGAACACGCAACCAAGAACAAGTTTTCGCCCGCATGTGGTTGGTCATGTGGTTTTTGGGCGTCCCTACGTCTCTCGGCGTCGTCGCGACGTACGTCGCCAACGAGGAATTTTTTGCCATCAAGCGCGAAGTCAAGAACGGTATGGTCCACCCAGTGGCGTATTTGCTGGCTAACTCGTTGATTCAAATTCCATTCATGGTTGTTCTCTCGCTGTTTGCTATGGCCATCCCAGCTTACGCCATGGTTGATTGGTATGGCCCGCACTTTGTGCAAACCATCATGATGTACGCGCTCACGTTGTGGTCATTTGAAGCCGCCGCTCAATTGTTCTCCGTAATGTTTGACAACCCTTTGCTTGGAATGTTGTCGTACATGAACCTCTGGTTTGCTGGCTTCTTGTTCTCTGGGATTATGATCCGCGAGGGTGACGTCGTCTGGCCGTTCCGCGCGTTTGGCTACATTACGTTTCTTAAGTGGGCCATCAAGAACATGGTGTACCTCGACTTCATCGACGCCACGTGGATTGGCGCCGTGGACGACGCCACCGCTGCCAAGGGATTCTCGTGCGGATCTTCGCCCTTGTGCTTTGGCCGCACCGGCGCTGAAGTGCTCGCGTCACTTCACGATTCCTACGACGCCATTGAAGCCAACGACCAGTTGTTGAAGAACGCTATGATTCTTCTCGGCATCGGCATCGGCTACAAGCTCGCGTACTGCATCCTCTTCGTGAGAAAGAGCCAAAAGGCCAAGACGATCGACGCGCCCAAGTAAAATGTGCATGCATACCGGTACCGTACCGCTCAAGAAATGATAATAATAATAATACACTTGCAAAGATAATGTACTCACTAAAGGACGAGCCTAATCGCTACCATAAGTCTTCTCGATGTACGCCACGATGTCCTTTGATTCAAACATACGCGCCCCGGTGTTGTCGTCTTCGAGATACGGCACTTGAAAGTGCCCGACGCGAGCGTACAAGCTGTCTCGTTTGGAGCTACCGCGCGGGGTATAACGCACGATGTGCGGGATGCACAACTCTGTGAGCACTTCACGCACGAGCTTGGAGAACGGGGAGATTTCGTACGTGTAGAGCACGAGCGGCTTTTCAGGCATCGTCTTCGCCTTGCGCGCGCGTAGCGCTTTTAATCGAGACACCGCCGCCGCGTATGCGGTGAAGTTCGTCAACGCCCCATCGCGCTTTAACAAGAATGGAATCTTTGTCTCACCACCATACCTTTCGAATAAATATTCCACGATATCATCGGACTCTCCCATGGCGAGAGAGTTATTGTTCGGATCAACCATGAATGGGTACGTCTTAGCGCCGAGCGCTTTGCTCTCGGCGCGAAACGCATCCGACCCTTGTGGACACGGCTTGAACAAGATATCCAAATCCAATAACGACGCAGCATCACGAACTTTCCTGCAGTATGGACTACCTTCATATTCATACATAACAATCGGCTCACTCGGTCGCGTCGCGGGCAACGTCTTGGACCTTTCCTTTAACATCTTGTTTCCAAAACGCACCACCGAGTACCCGCCGTCGTCGTCCACGAGCGACGGCGAATACCCACCGATGAGCACGCCCGTGGCGAATCGAAGCACGAGCGGTAACGCCGCACTCGCCACTTTACCCAGCTCGCCTTCGCGCACCGTAAACGGCTGGGGCGTCGTATCGCTCAACACTGCTCTTTTGTCATCGCCCCCACCCACGGCGCGCGTCGTCGTCGTTCTGTGTCGTCGTCGTCCCCCGTCCACGCGGTGGTGTCGCACCGATGTCGCCAGGCGCGTGTTCGATACCCCAATATTCGTCATCGTCGTCATCGTCGTCGTCTTAACTGCGCTGAGGAGTGGGGGGTCGGGCGCTATCCACACCAACACAATGAAAACACATGAAGCCTCGGTGAACGCTTAAGAAGAAAGAACGACGACGACGCACTTACAACATTCATCTACTAGCATTCAAATGTTAACGGGAAGACTTCGAGCGTGGACGTGTTCACGAGTACAGCAGTGCCCGTGGTTGAAAACTTCGGAACAGAAATCACCACGGTTTCGCCGGCGTTTGGATGCGTCACGCGTTCATACCCAAATGCCTCTTGGCAACCTGCAAAATACACGTGCGGTGTGGTTTCCATAACGAATGGATCTCGATCCTTGAACGGATAGCACGCGAGCGTATCTGGCGCGCTCGGCGCAATGTGTTGCCATCGAAGCGTGGCACTCAAAGCCGCCACCGCGCGCTTGGCCGCGTCATCGCCGATACATGAAACGTTCTCAACGCAAATATCACTAAACTTCATGACATCCGCAATGTTTTGTCCAGAAGTACCGAGAAATGCGGTTTGGTCAACGGTGAAATCATGGGGATTGGTAACGGTGTGCAACGTGTGCTCGTACCTCGACGCTTCGGGAAAATACACGGGATGCAATGGTTGTTGCGGCATGGCTTGGTTACTCGGGTCAGACTTTCCACTCATCACATCCACAGGCACAGCGCTCACGAGCTCAGTGAGCATCATATCCAGCTCTTTGAGCGGTCGCGACCGCGCGGCCGCCGGCGCAGCGGCACCGTTGGCATCCGTGCTCCCATTTGTTTGTTGCTTGGCCGCAGCCGCGTCGTCAGTCGACGCAAGCGTCTGCTTCAACACTCCGCCAGCAACAATTACGCGACAAATCTTCCCCGACGCGCGCACGTCGTCGTCATCACCGCCAACGCCAGTAATGTAATCCACAAACATCTGATTCCGCACCGCGGCGTCGGAATCCTCCTCTCCTATTTCAAATCCAGAAACCAAGCACACGAAAGACGCTTCAGAGCCGTCGGCGCTCTTTGGCTTCGCTTGAACATTCGCCGGCGCAAACACCACGGTGTCCTCGACAACGAAATCACCCTTCACTGCTTTACCAACGCACCCCACGACCACACCCGTGACAAACGGAGCGGCGTCTATATTCACCAACTTTAATCTCGCCGACTCGTCTTCGAGCTCCAATCGATCGTCCTCCGCCGTGTACTTCTCCAACGTCTTCACCGCGCTCTTATCGTAGTCCTTGACGTACTCATCGAGGATGACGGGTTTTAAACGCATGTCCTTGTACAACGTCCCGATCACCACGCACCGCTCGCCTTCGACGAGCTCGAGCACCGTGCGCTGCGGCACGCTCGCCCCAAACGCGTTGGAGCATGCGTCTCGCACGCGCGGCGCGAGCGCGCGGAATCGTGAGTAGTAGAGCTGAAAGTATTGCCCGTGCATTTTGTTTGCCAACGAGAACCTCGAATCGTTCGCCGCGTACGACGACGACGTCGCACCGCGGCGCAACACCAATCCATCGTCTTGGGTCATATCGTCCTTCCGAGCTGTTGCCGTGTGATTCAAACACTGGCGACAATTTTTTAAATTTCGCCCGCGGGTTTCGTCAATTGGACGATGTCACCGAGGGCGTTGACGAGCGCGTGCGTCACAACGCGACGACGATCGTCGACCACGGTGTGCGGCGTACGTGCACGTGCGTGTGATCTCTTATTCAAGCGTCAGTCATGGCCCCACCGGGCGGCGCGCGCGACGAAGACGGGCCCGATGAAGCGTCCGAGCGCCTCGTCAGTGAAGAGTACAAAATCTGGAAAAAGAACACACCCTTCCTGTATGATCTCGTAGTGACGCACGCGTTGGAATGGCCCTCGCTCACCGTACAATGGTTGCCTGACCGCGTGGAACATCCCGACAAGGATTACAGCACGCAAAAGATGATTTTGGGCACGCACACGAGTGAGCATGAACAAAACTATTTGATGATTGCTGAGGTGCAGCTTCCTCTCGAAAACGCCGAGGTCGACGGGCGAGAGTACGACGACGAGAGCGGTGAAGCTGGCGGGTTTGGTAGCGGTGGGGCAAAGGTGAAGGTGTGTCAGCACATTAATCACGACGGGGAGGTGAACCGGGCGCGATACATGCCGCAGAATCCATTTGTGTTGGCCACGAAGACAGTGTCCGCGGATGTGTACGTCTTCGACTATACAAAACACCCGTCAAAGGCGTCCCCGGAGAGTGGATGCAAGCCTGATATTCGCTTGAAAGGACATTTGACTGAAGGCTATGGGTTGTCTTGGTCGCCTTTCCGTCGCGGGCACTTGTTATCCGGTAGCGATGACGCGCAGATTTGCTTGTGGGATGTCGAAGCGGGTGACGGCGCCAGAGAGCTCGACGCACAAACCATCTTCAAAGGACACTTGAGCGTGGTCGAGGACGTCGCCTGGCATGCCAAGCACGAGCACATGTTTGGCTCTGTAGGTGACGATAAGCACTTGATCTTGTGGGACACGCGCGCCGCTCCGGCGAACGCCGCTGTTTTAAATGTTGAAGCACATCAAGCGGAGGTGAATTGCTTGAGTTTCAATCCATACAACGAAACTTTATTGGCTACTGGGAGCGCTGATAAGACTGTGGCGTTGTTTGACATTCGCAACACCAAGACGCGTTTGCACACGTTCGAACATCACACCGAAGAAGTGTTCCAGATTGGCTGGAGCCCGACTGCTGAAACGGTGCTCGCTTCGTGTGGCGCTGACCGCAGAATGATGGTGTGGGATTTGAGTAAGATTGGGGAAGAGCAAACTCCTGAAGACGCCGAGGACGGGCCACCCGAGCTGCTCTTCATCCACGGCGGCCACACATCAAAGATCAGCGACTTTTCTTGGAACCCAAGCGAGGATTGGGTCATGGCGAGCGTCGCGGAAGACAACGTGTTGCAGATATGGCAAATGGCGTCGAACATTTACGGCGAAAATGACGGTGGCGATTGATGTGATCGACGTCAAACAAGCGCGGTAGTTACATTAGTCAATCACACAGCAAACACGCACAGTTTCAATAACAGAACAGCATCTTGTTCTTTCCATAATCTTTCCTTCGTTGTTTGAAAAAAACAACACTGCAGATTACTTACTACTGCACACCTCAGCGCTCGAAGCGTGCGTCGCGCGACCAAGTTTGCGGAGCCATGGCAACGTCGTCGCGCATCGCCCCCGTTCGCGGTGATGCCCCGCCCTTTGATTTCAAGCAATTCACCCGCGACGTCGTCGTGCCGAGCGACCAAGCATTAGTGCTCGACAAACTGCCTGGTTGGTTTCGAGCGGGTGGTGTACGTATGCGTGACGACGTTTTGATTCGATCGCGGTCGCGCGCGCGACGTTCACATGACGTTGTATGCGCGTTCTCTATCACCTTGACTAACCTTTGATATGTAATCGTCGATGTAGAACGTGGCGCCGATCGACGACACACCCGAGGAATTTGAAGACTCGCAGGCTGCGTCGACGAGAGGAGGCGCAAAGTCGTCGGCGAAGGCACCGACGCCTACAAGTCCGAGCGTTGTTGGACGATACATGGCAAAAGTACGCGCACTGATGATGGACGACGACGACGACGACGACGGCGATGACGGCGAAGAAGAAGAAGAAGAAAATGACGGCGGTGGAGACAACGAAACAGATGCGGAACGCGATGCGCGCGAGGCACAATTCTTGGTGAAGCCAGCTAAAGGAGTGAAGCCGTTAGTGTTGAAGGGTGAACAGGCGGCAGAGCTGATGAACCAACGCAGAGTGAAGAAACCGGTGATTATTGATGACGACGACGACGAAGATGACGAAGAAGTGATTGGGACGCAAACGGAGAGTCAAATTCCAAACGCGCCGGCGTCTCCCTCGAAAGCAACGTCGCCGAAGCGAAAGCGCGCCGGTGAAGATCAAGATGATATCATGGTGTCGCCAAAGCGACCGAGCATCGTCGGTCGCGCAATCAATGCCGTCGTTGGGATGTTGAGCCCGCTCCGTTCGCACCCCACGTCGCCCCTCATCGGCGTTAACGCCGCCGGGCTTGCATCTCCAGGCCTTCCAAATTCCGTCCTCGTGTCTCCAGGAAGCATGCGCAACATCGTAGGCAATGTTGCGCGTTCAGTGCTGGACGATGGCGAGACTCGTCAAGGCAAGGTGGAATGGGGTTCTGCTCGCGCGTACGACGCCAAACGTCAGCCAAATGCCAAGCGCAGTCTCGAATATTAACAAACAAACAAATTTGTACGACGACGACGAGGATGGCAACGGCAATGAATACGCGTTCGTATGCCAAATATAGCGTCCAGTCACATGTAATTTCTAGCGCACGTCCTTTAGCCTCATAAATAATTGTCCACGCAGGCGAGTTGCTCGGTGCCCGCGGGCGATTTTTCAAAAGTCCTCACGAGCTGTCGCACGTGGGCTCTGGGGCTTCAGATGTCGACGACATGATTGGTTGGCACACCTCACCCGGCGGTACGATGACTCGGATATCGATCGATGCCGACGGACCGCCCAACGAAGTCATCGACGACCGCGCGACTAAGGCGTTGGCCGACGACACCGACGACACCGACGACGACATCGACGACGAGGAGCTGTTGTCTTCACCAATAGGATTAGCTCACGCAACTAGAGATGCGTCGCCGTTGGCATCGCCATCGAAACGCGCGCGCGAAGGCATGGAACCTGCGCGAGATGATGATGCAGCGCGTTCGGTGCGTGCGCGCGCGTGCGAGGCTGGTGACGCACGAGGTGTGGTAGATGTGATTGATTTGGTTGAAACCGACGACGACGACGACGACGACGACGACGACGTTGGAAAGGCGAGTCCGCGCGAGGAGACCATTCGTCGGCCACCGGCGCCGTACGAGGAAGAGGCGCGTATGATTTTAGCGCAAGAGCTTGCTGACATTCGCGCAGCAGCTGCGGCAAGAGCGTCAGCCGCGGCAACCGTGGCCAGTACGAGTACTCAGCGCGCGCCTTGCGTAGGCTCGGCGAAGACGATGTTTTTTGAAATTACCGCGGTGCTCGACGACAGTTTGAACACCGATGTTGGATACGGTAAAGCGGTGAAGAATGCATTTGAGGCTGGAACGACCGATGGTAAATCGGTCGCAATCATGCATGTCTTTGAGAATTTGCCATTGAAATCGAGCATCACGTGGAGGTATCATCAGCCGAGTACCGACCCCGTCGGGCGCGACGATAGCAGCGCACGTAGCGCCGAATA
>Ga0181560_10004968_pt1 | contig 11951 bp, 5 predicted proteins | sample 011ome_20_FD_133751 | JGI IMG/M metagenome (GOLD analysis project Ga0181560, IMG submission 133751) | Coastal salt marsh microbial communities from the Groves Creek Marsh, Skidaway Island, Georgia - 011509CT metaG (megahit assembly) | ecosystem: Environmental > Aquatic > Marine > Intertidal zone...
CCCTTCCTCTTCCGCGCGCAGCCGCAGCACGAGCGAGAGCCAGACGCGAACGCGAGCACGCCGAAACGCCGCAAGAGAGAGGAGTGACGAGCGACGCGCGAGATCCAGTCTGCTCGTCTCGCGTTTTCGTCGCCCCCGCCTCTGGCGTGCTCTTACACGTCTACGCGTCTATCAAATCGGCATGCCCATCCCCCCGTCCTCCGCGACGCCGTCGTCGTCCATCGTCGCGACGTAGACGATCCACGCGACGAAAACGAGCGCGAAGAGCGCGGTGAACGCCATCACGACGGACGCGAGCGACCTCAGCGCCGACGTCAGCCTCGGCGGCTTCGCCGCGCCGCCGGCGACGGCGACGGCCGATCCCGATCCGCCGCCGACGCCGGTCGACCCCTTCTCGCTCTTCCCCGCCGCGCCCGTCTTCCGCTTCCTCGCGCCGCCGCCGCCCTGACCCCGCCGCTTCTTCGCCGTCGCGGTGACGACGCCGTCGTCGCCGTCGTCGTCGCGGCCAGTCGCCGCGCCGCCGATCAACGCGGCGAGGCTGCCGTCGTCGTCCCCGAACGCCGCGAGCTGCGCGTCGATCTCCGCGCGACGCCGCGCCTTCTTCGCCTCCTTCTCCTCCAACTTCTTCTTCGCGGCGTCCGACTTCGCGGCGAGCGCGGCCGCCTCCGCGGCGCGTTTCTCCCGCGCGGTCGCCTCCGCGGCGTCCTTCTCCTTCTCTCGCGCCGCCGCCGCCGCCGCCGCGCGCGACGCCGCGTCTCCGGAGTCCTTCGCCGCTCTCCGCGCTGTCTCCTTCGCGCCCGCCGCGGAGATCGTCGCGTTCCTCTCCGCTTCCTCGGACTTCGGCGCGAACGTCCTCGCGGTTGCTCGCGCGGCGCGTCCCCGCGCCGTCAGCAACGCGGCGTGCGCGGCGTTGCGCGTCTCCGGGTCGGGGTCGAGCATCTTCCGCACGAGGGCCACACTCTCCGGGCTGAGGTCCCTGCCACGTTGCCGTTTTGCCAACTTGCCAATCTTCGTATGGTTCCGTATGACTTCGGAAGCATACTCGTCCGCGATCGCCTTCGCCGCCGCCCCCTCGACGCGCGTCTCCTCCTCCTCGCGAATCGCGCGCGCGCTCGCTTCTTCCGCCTCGCGCGCCGCGCGCTCGGCCGCCTCGATCGCCCGCCGCGCCTTCTGCGCCTCTCGCTTCGCCTTATCTTTCGCGGACTTTTCCGCCGCCGCGCGCGCGGCTTTCAGCGCTTCCGTCTCCGCGCGCGCCTTGGATCGCTGCGCCGCCTTTTCCGCGGCGGCGGCGGCGGCGCGCTTCGCGGCGTCGTCGTCCTCTTTGGCGCGCGCGGCGCTCTCTTCGTCCGCCCAGGACCCGGCGATGATCTTCGTCGGGAACCCCGGCGGCGGGGTTTTCGTGAGCTTCGGTCGCTCCGCCGACGCCGCGGGCGTCGGCGGCGCGCAGTCGCCGTCCCCCCCCGCCGGATACGCCGGCCGCGCGTCCTCCTCGGCTTTTACTTTTTTCCTCGTCTCCGCCTCTCGCTTCTTCTCCTTCCTCGACTCCTCCACGCGCCGTCTCTCCTCCTCCGCGCGCACCAGCGCCTTCATCGCCTCGTTCGCGGCGATCATCCGCGCGATGGACTCGGACACGACCCTGTCGCCGCCCGCGACCGTGAATCGCTCCGTCGGCGTCGGCGTCGGCGTCGCGTCGTCGCGCATTTCGCGAATGGCGTACTTTGGCGGCCACACCGAGACGTCCACGCTCATCACCTCCGCGAGCGTCAGCTTCGGCGCTCGCTTCGCGGTCTTCTTCCCGCCCTCTCGCGCGCGCGCCGCGACCGCGGCCGCCTCCGCCGCGGGCGCGCCGTCTTTGGCGTAGAGCACGCGCTCGTCGAGCGCGAACCGAGGCGCGAGGTGCTCGCGCGGTATCGCGGACGTCGTCGGCCTCGCGACGCCGTCGACGGCGATGTCGTACGCGCCGTCTTCCCTCACCGCGGTCACCTGAGGGACGGGATGGCGCGGAGGCGCGTCAGCGGAAGAAGAAGAAGAAGAAGAAGAACCGCGGGCGAGGATCGACCGTCGAGCGGGACGGCGGCGAGAGGCGCGAACGATCGATGGAAGATCGCCGAAGGTGGTGTCGGCATCGATCGATCGGCCACGACACGGCGGTCGCGCGCGAGAGAGGCGAGCTCGCGCGACGACGACGACGACGACGACGACGACGCGCGCGCACCTCCGCGGGCGCGGGCGCATCCGAGGGCGTGGGGCGATAGAACACGCGCTGGCTGCGGTGATACGCCATCGCGCGTGGTGGCGCGGCGCGCGATCTGCCGACGACGGAGGCCGCGGCTCGCGGATCGGCGTCGACGTAACCGCCGAACCGTCGCGTCGCTCGCAGCGCGTCGCGTCGCGTCGGCCGACCGAGTCGCTCATCACTCGTCGCGACGCGGCGCGGGATACGCGCGCCGGCGTCGACCGAGGAGGACGATGACGTGCAGGCGCGTCGCGAGCGCGGCGTGGCGAGCGTGCGCGAGCGCGTCCGCGGCGTCGATCGCGGGCGGCGGCGCGCGCGGCGCGAGCGGCATTCGCGGCGGCGGCGGCGAATCATCCTCGTCGTCGAAAACGTCGTCGTCGTGCCTTGTCCTCCTCCGAAACGCGGCGGCGAGGAGCGATCTCGCGCGTTGGAGCGCGCCCGCGCGAGGCATCTACGGCGCCGCGCGCGCGCGCCCGCAGCCGCCGAGGAAGGAGGTGGAATCCAGGGGCGCGCGCGCAGAGCGCCTGCGCGAGGCGCGCGTCAAGCACGAGGTGCGCTTGTACAAGGAGCGCGCGAAGAACGAGGTGGCGAACGAATCGTGGGTGCGCGACAAGGAGCGCGAACACGCCGCCGCGTACGCGCACGATCTCTGGGCGGAGGACGACGACGAGCTGTACGGCACCGACGGCGCGATTCAGGACCCGGAGGAGGAAGCGCGGAGGATCGAAGCCAGGCGCGCGGCGAAGGCGGCCGCGAAAGCCGCGCGCGCGTACTACGACGCGATCCCGATCGAGGCGCAAAAGACCATCACCGTCGGCATCGTCGGCGTGCCCAACGCGGGGAAGTCGCAGCTCACGAACACGCTCGCGGGGTCGCAGGTGAGCGCGGTGTCCCCGAAGACGAACACGACGCGTATTGAGACCCTGGCGACGATCACGAAGCGAGAGACGCAGGTGATACTCGTCGACCTCCCCGGCGTCGTCGGCAGAGAGCACTACCGCAACGGCGTGCACGAGAAAAAGGTGAGCTCCGCGTGGAGCGCCGCCGCGGACTGCGACGCGCTCGTGTTCATCGTCGACGCGCACCGACAGCTGTCGCGGCCGGACCCGAGGGTAGTGCGGTTGATCGCTCGCGCGCGGGAGAGCTTGGACGCGATGAAGACGGAGGCGGAGAAGCTCGAGGGCGACGGCGCGCTTCGGGTGCCGTCGTTTCTCGCGTTGAACAAGCTCGACCTGTTCGAGCCGTGGGAACGCGACCGCGTCAAGGCGCTCGCGCGTCAGCTCTCGAAGCTGCACGACTTCGCGCGCGTCTTCCCGATCAGCGCGAAGCGAGGGAAGGGCACGGACGCTCTGCTGAGGGGGCTGATCGAGATCGCGCCGACGAAGCCGTGGGCGTTCGACCCGACGCAAGTCACGGACAAGACGTCGATCGACCAAGCGATCGAGGTCGTCCGCGAGTGCGTCTACCAGCGTCTGCACAAGGAGCTGCCGTATAACATCGTCCCCATACACGACGAGTGGGAGAACCGGCGCGACGGCAGCGTGAAGATCGAGCAGTACCTGGTCGTGGACAACGTTGGTGTGAAGCAGATCGTCGTCGGGCGGCGAGGGAGCACCATCGGACAGATTGGGATTCGCGCGCGCGTGTTGCTCGAGAAGATGTGGGACAAACGCGTGCACCTCATCTTGAACGTCAGGGTCAGGAAGAAGAACAACACCGTGCGAGGGCGCCTTCGCCCGGAGGAGTTTGAGAAGTACTAGTAGATCGTTAGTTTTAACACAATACTATCTCGTTCTAATCACGCGGTTCGCTAACGACTCGAAAGTTGTTGGCTGGGGCTAGGGCCGCGTCGCGTCGTCGTCGTCCGGATCCGTTCACGCGCGAATCAGTCCTCGTTTTTCCTTCACCGTCGTCGAGGAGGATCGAATCGCGTCCTTCCCCTTCTTCCCCGCCCCCGGCGTCTTCGTCTCTCTCTTCCCCCCGCCCCCCTTCTTCGCGCCCTCGCCCACCTTCACCACGCACGGATCCACCCACCCGAGCGCCTTCTTCGTCGCCTCCAACGCGCTAAAGTACAACGTCCCGCCCAGCGAGATCTCGAGCATCCGCGGCAGCGACCCTCGCACCAAGACGCCCGGGCCGCCCTGCCTGACGAGCTCGACGAGGCACATCACGCCCGTGCACTTCACGCCGTTTAGGCCCGCGCACACCTCCGCGGTCCGCGCGACGTCCAACGGCGTCGTGACGAACCCGGTGAACGCGCCCGCCGCGCCGCCGAGCAACGCGAGCTCCTTCGCGGTCCTCGGGCGTCCCGGATCGAACGCGTCGCAGTGCCACCGCTTCAGAACCTCGAACGACGTCATCTGTATCGCGTCGAACGGGAGGTCGCGCAGGAGGAACTGCGGGTACCCCACGAACATCGTCTTGAGCGGGTTCCGCGAGGTCGCCACCGCTTTCAGCTCGTTCGCGAGCGTCGCGCTCGCGTTGACTTGGAGTCGTTGTTTAATCGCGTCGCACGGCGCGGTGATCAGCGACGCGACGCCCGCGGCGCTCGCGGCGCCGACGAGCGCGGGAACTCTCCCCGTGGCCTTGATGACCTCGTACGACGCCATGAACAGCCCGGTGCCGGGGATGGACCCCGCGGTGTCGATGATGAACCCCCGGTACAGGTTCTTGAACAGCGTCTCGCGGATCGGCGTCCCGACGACGCGCGCCTGCAGACGCGTCTTGATCGTGTTCAGCGGGAACAGGCACGAGTTCACGGTGAGCCCCGCGGCGGCGCCGCCGAGGAGCCCGACGCAGAACGGGTGCATCTGCCCCTCGGGCGCGCGCGACTCGACTTTCGAGTCGTGATGCCGCCCCATCGCGCCCGCCGCCGAGTTCACTGATGAGCGCCGCGTCGCTTGGCGATCGAGAAAAGCGCGATCGAAATAAAGCGGGCTGGTCGTCGATCGACGCCACGTCACCAATTGCCAACGCGAACTACAGAACGACAGACGTTTCGAACCTCGCGAGCTGCGCGGCGCGACGCGGAGGCGTGATACAGTAGTGATTAATCACATCACGCGGTCTAATCACCGCGACAAAAATCACTCTAACGACTTGGACACGATCTCGAACACGTTCTCGCTCAGCCCCTCCACGTTCAAGATCCTCTCCAGCTGCGCCTTCATCAGCGCCCGCCTCTCCTCGTCGTACTTTTTCCAACGCGTGAACCCGCCTACCATGCGCGCCGCGACGCTCCCGTTGACGGCGTCGAGCTCGATCACGATGTCGCCCAAGAACTCGTACCCGCTGCCGTCCTTCGCGTGGAAGTTGGTGGGCGTGCCGCCGACGAACCCGCCGACGAGCGAGTACACCTTGTTCGGGTTCTTGATATCGAACGCGGGGTGCTTCGTCAGCGCGACGACGTTTTTCACGTTGCCCGGCAGCGCCGCGCCGGCTTGGATCCCGAGCCACTTGTTCATGATGAGCGGGTCGTGCTTCCAGCGCTCGTAGAAGGCGTCCAGGGCCTCCGCGCGCTCGGGACAGTCCCGGGACGCGAGCGATGCGAGCGCCGCGATCTGATCCGTCATGTTATCAGCCGCGTGGAAGCGTCTCAGCGCCTCCGCGTCGATCGCCGGGTCTTCGAGGCGAGACAAGAGACCGAGCGCGGCGATTTTCAGCGTCCGCGCCGCGCGCGGACCGGGCTCGTTGCTGTACGCCTCCGCGGTGTTCTCCGCCATGATCCGCTCGAGCTCGGGTCGGAGCTCGCGCGCGAGCGACTTCACCACGAAGTCCCTCGCGGCGTGAATCACGTCCGGGTCCGCCGGAGACACGAGCTCGCTGAGTTCGCCCTCCGACGGGAGCGTCATCGCGCGCGCGATGAACGCCTTGTCGGCGTCGGCTTCGAACGCCCCGGACGCGATCTTCCGCATCGCGTCGACGATCGCGGCGTCCATCTGGAGCTCCCGCCCGCTCGCGGCGTCGTCGACGAGGCCGAGCAGCAGCGCGCGCGTCAGCGTCTGGCCAGCTTCCCAGCGGTTGAACGCGTCCGAGTCGTTGGACATCAGGAAGATGAGATCCTCTTGCGTCAGATCCGTCGTGAGCTTCACCGGGGCGGAAAAGTTCCGCAGGATGGACGGCGTCGGCTTCTCCGCGACGTTCGTGAACGTGAACGTCTTGGACGCCTCCTCAAGTCGAAGCGACTTGGTCGTCTCCGGCGCGGCGTCCGCGTCCCTAACGTCTTCGCCCTCCAGCGTCAACGGCATGTCGACGCCGTCTGGCCCGACGAGGCCGACGGCGATCGGCATCAGCGTCGGCGTCTTGTTCGTCTGCCCGGGCGTGTCCGGGATGCTCTGCGTGCATTTCATCTCGAACGTCTTCTTCGTCGCGTCGTACTTGGTCTTCACGTCGAGCGCGGGGGTCCCGGCCTGGGTGTACCACGGGAGGAACGCGTCGAGGTTGACGTCGTTGGCGTCTGCCATCGCCGCGAGGAAGTCGTCCGTCGTCACCGCCTGGCCGTCGTGCCTCTTAAAGTACAGGTCCATGCCTTTCCTGAACCCGTCCTTCCCGAGGAGGGTCTCGTACATGCGCACGACCTCCGCGCCTTTTTCGTACACGGTGACGGTGTAGAAGTTGTCCATCTTGATGTACGACTCCGGGCGAATCGGGTGCGCCATCGGCCCGCTGTCTTGCGGGAACTGCGCGGCGCGGAGACGCGAGACGTCGCCGATGCGTTTGACGCCGCGCGAGTTCATGTCCGCGCTGAACTCCTGGTCGCGGTACACCGTGAGGCCTTCCTTCAGCGACAGCTGGAACCAGTCGCGGCACGTCACTCGGTTCCCGGTCCAGTTGTGGAAGTACTCGTGCGCGACGACGCCCTCGATGGCGGCGTAGTCGGCGTCCGTCGCCGTCGTCGGCGTCGCGAGAATCAAGCGCGAGTTGAAAATGTTCAGAGACTTGTTCTCCATCGCGCCCATGTTGAAGTCGTCCACGGCGACGATGTTGAACAAATCGAGGTCGTACTCGAGCCCGAACACGTCCTCGTCCCACTTCATCGACTTGATCAGCGACGCCATCGCGAAGTCAGCCTTGTCGAGGTTGTGCGCCTCGACGTAAATTTTCAACGCCACGTCGCGGCCGCCGCTCGTCGTGAACGAGTCCTCCACGACGCCGAGGTCGCCGGCGACGAGCGCGAAGAGGTATGCCGGCTTCGGGAACGGGTCCTCCCACACGGTGAAGTGTTTCCCGCCGTCGAGGTCTCCGGACTCGACGAGGTTCCCGTTGGATAGCAGCACCGGGTACTTGGACTTCTCCGCGACGATCTTCGTCGTGAAGACGCTCATGACGTCCGGTCTGTCCTGGTAGAACGTGATCCTTCGGAATCCCTCCGCCTCGCACTGCGTGCAGAAGTTCCCGGAGGACTTGTACAGGCCCTCGAGCTCGGTGTTGTCCTGGGGCTTGATCTCCGTGACGATCGCGAGCTCGAACGGCGTCGTCGGCGGCGACGCGATCGTCAGCCCCTTCGCGGTGAGGACGTACCCGCCCTCCCCCGGCTCCAGCGCGACGCCGTCGACGGCGACGGACTTGAGCACCACGCTCGGGTCGCCGTGGAGGAACAGCGCGCGCGCGTCGCCCGCGCCGTCGAACGTCGGCGACGTTCGCATCGTGTTCGTCACGATCGTGACGTCCTCGCCGAGGTAAAAGTCCAGCGACACCGCGTCGAAGCGGTAGTCCGGAGGGGCGTAGTCCTTCAGGTAGACGGGCTTCGGCGCGTCCGCGACCGCGGGCGCGGCCGCGGTCGCGGAGGTCTGGACGCCGCGCGCGCGCGACGGCGACGGCGCGGGCGCGGGCGCGGGCGCGGGCGCCGTCCCTCTCGCCGCGAATCCGCGAACGATCGAAGACGTCGACGACGACGTCCCCGGATGGCGATGGCGCGACGCCGCGACGCGGTGGCGCGACGCCGCGCGCGCGACCGCGTTCGTGCACGCGCTCGCGCGCATGACCGCGCGCGAGACCGAGGGCATGCTCATCTCGTGGGGTGCGCGCGTGCCGTGAGAGAGGCGCGCGGTGGCAGAGTGCCGTCCTGACGATAAAGCGACAACTGGCGGTCGACGTGGACAAAAGCTGAGGCTGCAGTGATGATCGAAGACGTCGGCAGACGTAGACGCGCCGCGGTGCCGACTCGTTCAACGCGTGTTATGTTACTCAGACTACGTCCACGACGCCATCGCGCGCGTCTTCTATCTCTCCCGCACGTCTACGAGTTATCATAGAACCCCGGGTTTTTGTGCTCTCCGTCGTCGTCGCCCCACGAAGCATCCACGTGGCGTCGTCGCGCGCCGCAGCACCCCGCCCTCCCCGTCTGACGCGTTTTCCTCTGCCTCCCTTTAATCAGACTCCTCCCCGCCTTGCCCGACTCGAGCCTCCCCAGCTTCATCGGCGTGCTCTTCGCGAGCTCGCCCAGATCGAGCGGCGGCCCGAGCGGTTTGAACCACGCCTCGCACTGAATCATCCCGCGGTCCACGCCCTCGAGCGACAGCGCGTACTCTTGCGTCGCGCCGTCCTCGGGGACGTCGGAAATTTCCAGCGTCGCGTTGCCTAAAAAGTCATCGGAGCCGATCGCGTCGCGGTCGCGGCATTCGAACAACACGCGTCCGGACAGTCGCTGCAGCGGCGAGACCGGGATCTCGAACGTCTCGCCCCACCTCGGACTCAGCGTCGACGACTTGACCTTCGTCTTGTGCTGCGCGGAGCCGCAGCGGACGACGAGGTACGGATCGCTGCTTCCCGTGAGCACGTCGGCGACTTGCAAGTCGGCGGCGCCGACGCACTTGACGTAGATCACGCCGTCGCGCGCGGCGACTTTGCTCTCGAGCATGAGCTGCGAGACTTTCTTCGTCCGCCCCTCGCCCCAGGACGCTCTCTCCATCTGCAGCGCCTGCGCCTCCGTGATGTGCTCCTCGACGTCCCACCCCCCGGGCGGGGCGTCCACCGCCCCGCGCGCGAATTTGAACCGCAAGTGCACCTCGCCGCTCTCGCTCGCAGCCAGCTTCACCCACTTGCTGTGCAGCTCGCCGTCTAGGAATTCGTCCGGCTCGATGTCCGCCCTGCCCATGAAGTCGTCTTTGGAGAACCACTGCACGTCGCGGTCGAACACGCGAAGGACCATGCGGTCGTTCAACCCGGGCGGGAACGCCGGGAAAAACATCCGATGTTCCCAGACGGGCGTCAGCGTTCCGGCCCTGACCGCGGTCGTCCCGACGCGGCCGTTCATCTTCAGCTTGGCGTACGGGTCCGACGTCCCGGTCGCCGCGTCGCGGACGGGGAGATTCCGCGCGCGGACGACGTCCACCTGAAGGATCCCGCACGTCGACCCGACTCTCTCCTTCTTCATCGCGCCAATCGTGGACTTTCTGATCCGCTCCGCGATGCTTCTTCCGCGCGAGGATTCTTTCGCCGCGGCGCCCGGCGTCTTACCGTCGCTGTGCGATGCCCCCGCCGACGACGCCGCGTCCGCGACGCCGGCGACGGACGCTCTCTGTACTGTCGTGTGCCGATCCCACTTGAACTTAACGTCCAGAGAACAGCACCCCACGGTCGGGTGCTTCGGGCCGCTCTGCGTGTGCAGTCCGAGAATCACGTTGGCGCTCTCCGACGAGCTCAGCGTCATGGTGTCGATCTTCATGTCCTTAACCGGGGCGTGGATCCAACAGTGCGTGTGCATCGTTCGCGAGCACCACTTGAATCCGATGACGCCGTGCGCGAGGTACCCGCCGTGATGCACTAAGATGGAGACCTTATCCGACTTATCGGTCAGCGGGAACGACAACGTGAACTTCTCGTCGAACGCTTCGATCGAGTCGACGACGACGACGTCTTTTATCAGCCCCTTGCGCGAGCTGCTCGCGCCGACGAGGCCATCGCGCACGGGAACGCCCGGGGGCCTCTCTTTATCGACGACGAGCTCCACGAGCGTGCCTTTCATCACTTTGAGAGTGTCTTCGCCGCTCGGCTCTTCCTCTACGTCGGTGACGTCTCCCTCGTCGGAGGAGGCGTCGGACGAGTCGCCGCCGTCGCCGTCGCCGCGGCTCACGTCTTCCTCGTACTGTCGCTTTCGCATCAGTTTATGGATGAGTCCGCTCTTCTTCTCCGTCTTCTTGAGGTTCTTATCTTTCTCTGTCTTCCATCCGTTCCACAGATCCGCCCAATTAAACTTAATCTCGAGCGTGCCGCGCCGCGGCTTGACGATCTTGTCCCGTCTCCCGAGCTCGACGGGAATTCCCCCCGGGAACATGAGCTTCCTTCCCAGCGCCTCGGAGATGATGTCGCCCACGAACCGCTTCAACGCCGGTATGGCGGTCATCGGCACGCCGCTGACCGCGAGGTCGAACCGCACTTTCGGCATCTCCGCGAACTGAATTATCGACAGCGGGTGATTCACCAGCGGGACGTACCGAATCCGTCCCTCGATGAGCAGCGAGTGCGCGGTGATGTCCACGCCGCCCTGGAGGTTCGCGCCGCCTAAAAACGACGGCAGCTTCGTGAGCTTCTTCAGCACCAGCCTGAGCGTGATCTTCTGCGTGTCGCCGTCGAACGCGATGTCCGCCTCGCACACTTGCCTCCCGAACTTGTTCTGCATGACTTGAAAGTTCCCAACCTTCGGCGCGTTGGCGCCCAGGTCCACCTCTTTCACCGCCGCGGACGCGATGAACCACGGGAGCTTCACGCCGTGGATCTTGTTCGTGATCAGCGACCGAATCTTGTTCGTGATTTTCGGCGCGATCGTCTCCTCCCACAGCGACGCGACGGTCCAGTTCACATAAATCGCAGTCTCCGTCGGGGATATCGGCGACCACTGCAGCGCGGAGTCGTGCACGGCTTTCAGGCGAGACGTCGCGCGTAACAGTCGCAGCTTGTAGTACACTCGGCTGCCGTAGAACGTGAAGAACACCGCGGCGAGGGTGGGGAGGTACTCCGCGGAGCGCGACGTGACGATGTACAGTATCAGCGCGAAGAGAACGACCGCGACCGGGTCCCCGCTCTTCAGGGAATTCACCATCGGAAACGAGGTGTTGTAGTCCTTGAGCTCGCTCTTTCGCACCGAGTCCCATCGGGAGAGTTGGTCTCTCCCGTGCTCCTTGCCAGCCTTCTCGCCGAGCCCGGCGGCGCGGCGCCATTTCCTACGGAAGTACGACGTCCTCCTCGCCGGCGTCGCGTGAGACCCGGGGGTCTCGGGGACGTCCCCCATCGCGAGGAATGTGTGTGGAATGTGCCGAACTCTGGATGGGCGGCAATTCCGGCGTAATTGATCACGACGGGCGGATGGATCCGTCCCCGCTCGCGGGGTCCCACGCCGCCGCGACGTATCCACCGTTCGCGCGCTTGACGTCCGAACGCGCTCGACGGACTGGACCGGTCGCGGACGCCGGCGCGCCCGCGGTAGGTGCGCGCAGTTAGTTGTGAAGCCTCTCGGGCACGTGCCCATTCGGGTCGTGCACGAGCGCCCGCGAACTCCTCCGGTGACTGCTGTGGATGACGAAACGTTTTCATCGACAGACGACGAAATTTCTATTGAAACCGTGCCCGAGCCCGACCTCGCGGAGACGCGCGTTCGCGGCCGCGCGTCGTCGCGACCGCGCGCGCCTCGCGCGCCTAAAAAATCACGTCCTCCTCTCCGCGCGCGCTCGCGTCGCGCCGCGCCGTCTCCGCGCCTACGTGCCCCCTCCACCCCCCC
>Ga0181560_10004970_pt1 | contig 11947 bp, 8 predicted proteins | sample 011ome_20_FD_133751 | JGI IMG/M metagenome (GOLD analysis project Ga0181560, IMG submission 133751) | Coastal salt marsh microbial communities from the Groves Creek Marsh, Skidaway Island, Georgia - 011509CT metaG (megahit assembly) | ecosystem: Environmental > Aquatic > Marine > Intertidal zone...
GCGACGAGAAAAAAAAACGCTCGCTCTCATCGGGACTCGAGCGCGTGCGCTTTTTTCGGTTTAGGGCCGCGCTTGGCGGTGCCCGGCGCGCGCCCCAGGAAGTCGTCCCAGCTCACCCACTCCCCCCGTTTGCCGTACACCGCCGCCGGGTCGCGCGGGATGTCCCGCGGCCGAGCGCCGGAGGACGCCCAGCGCTTGTACGCGGAGGACGTGTCCGGCGGCGGCGCCGCGGAGGGCGAGAACCCGCTCTCGCGCGCGGGCCCGTCTCTTCGCTCGCGCCGAACCTCGCGCATGTACCGCTTCGCGTCCGCGTACGCCTTGAACGCGCGCACGCGCCGCGGGTTCCCGGGCGGGCGGGGCGTGCCCAGGAAGTCCTCCCAGCTCACCCACGCGCCGCGCTCCGCGTAGTACTTCGGGGGGTCCGCCGGGATGAACCACGGCCGTTGGCCGTCCTCGGCCCAGTCCCGGAACCTACGCGCGGAACGCAGCCGCGGCCGCACGGCGTTACGCATGAACTCGCGCGCCTCGTCGTACCCAAGGCGCATCTTCAGCGACGTCTTCGTCTCCGGATCCGCGCGGTTGGGGTCCGCCAGGCCGGCGTCGCGCGCGAGCCGCGACCGGTCGTGGATGCGCAGCGCCCACCGCAAATCGTGCCGCCCGGCGTCCACGAGCTGCGCCTCCGTCGGCATCACGGGCGCGCCCAGCAGACGCGCGTGCCGGTGACGGCGCGCGAACGAAGCTCTGCCGTCGGATGCGTTTTTAGCGTCTGAGGAAGACGAAGCGTCGGTCGCCGACTCGCGACGGAGGCCATCTCGCGACGCCTCGGCCTCGGAACGAGCGCGCGCCTCGGCGAAGACGCGCAGCGCGCGAGCGGCGTCCTCGGCGTCCGCCATCGCCGAGGCGGCGTAGTTGAGTTTTCCCATGCGACGCGCGACGCGCACGAAGCCGCCGTGCCACCGCACGCCCTGCGCGAGGTCGTTTCGGTCGTTCGAGAGAAGCATCGCTTCGCTCGGAAACCGCCCTTCCGGCAAATCCGGCACATCCGCGATGAAGCTCTCCATCTCGCGCTTCAGCGCGGAGAACTGAAGCAGGTGCCGGTTCTCGGACGTGCGCTTGGGGAGCCAGCCGAGCGCCAGCGCCACCTCCTTGTAGCCGCCGTGCAGCAGGATGGCCTGGTGCACGTCCCACCTCCGCGCCTCGATGACGTCCGCCATCGCCGGCATCACCGGCTGGTCCAGTCCGCCGCCGCTGGCGAGCTCCGGCTCCTCGAACGTCAGCGCGCCGGAGACGTCGTTGTACCAAAACGTCGTCGCGCCGCCGTCCGGCGCCGTCTCCGTCTCCTCGAACCAAAACGCGTGCACGAGCTGCAGCAGCGCGTCGCGGAGCAGGTCGATGTTCTCCCAGTACCCGTCCGGCTTCCGCGAGGACTCGAACCCGAGCGCGAGCGCCACAGAGGACCAGTCCCCGAGCGCGGAGATGCGCGTCACGAGGTCGGCTCGGCCGGCGCGCACCAGGCTCCGGCGCCGCGGCATGCCCACCACGTCACGCGACACCGCCGAGCAGTACGGCGCGAGGTCGCGCCGGAGCGCGCGGATCTCGGATTGGCGGAACCCGAGGTCCAGCAGCCCGGCAGGGGGGTCTATGACCAGCACCGCGCCACTCTTGTCCCACCTCGGGAACATGGACGGCACCAGCGGCACCAAGTGCGCCACCGGCTCGCGATTCACCGCTCCGCCCGCGCCCCGCACTTCGCGCTCGCCGCGAACGCGGAGCACCAGCGAAAGGGGGGGCGCGTCGTCGCTCGATTCCGCGGGTTCGTCCTCGTACGGTTCGTCCTCGTCGTTCTCGAGCGCGCCTTCGAACGGCGCCTCGTTCGTCTCGTCTTCGTAAATCACCTCCCAATCGCCATCCTCGTCGTCTTCTGATCCCCACTCCTCGTCCTCGTCGTCGTCGCGGTCATCCTCGGCGGCGGCGGCGGAGGAAAAAAAGTCGCGCTCGGGCTCGTGCTCGTCGTGCTCGTCGACGTCGGCGTCGCCCATCTGCGCCACCACCTCGCCGCCGGCCATCGCCAGCGCGTGTCGCACCTCACCCACCTCGGCGCCGTCCGCGAGCCGCACCACGCGCCACCCCACGAAGGAAGCCGCGGCTTCGAGCGCCTCGAAAGGCGCGAGCGCGGGATCCAGCGCCTCGGTGGATTCGAGCACGGCGTTTCGCGCCGCGTCGAGCGCGGCGGTCTCCTCCGCCGCGCTGGAGGACCGCGCGCGGATGTCCTCCACGGCGTCGAACACGCGAGGGGCGAGCGCGGCATCGTCCTGGTCGGTCGAGGCTGCGCGGACGCGCGCGCGCTCGCGCGTGGGGCGGCGTCGTGGCGGGGCTCCCCGGTGCGGGCGCCGGGGAGCCCCGAAACGACACTCGCGCGCCCCTGGAAAAGTGCGGACGTCGCATTTCGGGCTCGGGCCGGCGACCGCGAGCGAGGTGCTCGCGGCGGGCCGGGCGCACGCGCGCATCGCGGTCAGCACGAGACACGGGCGCGCCGAAGCGGGCCCTCGTCCCTTAAACGCGGTTCCGTTCCCGCGCTATCGAGTGTGGCGAGACCACGTCTCGACTCTTCCCCCCTTAACGCTTTTCGGGTTGAAGACGTGGCTCCTTTCGTTCGCTGAGTTCGTTCGCAGTGTGTTTTTTACTTCAGTCGCCTTCGATTTTTAGGTTTGACGGCAGTCCTCGCGCGCGCGGTCCGATGTCGACGCGCGGGCAGAGAGAGGCTGCGCGCACGCAGGCGCACGTGCTGACCGGTCGTGTTCGGAGGTGGGAGAAGCGATGGATTCGCGGGGTTGACTCCAGCCCGGACGTGCTGCGTTGGACGCCGGTCGTCGATGCGAACGGGAGGGACGTGGAATCCGCGAAAAACGAAAAGAGGGACGCCTTCGCGGTGGTCCCGCTCGCGGAGTGCGTGCTGGCCGCGGCGGTGGAGCCCACCGCGCACGATGCGGTCGCCGCGGCTGTTGCGGCGGCGGGGGGAGGGACGGGAGCGGCAGGAACCCCGCCCGCGAAACGACCGAGGCGGTGACGCAGCGAGATGGCGGTCTTCTTGTCAAACAAACAAACAGTTTTCTTTTCTTTGTCTTTCCTCTGCCCAACTTCGCGAAACTCGCGGGAAGTCGTGCTCCTCCGCCCCGAACGAGGCAGCACGCAGGTAGGCGACCCGTTCGTCCGCTCGCGCGACAGGCCCTCGCCGTGTGATCTTCACGCGTTTCCCCTCGTCATCGCGCGGAAGGACGATACGCGGACGCGCGCGTTCCTCCGCGCCTTCACTTCTTCCTAGGAACGCTGTGCTTCTTTTTCAGCGGCGCCTGCGTTTTGCCGTCCACCGAGCGCCGGTGCTTCCGGAGCTGCGCGGACGCGCGCTTGTCTTCCTGCAGGGGGCGCGGGAGGACGGACGCGATCGCCCCCCCCAGGAAGAAGAGCGCCAGGCCTTGCGCGATCCCGCCGGGGTTCACCATGCGCGCCCGCGAGTGTCCCTCGTCCCCCGTGTTCGCGGCTCAGGAGGTTCACGAGTATCCCGTCTCGCGAAATCCCACGAGAGAAGACTCTTCTCCTTACAGACAACAGAGGATCGCAAACTAGCTACAACGGCGGCAAAACGCCTCTACACGTGGGACACTCCATCTTGACCTCCATCCAGCGCTCGAGGCACTCCTTGTGGAAGAAGTGCGCGCACGGCGTGACCATGCGCTCGGCGCGCGCGTCGCACTTCACCGGCGCCATGCAGATGACGCAGTCCACGCCGCCGGCTTCGCCGCGTTCGGGGTCGCCGCCGCCGGCGGCGGCGAGTGCGGCGTCGTCCACCGGCCGGTGGTAGTCGTACACCTCCGGCAGAACCCCTTCGGGGAGCCACCCCAGGAAGCACCGCGGCCCGTGCTTCGCCTGCGCGAGTATGGCTCCCGCCTGCAGAGCCACCCACGCGCACAGAAGCGCGCACGTCCCGTACTGCGGCTTCAGTCTCACGAAGTTGCTCGGGCACCCGAAGACGTACAGCGGCGCGAGCAGACGCGTCGCGGAGGCGCCCAGCACGTACTCGGGCGCGAGCGGTTTCTTGGCGTTTGACCAGGCGGACCACGCGATCTGGGGCGCCCAGTAGGACTGCGTGATCAGCGCGATGAGCCACGGTCGCGTCTGGAGCCAGTACATGGCGAGGAACCCCAGGAGAAACCCGCCGTAGAACCGGCTGTAGAGCGCCGAGAGGTCCCGGCGAATCTCCAGCCAGTTCTGCTCGCCGGCGGGCCGCCGCGCCTTCCAGATGGTGAGCATGAGCCGCATCTCGAACACGGAGAAGAGCGCGAATTGCAGAAACGCGGCGGCGCCGAAGGCGTGGAACAGCGGCTCCGCGACGATGCCGGCGGTCAGGTGCACGAGGCACTGGTACGAGTCCAAAACCGCAAGCCACCCGACGCTCAGCAGGCTCATCCGCGCCGCGCCCGCCTGCGTGCCGGCGTGCTCGGTTTGCCGGGCCACCAGGTAAATCTGCGCGAGCGTCGCGGCGATCACCATCGCCGCGTACCACGTGGCTTTGCCGTAGTAGTCGCGTAGGTTGAACCAACGCGCGGTCAGCCTGAGCTCGAACCCGCACTCCTCGGAGACCAACGACCCTTGCAGCGTCGGCGCGCCGCCGCCGCCTTCGCCCGGCGCGCTCGTCACCGCGCGGTCCACCGGTTCCGTCCGCCGCGACCACGCCGCCGCTCGCCGCTCCGCGAGCCCCCGCGCGTCGTCGGCCGCGACGCGTTCGAGCGCGTCGGGCACGCCTGGTTTAGGGTACCCGCTTTCGGCCTCCGCCGCGCGCGCGGGGTCGACGGGCTTGAACGCACCAGGCTCGACCCACAGCTTCAGGCTGAACGAGCACCGCGAGGGGTACGTTCCCGGCTCGGCGTCGTCCAGCGCGCGCATGCGCTCGTTCCTCTGCATCTGCGACAAACCCGGCGAGCCGGGCACGGTCTCCGGCCGGAGCCCGTCGCGGTCGGGGTCGAAACCGTCGCGCGCCGCCGCCGACGCCGCCAGCGACCCGCCGGCGAACGGCGCGCCAGTCACGTCGCGCGCCGCGACGCGCAACGCCTCGCGGTACTTTCCCCGCGCCCTCTCCGAAGGTCCGCTTCGCGCGGACACGAAACGTGCGTTCGACGCATCGTCCCTCGACGTATCATCATCCTTCTCCCCGTCCCCCGCCGCGGTCGCCGCCGCCGCCGTCGCGTTGGCGTCGGCGAAGGCGCTCGCGATGCGACTCTCGCCGAGCATGGCGAGCACGCCGGTGGGCTCCACGTACACGCCCTCCAGCCTGATGTGCTGGTCGTCGTCCGAGATGTATGCGCCGTCGCGGATGGACGCCTCGCCCACCACCGCCTGCACGCGCCGCGCGGGGTCCCACCGCGAGCGGAGCTGCAGGACCGCCGCGCCGACGCCGCCCTCGTCGAGAAACGCGTGCATGCCGGGAAGCGGGTTCCCGGTGGCACGCCCCGACCGCTCGCCGTCGGGGCCGAGCGCGCTGACCAGCGTCCATTTGCCCTTGTACGTGCCGGAGACGTCCGACGGGAACGGCGCGGGGAAAGACGCGCGCGTCCACGACGCGGAGGCCTCCGCCTTTGCGTCGACGTCCGAAACGTCGGTGGCGTTCGCGAGGCCACCTCCCCGACCCCCGCGCCGCGTCCCCGCGGACGCGCCCGACGGGTCGTCGAAATCGTCCGGGTCCCCGAACTCCACCACTCGCGTCAACTCCTTCAGGCTGGATATGTCCGCCGCGCCCGCGTCCGCGTGCGCGCCGTGGACACCTAACCGCGCCCCACCCCCCGCGTCCCCGCGCCATCCGCCGGACGCGCCCCCTCGCGTTCCCGGGAGACCCCGCGGTCGGTACGCGCGCGCCGCGGACTCGTGCGAGGACTTGAGGAGCATGAACATCAGCGCCACCACCACGAACTGGTGGAACCGGCCGCCCTGGGCCGGCGCCCGCCGCACGACCCTCACCCCCGCCATGGCTGGACCGCGCGCCCCCGCGAAGTGCCACGCGGACGAGACCGATCGGCGAAACGAGACGACGAGAAAGTGCTGCGCTGGCTGCGAACTTCGCCGAAAAAAAATGTTGAGACATCGCTGTCACGAAAAAGGGTTTCGTCGCTCGCCGTCGCCACTCGCGAGGACACAGCCGACACCGGCGCACCCTTCCCACGTACACGCCGCGCATCGCAAGATGGGCAAGGGCTACAAGGGCAAGAACCCCGCCAAGGGTGGCAAGGGGGGCCGCGACGGCGGCGGCGCGCCCGAGGGCGCGCTGAAGAAGAAGTGGAGCAAAAACGATCCCGTGGACTCGGACTCGGACTCGGACTCGGACGAAGATGCGTCCGGTGGAGAGGCGGAGACGGCGGCGGATACGGAACAGCCAAAAGCGCGCCCGATCCCCGGCGAGCTCCCCCCGAACTCCTCCGACGAGTCCGAGAGCGGCTCCGAGTCCGAGTCGGACGACGACGACGACGACCCGCTTCTGAACCCGCACGCGCGCCCGAGGGCTGCGAAACCCGCCGAGCCCCCCGTGGAGAAGAGCCAGAAGGAGCTCGAGGCGGACATGGAGAAACTGCGTCTGGTCCGCGAGCGGCGCGCGAAGGAAGCGGCGGACAGAATAGCCAGGGAGGGGTACGACCGGTTCCTTCCCCCCGGCGCGCCCGGCGGCCCCCCCGCGAAGAAGGACTGATCGCGTGCTTCGGCGGAGCGGTCGTCGCGGCGGCGCGCGGAGGAAGAACAAGCCGAACGACGCGGAAACCTTTTGAAGTGTACGGTTTATCACGAAGGTTACCGCTACGAAAGTAGACGTGTCTGGACGAAAAGTCTCTTCAAAAAAGCCACCTCATCACCTAATCACACCTGCTCTACACCTCCGCGCGCGTATCACTACTGCCCTCTGTCTTCTCTGAGCATGGTCTCGATGAAGAACTCGCCCGCCTTGTACGAGGAGCGCACGAGCGGCCCCGACGCGACGTACCGGAACCCGACAACGTCCTCCCCGAACGTTTTCCAATAGTCAAACTTCTCGGGCGTCACGTAGCGTTTCACCTCCAGGTGGTTCGCGGTCGGCCGCAGGTACTGCCCGAGCGTGAAGATGTCCACGCCCGCGGCTTTGCAGTCCCGCATCGCAGCCTCGATCTCCTCGTCCGTCTCGCCCAGCCCGAGCATGATGGAGGTCTTCGTGACCAGCCCGCGCGGGCCGGTGGCTTTGGCGCGGCGCAGCACCTCGAGCGACTGTTCATAGCCGGCGCGCGGGTCGCGCACGCGGCTCTGCAGCCGCTCCACGGTCTCGATGTTGTGCGCGAAGACGTCCAAGCCGCTGTTGGCAAGGTGCGTGACGGCTTCGCCGTCGCCGCGGAAGTCCGGTGTCAGGCACTCCGCCAAAATCTCCGGCTTCAAAGCCTTGAGCGTCCGCACCGTCTCGGCGAAGTGCTCGGCACCGCCATCCGGCACGTCGTCGCGGTCCACCGACGTGAGCACGATGTACCCGACGCCCCACTTCGCGACCGCCTCGGCGGTGTTCGCCGGCTCCGCCGGATCCAGCGGCGCGGGGGTCTGGCTCGTGTTCACCGCGCAGAAGCGGCACCCGCGCGTGCACGTGTCGCCCATGATCATGATGGTCGCCGTGCCGGTGTCGCCGTTCCAGCACTCGCCCAGGTTGGGGCACATCGCCTCCTCGCACACCGTGGCCAGCCCGAGACCGCGCACGTCCGCGGAGATCTGCGCGAACTTGTCCCCGGCGGGCGCGCGCTGGCGCAGCCATGGGGGCTTCGTCAGGCCCGCGGGGAGGCCGGGGACGGAGCCGTCGCCGGGGGCTTCCACCGAAACGGACGTGGGGCCACACATCGCGCTCGCCGCGCTGGGAGGCGGGACGTCGACACCCCCATCCTTCGCCAGCTGCACCAGGCGCTCGAACGCGTCACCCGACGCTTCCAGGCGCGCGAGCTCCTCCTGCTCGGACGAGGAGAGGCCGAGACCCACGCCGGCGGCCAAACCGTCGCCCTCGGCGGCGCGCGCGCGAGAGGACGTCCCGCGACGACCGGCGAGCGAGACGCGACTCGTCTTATCCGAGCCCGAGGATGAGGACGCAGGCTCGGTCGCGCGGCATCGATGCGCCGGGCGCGCGACGAGCGCGGGGCGCGCCGAGACTTGAGACGCGGTGGTGGACATGAGATACAGAGCCGAGGAGGCTGCGTATCGCCTCGTTCTCCGCGGGACACCGCACGCACGTGAGCGGGAGTGACCTGGGAGGTCAGGCGACTGTGCGCAACGCTGACGCGACGAGCCGCGACACAGAATCGGTCGAGTGCTTTTTGGAGCGATAACCTCGCGCTTTTCGCCGGCGGCGGCAGTTTTGGGGCGCCACCGCCGCGGTCGTGCGAGGGTGGGCGCCCCGAAGAGTCGCGCGATTCCGATCGCGCCGGGGATACGCCTCGTTCGTGGTATAAGGTAGGGCGCGCTTCTGCGACCATCGCACACCCAGCCCGCCACACCCAACGCCCCGACCGTCTCGATCGGTGGGTGCCCGCCGCTCGCGAAAAACGGAGGTCCGCGTCGTGACGATACTAATCTCCGAACACGCCAGTTCTGCTTCTGAACGCCGAAAGGCGTCGGTGACGTTACCCTGGAAGTATACCGAACGTGAACCTCTGGTTTTGCGGTGCGCGTACGCATTCGGCTTCGAGCGGCCGTTCCCGCTTCACGCGCGCGACGACTCGACACGAGATTGACACGCTCGGGCGTGACGACAGAAAACATTAGATGACGAATCTGATCCTCCGCACGCGCGGTTTTCGCGCAGCGGAGGGCGACTCGTCGCGCCTGATTGACAAACGAGGCATTTGTCCGATCCGAACGCGTCATTCGTCTCGTGTCGACGACACGGTTTTGCCCGGAAACGCGCGGTTTTTCGCGGAACCGGGAGAGCTTTGTCTCCCCCCGCCGCGCTCGAACTCATCCTCTCACTAGTGTCAGAGCGGCGCGATAGAAACAGATATCGCGACGCCTTGTTGTGATCGCAGGTAGAGCAACCGTAGCTCGGACAGCTGGAGCCCCGTGACCTCTGAACGATGTTTCCTTACCATCCGAGTTTTATTTCGATTTCGGTTCGGCCCGAGACGCGTGCGCGACTCGGTTCCGCGTGACGACAGAAAACATTAGATGACGAATCTGATCCTCCGCACGCGCGGTTTTCGCGCCGCGGAGGGCGACTCGTCGCGCCTGATTGACAAACGAGGCATTTGTCCGATGGAACACCGAAACGCGCGCGTCGTCGGTCGATTGGTTTCTGTCTTCGCGTATGGAAATACGCGGGAACGCGACCGTGGTCCTTTCCCGTCCCGCGCGCCGTCTCGTCGCTGACCCTCGCCGTCTCGCGTTCTCCGCGCGCCTCCTCCGCAGGCGCTTTTTCTTTTTAACCCCTCGAAGTAAATTCGAAAAAGGCGATGGATCGCGTCGCGCATCGCGTGCCGAACACCCCCCCCGGCACGACCGCGTACCTCCTCCGCGACTGGTGCACTTCGAGCGAGGAGGAGTACTTGCTCGGGCGCGTGTACCACGGCAGCGCGTCGAGCAAGAAGAAGTGGACGGAGGTGTCGGGGAGGAGGCTCCAGAACCTCGGCGGCGTCGTGCATCCGAAAGGGCTCATCCCGACGCCCGTCCCGGAATGGCTCGCCGCGCAGATGGCCAAGGTGCGCGCCTCGGCGGGCGACTTGTTGCCGGCGCCCATCAACCACGTGCTTGTGAACGAGTACCAGCCCGGGGACGGCATCCTGCCGCACCAGGACGGCGCCGCGTACTACCCGGCGGTGGCCATCGTGTCCCTCGGGTGCGACGCGGTGATGCGCTTCGCGCCGCGACGAGACGAGACGTCGAACGAAACGAACGAAACGAAAACGTCAAACGACGACGGATCGTTTCGATCACTTCGATCCGTCTCGCGTCCGTTCGGCGTGTTCCTGCCTCGCCGCAGCCTGCTGGTGTTCGACGGCGCGCTGTACGAGCGGTACCTGCACGGCATAGACGCCGTCCGGGAGGACGTCATCGACGCGACCGTCGCGAACCGCGGCGACGTCGCGGCGAACGATTCGTCAAAGATTCGTTCACGAAGCGACGAAGACTTCGCCGCCGCGAACGTCGACGCTTTTCCGACGCTTCGCCGCGACCGCGTTCGGGTTTCCATGACGTTTCGCAACGTGCGGGTCGTGCGCGCGGCGCTGAGGCTGTTCGGGTGAGACCACACCTCCGCGCGACAGGGAAGCGATACCGAGACGTAGCCGAGTGCGTTCACTCGGCAGGGGGCATAGATAGCGATAGCTTCGAGAAGAATAGACGTATAGAGCTTAGATCCCCGCGCCGCGTTCCGGCGGACGCGATCGTCTCTCGTGTTCGCGTTCGCGACGCGAAACCTCCGGAGCCGCTTTTCGAGCCCGCGAAAAGGAATAAACGCCGGAGTGCACACGCGCGCGCGTCGTGTCGCTGACAGCCATGACGCGCCGGGTCGCGCTGTGCGCGCTCGTCCTCGCCGCGCTCGCGCGTCCGGCGCGCGCGCAGTGGTCCACGATGCCCCCCGAGTGCGAGGGCCTGTGCTGGGAAAAAGACAACGCGCATCCGCTGGCGCGGTGCCCCCCGGAGGTGATAGACGACGCGGTGACCGCCGAGCAGGCGGACGCGCTCGTCCAGGCCGCAGAGGCGTACGCGGGGGAGCACGGCTGGACCACTAAACGACACTCTGACTACCCCACGACGGACCTGCCGTGGTACGTGCTCTCCCCCGAAGCGCTCTCCATCCTCGACGACGTGTGGCGCGCGACGGCGTCCAACGTCATCAAGAAGAGGTGCGGCCTCGGGGGAGACGATAAGTTGACCATCAACGACATGTTCCTCGTGAAGTACACGCCCGATGGCCAGCCCGGTCTGCACAGACATAAGGACGGCTCGTTCGCGTCGTTCAACCTGATGCTCTCTGACCCGGAGGACTACGAGGGCGGGGGCACGCGCATGTGGGACTCCGCCGAGGTGGATCGGCACAAGGCGGATTACTGGGAGTACGAGACGCGACACAGGGCGAACAGAACGACCGCCCCTCGCGGCGGCTGGGACGCGTACAACCCGGACGCGAGCGTGTTGAAACCGGAGCACGCGACTTTGTACCGAATGCGCAAAGGCCAGATGCTCACCGCGGGCGGGTTCAACTTCCACGAGGGTGTGCCGGTGACTCGCGGCGCACGCTACATCGTCGCCGGCTTCGTCGGACTCAACAAACACTGCTGCGCGTTCAAGTACGCGGGCTGGCGCGGCGTTTTCGGGTTTCTCAGGGTGCACATGATGCGACGATTGGACGAGAAGTACGGCAAAAACGACATTCCTGAATTCGACTGGAGGATGTACCAGGAGGGTCGGAAGGCCGCGCGCGACTTTCTCATCTTTCGCGCGCCCTTCGTCGTCGTCGGCGCGCTGGCGCTCCGCGAGCTCGTGCGCGTCGGAGGCCCGGCGGCGATCCTCCGCGGATGGCGGCGGCGACGGAAACAGCGCGGGTTGCTGTACGACTCCAAGTCGAACGACTGAGGCGAGCGAGAGAGGGTGCGGGCGAAGGGCGAGGAGGAACGGTTTTCGGGAAGAGCGTTTTGATGTTTCGTCGCGTCTTCGGGCGTTTCCGGCAATTTTCGGACGAGCGCTTTTGTTGTTACCGCGGTGTGAGGAGCCCGGTTGGGTCGAGGGCGTTTCGGGGTTCCGGACTCGAGGGAGCGAACGAAAACCAACCAATGAGCGCGCGCCAGTTGCGGGATCTCGATCTTCCGGTATCCGAAAAAACGCTCTCGGAGGCGTTCGCGGAACGCGCGGCGGTCACCGTCGCGCACGCCCCGCACGCACGTCGCGCACCTCACCGGTCCTCAGCAGCCACGCC
>Ga0181560_10004977_pt1 | contig 11943 bp, 7 predicted proteins | sample 011ome_20_FD_133751 | JGI IMG/M metagenome (GOLD analysis project Ga0181560, IMG submission 133751) | Coastal salt marsh microbial communities from the Groves Creek Marsh, Skidaway Island, Georgia - 011509CT metaG (megahit assembly) | ecosystem: Environmental > Aquatic > Marine > Intertidal zone...
ACCTTCCGCCGCCGGCGCGCGCGTCGTCGACAGATGACCCGATGACCCATCTTTCGCGTTTTTCGAACGGAAACGCGACAGCACGTTTTTGGCAAAAAGTGACCACTGGCCTTTTCAAGCGCCGATTACATCGTGTTCTTGACAGTAAGCGACGTCATATTCTTACTTATATTGATGATACACATCACGAAGATCACTTCTTCCCACTATGATAAAGTCATTCACGACCTTCCGACGACGCCATGGTCGCATAAACACGCGGACCCTGACGTCTGCCGAAAAATATTTCCCTGCGTAAGGGAGAAATTTTTTTACCTGAAAAACGCGAACGGGTCCGAGAGGTCTCGGTTTTTTTGCCCCATCCGCGGGTTGGCGAGGAGCGCCGTGCGGCATCGAGATTCATCGCTGGGCTACCCGCGCTCGCGCAGCATCACCCTGTGCCATATATCATGCATCACCGCCCTCGATGACGCCAGAAGTGCTACGTGGCCCCCGCGCGAGGCGCTGTGTCGCGATGTAGATGTGTCAACGAAATCGACCTGACGTTGTACCATATGCACCCTTGAAACGACGAACTCTCCGATGAAAGATTGTCCGGTAAAATCGCAACGTCTGACACTCTAAACGGGCGACCATCGCCGCGTCGCCTCGAAGCGTCGGCGACGCTCGCAGTCTTCCGCGCGCGCGCGATCGACCCCGCCGTCGCGTCGTCACCTCGTTCGCACTCTCGCGCCCGCGCGACGCCGATCGTCTCGCGCTTCACGTCTCGCGCTCGCGAAGACCCGCTCCCGGGGAGACGCGCGAGCGCGGACTAACAATGCTTCGCGCGTCGCTCGCGACCCTTCGCCGCGGCGCCCGCGCGGGCGTCGCGTCCCCCGCGACGCAGCTCCAGCAGATCCGCCGGCTGAACATCCACGAGTACCAGGCACGCGTCGATCGAACCGCGGCGCGCGCGCTGATTCCCCGAACCCGCGTCGGTCGCGGCGCGCGACGACGACGCGCGACGCGCGCCCCCTCGATCGTCCGTCGATCCGAACGATCGCTGACGCGCCAGCTCCGATCCCCGCCCCCCCACCCCGCAGAGCGCGGAGCTGATGGCTCAGTACGGCGTCCGCGTCCCCCCCGGGATCGCGTGCACGACCCCGGACGAGGTCGCCGCCGCGGCGGCGAAGCTCAGCGGCGAATCCGGCGAGGTAGTCGTGAAGAGCCAGGTGCGCGCGCGCGCGCGTCCGTCCGTCCCTCGCTCGCGCGATCGTCCCGTTCGGTCGGCAGTTCAGTTCGGTCCTCCATCGAAAAAGCGAACGAGACGCCACGCCGACTCCCTGACTCCCCCCCCACGCCCCGCCGCCGCCGCGCTCGCTTCCACCCTCGCCTCGCGCGCGTCCCGTCCAGGTCCTCGCCGGCGGCCGCGGCCTCGGCACGTTCACGTCCGGGCTCAAGGGCGGCGTGCACATCGTCCCCGCCGCGGAAGCCAAGACGCTCTCCGAGAAGATGCTCGGCCAGACGCTCGTCACGAAACAAACCGGCGCGGCGGGCAAGCCGGTCAACACGCTCATGGTCGCGGAGAAGATGAAGCTCGTGAACGAGATGTACTTCGCGATTCTTCTCGACCGCGCGTCCGCGGGGCCGATGATCATCGCGTGCAGCGAGGGCGGGACTTCGATCGAGGACCTCGCGGAGAGCCATCCGGAAAAGATCATCAAGATGAAGGTCGACGTGAACCGGGGGCTCACGACGGATCAAGCGCTGGAGCTCGCGCGCGGGTTGAAAGTCTCCGGGAGCGCGGACGACGCGGCGGCGCAGCTCAAGGCGCTGTACGCCGTCTTCGAGAAGAGCGACTGCACGATGCTCGAGGTGAACCCGCTCGCGGAGACGGACGAGAAGCTCCTCATCGCCGCGGACGCCAAGCTCAACTTTGACGACAACGCCGAGTACCGCCAACGCGAGCTGTTCGCGCTGAGGGACCACTCGCAGGAAGACCCGAGAGAGGTCGCCGCGGGGAAGTTCGACTTGAACTACATCGGGCTGGACGGTAACATCGGGTGCATGGTCAACGGCGCCGGGCTGGCGATGGCGACGATGGACATCATCTCCCTGCACGGCGCGTCTCCGGCGAACTTTTTAGACGTCGGCGGCAACGCGAGCGAGGAGCAAGTCGTCGAGGCGTTTAAGATTCTCACCGCGGACGTCAAGGTGAAGGCGCTGCTCGTGAACATCTTCGGCGGGATCATGAAGTGCGACGTCATCGCGTCCGGTATCGTGAACGCGGCGAAGCAGGTGGGGATCAAAGTTCCTCTCGTCGTGCGTCTCGAGGGCACGAACGTCGAGGCGGGGAAGGAGATTCTCGCCGAGAGCGGTCTGAACATCGTCAGCGCGGACGACCTGGACGACGCCGCGAAGAAAGCCGTCGCCGCGCTCGCGTGATTAGATCGCGACGCGCGATGCGATCGCGACGCGTCCATCACTTTCTCGTGTGCATGCATAAAAAAATGTAACGACCGCTAACCCAGTTCTCCTCGCGACGACGTCGATCGATCGATCGGTCCGCTCCGATCGATCACACGATGCCCACGAGCTCGATCGTGAACTCGAGCGTCGAGCCCGGGGGAATCCGGCACACGCCGTCGCCGCCGCACCCCGCGCCTTTCGCGCCGTACGCCAACTCCGGAGGAATCATCGCCTTCCGCTTGCTCCCCACCCTCATCGGCGTCATGTCGCCGCCGCCGACGACGATCGTCTCCCAGCCTCTGATGACCTCGCCGGTGCCGATCGAGAAGACGAAAAACTTGGCGTAGTCCACCTTCTTCCCGTTCACGTTCAGCTGGTAGTTCGCCTTCAGGGTGTCGCCCTCGAACGGCTCCTCGCCCTTCCCGATCGCGAGGTCGATGAACTTGATCCCGTCCGGGCCGTCGCGGTACTCCTCGTCGCCGTCCGCGAACGCCGCGCGGACGAGCGCGGCGTTCGACGCGACGAGCGCGGCGGTGCCCGCGACGAGGGACCGGCGAGACGCGATCGCGCTCGACGCGGCGGAGGAGGACGGAGGGGCGGACGACGCCCTCGCGACGACGGCGCGGCGGTTCGAAACGCGCGCGGGCGCGGCGACGCGCGCGGAAGCGGCGGCGAGAGCGGTCATGGCGCGCGACGACGAGTGTGGGCGACGACGGGGACGCACGGGATATCGATAAGACGCGACGTGGCGCGGTTTGGCGTCGCGTCGGAACGAAAAAATCGCATTCGCTGCGTGCGTTTTTCAATACAAAGAATCGGGGCGCTCGCCCTATGTGACATACATACGTCGCTCACTTCGCGACCTTCTTCGGCGCCTTCGCGGCCATGTGCGCCATGAGGTCGACGACGCGGTTGGAGTACCCCCACTCGTTGTCGTACCAAGACACGAGCTTCACGAAGTTCGGGGAGAGGGAGATGCCCGCGCTCGCGTCGAAGATGGAGGACCGGTCGTCGCCGATGAAATCCGCGGAGACGACGGCGTCCTCCGTGTACCCCATGACGCCCTCGAGCTCGCCGCCGGGCGCGGCGGCGAGCTCGATCGTCTTGCATATCTCATCGTACGTCGCCCCCTTCTCGATCCTGACGGTCAGGTCGACGACGGACACGTCCTGCGTCGGGACGCGGAACGCCATCCCGGTGAGCTTGCCGTCGAGCTGCGGCAACACCTTCCCGACGGCTTTCGCCGCGCCGGTGGAGGAGGGGATGATGTTCGCGCCCGCTCCGCGTCCGCCGCGCCAGTCCTTCATGCTCGGCCCGTCGACCGTCTTCTGCGTCGCCGTCGTCGCGTGCACGGTCGTCATGAGACCTTCCACGATGCCGTAGTTGTCGTCGATGATCTTCGCGAGCGGCGCGAGGCAGTTGGTCGTGCACGACGCGTTGGAGACGATGTTCAGAGAGTCGTCGTACTCGTCGGAGTTGACGCCCATGACGAACATCGGCGCGTCCGCGGACGGGGCGGAGATGACAACCTTCTTCGCGCCCGCGTCGATGTGCTTCTGCGCGCCCTCGAGGGACGTGAACACGCCCGTGGACTCGACGACGTAGTCCACGTTGGACGCCGCCCACGGGATCTGCGCGGGGTCGCGCTCGGCGAAGACGGCGACTTCCTTGCCGTTGACCATGAAGCCGAGCGGGCACTCTTCGTCGGAGCACTCGACGGCGCTGTACTTCGCCTCGCCGACGAAGCGGCCGTGGACCTGAGGACGGACGGAGGGAGAGAGGGCGGTGAGCGCCGGCGCGAAGAGATCGAAAGAGAATTGGAATAATCTGTCGTCGCGTCGAGTTCGAGTGATCGGGCGGGCGCGTCGCCGCGTCGCGTACCGTGTCGTATTTGAACATGTACGCCATGTAGTCCGCGGTGACGAACGGGTCGTTCACCGCGACGACCTCGATGTCGTCGCGGAGTAAGCACGCGCGCATGACGAGGCGGCCGATGCGGCCGAAGCCGTTGATCCCGACGCGAATCTTCTCGCCCTCGCCGACGGGGGGCGTCGCGACGGCGTTCACGGTCGGGTCCTGGGACGCCCTCGCGACGGTGTGGACGCGGGAGACGGTCCTGCTCGACGCGTCGGGGGTTTTTCGAGGGCGAGCGGAACGGACGCGGTCAGTCGTTTGGTCGGCGACGAAATCTCGGGGGAACGGCGCGCGCGGACGGCGCGATCGCGTCAGCCCCTCGCGGCCGACGTTTCGTCAAAATATCCGCAGTCATAATCCGGGACGCGTTTGGCGCCGCCGAATCGCCCCGCGGCGTCGCGCGCGACCGCTTCATCTCGCCGAAGACCGCCGTTTCGGACGTTTCGAGGCTCGATCGAGACGGTGCCGCCGCGGATACCTCGACGGGAGGGCGGCGAAAACGCGCGGGGACGCGATCTCCGGCGGCGAAAACGCGCCGCGCTTTTTCGCGCGTCGGAGAGACGATTAGATTAATTAACGCGGGACGACGAAAACAAGATGCGCACCTGACGGACTTGGCCTTGACGCGCTTGCCGCCGAGGGCGACGCGCGCGGCGAGCGCGGGAGAAGAAGAAGCGACGGCGAACATGATCTTGCTGTTCGAGGGGGGGTGTGCGGTCGTGTGCGACGCGTGTTGTTATGGCCGGCCGCCGATTACTTTCGGCGCGAAAAAGTAAGAAAATATCCTGCTCGAGGCCGAAAAAGCCCGAGAGGGGGGATCGGGAGAACGCAGATGCCGGACTGCAGATCCAAACCCTAAATCCGAACCCTACACGTGTAGTGGTGGTTTACGAATCTCGCGCGACAGACAGACATCGTGTTTCATAGAGAGGGGATCTCGCGCGCGCGATGGCGTCGCGCGACGCCGAGTTCCCCGTCGCGGAGCTCCAGGCGAGGATCGAGGCGATCCTGCGCCGGGAACCCGCGGCGGTGTGGGGGTGCGTCGTGACCTCGGACGTCGGGATGAACCACATCGCGTACTTGTGCGAGAGGCCGCGCGGACGGAATCACACGGGCCCCGCGGTGCTCGCGTCGATCGCGCCGGACGCGCCGCTCGTGCCCGCGTCGTGCGTCAAGCTCTTCACGTGCGGGCTCGCCCTCGAAGTCGCGCTCGGGCAGGACGCGTTCGAGACGAGCGCGCACGTCTGCGGCGACGCGTCGGACACGCTGTGTCTCCACCCGAGCGGCGATCCCACGCTCACCGCGGACGACCTCGGCGCGCTCGCGCGCCGCGCCGCGCGCGGGCACGACGTGCGACGCGTGCGCCTCGGCGCGAGCGAGGAGGCGGGGTACGACGCGCGGCATGAGGGACACCATCCGACGTGGGAGGTCGGCGATCTCGAGCGGCCGTGGGCGGCGGCGCCGTCGTGGTTCGCGACCGTGGATCGCAACGCGGGCGGCGAATTTCGAAGCCCGCGCGCGCTGTTCCTCTCCTTCGCGAGACGCGCGCTCGGGCTCGACGACGACGACGACGACGACGACGACGAGACCGTGCACGCGTGCGAACATCTCGAAAACTTGTCGTACGACGCGCGACGCGCGGCGGCGCACGCGTCGGCGCCGATCGCGGACGTCGCGCGCGCGTGCCTCGAACGTAGCGACAACCTCTTCGCGGAGTCGCTGCTGCCTCGGGTCCGCGTCGGCGATCGCTCGCGCAGTCGCAAAGCGCCCGCGGGCGCGGACCTCGGGGAGGTCCTCACGATGGCGGCGACGGAGGCGTACGGTCTCCGCGGCGATCTCGTGCGGCTCGTGGACGGGTCCGGGCTCTCGAGGCACAACCTCGCGCCGCCGAGGGCGTTCGCGGACGCGATTCAGACGGCGCTGAGCCAGCGCGTCTCGCGTCTCGACTGGGAAGTGGACGCGGCGCGTTTTCTTCTCGATTCGTTGCCCGTGGCCGGGCGCACGGGGACGCTCGCTGGAAGGTTCGCGGGCACTCCCGCGGAGGGCGTCGTCCGCGCGAAGACGGGGACGATGACCGGCGTCGCGTCGCTGTGCGGGTATTTCGAGACGCACGCGGATCCGCGACTGGGGAACGTCGCGTTCGCTATCATGGCCAACAACGCGGTGGCCTCCGCGGAGAAGTTACGAGACGTCGTGGACGCGGTCGTGTGCGCCATCGCGCTCGCGCGCGTCTCTCCTTAAGGGTAACTTAGTGTGCTGTTGACTATCGTAGCGGCTACTAGCTAGACTATTAGTACCTATCGTCGCTCGTCGGCGCCGTCGCCGTCGCGCCACAAAAACGCCTGCAGCAGCGGCACGATCTGCAGCGAGCTCAGATCCTCCACGGCTTCTCGCGCCTCCTCCGCGCTCGCCGCTCGCATCAGCGCGTCCTTCCTGAACGCGATCACCGCGGCCGCGGCGACCGCGATCGGCAGCACGGAGTCGTACCCGACGATCCGGTCCCACAGCAGCAACGTCTGCGTCGCGTCGAGGTGCCGCGCGAACGCGTGCACGATCCACGCCGACGCGAGCGTCGCCGCCGGCGCGTTGATCGACAACAAGTGGAAGCACAGCGCCGGCTCGTGCCTCTGCGCGAGGTCCTCGAACGCGCGGAGCAGACCAACGAGCGCGGGAGACGGGAACGTCTCGTCGCTCAAGACGTGCAGACGGCAGAAATACCGCGCGTACATCCGCTCGAAGACGTCCAACAGCTCCGCCGGGTGCGCGTATATAAACGCGAGCGGCGCGAGAAAAGACGCGAACCCGTCGAACGGCAACACCCCGCACGGGGGGTACGTGCTTCCTCCTCGCCCACCATCGCGTCGTTTCGTGCCGTCCCTCGCGACGCCGTCGAGCATCGGGTGCGGCGCGCACCGCCCGCTGCCGACGCACAGATCCGGGACGCGCGCGTCTCTCGAGAACGCGAGCGCGACGGCTCGCAGCGACTCTGCAAACGGGAAATACGTCGCGTGGTCGCACGTCTCCGCGACGTCCCGCGCGAACAGCGCGTCCACGAGCAACGATCGTCGACGCACGTCGTCGCACAGCGCGTCGAAGTGCACGCGCGCGCGCTGGTCCCCGGGCGCCGCCGCGCCGAGGGCGGCGGACCATATCGCGCCTCTGCGCGAGGCCGGGACGCCAGTCTTGGCGAACGCGCGGCACTTCGGGATTGACCGCTCCTTCGCGAGCGCGGCGGCGACGGCGTCGCGCCGCGCCGCGTACGACGCGTCCACGAGATCGTCCACGCCGATCTGCGCGTGCTCCGGGGCGGTCTGCCGAAAAAATGCGCGAAGCCACGTCGTGGACGGCGCCCTGAGCTCGATCTTCACGAGCCCCCAGGACGGGACGTGCGCCGGCGTCGACGCGCCGCCGTCCTCGGGCGTCCACCCGACGTTGGACGCCGCGCGTAATAAGTCCGCGTGGCCGTACAGATGCGGGAGGTCCGCGCGCGCGGTCTCCGTGAAGGCCATTCGGTCGATCGCGCGCACGATGGACGCGGTCTCGATCGAGGCGAGCGCGATCGGGTCGTCCGCGGCGGCCGCGGCGGCGGCGGCGGCGGCCGCCGCCGCCGCCGCCGCCGAGCGTTTGGATTTCGTCGCGCCTCCGTCGTCGCCCGCGTCGTCGCGCGCGGCGCTCGCGAGCGGCGTGCCGCTCGCCGCGCTGAGCTCGTTGAGCCGCTCCGTGAGCTGCCGACGCCACACCCGCCGCGCGACGGCGATGGACTCGAGCATCCCCGCGGTCTCGCGCGCGTCGTCGTCGAAGAGCGACGGCGTCCCCGACGCCTCCGCGCGCGCGTCCGAATCGATCTCGCCGCCGTCCCCGCTCGCGCTTTCGTCGCCTCGAACCCGCGCGTCGCCGCCGCGCTCTAGACCCGGCAGACGCTCGCGCATCGCGAACGCGTAGTTGCGCATCCGCGTCGCGAGCCCGAGCTCCTCCATGAGCGACGGGAGGTACTCCGCGAACGACTCGACGCGATACGACGGCTTCACCGCTTCCTCTTTCAGCGCGCGACGGCACTGCCAGTAATCCATGGTCCCCTCGAGCGCGTTCACGACCGCGCGCACGTGCGCGTGGTCCGCGGAGTAGAGCTCGCGCGCGGGGAGCGTCGCGGCGACGCCGCCGGGGCTCCCGCCCGCCCCCGCGACGTGCTCCATCCCTTCGTCGCGCCCGAGAATTGTGTCTCGACAGACGCGTTTGAAAAAAATCGTCAGCTATTATCATATTCGACGACGACTCTAAGACTACGTGTACCTTCGTCGCGCCGCGCGCGGTCGCGTCACGCGTACGACTCGTACGCGCTCGCTCGCCGCGTGACCCCCGTCTTCGCGCTCCCCAGAAGCCTCGCGGACTCCTCGTGCTCGTCGTCGTCGTCGTCGTCCTCCTCGCCGCTCTCGCCGCGCCCTCTCCCTCTCGACCCCGCCATCACCCCCGGAGGCAACAGCAGCGCGGCGCCCAACGACGCGAGCGAGAACGAGGAGTACGCCAGCACCTTGGCCACCTCCGGCATGGACGTCCCGCCGACGTACGTCGTCACCAGATCCCCCATCCTCGCCCAAAAGTTCCCGTACGCGTGGCCCGTCGCGCGAATCTTCACGCCGTAACTCTCCGGGGTCACGAGCCACACCACGGAGGCAAAGTTCATCGCCGCCCCGCGCGCGAGCAACGCCGTGAGCGTGAGCGTCCACCCCGGCGCCATCTCCTCGTCGATCAGAACCGTCGGCACCGCGATCAGGACGATGACGCTCGACGCGCACAACACGACGCGTCGCGACAGTATCGAGACGAAGTAACTCCCCGCGACGACGCCGAAGAGTTCGCCCCCGCACGACGTCGCGAGCGCGTCGAAGTTGTACGACCCGCCGGCCACGTCGGCGTGGGAGGACGTCGACAGAGGGAGGAACAAGACGACGCCGTAGTACGCGCACTGCGCGGTGAGCGACAGCGTCCACACGCACATCGTCCTCTTAAAGTTTCCCCCGCGGAACAGCGCCTTCGCGCCCTCGGTGTTTTCCTCCTCCGGCGCGACGTCGAACGCGTCGGCGTCCAACGGGACGCCGTTGCGCGCGGCCGCGCGCAGGACGATCGCCTTCGCGTCGTCCGCGCGTCCGCGCGCGGCGAGCCACGCCGGGGACTCTTCGAGGTAGCAGATGCCGAACAGCGAGAGCGCCGGCGGGATGGACGCGATCAGCGTGAGGACGCGCCATCCCAACGGATTCGCGGCTTCGCCGGCGACGGGGCCGTTCGGGCCGTCGAGGCACGCCCACGCGGCGCCGATCACGCCGAGGCTCCCGAGCGTCCAGTGCGTCCATATCGCGCACAGCACGACGCCTCTCAGCGCGGGCGGGCACGCCTCCGCGAGGAGGTCGAACGGCACGGTGATTCCGCCGATGCCGACGCCGACGAGCCCGCGAAGGATGAGCATCGCGACGAGACGCGTCGAGAACGCGGACGCGACGCCGAAGACGGCGACGAACAGCGTGCCGAGCACGAACGCGGGGCGTCGTCCGCGCCTGTCCGCGTACACGCCGAAGACGGCGCAGCCGATCATCTCGCCGAGGAACTGGACCGCGAGGAGCGTGTTCGACGAGAACGACGACAGCCCCCACTCGCGCTTGAGCTCGACGGCGAGGAAGCTCACGAAATTGACCTGAACGCTGGCCGCGGCGACGCACAGGCCGACGAAGAAGAAGACCAACCACTGCGACTTGCCCCATCCGATCCTCGCGCTCAGGGACGCGATCGTCCACCGCTCGCGGGGCTTCTCCATCCCGCCTCGCGCGTCGCCGCGCGGCGGACGCGTCGCGGGACTCTCACGCACTTCGACGATCCGCGGTTTCGGTTACATCGGATCGGTCGAAACGTGTTTTCGTTGATCGGTGAGTTTGACCGATACCTTCGTACAAATCACTTTCGACGCCCTATTTTTACTTTCGATTTCGCTTCGCGTCGATCAACCGACGTCTCTCCTCGACGCCGCACAGCATGTGCCCGAGGATCGGCCGGCACCGGTTCGCGCACGCGCCGTAGAACGTCCCCTCGACGCGTTCCCCCTCCTCTCTCGGCGGAGATCCGACCCACACCTCCGCTATCGCCATCGGCGTCAGCCCGCGCCGCGCGCACTCCGCGAGCAGCTTCGGCGCGGCGCAATCGCCGCACCCGCACGGGAGAAACGACGCCGCCGGCTTCCGCCTCGCGCCGCCGCCGTCGTCGCCGTCGCCGTGGTCGTCCCGGACGAACACGTCCGCCATCCTCGCCCCGGACGCGGTCCAGCCGCCCGCGCCGCCGCTGTCGTCGATGTCGCAGCTCTCCGCGTCTAACCCGTCCGTCGTCCGCGTCCCGAACCCGCCCTCCGTCGTGAAGTTCGGCAGTCGGTACGACTCGAAAATCGCGCCCAACAGCTCGCGGCTCAACGCTCGATGCGTCGACCGCAACGCCGTGAGCTCCGAACGCGCGCGCTCGAGCGCTTCCGTCGGCGACGCGAGCGCCGTCGCGCGCGCGTCCTTGAGGCGCGCCAGCTCGCGCTTCCCCGCGCGGCTCTCCGCGGCGTGCAGACGCGTCGTCGCCGCGAGCGTCGCGCGCGCGGCGTCTTCTTCTTCGCCCGCCGCCGCCGCCTCGATCGACCGCTCCATCGCCGCGCGCGTCGCGCGTCGAGCTCTCGACCGCTCCTTCAAACGACGCGAGAGCGCGTCGATCCGCGCGTCCCAGTCTCTCGCCGCGGTCGCCGCGGCGAGCTCCAACGCGCGCGCGTCCGCCTTCGTCGCCGCCGCCGCGTCGACGACGGTTTTGATCTCGTCGCGGTCGCGGACGTACCGCGGGTGTTTGTGCGTCAGCCCGCACAGAGGCGGCGCCCACCCGGGGACGGACCACTCGCCGAACAGCTGCCCGCTGAACGCTTTCAGGACGACGACGTCGTCGCGCGTCGACGCGTCGGCGTCGGCGTCCGCGCCCGGGTGGACGGACGCCGCCGACGCGAGCAGAACGCCGAGCATCTTCCCGCCCCCGGGACGGCGCAGGTTCGACGCGTCGAAGCGCGCGTCCCCGGGCGCGGGGACGTCGAAGTCGAGCCTCCCGGCGTCCTCGACTCGACGCGCGAGCGCGAGCGCCTCCGACTCCGCCTCCGGCGTGCGCGTCAGTCGGTGCGTCGCGTCGCACGCGCGGCAGTGCCCGACCGCGGCGTCGCGCGGATCTTTGGATTCGTTCTCGATGCGCTCGCGACGCGCGCGCGCGTCGTTCGCGACGCGGCGCGCGGACGTCGCGCTGCCGGCGTCCGCGACGACGAGGCGCGACGCGCGGCGCCGCGCGCGGCGCCACCCCGGCGCCGGCGGGCGCGCGACGAGACGCGCGAGCGCGTGTCGCAGCGCCGACATCACTGCGCGCCGCTCGCGGCCGACAAAAAAGAGTTCATCGGTCAGTTGAAAGGCGAGCGATCAACGTTGAAACCGCTGTGAAACCGGAAGGTGACCCGACCGCTCGACTCCCGCGTCGGAGATTTCGAGACGACGACGACGTCGAGCTTCGCGGTCGGAAGACGAACGTCCTCCC
>Ga0181560_10004978_pt1 | contig 11940 bp, 10 predicted proteins | sample 011ome_20_FD_133751 | JGI IMG/M metagenome (GOLD analysis project Ga0181560, IMG submission 133751) | Coastal salt marsh microbial communities from the Groves Creek Marsh, Skidaway Island, Georgia - 011509CT metaG (megahit assembly) | ecosystem: Environmental > Aquatic > Marine > Intertidal...
TTCGAACCCGCGACCCCAACCTTGGCAAGGTTGTGCTCTACCAACTGAGCTACTTTCGCAATTGGGACGGCAAATATACAGCCGAAATTAGTTTTCGCAATAGTCCACCTTATTTTTTCGAAACTTTTTCTTTCAAGGTGTTCAACAGCATCAAAGCCTCTATAGGCTTGAGCTCATCAAGGTTCAGACCCTCAAGCTCTTCCGCAATATCTTCCAATTCTGGACGGTCCATCGAAAAGAAATTCAACTGCGCGCCGGCCGATGTTCCCGAGGGGGTTTCACCGCGCTCCCGCTGTGCTTCGAGGTCACCGAGGACTTGGCCCGCGCGGTGAAGCACATATCCTGGAATGCCGGCAAGTTTCGCAACGTGAAGACCGAAGGAATGGGCGGTGCCGCCCGGTTTTAATTGACGGGTGAAAATGATCGTTCCCTTGTGCTCTTCCGTGCTAATGTGGTAGTTGCGGACTTTGTCAAAGGTCTTCTCCATCTCGTTCAGCTCGTGGTAATGTGTCGCAAACAGCACCAACGGTGTGCTTGGGTGCTGGTGTAAGTATTCGGCAATACCCCAAGCAATACTCACCCCATCGAAGGTGCTGGTCCCGCGGCCTATTTCGTCCAAAATGACCAAACTGCGGTCGCTGATGTTGTTCAAAATCGTAGCCGTCTCGTTCATCTCCACCATAAAGGTACTCTCTCCCTTGCTCAGATTATCCGAGGCCCCTACCCGCACGAACAAACGATCCATGATAGGCAGGTCGGCCGAAGCCGCTGGTACGTGCGAGCCCGCTTGGGCGAGGATTTGAATGAGGGCGGTTTGGCGCAATAAGGCACTCTTACCACTCATGTTTGGACCGGTAATCATCGCAATGGATGCCGTGGCACCGTCCATATCCAAGGAATTTGCAATGTAGGGCGTGCCTTCGGGGAGTACTTGCTCGATGACAGCGTGACGGCCGCGGTCGATGGCCAATTGGCGATCGGACCTGAAGGTCGGCCGCACAAAGTCGTAGGCCTCGGCGCTAGTGGCGAAGCTGCGAAGGACGTCGATGGTCGCCACCCATTGGGCGTTGGACAGGATTTGAGGCGCGGCCACCGCGGCCTGCTCCACCAATTCTCCAAACAATCGCAGCTCGATGGTTTTGATTTTCTCTTCGGCTCCGAGGACTTCAGATTCAAATTTTTTGAGTTCGTCGGTGATGTAGCGCTCCGCATTGACCAAGGTCTGCTTGCGGTGCCAATGCTCGGGGACCTTGTCCTTGTGGGAATTGCGGACCTCGAGGTAGTATCCGAAGACGTTGTTAAAGGCGAGCTTAAGGGACGGGATCTCGGTGGCGGTGGCTTCGCGGTCACGGATGGCGTCTAGGGTGCCTTGAGCGTCGGACAAAAGGCCGCGCAGGCGGGCGAGTTCCGGATCGAATTGGCTGGAGATGGATTCTCCTTTGCCGATGATGGTGGCGGGGTCGTCCACGAGGGCCGAGCTAAGGGTTTCCCGTAGTTCGGATAAGGGTGCGGGCGGAGTTGCAGGGACGGAGATGCCCCACTCGTCGGTTTTGGCGTAGAGGGCAGCGGTGGCATCTAGGGCGTCGCGCAATCTGGCCATCTCTTTAGGAGAGATTCGCCTTGTGGAGGTGCGACTGCAGAGGCGTTCCATATCCGGCATGCCGGAGAGGAGGCCGGAAAGTTCGTCACGTACATCGGGCTGCTCTAATAATTGGTCCACCGTATCCAAGCGCGCACTAATGCGATCTGTGTCGAGGAGCGGCAAACTAATCCAATGGCGAAGCAGACGGCCGCCCATTGCGCTTTCTGTACGATCGATAACGTCGATCAGTGCCACGCCTCCAGGGGCGTTGGGGTAGAATAATTCTAGGTTTTGGGCCGTGAAGCCGTCCAACCACATATAATCTTCGAGGACAATGCGCGAGAGACTAGTGATGTGGCTTAAGGAGCCCATTTCACTGTGCTTGAGGTGGTGTAAGATAGCGCCCACCGCGATGGTTGAGGCATCTTTATCTTTCAGGCCAAAGCCGCTGAGACCATGGGTTTCGAAGTGCGAGGTGATGCACTCACTGGCATATTTGGGTTCCCAAGCCCAAGCGTCGATCCCAAAACAATAATAGTCTTGCTCGAGCGAACGGCGCAGGTCGCGGTCCATGTCGCGCGGGTGGACAATCTCTTTGGGGGCGTAGGTGGCTAGCGCATTGCGCAATTCTAGTTCGGACCCCATCGCATGGAAAAAGGCACCGGTAGAAATTTCGACAACAGCCATTCCCCAAGGGCTTTTTTTGGCCGGGTATAGGGCTGCAAGATAATTGTGTTCCTTGCCTGCGAGGAGGTCGTTGTTCAGGTTGATTCCCGGAGTAATCATGTCCGTCACACCCCGCTTGACCAAGCCTTTAACGGTCTTTGGATCTTCGAGTTGCTCGACGATGGCGACGCGGTGGCCGGCCTTGACCAGCTTGGGCAAATAGGTTTGCAAAGCATGATGCGGGAATCCTGCAAGCGCAACTTCTGAGGCCGAACCATTCGAGCGTTTGGTCAGGATGATGTCGAGTGTTTTCGCGGCTTTTTCCGCGTCACTGCCAAAGGTTTCGTAGAAGTCACCCACGCGAAACAGAAGCATGGCTTCCGGATGCTTAGTTTTGATTTCATCGTATTGACGCATCATTGGCGTCTTTTTAACCGAGGCAGATTTCCCCATTTACACTTACTTTGTCATTGAGAAGCGGCAAAATGTCGCAGACTTCAAAAGTAAGTGCTTCAGAGAGATGAGAAAACTTCGAAACAATGAATTGGGCAGATTATCTACCGAAGATTTTAAAAATTCGGAAAAAACACCCCTGATCATTGTCGCCGACAACGTACGCAGCTTCCACAACGTGGGCAGTTTGTTCCGTACGGCCGATTGTTTTCGCGCCGCTCATATTTATTTGTGCGGCTTGACCCCTACGCCGGGTTCCGCGGATATGCAAAAGACTGCGCTCGGCGCGACAGACAGCATGGATTGGACGCACGTGGAACACACGCTGGATTGTGTGAAGGCATTGCAAAAGGAGGGCTATAAAGTGGTCGCAATCGAACAAGCCCAAGGTAGTGTGGATTTACGTGAGTTTGAGCCGAAAGGCCCTACAGCATTAGTTTTTGGACATGAGGTCATTGGGGTCGCCCAAGAGGTGGTGGATGCTTGTGATGCGGTAATAGAGATTGCCCAATTTGGCACTAAACACAGCCTCAACGTTAGCGTAAGCGCCGGAATTGCCATGTTTGAGTTACACCGAAAATTAACGGATAAGCATTAGACTACAATTGTAGGCACCACCTCGTCGGGACATTCGTCCAATAGGGTGGTCAAAGATATCCCTAAGGTCGGATGGGACCAATTTGGCACTACATCCCGCATCGGCATCAACGTGAACCTGCGCAAATGCAGGCGCGGATGTGGTAATAACAACAACTGGCTTTCCCAAATTTTTCCATCGTAATCAAGCACGTCCAAATCAATGGTTCGATCAGCGTAACCCTCCTCATCGCGAACACGGCCCATGGCCTTTTCTGTGTCGAGCAATCGCGACAACAACTCCTCAGGCCCCAACGCAGTCTCCACCAAGAGCACCTGATTCAGGTAGGAATTTGTGCTTTGATAGCCCCACGGCGGACTCTTGTACAACCTGCTTTTTCCTAAGATTGTGCTAAATCGACCAATTGCCTCTTGAGCCGTAGTAAGGTTCTGCCCCTTATCACCTAAATTCGTACCTAATAAAATAATGGCCTGGCCCATGAAAAATTTCTTCACTACTGTTCTCGCTGTTTTCACAGCTTTCGTCGCCTCCATCCTCCTCTTGATCGGCCTATTGGTCATCGCGAGCATTACAGGAGAAGATCCAACCCCAAAGGTAGAAGAGAACACTTTATTGCGCATTCCTTTATCGGGAACTTTGGAAGATCGTGCCGTAGAAGATCCCTTGGCCGGGCTAGATGGCGTATTGTTGGGCATGGACGTGCCTAAAGCCTTAGGAATGAATGAGCTCATGGCCGCCTTGGGGCATGCCGCGGAAGACGATCGCGTGCAAGGAATTTTACTGGAGCAGGGCGCTTTCGCTGCGGGATATGGGATGCTTGAAGAATTGGCCGATTATCTTAAAGAATTCAAAGCCACCTCCGGCAAGCCCATCTATTCCTATGGCGAATATTATACCCAAAAAGGCGCAGCACTGTGCGCCATCGCAGATTCGACCATCCTTCATCCCGGCGGGATTTTTGAGCTTCGCGGGATAGGAACCAGTTCCACCTATTACAAAGACTTTTTTGACAAATTCGGGATCGAGCCCCTCGTCGTTCGCGGTACAGGAAACAAATTTAAAAGCGCGGTAGAACCCTACATCGCCAGCGAAATGAGCGATGAAAACCGCTTGCAGTTGACGAACCTCATCACTCAGTTTTGGGATTTTATAGGGGACTCATTCGAAGCTAAAGGCATCGACCGTGCGACCCTGGATCAAGCTGCCACAGATTTTATTGGCATGGATGCCGATGCGTGTTTTGAAGCTGGCTTAGTAGACGCTTTAGGCTATAAAGAAGATGTCATGAACCACTTCGAGGACCGCTATTCCCTACTTCATTATGCGGATTATGCGGCCCAAATCCCTCCTGTAAAAGCCACTGACCGCATCGCCATCATCTACGCGAATGGAAGCATAGGCAACGGTAAAGGAGATGAAAGTACCATAGGCACTGTGAACATCGTCAAAGCCCTGCGTAAAGCGGACAAAAACAAACGAGTAAAAGCCATCGTACTTCGCGTGAACAGCCCTGGCGGAAGTGCCTTGACCTCTGATATCATCCACCACACCATTGCTGATATTGAGAAACCGCTCATCGTAAGTCAAGCGAATTATGCAGCGTCTGGCGGGTATTACATCAGCTGCAATGCCGATGCTATTTTCACCAACTCCACCACCATCACGGGCAGTATCGGTATTTTCATGAGCCTATTCACTGCGGAGGAATTGGTGACACAAACCCTAGGCCTCAATGTGGAGGAAGTTCAAACCCACCCCATGGCCAACTTTCCAAACCTCGCCAAGCATCCCGACGAAGCTCAATACGCCATCCTTCAGCGCATGATCGACCGGGGATATGCGGATTTCACCGGCAAAGTGGCTGAAGGAAGAAGCATGGACATGGACTACCTCCTCCCTTTGTGTGGGGGACGCGTTTGGACGGGCGATGATGCCGTAGATAATGGATTGGCCGACCTCGAGGGCAACCTCAGCGATGCCATTTCCTATGCTGCGAAGGAAGCCGGTATTGAAACGTACAAATTGTACGAACTCCCCACCGTGGAAGATGGATTAGAGAAGTACCTGAAATCTCTAGGTGCTGCGAAAGCAGAAAACCTGCCTTTCCTAGACCATCCAGCAGTACAAGAGCTCGAATTCTTAGCCACGAACCCAGGACTCCAAGCACGTTTGAACCCCATATTTCTTGAACTGTGATCGCCGGTAAACAACAAACAGCCGAGCGCCTCTATTACATTCTTGGCGCACTATTCATTGCAGCATTGATCACCTGCAACCTGATCGCCAACAAATTCGTGACGGTCGACCTTGGGTTCAAAGTTTTCACCATCAGTGCCGGTGTTCTTCCCTACCCGGTGACCTTCTTGATCACCGATATCTTGAGCGAACTCTATGGACAAAAACGCACCACACAGGTCGTGCTCTCTGGCCTCGTCGCAAGCATTTTCGTCCTATTTGTCTTATGGCTCGGAGCCCAATTTCCCGCCATCGTAGGCTCACCCGTATCCGATGCTACCTACAACCAAGTATTTCAAAATGCTTGGCGCGTCATCGCCGCCTCCATGCTCGCGTACATCGTTGCACAGCTCATTGACGTTCGTCTGTTTCACTTCTGGAAAAACCTCACCGGCGGAAAAATGCTTTGGGTACGCAATAATTTCTCTACGCTGGTCAGCCAACTCGTCGACACCATATTGGTCGTCCTCGTCTTATTCATAGGCACCTTGCCCTGGAGTACCATGGGAGCATACATATGGGACGGCTGGCTCTTCAAAGCCACTGCGGCCGCATTTGACACTGCCGCTATCTATGCCTTTATGTGGTGGGCCCGTGGTTATTTCGGGCTAGAGATTGGCGAAGAAATCGACGTTTAAAGCAACTCCAAATTCACGATGTGCCCTTCGTGCGAACGCACGTTGAATACGCCCGCAGTCGTGATCAGATATTGGCCTTTTATACCGACCAATTCCCCTTCCCAGCCATCGCCTTCACTTTTGAAGCTTAGGCTCTTCACCTTAGACGGATGTTGCTCCACAGGATAATTCATCGACCAAATTTCCGGTTGCTGCGTACGGTATTGTTGTAATTCTTCCGGTAACGACGCTTGGGCAAGGGCGAAGGCGTCCTCCAAGCTTTCCTCCGTAGTGGCCCCTTTAAGCATGGCCTGCCACGATGTCTTGTCGGTAAAGTGGTCTTTCAATGCCACCTCAGCCACGCCTGCTAAATAGCGGTTCGGCACTTCCAATATGACTGTCGCCTCGTCCGCACCCTGATCCATCCAGCGGTACGGCATCTGGGTCTTTCGAGTCACCCCAACCTTGATGCGATCCGTTTTTGCCAAATACACCAAATGTGGTTGTAATTGCAACCGCTGCTCAAATTCCAAATCTCGCTCGGCAATGCCCAAATGCGCCTTGCTAAGCTCGGGCTTCATAATGGTAGGAGAGGCTTCGGGTTTCGTAAAGAAGCACTCACGACAGAAATTTTGGCGGTACACTTCTGGGACCAATTGGCCACAGAAACATTTATGCGTCCCAGCAAAAGTCATGCGCAATGGCTTCCCAATGAGTCCATTCATCATCAACAAATCCATGCCCAAAGGCAAAGAGTATCGAATGGTAGGTCCGTACTGCGTAGTCATTTTCCTTAAGGGGCCGGTGAACTGCATATTTTCTGCTAACTTTAATAGTGTGAAAGTAGCACATAAACGACCGACCTCCTAAAGCCATGATCTATACTTGGGTTAATAAAGTCATCCGACAAAACATGCGCCGCCGTGTGGAGGAAATTTATGCCTTTACAGACCGACCTGTTGAATCCCAAGATCAACTCCTTCGCGAACTCCTAGCAAAGGGTACAGATACCGAATATGGGCAGAAGTACCGTTTCGACCTGATCCAACACCCGCGTGAATTTCAAACCCGTGTACCCTTATCGGATTACAGCAGCCTGAAACCCTACATCGAGCGCATGCGCCAAGGCCACCGCAACATTCTCTGGCCCGGCAAGGTAGAGTGGTACGCCAAGAGCTCCGGCACCACCTCCGGGGTGAGTAAATTCATTCCCGTTTCCAAGGACAGCATCGAAGATTGCCACTTCTCCGGCGGACGATATGAACTCGCATTGTATTGCAATGCAGTGCCGGAAACCAAAATTTTCGAAGGGCTGGGCTTACGTTTGGGCGGTTCCACAGAAATACAATCTGAAGGCCAGAGTCAAAGCGGCGACCTCAGCGCCATCTTGATACAAAACATTCCGCTGTGGGCAGAACTCCGCAGCGCACCCAGTCCCACGACCGCATTGATGAGCGATTGGGAAAAGAAAATTGATGCCATACTAGATGAAGCCCTCGAACAAAACATCACCTCCTTATGGGGCGTAAGTTCCTGGTTCCTCGTACTGTTTAAAAAAGTGCTCGAACGCACCGGAAAAAGCAACATTCTCGAGGTGTGGCCAAACCTTGAACTCTTTGCACACGGCGGGGTGAACTTCGCACCTTATGAGGACCAATTCCGCGCACTCATGCCCGGCAATCAGGTCACCTTCATGGAAAACTACAATGCCTCGGAAGGGTTCTTTGCGGTGCAAGACGATCCTGCCAAAGACGGCATGTTACTCCTGCTCAACAACGGCATCTATTATGAATTTATTCCTATGGATTCTTTTAACGGGACCAACAGCCAAACCATTGGCCTCAATGATGTTCAATTGAATACAGATTACGCCGTGGTAATCACCACCAACGGAGGGTTGTGGCGCTATTTATTGGGCGATACCGTAAAGTTTGTATCTCTACACCCTTACCGTATTAAGGTCAGCGGCAGGACGGCACATTTCATCAATGCTTTTGGTGAAGAAGTGATCGTCACCGATGCTGAAAACGCTGTGTTGAAGGCCTGTAATCTTCACGGTTGTGACCTGGTGGAATTCCATGCAGCACCGTGCTACATGAACAGTGAAAAAACCGGAGGACACCAGTGGATCATTGAATTCAAAACACCTCCTGAGGACCTTGCAGCCTTCACCCAAGATCTGGACAATGCCCTCAAAAAGGAAAACTCTGATTACGCCGCGAAAAGAAAAGGCAACCTCGTTTTACAACTGCCCAATATCGTTGTGGCCCAGAAGGGATTGTTCCACCAATGGTTGAAAAATAAAAACAAGTTAGGCGGACAAAACAAGGTCCCTAGATTGAGCAATAACCGAGACCTTATTACGCAGTTGCAGGCGCTGAATGACGCTGCTCAAATGCCTGCATAACTGCAGTCCACAAGTTGGTACGCGCACGTAAGGCTTGCTCCGAGAGCTCGGCTGCACTTTCCCATTTGTGAGCATCCGTACCACATAAAAGTTCGACCATACGCTCAGCCAAATGGCCGTGCAAATCACCATCCACTTCAATGTGACGCTCGAGGTAGTAGGCGAAGAGTCCTAGCTGCTCAGGGAATTGGGCCTTCAAATTTCCAACGATTTCCATGAACATATCCGGAATCAAATCCTCACGACCAAAGGTGAACACTGCTGCAATCTCATGTGCTTTACCGCCTTCTACTACAGATAGCGTTTGACGAACGAACGTCTTTGCTCCTTCCGGTGCATCACTCTCTTCCAAAGCCTCGATTGGATTGCCCCCAGCACGTAAGGCCTCAATAAAGGCTAAAATAGGGGCCGTATTCGCGCCTGCCTCTTCCATCGCTTTCACATAAAGCTCGAAGTGACTGGTAGCGTTTCCGTCCTGATCCACATCGCTTTCTTCGCCGTGAACAATCTCGTTAATCAACCTACGAGTTTCAGGGTCGCCTTGAGGAATCCAGTAAGTATCCACACAGGTCAATTGACGTTGTAAAGCCTTCAATAGGACCATGAAATCCCATACGGCCCAAACGTGCGTTTCCATGAAATCGCGTGCTTTGTCAAGCGTGTTGACCCAGCCGAAGGCCGGATGTTGAATTAATTCTTGGCGGGTAGATTTAATTTGTTGAGTTAGGTGGTCAATTTGCATCTTACTTGCAACACTTTTATTATTTTGCGGGTACAAAAATAGTAGTCATGCACATAGCAATCGCAGGAAATATTGGTTCTGGTAAAACAACTTTAACTGAGTTATTAGCAAAGCACTACAATTACCAGCCGCATTTCGAGGATGTGGACGACAACCCTTATCTCGATGACTTTTATGAAGAAATGCAGCGCTGGAGCTTCAACCTTCAAATTTATTTCTTGCGTTCCCGCTTTGAACAAGTAACCCAGGTACGAGAAGAAGGTTTAAACGTGGTTCAAGACCGTACCATTTATGAAGATGCGCACATCTTCGCGCCCAACTTGCATGGTATGGGACTGATGACCGCTCGCGACTTCAACAGTTATCAGGGTTTGTTCGAGTTGATGGAGAAACACCTCCAGGCGCCAGACCTGTTGATTTACTTGCGCGCCTCTGTGCCGACATTGGTGGACCACATCCAAAAAAGAGGACGCGATTACGAAAACAGCATTCGTATTGATTACTTGCGTCGCCTAAACGAGCGTTACGAAGCTTGGATTAATTCTTACGATAAAGGCAAGGTTCTTATCGTGAACGTTGACAAAAACAACTTCCCTGAGAACCCAGAAGATTTGGGTGAGATCATTCAACAGATAGACTCAGAGCTTAACGGCCTCTTCTAAAACTTTTACGATTTTTTCTGCGGCACCGCGCTGCTCAAGCATCCAAGATTGAGCCACTTTTCCTTTTGCGACAGACGCTTCAGTGCCCACCTGATCTAAATACTGTATCCAGTCCTCGTGCGCCTGAATGGGCTGTAAGAAGCCCTCTTCGACCAATTCTTTATTCTCCGCAATCTTCTGCCAGTTCGGACCGCAGGCCGCTATTTTTCCTTGAGCAGTCGCTTCTAAGACATTGTGCGTGGCCTTGTCCCATCCGCCGCCAATCAAAATACCATCGGCCAAGCTATACAAACTCACCAGCACCCCAAACTCAGGCACCATCAACACATCTGCTGCCTTTGGTTCGTCTCGAGTACTATCGAGCACTTGGGATGCTTCGTATTGCATCAACGCCTCACGAACCTTCGATGATTCTTTTAGATCATGAGGCACCACCCAAAGTGAATACTCTCGTAAATCTAAGCCGTTCAAAGCCTTGCAATCCGATAAATGGGCACTACCCACCAGCAGCACTGGCTTTTGCTGTGCCCGTTTCCAGGCCGTAAATTTTTCATTCGCTTCCACCCCGACCAAGGCCGCGGCATAATCATACTTTGGATTCCCTAAGACTTCGGAATGCACACCGGCCATAGTCATGCACGCGGCATCTGTCTCATTCACCACTCCCCAAGTATGCACGCCATCAACGAAGTTCTTGCGAATCAACGGCAAAAAGCGGCTCAAATACCACGGAGTGCTCGGAGCACTCATCCCCATCACCACCACGGGAACATTAGCACGTCGCAACCCGGCAATGTGGTTTGGCCACAAATCATAGCGGACCATAAGTGCCAAATCTGGCTGCACATAAGCCAACCATTTTTTCACCAATGAGGGTCTATCAAAGGGCAAATAATGCACCTTAGCGCGGGCATAATGTTTCCGCGGTTCGTAGCCCGAAGGACTAAAAAATGTCACCACAGCTTGCCAATGTTCGTGTCGGTCTAAAAACTGTTCCAACACAGGGCGCCCCATCTCAAATTCCCCTAAGGAGGCACAATGCATCCAAATGGTTTTCCCTTCTAATGGAGGTTCCTGGGTCAAATGCTGCGATTCACCCACCGCTTCCCACCAAGAATCGGAGGGACCGAAGGCGGCGCCCGTCCTAAACACTAACTCAGCCAAAAGTGGGTATATGATCATCAGTCCGTTAAAAAGAAGCTCTCTTGTTTTGCGTAGATGGGTAGGTACCATGTAAAGTTCACGCCAACGCCCATATCCCACTTAAACGAATTATCCGGCAATCCCGTATCCGTATTGAAACCTCTGATATTCTGTGTAGTGGCTAAAAATGCGTGGAGCCCCAAAGCATAGTTGATACGTTCGTTATTGTCTAAATGCAGGTAACGAAGCTGGCCTTTCACCACAGGCCCCATGTGCAATCTATCATAACCACGAAGCATGTCCCCCTGGAGCTGCGGGAAGTTGACGCGCTCATTACGCAAACTGATTTGGGTTTGCTGGGCACCTATGCCTGCCATCCAAAGCCACCCGGAATTAGGGTTGTAATGTGTTTTGAAAATATGTCCGATATGAGCTGTAATCTGTCCGCCCGACAGTCCTGCTTGAAGGATGGCCAATTCTCCATTGACCCCCACAAAATTCCCTTGATCATCGGCCAATCCACCGAAGATCTCGGAGGCATTTTTAACGGAATTCCCGTAAAACGCATCAAAGGCCGCCCCCACCATCCAGCCCTCACGGTTTTTCTTGGTGTATTCGAGGGTAGCACCACCAAATGCGGTGTAACGAGTTGCTAGGTCTCCGAGAGGAATATGGGTGGCCGGTGCCAGTCCCCATAATTGAACGGTACGGAGGCTATCGGCAGTAGTTAATTGGCCACGCATAACGGTCGATAGACCGAAAAAAAACAAGCAAAAAAGCAGGCGATGCCATCTATTCATAGATTCCGTGGGCTTTAACTGCAAGGTAAGGGCAA
>Ga0181560_10004982_pt1 | contig 11937 bp, 12 predicted proteins | sample 011ome_20_FD_133751 | JGI IMG/M metagenome (GOLD analysis project Ga0181560, IMG submission 133751) | Coastal salt marsh microbial communities from the Groves Creek Marsh, Skidaway Island, Georgia - 011509CT metaG (megahit assembly) | ecosystem: Environmental > Aquatic > Marine > Intertidal...
CGCTAGTTCCTCTTACTATTGGGCTTGTAGCGGTTTCAGGTCCAGGAATAATCCTCTGGTAAGCCTAAACAAGTGCGGCTCTAATGGCTCGAACCCAAAATTGTCTCCACTTGCCTCAAAACATAATCAACTGGTTTCACGCGCTCTCAATGAGCGAAGTTGCCAAGTCTTCATCGACTACAAGATGAGAGATTAGTCCCCCCCTGAGCGCGGCTCCAAGCGCAATTGTCTTGCCAGTCCCTGTAGCCACAGCAATTCGAGTAGGAACTCGTGCCAAATCATGAAAACCAATTGCCACAACACGTTTGTTGAACGACGGGATTCCTTCACCGTTAACATCAAAGACCTGGCCTACAGCGTGACCTACCGCCCCTGAACCCAACAGAGACTGACGCTCCGCTTCGTCGAGGAAACCAATCCGATGAAGGCTGTTTTCTGGATCGTCCAGAGATCCGACTCCAAAAAGTGCGATATTCGCATGACTCGCTTCTCTTAGAGTCGCGGCAACAGCGGGTTGCTCTTTCAAATATTCACAAGCCTCTCGACTATTCGCAACTGTCGGCGCGCTCACTATGCGGTGTCCGCAGTTCAACTGCTTTGCAAGAAGTCGAGCGATTTCGTGTCCATCAAGATCGGGATTGCCCTCTCCCAAGGACCCAGCCATTTGCACAACCATGGCACCTCGGACTGATGGCGGCGACACATGGTCGACCACAGCGCGGACCGACTTACCCCATGTGACTCCAATAATGTCGCCGGCGGTAAGGACCTGTTCTAATTCTTGAGCTGCCTGTCGACCGGCAAGAGCCTGTGTTACCTCCGGAGACGGATATGTGTGTGTCACGGCACATCGATCAAGGTTGAACTTATCTTGGACCAGAATGCTAAGTTCTCCGAGTCTCTTTGAGGGGTGATGAATCTCAATGCGCACGACCCCAGAAGACTTGGCCACCGATAGCAGTCGGGATACCTTCGGGCGGGAAATTGACAAAAGGTCAGCTATTTCCTGCTGAGTCTTTTCCTCAACAAAGTAAAGCTCAGCTACCTTTACAAGCTCATCAGACTTGTCGGTGCTCATCATGTCCCCAATGATGCCAAAGAAATCGCTACTTTATTGCTCCTGCAGTCAGGCCCTGAGCAAAGTATCTCCGAATAGCCCAGGAGAGGAGGATGACCGGCACCATGACCAATACGCCTCCTGCTGACATGAGCTCCCATGGCACATCTCTCTCACCAACGACAGCCACCAGGCCCACAATCGAAGTCTTTGCATCGCGGGATGTCAGGATTAGTGCATACAAGAACTCATTCCAAGCCAGGATAAAAGAGAAGATCCCGGCGGTTACGAGTCCTGGAGCCGCAAGCGGTCCGGTGATAAACCGGAGGATTCCAAACTCACCAGCGCCGTCGATCATCGCACTCTCCTCGATTTCCCTGGGCAATGAGTCAATGAATCCGTACAGAAGCCAAATTGAGAAGGGAATCGTTCGAGTCAAGTTGACCAAGACGAGTCCAAAAATGGTATCCAGGAGGCCGAGCTCCCGAAAAATGGTGAAGTAAGGCAATACGAGAACGACTGGCGGTAGGAACTGGGTCCCCAAAATAAGAACAAGTAGAAACCTCTTAGCCGGAATCTTGAATCTACTCATCGAGTACGCCGCTGCAGCGGCAAGAGGAACTGTGATTAGGACGACTAGAACACAGACCAACAAACTGTTCCAGAGGAGGCGGCCGAAATCATAAGGCTCATTGAACAAGATTTGATAGCTCAAGATTTGGGGATCAAAGATCAGGGAAGGATTACGCACCTCTCGCTCATCTTTGAAGGAGGAAAGGGTGATCCAAAAAATAGGAAAAAACACAAAGGCTGTAATGACCGCTAGGTTCACCAGTCTCGAGGCTCGAAAAGTGCCCTTCTTTTCAGATTTTAGCTTCATACTTTCAACAACCTTGTGTAGAGATAGGCGAGTCCACCCAGCCCTAGGGTCAGAATCACCGCAAGAGCTGACGAATAACCGATGTCGAATTGACTAAATCCAATCCGAAAAATGAAGTAATTTAGGGTCTCTGTTGCCCTACCGGGCCCTCCTTTGGTCATTGTCTCAACAAGATCAAACATTGCTACAGAAAAGAGGACCACCAGAAGTGAAACCACTAGCACCATGGGGCGAAGCAGAGGAAACGTGATTGTTCGAAAAGTATGAAAGGGTCGCGACCCGTCCAACTCGGCCGCTTCGAATATTTCCTCAGGGATGTTGTTCAAAGCGCCAAGCAACATGAGACCGCTCAAGGGCCCCCAAGCCCAGAAAGTTGGTGCGGCCAGCCAGAAAAGCGCCCAAGACGGATCGCTCAACCAAACCACTTCGGACAAAAATGGAAATACAGCATCGATTAGTACATCAAAAACTCCATCGCCCTCAAGCAGCATGAAGCGATAAGAGTACCCGCGAAGAACTAGCGGAATAGCGAAAGGCAACACCAAAGTTGCCTTGAGGAAGTTTCCCCAGGGGCCTGAGTGGGTGAGACTCACAGCAATCCAAAGTCCGAGCGCGAGTGAGATCGCGGCGGTAACCACGGAATAACTTGTTGTTACCCAGATTGAATTCCAGAAGTTTTCGTCGTTGATTGCGCGTGCATAATTTTCAAATCCAACCCAATCACCAGGTTCAGGACTCTCCGTTAGTTTCCATCGGCGGAAACTCATAATCACAGCCTGAGCAATAGGGGTAATGGTGATCCCAAACATGACAACCAGCCCCGGCAACAACAGAGCCCATTTCACTGGAGAGTTGCGCAAATTCATCTCAGCCCCTTGCTAACGGAAAGTCCCTTGTGGAGACGAGTGTCGGAGGATTGCAATCCTCCGACACTCGTCTCGAATGCTCTTCTAGTTGAGAAGTGCGGCAGCGTCTTGCTCTGCCTTTTCGAGAGTCGCTTGTGGATCAGCGCCACCGATAATTTCAGACAACGCAACTTCAATAACTTCAGTTACGGCTGAGAACCCGGCGTAAATGGGCTGGTGCTTCGCATTTGCGTAAGCCTCGCCCATCGCATTACTGAACCCATTGTTGGCAGACTCGGCATTTGCCTCTTCGCTGAACATTGAGCTCAGACGATTGGCTACGACTGTTGCCTGCCCGTTAATTGACTTTTCAGTAATGATTCGCTGGTCCAGGTCTGGATTTGTCATCCACTTTAGCCATTCAGCTGCTGCACCCTTCTTCTCAGAAGACGCTGAAATTCCAATTGGCCAGCTCATGGCAATTGGGTCTCCAGCTCCAGTTATTCCCGGAATCGCGGCTGTGTATCCAACGTTTCCGAGTACCGCTTCATCAGCTAGCTCAGGATTTGCGAAAATTTCCATTGCCCACGACCAGGCAATTGTCATTGCAGCCTCTCCGGACGCGAAAGAGTTCCTCGCATCGCCCTCGTTATACGCCGCCGCTCCTGCGGGGGCATAGTCGAGCAATGCTTGATAGTTTTCAGCGGCCTGGACGCCTTCCGCACTGGCAAAATTCGGTGAGCCATCTTCGTTGAAGATAGATCCTCCATTTGCCATCACCATGTTGATCCATGGCAGGGGACTAATCGACGGTTGCTTGGCGTAGTTCAAGGTAAAGCCCTCTACTCCAAGACCTGCATCGGAAATAAGTCGAGCAGTCTCGATTAGTTCTTCCTGAGTCGCTGGAACCTCCAGCCCTAGCTCATCGAAGATGTCCTGTCGGTAGTACATCATCATCACGTGAGATCTGGCTGGAATGCCGTACACTTCACCATCCCAAGTTCCAAGATCCGCGGTTGCAGCTGGGTAGTCCTCTGAGTCAATCGTCATCAGGTTGTCGAGTGGTTCCAGGTATTGCGCCAGATCAGGAAGCCAGGTGTCGAAGTAGAGACCTGCGTCCCAACTTCCAGGGTTGGAGACACTCTCCGTGATCAGTTTCTCCCGCAGACCGCCGAGAGGATCGTCCGTAAAGAACACATCGATACCAGTCAGGTTCTTAAACTCAACTGCAGATGCTCGCCAGGCCTGGAACTGAGCGGCCCCTTGGCAACAAATTACGAACGTAATCTCCTCACCGTCATAGGGTTTTCCGGCTAGCAAACCGTACTGGATTGTTTCTTCAGTCTGATCCGGAGGGGGAGCAGCTTCTTCAGTTTCGGAACTGCTTGTGTCCGCAGCACTCGAACAGGCCGCAAGGCCCGCAATTGAAATAGCTGCGAGCGCGCTCATAAGTGACCGCTTTGTCCTCATTTTGAAACTCCTTTGCTGTTGAGGTGGATCTCGCTATTTGTGGTGCGCCCAATCAAGGGCAACCTTCCAGAAATGCCCTTGCCTACTGGGCCCCCTGAAAGGAGTATTGGCGTTGTGGGTTATCGAACATAAATTTTCGAATGTGCTCCTCAGAGAGGCCCTCCTCGATAAGACGAGGCAAAAACTTGTGCTTAATCCACTGCCATCCCGGACCGAATCCGTAAACAGTGTGATGGGATCGACGACCCATGTCGTTGCAAAGCATCAGCTGGTCTTCAAAACCATCCGCAACCAATTGCTTTAGAAGTTCAACGCGGACGCTGTCAGGGTAGTACTTTGCCTTTCCAGGACCGTCATATATGAGGGATGCTCCTGTTTCAAGCATCTTGCGGTGGTACCAAAGATCTGGATTTCGGTCGACATGGGCAATCGACATCCTGGTCAAATCGAAGCCTTCAGCTGCAGCAATTTCCAGTTGCTCAATTCCCATCGTTCCATTCGTTGTATGCGTGCTTATGGGCGCGCCTGTTTCTTGGGCTGCTTGCACAGCAGCTCGGATGACCATGTCTTCGCCATCGGTGACATGCATGTAAGCGGTGCCTACCTTTATCCATCCCGCTCGAGCGTCGGTGCCATCGATTCCCAGTGTCAGGTCGTGAATCATCTCGCTCGCAATGTCCTCCACGCCACGCGAAGTGATGTTGTCTTCCATCCCGTGCTCCTGGCATATATAACCGGTGCACGCAATGACGTTCACTCCGGAAGTTTTTGAAGCCTCAACCATCCAAGCCCCGTTACGACCCCATGACTTTGGCGTGGCTTCCACGATCGTTCCCCCGCCAATCTGAGCGAACTCAGAAAGCATCTGAACACCTTTTTCATAGTTGTCGAGCAGGTGGTCCTCCTCGACTTTGCTGCCGTGACCCTGGGGGCTGGTGAAGATGTGTTCATGCGGCAACGTGTATCCCGCAGAAGCTGAGTCGATGTCTCCTAGGAGAGTTCGTAGAATCGCCACATTGGCTCCTTTGCACATTTGTTCAGTGAGTCCTGAACTATTGTGCGAAATCTAACGGAGACAAAAAAGAATGTCAAACTACGCTGATCAGGAAGGAAACGTAATTTGACCTAGAGCCTTATTGTTACATATGTTTATTATGAAAGTGCACATCTGTTCACAAATGATTGGAGGTCTCTGCCGTGAGGCTTCAATTGGCGTTAGACGAAAAATCTCTGGTTGCGGCTCTTGAGATATTGGACGCTATCGGAAATGAAGTGGACATTATCGAATGTGGCACAGTTCTGCTCATGTCAGAGGGCCTTCGCGCCATCGCAGAAATCAAGAATAGATTTCCTGAAAAGCCCGTTTTGGCGGATACCCGGATTGCCCGAGCGGGAAGCCTCTTCTCCAAATTAGCCTGCGAGGCAGGCGCAGACGCCGTTACCGCCGTAGCCGAAGCTCCCGATGACGTGTTGCACGAATGTCGAAGCGCAACACTTGCCGAATCCGCGAAATTCGAAATTGAATTGAACCACTCGGCCACTTTCGAAGAAATTAGGAGAACTCTACTTTTCTCGCCAGATTCAATAATTGTTCATCACAAGAATGGGATCGACTTTCGCCATGATGGATGGATTCGCTCGGCTCTGAACTTCCTTTCAGAAGAACGTGAAAAGAGTCGCGTTGGAATATCTCTCGCCGGAGGGATGGGGCCAGAACAACTTCGGGACCTCGATAAAAAATGGGGAATCTCTACGGTGGTTGTCGGAAGCTCAATTACCGCAAGCTCTAATCCCGCTCGAGCCCTGGAGCTTTGCAAGCTCGAATTAGTCGGACTTGAAGGAGAATCTATTGCGGTATGACGTTAGTGCGTATGGCGAAATGGGACTCCGCCTGAAAACGAAGCGCGGAGAATCACTGGCCAAGGCCGAGACTTTCGATGTCGAAATTGTTGGTTCCGAATTCAATGTTGTCTCGAATGTGACATCTCTTGGCCATCGGGTCGGTCTCATGAGCGCGGTCCCGTCGAACGCGTTAGGTCAACGCATTCTCCATGCATGCAGGCAAAATAATGTGGGCACCGAATTGATTGAGATCTCGGAGATTCACCACCGCGCAGGCGTCTATTTTGCGGAGACGATGGTGGAGCCGCGAGTTTCTCAAGTTCTTTTCGATCGGAAAGATTCTGCTTTTAGCCAACATCATCCAAGCTCGACGGTAGTTGATCAACTTCTCGATTCGCGGGTTATTTTCTTGACGGGAATTACAGCCGCTTTATCGCCGATCACGCGCGAGACAACGTTCCTCCTGGCTCGAGAAGCCAGGTCTAGGAATGTCAAGGTGTGTGTAGATACCAATTTTCGAAGTCGACTTTGGAGCGTTGCCGAGGCCTCGGAAACCTTGCGAGAGCTAGTTTCGCTCGCGGATATTTGTATCGCCCCTACACGAGACATCGAGGCCCTTTTCGCTGGGTCGACTGACCCTATCGAAAATGCACGCCTAATGTCCCAACTTTCGCCTGCGGAGACAATCTGCGTAACGGATGGCGCTCGTGGCGCATACCTATTGAGAGACGGAACAGTTTTGCATGAACCAGCGTTAGAGGTGGAGATTGTCGACAGACTGGGCGCAGGAGATGCATTCGCCGCGGGAGTCCTCCACTCGCTCCTCACGCAAAACAAAGATTCAACCTTAATTTTCGGTACGAGTATGGCCGCAGTAGCGCTCTCATCAAATGGTGAACAGGTATCTATCTCCGCACGCGAACTTGATTCAATTTGTCAAAAAACTAACCCAGACGTTCTGAGGTGAATAAGGAAACTATGGACGCAAAAAATACTGAGACTCTAGACCCAATCAAGATTGCAACCGATATCCGGCGCCGCGTCACTGAACTTACGCTCTTAAACAATGGGTGCTATCTGAGCCAAGCTCTTTCTTCTGCGGAAATTTTGGGGACTCTTTACGGGAGGGTTTTGAATTTTGAGCGCCTCAATTCTCCTATCAAATCCCCCCCATTAATTGGCGTACCAAACTCCCTGACAGAGTTTTCTCCTTCGGGTGGAAGATTTCATGGTGCGAAAGGTGCAGACCTTGACCGTTTTTTGATTTCCCCCGCGCATTACGCAGTGGCAATTTACGCGGCTTTAGAAGCAACAGGCCGCTTAGAGAGTGGTGCGCTCAAGACTTTCAACACAGATGGCAGCACGCTCGAAATGATTGGGGCAGAGCATTCTCCTGGCTTTGAGCTCACGACCGGCTCATTTGGGCAGGCTTTATCGCAATCAGCAGGAATCGCTTTCGCGCGAGCACTTCGGGGCGAATCGGGAAAGACGGTCGTTTTTGTCTCGGATGGAGAGCTTGAAGAGGGCCAGACATGGGAAGGTGTGCAGGCAGCGGCGATGTTTGATTTACACAATCTCTTCATGGTCATTGACGTAAACGGTCAGCAAGTTGATGGTTTGACCGCTGAAATCATGAACATCGAGCCAATCCACGAGAGATTTGCCGCGTTCAATTGGAACGTGTTTCGAGTCGATGGCCACAATCCGGATGAAATCGAGCGGGCGTTTCAAGACGGTGCACAACAGAGCGGTCCAACCGCGATCGTTTGCGATACAAATTCCTCTCAGGGCATCCCCTACCTCGAGCGCTACGCGCCGAAGCTCCATTACGTGAGACCAAAAAATGATGACGATGTCGTCGCGTTGGAAGAGGCCCTGGCTCGCTTTGAAAAAGGAGTGAAATGATTCTCGAAGAACAAGTCCATTCTCGCAACATCGTTACTTGGGCAAAAGATAAGGAAAACGTAGTCGTACTCTCGGCGGATTTGACTGGATCGACTGAGATAACCGAATTTCAGAAGACCTACCCCGACCGATTCTTCAATCTCGGTATGGCCGAGCAAAATCTCTTGTCGTGGGCAGGTGGGATGGCGCGAGAAGGTTTTGTTCCGCTACTTCACACCTTCTCGGTATTCCTCGTTCGAAGACCCTACGATCAGCTAGCAATGTCGGTGTGCTACCCGAATCTGCCCGTAATTTTGGTGGGTTTTCTTCCTGGCATCATGACTCCCGGAGGGGTGTCGCACCAAGCCATAGAAGACATTTCGCTAATGCGAGGGCTTCCCAACATGACCGTGCTCGAGGTTGGAGATGCCACCGACATTGAAGGTGTTCTTGACGTCGCATATGAAGCCAGGGGTCCGGTCTATATTCGGATGCTCCGTGGCTCTACCCCTCGCCTATTCTCGGAGAAGATTAAGCTCAATACCGCTCGCACTCTCCGTGAGGGAGATGAGCTGACCATCCTTAGTAGCGGGATTTGCACGGAGCCAGCGATTCGTGCGGCAGACATTTTGACCAAGTACGGCCTGTCGGTAAGGCATCTTCACGTGTCAACTCTCAAGCCCTTTAACGATCCCACGATAGATATTGCTTTGCGCGACACAAAAAGGCTTGTTGTGACGGTAGAAAATCACTCAGTGATAGGCGGCTTGGGGGCAGCAGTCTCAGAAAGAATCGGGGTTTTAGGCAACATCACCCAGCATTTGCGGATAGGGATCCCCGACTCCTTTGGTTTTGGCGCCAGTGCGCCGTATCTGATGCACCATTTCGGTATTGATACTCCGGGGATTCTCAATCAGATCGGTGAAGCGATCGGAGAGCGTATCCCCTTTACCGAGGACCAGATTCTGACAGCAGAAATGCCAGAGATCGTGGCAAAAGATCAGCTCGAGGCGCTCTAAATGTCCCGTTCGTTTTCTGAACTCAAAGAAAAAGTGCTCGAAGCAAACCTTGGTCTAAAGGAAGCAGGCTTGGTAGCCGGTACCTCGGGCAACGTAAGTGGCATCAATGAGAATCGCGATCGAGTTGTGATCAAGCCAAGTGGGGTCGAATTTTCAAATCTCCGAAAGGACGATTTAAGCGTCGTCGACCTCGACGGCAACATCATTGACGGACCCTACAAACCATCAGTGGACACCGCGTCACACCTAGTCGTCTATCGAGAGCGTCTTGATGTGGCTTCAGTAGTTCACACCCACTCCCCGTTCGCCACTTCTTTCGCGGCACGGGGGGAGAGCCTAAGGGTGCTCACAACGACTCACGCTGCCCTCTTTGGTGGGCCTATACCTATCTCTGATTACGCAGTAATTGGCGAGGAAGAAATAGGTAACGAAATTATTCGACACGTCGGTGAATCCTCCGCCGTACTACTCAGAAGTCACGGAGTATTCACAATCGGTTCGACAATAGATAAAGCCCTCAGGGCTGCGATATATGTCGAGGAATGTGCCCAGGTCAACCACCTCTCGCTCTCTTTGGGGAAGGTGGAATGGATGCCTGAAGATGTGGTTCACGCGGCAAGAAATTGGTATCTCTCTGATTACGGTCAAAGTCCCATTGGGTCAGGAAGCTAATGTGAGCACTCTCCCCGAACCACTCGTTTACGAGAAAGCAATGCCCGCGGGCACACCCATCCAGGAGTCTTTGCGGCTCGCGAGGGAACATGGTTTCCGAGGAATTGAAATCTCAATTGACTCCTCCCAAGAAAAACTAGATCGTCTGAACTGGCCGCGCGAAGCTCTGGATGAGATCAAAGTGGCGGCGAAGTCTCACAAATCTCTGATCGGATCTATCACATTGAGTTGCCACCGAGATTTTCCATTGGGGACACCTGATGCAGAGACCCGACGAGCCTCATTGGATATGGGTTATCGCGCGATGAAAATTGCGTCTGATTTAGAGATTCCCATGATTCAAATCGCTGGCTACTTTGCCCAACGCCATAATCGGGACGCACACGCGCGAAGCCGCTTCATTGAATGTCTAGATTCTCTTGCAGTCCGGGCTCAAGAGCTCGGAATTTTGCTCGCATTAGAAAACGTGGATGGTACCGATGTGGTGTCAGCCGCAGATGCCATTTCGATAGTCAAAGCCATCGACCGACCATCCCTTCGCCTCTATGTTGACCCTGGCAATTTTGCCGCCAATGGTCTGGAGGTCGTGAACGAAATGTCTCAAGCAATGCCCTTTGTGTCGGCAATTCAGCTGAAGGACACGAGAATAGGGGAGTTCAGAAGAGTGCCGTTTGGAGAGGGTGTTGTCCCGTTCGGTGAAATGTTCAAGGAGTTTTGGGACGAGCTCGAAACATTGCCCGTTTCGATTGAAGTATGGAATTCGTCAAACGGAGAAGAAGAGTTGAGGAGCGCATCCGAATGGTGGGCGCTCGAGACGGCGAAAGCTAATTTCGCTCGTTTGGATCAACACCAGTACGGCCACCACGGTCATAATCACTAATTTTCCTCAAGATATCTTCATTCAAAGACGCCCGAGACGCCCTGAAATTTTCCTCAAGCTTCAACGCCGATGATGCTTTGGGTATTGGAACCACTCCCCGAGAGACTTGCCACGCGATTGCAATTTGAGCGGCGCTCAACCCAATGGTTCCGGCCAATTCTCTCAGTGATTCCTCTTGCGCAACAGCCCCGCGCGCGAGAGGCGAGGAGGCTTGAAGGAGAATTCCTCTTTTCCGGGAATAACTCAATAGGTGGTTTTGCTGGAAAAAGGGATGCGATTCCACCTGGTGAACATCAGGGAACACTCCTGTTGACTTATGCACCTTGTCAAGATGTTCCGGATGAAAATTGCTAACACCGACGGAAGAAATCAATCCCTCTGCTTTCAATTCGAGGAGAGTCTCGAAACTTTCGACGTACAAGTCTCGCAGTGGTGCCGGCCAATGGATCATGTAGCAATCCAATTTTTCGAGTCCCAGCTTCTCGAGCGATCTGTAGAACGCTACGCGAATCTTCTCGCGGCCAAGTTCATCCAACCACGCTTTCGAAGTAAGGTGAATGTCCGACCTCCGTAAGCCACTTGCCTTAAGAGCGTTCCCAATTTCCTCCTCATTCTCATAAAAGCTCGCGGTATCGAATAATCGGTAGCCAATTTTGACGGCATTCTCGAAAATCACGCGAACCTCTCGTGAGGGCACTTTGTAAAAACCTAAGCCGACCAGGGGCGCCAACGGGGAAGATGTCACCATAATGGCTCAAGTTTACCGAGCGCACCTTTCTAATAAAGTCTGGCTAAATGCCCGCTCGCATTTCCGTGGAGTGGGTTTATTGTTCATAAACCCGAGAACGACACCCGCTAGCCCAGCGCTCTCGAAATTTCCGCAGTTCAAAAGTTTCTGATGCGGCCCGTGGGCCTTAGAACATTGCTATTTCTCGGGTAGCAAGCCACGCTCAATTGCCAACTCGAGAAAGTCGGCAAAACTCATCATTGGGATTCCCCAATTGGCGGCCTTTTGTGCTTTGCCCGTCCGTTGTCGTATCGTCCAGGACTGACCAGGTGTTGTTCTCTATCGAAGCCAGAACGCGCGCTAGAGCCTGTTCAGCGTCCGCCTTCCGCTGGAAGGTACCAGCTGCCCTCCGCTGTCCATAAGGGTCTGTGTAGCGAACCTGCCAATTTCCGACCCTGTTGCGACTGACTGAGCCCCTGGCTCTCCTGGGTCCGCGCTTTGACTGCTCCATAGCGATCACCTATCTGGAGAGGTATCCAGAAGTAATCCTAAGACATTGACATTAGGTGGAATCCGTTGGAAATTGTTGCGCTTGCCGATTTCAATCGGCAAGCGCAACAATTTCCAACGGATTCCACCTAATGTCAATGTCTTAGGATTA
>Ga0181560_10004989_pt1 | contig 11930 bp, 7 predicted proteins | sample 011ome_20_FD_133751 | JGI IMG/M metagenome (GOLD analysis project Ga0181560, IMG submission 133751) | Coastal salt marsh microbial communities from the Groves Creek Marsh, Skidaway Island, Georgia - 011509CT metaG (megahit assembly) | ecosystem: Environmental > Aquatic > Marine > Intertidal zone...
AGACTCGCGGCGATGGATCCAACCGCGTGGTGTTCTTCTCCCTGGCGCTTCCCTTGCCGAGCTACGCGGTGCGGCACGTCCTGGACGCGAAGGGGGTCGTCGCGAAGCTGCACATGAGCCGCGGCGGCGCGAGCGGGTGGGCGGAGTACGCGGAGGCCGAGGACGCCGCCGCCGCCGCCGCCGCGCTCGACGGCACGGAGATCCTCGGCATCGAGTTCCGGGTCGCCGCGACGCGGCCGGAAGGCGACGCGCTTACAGGGCCGGAGGGCGCGGAGCGCCTGGGAGACGATGCGTCCGAGGGAAGCGAGCGGCACGAGGCGGGCGCGGAGACGAACGTCTTTGAGACGAATGCCTTGGAGACGCGCCCGGGCGAGCGGGAAGGCGTCGCCGCGAAGAAACGCGCGAGGATCGCGGCGACGGCGGGATCGTGACGAACCTTTCGGCGACGACGACGCGTTTCGCGTTTCGGTATTCGAAAACCTACGCACGTACAAGTACTCGAGAAAAAAGAACCCCCCCGCGCTCACCCCGTTCGCTTCGCCGCGTTCCCCTCGCTTCGCCGCCGCGCGACGGCGGACGGCTCGCGCTTCACGTTTGAAACGTCGTTTCGGCGATCTGCGTTCGTCTCTTTCGGCGCCGGCGGCGTCCTGACGAGCTCCTGGTACAGCGTGTGCCCGGTGGCGAGCGCGGTGACCAGCAGCGGCCCGAGCACCGCGCCCTGCGGCGCCGGCGGGAACGCGCACATGCCCCCCACCACGCTGAGGCCGACCGCGTACGGGTGCACGACTTTGATTTCCGTCTGGTAGATGTCGATGTCCACGAACACGAGCGTGACCCAGTGCGCGACGACGAGCGCGCCGCCTCTCAGCGCCTGGCCTTTCGCCGCCAGCTCGAACGCCGCGGGCAGGCTCACGCTCCACGACGCGAGCAACGGCAGAATCGCCGTCGCGCCCGACACGAACACGCTGGTGTACACGAAACGCACGCCGAACGCGCGGAAGGTGACCCAGGTGAACGCGGCGTGGAACAGCGCGAGCTTCAGGCACGACACAAACACGCCGCGCACGCCCTTGGTCACCGAGCGCACCGCGACCGCCTTCACGCGGTCGCCCAGCGGGATGAGCTCCACCAGCCGCGTCGCGGGGTCCGCCTCGCTCGCCAGCACGTGGAACAGCGCGGTGAGGAACACCACGCACTTCAGCAGAAACGTCGACGCGGCGCCGGCGACGCCGAACGCGCTCGCGAACAAACTAAAAAAAAGCGATACCAGCGCGCCCAAACCTTTGGTGCTCCCGGCGAGGAGCACCGACGCGCGCGCGCGGAGCGCTTCGGACACGCCGCCGCCGACGCGCAGTAGCACGCGCAGAGGCGACGCGTCTGCGGGTGACGCGTCGGACGCCGCCGCGGCGACGATATCGCGCGCCGCCGCGACGGCGCCGGCGACGTCGCCGTCTCCCAGCATCTTCCCGGCGCGCCGGAACGCGGACGAGGCGACGCTCCCGAAAGACACCTGCGGGGCCCGGGCCCGCGTTGATTCTCCCGAAACGGCGCCGCCGGCGCCCAACGCGTCCTGCGCGCTGAAGTAGACGTGCTGCATCGCCTCCCACACCTCCGTGGCGTTCGCCTCCGGGAACGCCTCCTCCGCCTTGGCGCGCGCGAAGCGCAGGACGCGCGGCCAGTGCGTCTCCACCGCCGAGGACCACTCCTTTTGCCATCGCCCCGGATCGCCGCCGAAATCGCCGTCGCGGATCTGGCGGGTGAACCCGCCGAGGCCCGCGAGACCCTGCGCGCGCGAGCCCTCCAGCACAGCCTCGCGCGCCGCGACCACCGCCTCCGCGGACTCGCGCGCGACGTTCACGGTGAAGAACGCCGCCACCGCCGCGGCGAGCGCGATGCCGCCCGCGATGAGCCCGGTGGCCACGAGCGCGTGCAGGTTGGCGAGCACGACGCGGCGGATCGCGAGGTCCAGTCTCAGGTAGAGCCGCATCGCTCGCGAAAGAAGAGTGAGCTTGTTTTCTGTCCGTGTCGAGAGATCGCGTCCATCAGTCGCCGCGGTGGTATCGGTACCGGCTCCCGCCGCGCCGGCGTCGTCGGCGTCGGCGCCGCGTCGTTCCGCCGCCGCCGCCGCCGCGTCGCCTTCGCCGCGTTCGTTTTCTCCGGCGACGACGGGCGCGCCGAAGACAAACGGCGACCCGAACGCGCCCGCGCGCTTGAACAGGTAGAAGTCGGCGGCGACGACCACGCCGGTAGTGGCGAACGCCGCCGCACACAGAACCGCCGCGAGCGCGACCACCGACCGCGTGAGGTCCCAGTCCCGCGCCGCCAGCGCGTACGTCTCGGTCGCGCACCCCAGGTAAAAGAGCCACCGGAAATGAAACGTCGACGCGTCCGCGCGGGGAGCGCTCGAGCGATCGCCGTTCCGTCCGGACGCCGCCGGACGGTCACCGCCCGATGATGCCGCGCGCATCAGCCTTCGTTTGGACGGTCGCGGGTTCGCGTGCGTACTCTCGTCCGCGTCAGGCGGCGGTTCGCGCGGGGTGGCCGACGCGCCCGCGGACGCCGCGTTCGCGGCGGCGGCGGCGACGGCGTTCGCCGCGAGGGCGCTCGCGCGCCGCGCCGCCGCCGCCGCCGCGCGCGCCGGCGCGAGCGCGACGCCCGCGAGCGTGTGGCGCGTGAGCTGGTCCGCCCAGAAGCGAACGAGCGCCACCTTGACGTCGCGCAGCGCGAGCGACACCAGCACGGCCCACAGGATCGGCGCGCGATACTGCGACAGCAACGAGGATACCGCGTAGAGTAATCCGACGAGGAGAAGCAGGATGGCGTTTCCCACCGCGTTGAAGAGGCCTTGGCGGAACAGAGCCTCGTTGTCCGCGCGGAGAGCGTCGCCCGCGCGCGCGGCGAGCCCGCCGAGGGAGAACGGGGACTCCGGGCGCGCATCCGGGCTCTTGGGAGGTGAGCCGTCGCCGGAGAGGCGCGACCTGAACCAGCCCCCCGTGATGGGCGACGCGGGTGGGCTCATGTCGTCGCCCGTGGATGTCCGTCGCGGCTCGACCCGGATCTGTGGCTCGGCGGCCGAGTCCGCCGCCCAGCCTCGGCGGGGAGCGGGGCCGAGATGCCGCGGAGGCGTCTTCGCGCTCGGGCCGAAGGACATCGAGCGCGGGTGGCCGGCGGTCGCGCCTCTACGCGCGCCGCAATGGGGAAGGAGGGGTGTAGGCACACTTCAACGACCACATCGTGGTTTTCGCCGACGACGCGTTTCACGCCCAGGCCGTCGTAACGTCCCGGACTTCCACACTCGTTTTACACAGGGCGCTTCTTCGTCCGTCTCTCCACGAGTGCCCGCGCGCCCACAAAAGGGCTCGCGCCTCACGCGACACGATGGGACCCAAGACGTTGATTAGCACGGACCTTAACGTGGACGCGATCGCGACGAGCGGGTCGCTCGTCGCCGCGGGCGCGTCTCAACTCACGGGTCGGCTGTGGAGCGGTGCCGTGCTCGTCTGTGCGTTCGCGATCCCGCGTTTCCCCAATCGTTCGCCTTCCCCTGCTCTCCCCTCGCCTCCGGAGACGATGGTCTGACCTCCCCTCGCCGACCCTCGACGCGCAAACAGCCAACGCGAACGGCGACGTCGCCTCCGCGTCCACGACCGCGGGGGTCAGCGCGCTCGCCTGCGTCGCCGACGGCGTGTTCGTCTCCGGCGACGACGCGGGCACGCTCACGATGTGGTCCGCCTCAACCGAACACGACGCGATCGCGCTCGACCGCGGCGCCGCCGTCGCACGCGCGCACGACGCGTGCATCTCCTCCATCTGTGTCGTCGCGGATAAGAGCCGGTTCGTCACCGCCGGCGCCGACGCGCGCGTGCGCGTGTGGGACACAGAGCGCGCGATGAGCGCGTCGGGGAGCGACGCGCTCCTCTCGGCGCCCGACGCGCGCGCCGTGAACGCCGCCGCCGCGCACCCGACGGACGCCAACCTCTTGGCGACCGCGGGCGATGACGGCACGGCGCGCGTGTGGGATCTCCGGGTCGGCGCGAAATCGTCGGTTCGGGAACGCGCGGGTCCGAACGTGCGCGGCGGAGTGGGCAGAGCGTACGCGTTGGCGTGGGCGGACGCGAGGCTCGGAGAGGCGTTGGCGGTCGGGTACGAATCGGGCGCGATCGCCGTGCTGGAGACGCAGGAGACGCTCAGCCTGGCGACCAGGGGCGTGGTGGAGGCGCACGCCGACGCTGTGCGCGGCCTGACGTGGGGGGGACCGACGGGGCTGTGCCTGGCGAGTTGCGGGGACGACGGCGCGGTGGCGACGCACGCGGGGGAGTTGCCGGTGACGAAAAAACACTTCCCGCACGGAGACGCGTACGCGCGGTGCGTCGCGTTTTGGAACCGCCCCGGCGACGGAACCGCGAGACTGGTGAGCGGAGGGTGGGACGGGAACGTTCACGCGATGGATCCGTGATACACGGACGAGTCGGTATCTTGATAGTGCGCGTTGGGTCGATGCTGCTGAGGCGAACGAGGATGCGAGCCGCGCGCGGCGCGCGACGAAACGAAACGCGAGGTGAAATGAACGCCGTCCTCCGCGTAGGATTAAAACATCCTCGAGAAATTAACCGCGTCTCTTTCGGTATTCGCTTCGTTGCTGCGCGTCGCCAATCCGGGTGGCGAAGCACAGGGCGGAGGGGAGGAAAGACCCACTGTGCCCGATCGCGCTCGCGTAGACGGCGAGGCGACCAGCTGGTTCCTACGGCCCGGGCTGGACGGTCGAGAGAGCGTCCGCCGGGCGCTAGTAAAACAGTCTCAGAAAAGACCGAGCCCACCCCGATATTGATAGTAAAAAATTCCGCCGGCGCGCCGGCGCCGTCGCGCGCCGCACCCACCTCTCACGCGAAGGTCGCTTAGAGGGCGATGGGCTTCTCCCAGGTGAAGACGTCGTAGTCGGTGCGGCCGAAGTGGCCGTACGCGGCGGTCTGCTGGTAGCGGTTGTTCTGGCCCGAGGTCTTGGACGTGGAGCGCTTGAGGTCGAGGTCGCGGCCGACGGGGCCGGGGCGGAAGTCGATCGCCGCCTTCACCTTGGCGAGGATCTCCTCGTCGGGGATGGAGCCGGTGCCGTAGGTGTCGACGAACACGGACAGGGGGTCGGGCACGCCGATGGCGTACGAGAGCTGCACGATGCAGCGCTTGGCGAGGCCCGCCGCGACGACGGACTTGGCCGCCTGGCGGGAGATGTACGCCGCGGAGCGGTCAACCTTGGTGGGGTCCTTGCCGGAGAAGGCGCCGCCGCCGTGCGCACCCCAGCCGCCGTAGGTGTCGATGATGATCTTGCGGCCGGTGAGGCCGGCGTCGCCGTCGGGGCCGCCGATGGTGAAGCGGCCGGAGGGGTTGAGGTGGAAGATGGTGTTGGCGTCGAGGAGCGACGCGGGAATCACCTTCTTGATCACCTCCTCCATGAGGTCCTTGGCGATCTTCTCGTTGTCCACCGTCTCGTCGTGCTGGGTGGAGATGAGCACGGTGTGCACGCGCTGGGGGCGCATCGCGCCGCCCTCGTTCTTGTACTCGATCGTGACCTGGGTCTTGCCGTCGGGGCGAACCCAGGGGCAGGTGCCGTTCTTGCGCACCTCGGTGAGGCGGTAGCCGATGGAGTTGGCCAGCATGAGGGTCATGGGCATGAACTTGCCCTTGTACTCCTCGTAAGGCTCGGACTCGTCCGTGGCGTAGCCGAACATGATGCCCTGGTCACCCGCGCCGATCTCCTCGAGCTTCTTGGTGCCCATGCCGTGGACGCCCTGGCCAATCTCGGGGGACTGGTCGTGGAGCTCGACGAGCACGCGGCAGTTGTTGCCGTCGAGGCCAACCGCCTCGGAGGTGAACCCGACGTCGTTGCACACCTTGCGCACGACAGCCTCGTAGTCAACCTTGGCCTTGGTGGTGATCTCACCGAACACCATCACCATACCGGTCTTGGTGGCGGTCTCGCACGCGACCTACGGGGTTCGGGAAGGGGGAGGAACGCGTCAGCCGCCGCGCGGAGTCCCGCTAAGAGCGCGATTTGGGAAAAAAATAAACAAGGAAACCGTGTTTCTCGCCTCGGCAGCCGTTCCGGCCGCTCGTCGTCCTACGTGTCCGCCGCCCGCCGCGTTCGCCCGACGCGTTCGCCGTTCGACCGAGCCGGTCGAGCCTTCCGCGAGCCGCCCGCGACGGGTGGCCGCGGAGTGGGCGCCCGGCTGACGCGGCCGCTTCCGGAGCGGGTGGAAACGCGGTCGCGCCCGCTCGTCCACGCGCGTCACCGCGCGGGTCGCGCGTGTCGCGAAAAACGTTTCGGAAGCGTCTCGCGTTGTTTTCGCCGACTCGATGGGCGATCGTCTACGCGGCCGGAGACGCACCTTGGAGTCGGGATCCTGGGCGAGGCAGGCATCGAGGACACCGTCGGAGATCTGTTGGATGGTGTGGGGAGGATGTCTCGTCAGCGGAGCGTCCGAAACACGTCGCGATGATCGCGGTGGACGCGACACTTCGGCGTCGCCGCGGCTCGTTTTCGCTCGATCCCGTCTGGCGAAAAAGCGACGGTCCGCGTTGAAAGAGAGCGCCCGAATCGAGAAACGCGCGATCACGCACCTGGTCCGCGAGCTTGTCGGGGTGACCCTCGTTGACAGACTCGGAGGTGAAGAAGAAAGTGGAACCGTCCTTGGAAGCCATCTGCGGAGGGTTCGGTGGAGTCGGAGGGGGGGCGCGGGTCAGTCGCCGGACGACGCGATGGCGGGTTCGTGGAAGAAGCTTCTCTTCTCGTGACAGACACGAAAAACGCGATCGCGAGCGCCGGCGCGCCGGAGACGCGCGACTGCACGCGACGCGAGCCGGTTCCGCGTCGACGGCGCGAGCGCGAGGCGTCGCCGCTCGGGTCGTACCTTGAGTCGATGTGAGTTGGAAGGTGAAGTTGTGCGGAAAATGTGGCCGCGACGCGGCGAGACGGCGGGAAGTCGTCGGCATCGATCGCGACAAAAACTCCTTTCTCGCGTGTAATAAGCAGCGGCCCGGAAAAACTCCTGCCGCGCGAGCATCGTGCGCCCCAGGATTTCGGTCTTCCTTCATCTGGACCGGATTTATTAGTAGCTACAGTCTATTCTTTTGAAAGGAGGGAAACGCTGAAAGTGGACGACGCGTCTTTCAAAAATGTGGTTGATTGCAAAACAAATTATTCGCGACCGGCAAGATTTTTCGAACCTTCTATCCTATACCGTAAAAGGCAAGCGGAGGTGAAGAGGTGAAGACGGCGGAGGTGAAGAAGGCGGAGGCGGCGGCGTCCGAGCTCAGGCACGTCATCCCCGCGCGCTTGTCGTCCTTCGCGAACCGCGCCTCCACCTCCGAACAGAGTCGAGGCGTCGAGGGAGGCGACCTCGCCCGACAGCGAGGAAAAAAGAGAAAAAGTCTCGCGACCGGCAGGATTTGAACCTACGCGGGCATTGCCCAAGAGATATCGAGTATTCATTTGCATCATTTACATTTTTTGCGTATGATTTTCTAGTCTCTCCCCTTAACCGCTCGGGCACAGTCGCTTAGTCATGAAATTATGTTAAATGACGCGATTTCCGCGGAATGACTCGCGTGAAATGTGTGAGAAGTTTTGATCTTGACCACAATGCGAAATGCTTGCTATAGGTGCTCGAATTATTTTTTCTGATTTACCGATGTCAGCGACTATTTGCTTTGTGAAGCTTTTCACCGTAAAGCAGTTTTGAAGTCTTTCTCGTTCTTGAAGTCTTTCAGAGGAACGAGAGCACGCGCGCGTCCCCCCCTTCCACTTCCCCGACGCGGTGGCGATGGTACGAGAAACGACCCTTCGAGAAACCCTCAAATCCGTCGCATCGTCTTGCTCGTGTTCCCCCCCGAACCATCACGCCCGCGTAGGAGATGCCCTGGCGCGCTCGAACCCTCACATCATCATCGCAACGTTCCACGTTGTTTGTTGCCAAATGAGGCTCCTCGCGAGCGCGCCAGCCTGACACCGTCCTTCGGTCCTCCCTCCTCGCCACCCCATCATCAGGACGACGCTCCATCCGCGACATCGCGACTCCGGTCTGCGTACCTCGCCGAGTGCACGTCGCGGGGATGTGCTCCCATCGCGCCGCTCGTCGACGCCCTCGACGCGCACGTCGAGGCGCTCGCGGAGAACGCGGGCGATGACGTTCGGTACATCCATCTGAACGGCAACTCGAGCCGTCTCTTCGAGAATCGCGTCACGGACGCGCAGGCGGTGGCGCTGGCGCACGCGCTGCGCGTCGAGAGCGACGCGCCCGTGCGTGATCTGGACCTCTCGTACAACAGAATAGGCGACGCCGGCGCCGCCGCGCTCGCGGAGGCGTGCGAGGCGAACGCGCACGTCGAGTCGCTGAACCTGCGCGGGAACGAGATCGGACCGGCGGGGTGCGCGAAGATCGCGGACGTGCTCGCGCGGGCGCCTCGATGTGCGATCGTGGGAACGTCGGAACATCTCGAGGCGTCCAAAACGAACGCGCGGGCACCCGCGGGCACCAGGTTACGGTTTCTGGACTTGGCGCACAACCCTCTGGACAACGACGGCGGCGCCGCGCTCGCCGGCGCGCTTCGCGCGAACGCTACGCTGACGCATCTGGACTTGGAACGCACAGACCTGGGGTTACGCGCGCTGAGCGCTCTGTGCGGTGCCGTGAACGAAAGCAACGACACGCTGGAGTTTCTCAGCCTGGAGAACCCGCGCGAGTTCTCCGTCGCGGACGAGCACGCCTGGCCGGCGGCGCGCGCGCTCGGCGCCAACGCCAGTTTGAAAACGCTCAAGTGCGGGAAGTGGGGGCTGAAGCACGAGGGGTTGGAGACCATCGTGGCGTACGGATTGTGCGAGAACAAAACGCTGGAAACGCTGGATCTGCGGTGCAACCGCGTGGACGAGCTCGGGGGCGCGCACGTCGCGCGCGCGCTCCGGGAAAACAAAACGCTGCGTCGGCTGAACCTGGAGGAAAATAAGCTCGGCGACGCGGGCGCCGCCGCCGTCGCGGCGGCGCTCGGCGAGACCACCTCTCTGCTGCGACTGGACCTGCGATGCAACGGCATCGGGGGTCCGGGGCTCATAGCTCTGGCGGACGGCGTGCGCGCTATGCTCGAAAACGACGCGCCACCGAGCGAGCTGCGCCTGTGGGGGAACGATTTCGGCGCGCCGGGATCGGCGGCGGCGGTGGCGTGGCGAGACGTCCTGGCGCGCGCGGAGGCGCTGGGCGCGGCGATCAAGGCGGACATCACGTTCCGCGTCGTGGACGGGGAGGTGCACGTCGCGCGCATGACGGAGATCGGCACGAAAGAGGTGGGGAACAGGTTTTAGGTGTGTCTAGCTAGTAATACGTGTTTCGACGTATTACACGCGATGGGAGTACCCTATACGACGCGACGGTATGTAGTTTCGTAGTTCCGCGCTCGCTCGCGCGCTCGTCGTCGTCGTTCGAAAAAGTCGCGACGCTCACAGCTCATCCTTGGGGGGCTCGGCGTCGTCGTAATCGTCCCCGAACTCGTCCTCGTCGCCGGCGGATTCGGCAGCCTCCGCGTCAAGCCGCTTCGCCTCCGCGTCGTCCTCCTCCTGCTGCTTCTTCTTGGCGGCGTCGAACATCGCCTTCTCGGCGTCTCGCGACGCGCCCCAGGTTTTCTCGGCGAAGGCGCGGGCGTACTCGGCGTCGTCGGTAACGAGCACGTTGTCGAAGATGGAGCCGGACTTCACCTGCCACAGCTCGAACCCGACGTACCGCAGGTCCTTCTGCAGGTAAAGCGCGTCGTCCGCGACGTACTCGGGGTTGGGGATCATGGGCGCGGACCACGCGCCCTTGTACGCCGGGTTCTCGACCGTCTTCTGGCGCCACTCGCCCTTGAACTCGGGGTTGGGCACGGCGGGAGGTTCCCACTCGCCGTCGTCCTCGTCGTCCCAGTCCTCAGGCTTCTTCGCCTCGGGGTCCGAAATAGTCTCCGGAATGTCGTCCCAGCCCTCGGGCTTGACGTCCGTCTCGTCCGGGAGACGCGCGCGGTCGTCCCAGTCCTCGGGCTTGGAAGCTTCCGGGTCGCGGATCTCGCGCGGGGGCAGGAAGTCCCAGTGGTCCTCGAGGTCGCCGCTCTCGCGCACCTCGTTGTCCACGAGCACGGCGTAGGTGTTGTTCGGGTGCACGACGAGCGTGTACACGTGCGTCAGCTCGTCCGTCTCGCACGGGATGGTCTTCTTGGTCAGCAGGTTCTTGCCAGCCTTGTCCGTGAAGATGGCGTGCACGCGCTTGGTGGAAGAGCCGCAGATGTCCGGGCCGAACATCACCGCGTACGGCGAGTCGCCGGAAAACGTCTTCTGGTCCACGGAGGAAGGCATGAGCTTGATGTACCCGCCGCCGCAGTCGAGCTTCTGCTCGTGCTTCGCGGAGAACTGGAGCACCAGGGTTTTGCCCTCGTTGGAGAAGGTGGCGCCCATGTCCGCGGAGATCGCGTAGAAGCGCGCGTCTTCAGACGTCTGGATGCCTCGGTCGTTCTGCTCGTCCCCGAACCACTTGCCCGCGGTCAACACGAAGTCACCGCTCGTGCCCTCGTCCTTCTTCCAGTCGCTGGCCACCCAGCGGTCGGTCCAGGAGTCTGATGACGCGCGAGTTTCGGGCGCGGGAGGGAGGTGGAGGGGAAGGAAGAGGTCAGCGCTTTGATCGGGAAACGCGCGATCTCGGCGTTTCGCGGAAACCGAGGCGACGTCTGAGACGAAGACGATCGGCTCGCGCGCGGGACCGTTGGGCGGACGCACCGTCGAAGGTTTCCTCGAAGAACACCTCGGCGGAGGCGGTCGCGAAGACCGCCGCGAGCGCGAGAAGCAGGAGCTGAGTGCGCTTCATCGTCGAATACGCCGCGCGTGCGCGTCGAACAGTGGCGACAGCTTTCGACAGGCTTCGTTCGGGAAAACACTCGCGACCGCCGCGTGTTCGCCGCGATCTGATTCGCCGGCGGGTGTCGAATAAATAAACCCAGGTTGACAAAGGGTCACAACACCGCGCGGGCGCCGGAGCGCCGGGGAACGAAACAGAAACTGTGACGCGACTCGTGCCTATTTTTCCGCGTCGGTTGTCGCGCCGGCGCTTCGGCTGGACTCACTCACCAACGCACGCGTCGTCGTCGTCGGTGTCACCCGCCCGCTCCCGCGTCGAGCACCCCAGGCCTCTCGCCTCAACGCACCCGACACCATGGAGGTTGCCGATATCGCCGTCAAGCCGGTGAAGGAATTCGCCAAGGATTCGTACCGTCTCGTCAGAAAGTGCACCAAGCCCGATCGCAAGGAGTTCAGCAAGATCGCCACGCGTACCGGTCTGGGGTTCATCGTCATGGGGTTCGTGGGGTTCTTCGTGAAGCTCATCTTGTACGTCTGCCACGCGCGGTTTCTCATGATTTCTTCCCGCGTCCATCCGAGACGGCTCCGCGGATCAGTCGCATTCGACCCCTCGAACGATCCCGCGTCTCGAAAGATCTTCCTCCCGCGGCCTCTCGCGATCGAGGCCGCCCCGTGGGGGACGCGGCGCGGGGCTTCGAGTGAGCGATCGGACCGAGTGTGTCGTGACCACGCTTATGGCATCACGGATGTCGCGAACGAACGATCCACGCGCGCGAACGCGTCGTGCCCCTCGCTCGCCGACCGCAATGCGCAAGAGGGGGGTCGATCGACAGGAACGCGCGATCTTCGACACCCCCAAGGGACTTCGTCGTCGAATCGCTTGAGGAGTTTTTTCTGTTTCTACGGTTTTCGTTCCCTCTGCCATCGGCTGACCCTCCTTCTCCCTTCGTTCCCGCAGCATCCCCATCAACAACATCATCCTCGCCGCGTGAGAGAGCGCGCACTCGGGGGGTAGACCGGATGGTGTAATATATCGATACTCCAGCGCGCGCGCGTAATACGTCTCGAT
>Ga0181560_10004993_pt1 | contig 11922 bp, 9 predicted proteins | sample 011ome_20_FD_133751 | JGI IMG/M metagenome (GOLD analysis project Ga0181560, IMG submission 133751) | Coastal salt marsh microbial communities from the Groves Creek Marsh, Skidaway Island, Georgia - 011509CT metaG (megahit assembly) | ecosystem: Environmental > Aquatic > Marine > Intertidal zone...
TACCGCGAGCGCCGCCGGCGCCGAAGACGACCCCTACGCGCGCGCGAGCGTCCTGTCGCACGTCGACGGGTTCGCGCGCGGAAAACTTCTCATCGTGCACGGGATGCTCGACGAGAATGTGCACTTCTCGCACTCCACGGCGCTCGAGGACGCGATAAAGGCGGCATCGGCGCGGAGGACGCGCGAGCTCGGAGAGGACGCCGGGACGAGCGGCGAGCTCACGTTGCTTCCTTTTCCCACGGAGCGGCACGTGATGCGCAGGACGCACAATAGGAAAACGGTCGAGTCCGCGATGTTTCGGTTTTTTCAGGACGCGCTGATGGGCGAGGGCGGCGGGTGGAGCGATGGCGAGAGCTTCCACGATTGGGATTAGGCGCGAGGCGCGAGGTTACGGAGGGTACGTAAGGAGTAGAAGTACGCACGTAGAGACGCACCGCACCGTTTGTGCGAAAGAAACGATGACGAGCGAATGACTGAAAGCGTTTGCCGCGTTGAGTGACCCCGGTTTCGTGACATTTTTTTCGCGAGGCTGAGTTGCCCGTTTTGGGTCTCGGCGACCCCAGCAGTCAAGCGCGCGCATGGGGATCATCGCGAAAATCCGACTTTAATAAGGTGTTGTAGGTAGTACGAAGGTACTTTACACGGTTGTGTGCATGTAAATACTCCTAGAAGCTAAATGGGCGTCCTACTCCGCCGCGCCGTCTTCCGCCTTGAAGAACCCGGACAAGCGGAACTTCTCCGTGGGGTCGTCGCTCCCGGAGCTCCCACTGTCGCTGTCGCTGTCGTCGTCGCTGTCGCTGTCGCGCTTCCGCTTCTTCTTTCCGCTCTTCTTCCCGTGCTTCTTCTCTTTCGCCTTTTTCGATCCCTTCTTCGATCCCTTCGACTTTTTCGCATCCTTCCTGCCGCCGCCGCGCTTCTTCTTCTTGGCGACCCCCCCTCCGCGGACGCGCGCGAGCCGCTTCTCGCGATCCGCCTCGAGCTGCGCGCGAAATGCCCGCGTCTCCTCGTCCGTCTTCTCCGCCGCGGCCGCGAGTTTCCCCTCGCGCTCCTTCTCTCGTCGTTGAAATTCCTCGTACGTCGGGCGCGTCGCCGTGAGCGACTGCAGGTAGTGCGCCTGCCACGCCGGGGAGTGGAACGACGCGTCCGAGGGGTCGCGCTGCCGCGGGGCGCCCGTGTCGGGGTCGATCGACGCGTACCCCTCCGCCATCACGCGGGAGGTCTCGCCGTCGACGACGCGCGAGCGAGCGAGCGAGCGACGACGCGACGCGGGCGGGGGCGATCACGTCCGTACGTGTTTGGTTCGCGGATAGAATACCTCGTACGAAAGTACCTGAAGGTACGAAAGTACTTTCGTACGAAAGTACTTTCGTACTTTGTACTATCGACGTTGTACGTGTACAACGCGTTATTAACGTTGTACGTGTACTGTACGTGTACCTTCGTACAGACGACTAGCCCTACGGTCCTACGAAAGTACGAAAGTACTTCAAGACACACTACCGGCTACGCGCAATTGGTCTGGCACGGTGCGCGCACAGTACCTCATCACGCGGGCTCCGAGACGCGTCACTTGCGCCCCTTCTTTCCTTTCTTCTTGCTCCCGGTCGTCGAGCCCCCCCCGGTCGCCGCCGCCGCGGCCGCCCCCGCCTGCCCCGCCTGCGACGTGAACTGCGTCAATATCTCCCCGGGCGTCGGCATCCGCGCGACGCGCTCCTTGTGCGCGCTCGTCCCCGGCGTGCGCGCGGGATGCTTCGGAATCATCCGCGCCACCTCCGTCAACAGCGCCCCGCGCGTCGAGATCTCCCTCGCGAGCGGCATCCCGTCGTCCTTCTTGAGCGTCACGCGCACGCGCCCGCGCTGCCACGTGTCCCGCGAGTGATGCTTGTCCTCGATCTCGCACGGCAGCTTCAGGTGCTTCTCGATGACGTCGCGAATCTCGAGGACGTGCGGCGCGTCGCAGCACGCGGACCGCGCGAGCTTCCGCCCGTCCGCGACCGACGCGTTCGCGTTGAGGTACACGGGGTAGATGATCACGCGCGAATCGTGCGCGTGGTCGCGCGACGCGGGGGCGATTTCCGTCGCGGCGGACATCGGATCGTGCGGCGCGGCGCGGCGCGGCGCGAGCGGGGGTCTTCGGCCGCCGCGCGGGTGGTCTGGCGCTCTCTCTCGTCGGTCCCCGGGTCGGTCCCTGCACGTGTATCATAGTTGTACACGTAGTGTACACTCCGGAAATACTTTCGTACTTTGAGTACCTTCGAAAGGTATGTGTAGTACACGTAGATATGCTACGAGTAGATACCGTACGTACACGTACACGTATACTTCCGGAAGTACTTTCGTACTTTCGTACTTTCGTACTTTCGTACAACGTACACGTGCGTACAAAGTACTTTCGTACGAAGGTACTTTCGTACTTCCGTACGAAGGCAACTTACTTAGGTACGAAGGTACTTTCGTACCTTCGAAGGTACTTCACACAACAGGTTTTAGTAAGAAACTAGACTAGACTACTCGCTCCCGAGAAGCGCCCAACCAACCTTCCTACGCTACACGCGGTCGCTCGCGTCCGCGAACTCTCGCGCGCACTCCCACGCCAGGAACATCACCGCCGTCGTCGGAAACTGGTGACGGTGAACGGATGGACGCGAAAAAGTACGCGCAGCGTTCGCGGGACGGTCAGTCGAACGGCAGGCCCGCGTCGCGGCAGTCGCGCGGAGAAAAGACCGAGGGAAGACGCGGGGCGGGCGGGCAGGGAAAGGAGAAGAGAGAAACGATGCGACGAGACGACGCGACGCGAACGAACGCCGCGCGCGCGCACCGCTCGAGCAAGCACCGGAGTCGAGCCGCGCCAAAGTCCCGCGACGCCCCCCGCCTTGAACGCTCTTCCGATCAGCCGAAACACCGAGACGTCGTCTTTCGACCCGACGCGCGCGACTTGAATCCTGGGAGGAAAGTCCTTAAGAAACGACGCGCGACGCGCGAATGGGGTCGCATGGAAAGTAGTCTCACCTTGTCTTCGCGCCGTCAATCGGCAGAACTGCGAGCCAAAACGCCGACCCCGCGACGCCGCCGCACGCGATCGCCGCGAGGGCTTCCTGGACGCGATACGCCGCCGCCGCGCCGCCGCCACTGCCGCCGTCGCCGGCGGCGGCGACGGTCGATGATGCATCTTCCCGGCGGGCGGGCTTCCGCGTCCACCTCGGGAACGCACTCTGCGCCAGCTCGTAGGTCGCGAAGAACAGCGCGTTCCCAGGAATTTCGCGAAGCATCGTCGCGAACGTCCCTCGAAACAACCCGCGGATGCCGTCGCGTTCGTACGCTGCGACGCGATCGATCGACGTCGGTCGGGTCAGTTTCACATCGATCCGATCGAGGGGGCTCGACCGATGAGAGTAGGTTCGACGACGCGAGGTGTGTGCGGTGAAAAGATATGTACAGAGGCGCCCACCAGCTGCGACGGCTTCTCTCGCGCTCGCGAATTGTCCATCCTGGACTTGGCACTTGATCAGATCCGTCGGGGCGATGACGAGAGAGAGGACGGCCCCGCCGACGGCGCCGGAGATGGCGACGTCCGCGATGGCCGCCGCCGCCGCCGCCGCGCCGCTGCTCGTCGGGGGGTCAGCCGACGCGCGCTCGTCCATCGCGATTCGGCGGTGCGTCAGCCACTGTCGCGTCTGCGACACGACCCCGTAGTTTAAGCCGCCCTCGAGCGAGTACCCGAGGAGAGGCGCGGAGAGGCCCTTATACAGCGCGCGGATCCCCCCGCCCGGGCCAGGGGCGGACGCGATCGCGCGCGCGGTCGCAAGCGCGGACGGCGCGGACGCCCCCGTGTGCGGCGCGGTCTGCATCGCGACTTTGACCGTGTCGAACGGATGCGCGGAAAGCGTGTAGAAGAAACCGGCGACGACGCCGCACGCGAAATCGACGCTCGCCGCGCGCGACGACGACGACGGCGCGTCGGCGTCGCCCCGCCGCGGCGGCGGCGGCGGCTGCGGAGGTGGAGAATCACGCGTCGCGCGCATCGCGCGGGCGTCAGCGGTGCGTCATCGGGGCGGGGGAGGGGCGACGCGACGGAAGCGCGCGACGGGGAGTGCACGGCGGGGCCGCCCGCGTCGTAGCGAACCACTTCTCGTCATCGTCAGGCAACTTGTCAGGTACAGTACGTGTACGTTGTACAGTAAGTTGCTTTATTGTAGTTATTTTCGCCCACTTTTCACCGCCCCCGCCCCCCGCACGGCGAAGGATTCAAGCCGTTGAACGCTGAGGGAATGGACGCCGCGAACGCGGCTGGCGAGGACCCAGCAATGGCAGCCGCGTTACAGGCGTCGCTCGATCACACGCGGGAGACGGATTATATACCAGTTGAAATAGACTGGGACTACACGCCGTCCCGATTCAGTATAGTTGAACGGCCCCGCACGATGGCCGACGTGCGCGAACTCATAAGCTTTGATGTCGTATCGGCAGATGATACTTTTAATGTTGAAGTTGTGTGGGTCAAAGAAAAATTTCCAACTGTCGTTATTCAGGGTCGCCTGAAGGACGCACACTCGCAAAGCCCAACCCGAGCGTACTGGACGCTTCACTACAACATTATGGCGACAGACCAAAAAGAGATTGATATTTCCGCATCAGAAAGCACGATTACCCCCTCAATTCAACATGCCATCGCCGAAAGTGTGATGATAAGATACAAGAATGGAGGGGGTAGCCTAAACCCATATGAGGACGATGAGGACGATGTTCCCGTTTTTTAGTATGTAAATAAAATATCCCCGCCTCACTTTTCACCGCCCCGCACGATGTCCTCGATTGTACTTTCGTACCTTCGGAAGGTAACAACTTACTTGGAAGTACAACGTTGTACACGTACGTGTACGTGTACGAAAGATAGATTTACCTTCGAAGGTAATAATAAATCAGATACAGTACACGAGTGATACTGTACACGTGTATAAAATGTAGGGCCTACTACCTTCCTTCATATAAAACGTGTACCTTCGGTACGAAGGTACAGTACAGTAGACTTTTTAGTTGTTTTACGTGTACGAAAGTACTACGCAGACCAGAATGCGGTTTTTCACCCGCATGTATCGACAGGTCTGTCGATATACCCGATCAAAGCGATCGGGGATTTTCCGATCAAATATTTTGAAAGGGTATTTTCATCATCGCAATAGCCGATCAAAAGCTTAACGCGGGTGAAAAACCGCATTCTGGTCTGCGACGTACAGGTACTCGTAGTCGTGTACAGAAGCAAGAGGGGACCGAGGTCTCGTGACCGATCGCGGCATACCACGCGCGCGGCACACACGAACGCGCATCGCATCCCCGTGCGCGCTCGAGCTCGAATCGTCGCGAGTCACCTCGACGTCTGTTCGCCGCTCGCCGCGCCAAGCGTTCGCGCGCGTCGCGGGCGCGTCGCGGAGCGCGCGCGCGTTTCGAGATCCGCGTCGCTTTCGACTTCGCTCTCGATCGATCGATCCGAATGGCGACGAAGGTGGGCTCGCCGGAGAATCAAGTCGCGTCCGGGCTCGCGCCACGTACCGCGCTCGGCGCGCACGACGCGAACGTCGCGGCGCCCGTCGCGCTCGCGCCGCTCTCGATCAAGAAGGCGAGACGGTGCGCTCCGACGCGACGTCGTTCCCTCGCGCGACAACCGCGTTCGTCGGTTTTTCGTCGCGTCCTCACGTCTCCGCCTCCCCTTCGCTACCCCGGTCGCGCTCGCAGCTTCAGCAGCCCGACGGACAGCGTCATGTCCCCGGCGTCGAAGTTCGTCAGCCAGAAGCAGAAGAAGGGGCAGAAGATCCGCGCCGGGTGCGAACAATCGAACCGAGATTCGACAGCTGTCTGACGCCGCACAGCTGTTCGTTTCGGACACGCGAGACGAACCGTTCCGCCAAACACCGGGGAGCGCCCGCTCGCTCGCGAATCGCGTCCTCCCGCTCCGACATCACACTAACCGAGCCGTACGTCTCAAACCGCGTCAACGCGTCCATAGGTTTAACCCGTCGCAGCTGGAGGGTAACTTCCGCGCGCTCGCGCTCGGGAAGAAGGACCGAGGCGCGAACGCCACGGGACTCGGCGCTGCGCCGCCCGCGGCCGCGAAGTCTCGGTTCGCCGCGCCGCGTGAAGGCGGGAAGTCGCCAGCGTCGTCTCCGGCGTGGAGATGAGCGCGCCGTGCGCGCGGTGACACGGCGAGGAGGGTGGGGGGCAACGCAGCGATGCGCCGCGGCCGACGAGGGTGTTTTCTTCTATCCTACGAGTATCTGATCTTATACAGGTATCGATAGACCAGTTGCGCCTCGTAACTCGATCAGACAAAAAAACCATAGAGTACGAGCGAGTACGCAAAATTTCGTATGGAATCTTAGTTTGATACAGCATTTTCACCTCTAGCGCGTAGCGCGGGTCAGTTCTACGGTCCCGATTATTTTTATTATTAATTTCTTGTACAGTATGAGCGTCAGTCAGACACGCTCCCCTCACTTTCCGCGCTTCTCCGTGCGCCGTCGGCGGTACACGTACAGTACTGTACGTGCACGATTTTAGACACCAGATCCATGCATTTGCGCGCGTCTTGGACGTGCACACGTACTCGTGTACTGTACACGCACGTACGTGTAGGAACTTGGCCACACACGCACATTCGGGGGCGCCGCGCGCGCGTCGCGCCTTCCCCCGACCGCCGCGCAGGAGTCGCGCGAACCCGAGCGTCGTCTTCGCCCACGTCCTCGCGCGCGCACGCGCGCGCGCCACCCCTCCCCACTCGAGGTGAGTCCCGATGGTCGTCCTCAACCTCGCCGCGGTGAACGACCGACGCAACGACGACCGGGAACTCGAGCACTACGACGGCGCGCGACGACCGCGGACGAACGTCTCGCGCGACGCGAGGACCGCGCGCGCGGCGCGACGCGTCCTCCGCGTCCGTGGCATCGACGAGATCGTCCTCCCGCGCCCGCGAGCGCTGTGGTGCAAGCTGCGATGCGTCGTGTCCTACGTGGTGAAACTTCAACGCCTGCGCGACGGCGTGAACGAACGCGTCCCGGCCATCACGAACGCGACGAGGGTCATCACCGAAGCGCGCGTGCGCGCGATATCGTACGCGAGCGAACTCGAAGGCGAGGGCGCGCGCGCGTCGTCGTCGTCGTCGTCGTCGTCGTCGTCGTCGTCGTCGTCGTCGTCGTCGTCGTCGTCGTCGTCGCCTCGCGCGTCCCTCGCGAGCGTCGGAGAGAAAGCCGACGACGCGGACGGCGGCGGCGGCGGACGGAAGACGCGGCTCGATTCGTCCGCGACGCTCCCCCCCGGGCGTTTCTCGCTGCGCTCCCACGCGGGTCCGACGCCGGTGTTCGCGACGAAGAGCGTCTCGAACGCGCTGCTCCGATCGCGGTCGCTCGGTCTCGGCGGCGGCGGTCGCCCGGGCGTTGACGCGTGGTCGTCGTCCGACGGCGAAACGTCCGACGAGAGCAGGGAATGGAGCGAATCGTCCTCCGACGCGGGGGACGACGAAGAGACGCGGCGGATGAAAGTCGCGATGCGTCGCGCGGTGCGCGAGCGGAGACGGGGACGATCGTCTCTTCGATCGCCCGGGGTGTCCGTCGCGCTGTGGGGGGACGATCATCTCAGCGCGCCGAGGATATCGAAGAGCGGCGGCGACGGACGCGCTTCGAGCAGCCGCGGGAGCGACGGCGACGCTCCCGCGGGAAGACGGAGAGCGCGCCGGACGGGGCCGACGACGCGAGAGAAGATGTTCGCGACGCTGAACGATCCGGACTACAGCTCGCTGGCGAAGTACATCTCGTTGACTATTCTCGCGCTGATCGTGACGTCCACGACGACGTTCATAATGGACACGATTCGAGAGTTTGAAAACAACGCCGCGATCGCGGGCGTGGAGTACTTTTGCATCGCCGCGTTTACCCTCGAGTACGTCGGCAAGCTCGCGACCGTCCCCAGGGAGCACAGAGCGGAGTGGCTGAATGGAAAGATGAACATGATCGACCTCGCGGCGATCTTGCCGTTCTACATCGAGCTCATCGTCGTCGCAGCGACGTCGAGCGAGGAGTCCGGCGCGCCGAGCGGGTTGCTTAGATTGTTCCGCCTGTTTCGCGTGTTTCGAGTCTTGAAACTCGGAGCGAAGATGCGAAAGCTCGAAGTCGTCGCCGCCGCGGTCGCGGATTCGATCGACCTCCTCTTGATGCTCATCTTCATCCTCGTCTTGACCTTGGTGCTCTTTTCCACGCTCTTGTACTTTTGCGAGGACGGCGCATGGGAAGCGTCGGACGCGTTAGACGCGTACGCGGGCGATCCATTCGCGTCTATCCCGCGTTGTTTCTGGTGGTGCACGGTCACGCTCATGACCGTGGGATACGGCGACGCGTATCCGATCACCGGGTGGGGCAAAGTCGTCGCAGCCGCGACGATGGTCGTCTCCGTCGTCATCACCGCGTTGCCGATATCTGTTGTCGGCGCGAATTTCACGCAGCAGTGGCTGCTGTACCGCGAGCGCGAGGCAACGAAGACGCGCGCGAGTGCCATGATGTCGAACTTCCAAAAGCTCTCCGACGCGATTCGCGTGCACGATTACGTCTTGGACGAGGTCCTCGCCGCCGTGGAGGAGATGGAGATTCTCATCGAGCAAGACCTCGCGTCTCTGAAACGGTTATTCAACACGGCCACGACCACGGACGTCACGAGCGGAAACGCTCGCGCGCGTCGCGTCGCGAAGAACGCGCGCCGGGCGACGTTGGTCGCGTTCGACGCGAAGTTTGCGCGAACGCAAGACGCGCGCGAAGAGCTCGACCAGCTGTTGTCATTCGCGGACCTTCTCGGCACGCCCGGCTTTCTCTCACAGCTCGACCTGGTGACCTCGAAAAACGATCGGTTATCCTGCGTGATGGACGCGGTGGAGGACATATTCACCGAGGTAGACGCGCTCATCGTGCGCGTGAACGAGGTCAACGAGAGCGGGACACGGGTACTCGACGGCGCAGCTTCCGCGCGGCGGTTGGAGGATGGAGTGTCGCCGACGCCGGGAGGGAACCCGGGGGGGAGCGCGTCGGAGCGGACTTCAACTTCGCTCGCCGACGACGGCGCCGGCGCCGCGCGCGACTTGGAAGAAGCGCTGGACGCGAGCGGCGGGAGCTTGGGCGCGTCGACGACGGAGGGACGCGGCGACGGCGAAGCGTCCGCGAAGAGATAGCGACGGAAGACGACGACGACTGCGTGATGAAAATGGACGATCATCGTCGTCTTCTCTTCTCTTCCGCGCCCTCCGCGTCCGCCTCCTCCTCGACCGCACGCGTCGCCGCGCGGTCGCCTTCTCTGAACGCGCCGAGGCTCCCGTCTGCGTCCGCCATGTCCACGAGCGCTGCCGACCATTTCGGGTTAGGTACATTGTAGGGTTTAGGGAGGTTTAGGGTGTAGAACTGGGGCGAAGATGACGCGCGCGGCGAAGAGAGACGACCGGGTTTAGCGCCGGGAGGGATCCTCGAGGAACGGCGCGCACCTAAAAAGTCGTCGCTGCGCCGCAGCAGCGGCGCGTCCAGCAGTCGGAACGTAAACTTCATCGGAACCTTCCTCGGGTCGTGCTCGAGCGCGCGCAGGCGGCCGCAGTAGACGTACTCGCATCCTTCCATGCGCGCGAAGAGGTGAAGCGGCCACGCCGGCGGTTCCTTCGCGTCCTCATCCCCATCTGCATCTGCATCCCTCGTCGTCGTCGTCGTGGGGTCCACTCGCCCCTCCGCGTCGTCGTCGGCCGGCGCGGCGTCGGCGATGGACGCGCGCGGAGACAACGCCGCCGGCGCCGTCTCGCGTGCCAAACGAGCCATGGACCCGTCGACGCTCGGACCCGCGGCGTTCAAGATGCGCTCGATCACGGGCGTCGCCTTGATGTGGTGAACGATGACAGGAAACATGGCAGGCGGTGAGAAGGAATGACGTGAGCGAGGGCGCGATCGATCGCGTCGGCGGTCGGCCAGAATCAGAACGAGACCGCTGGCGTCGCGGGCGAAGAGGAGAGCGCGCACTCTGAAACCGAATGACGAAACGCGAACGAACCTCCGTCTGCCGTGGCTGCGCGAACCACGTGATCCTTCCACCCGCGTGCGTGAAGACGTTGTCGTACGCATTACCGTTCTTATCCCCGACGTTGACGAACAGGCACACGACGTTTTTGAACTCCTGAATGCCGCTGTACTTTGAAAATCGCGCGTCGCGACGCGGTGCGGCGAGCGCGTGAATCACCGCCGCTTTCTTCGCGCCGGTGCCGTCGCCGATCGAGGCGCCGAGGTGATTCGCCGCGAACGCGCGCGCGCGCACGACGAGCGTCTTGATGCTCCCCTTCGCCGGCGGTGCCGCGGGCGACTTCGCCTTCGCGGACGCGGTCGCGACCGCGGCGACGCGCGTCGGTTTCGGTTTCGGTTTCGGTTTCGGCAGGTCGCTCGCCGCGCGTCGTCGCGCGGCGTCGTCGCCCAGATCCTCGTCGCGCTCGAACGTCGTGTACACGCGCGCGGGGAGGCGTCGAACGCGGTCCGACCGTCGCAGGTCTTCCAGGTCGATCGCGATTCGCGCACGCTTTTCCTTCGCCTTCACCCTCGCGCGCGGCGGCGGCGAGGGCGTCGTCGTCAGCGCGTTCGGGAGGTCGCCCACGAGCGCGAGGAGGATCGCGCGATTGCGCGCGATCCGCGCTTCGCGCTTTCGCTCGTACTCGGTCAACATCGCGACGGACGCGCGGGCGGACGGACGCGCAGACGGGCGGTCGCGCAGGTTTCGGAAGCGCACGCGCGAGAAGGCGCGAGGCGGCGGCCGTTCGCCGCGCGCTGAAGCGTGTAAACGTAATGAGGATACGAGTACAATGTACTGTACGTGTACAAGACTTGTACAAGTCGTGTACACGCACGTGTAATATTGTACGAGGCTGAGCAGAGTAAAAGTGACCGGGGGGCATGACCGGGTTGATTTGTGACCGTTGGGTCGACTGACCCCCAAAAGCAGGGCGGATTTGGGGTTTCCAGGGTGAGCTGAACCTGTCGCCGGTTTTAAATATCCTATAATTCTCGATTATTTTCACATCAGAGATTTTTAGTATTTATTCACACTCTAACCAAATAGCCCATACGAGTACAAATAAAACTACTCTTAACGTTTGGGGTCAGTCTGACAAAAAAGGGTTATTGCCATCCACGCGGGAACAAGTCCGCGAAGGGGGAGGAGGAGCAAGAAAAAAGTGCAACCAGTCTCCTCCTTTACAGCTGTACAACGGTACGTACTGTATCCCTGACGTGTACTTTCGAAAGTACTTTCGTACAACGTACAACGTTGTACGTGTATCCCTACACGTACGGTACAACGTACAGTACACGACTACACGTACAGTACACGTACGTGTACACTGTACAGCTGTACACGTACAGTACATAGCTACATACAGTACAATAAAATCCTTGCAATTTTATTTCCGAAAATAAAATAGGGCTACGTACACGTACACGTACACTGTACAACTACTGTACACGTACAGTACGTGTACACGTGTACACTAAAAGTTATCAATATGGAAGTACTTCCGTACCTTCGAAGGTACTTCCGGAAGTACTTTCGTACCTTCGAAGGCGTTGATATTGTTGATATAACGTGTTGTATGTGTACAACCGGTGTTGGCCTACACGGGTCTGTCGACCGTGCGGAGGATACGGTGGGCGTTGTGTTGTGTTTCTAGAGACTATTAACAACTTATCGGAACAGCTACCTTCGAAGGTAGTCATTCTGTACACATGTACAACTACACGTGTACAGCTGTACACCGCGTTACTGTTGTACATATCGATACCTTCGTACGAAGATAGATACAACTAGAAGATATGATACGTGTACGTGTAGCTAGCCCTACAGCACACGGTTGTACATGTACAATAGAATACA
>Ga0181560_10004994_pt1 | contig 11922 bp, 7 predicted proteins | sample 011ome_20_FD_133751 | JGI IMG/M metagenome (GOLD analysis project Ga0181560, IMG submission 133751) | Coastal salt marsh microbial communities from the Groves Creek Marsh, Skidaway Island, Georgia - 011509CT metaG (megahit assembly) | ecosystem: Environmental > Aquatic > Marine > Intertidal zone...
GCGCGTCCGCGCTCGCCGCGCGCGTCATCGCGCCCGCGCGCGCCGCGCGCGCGCCGAGCGACGCGCCCGCGCGCGCCGCGCGCGCGCCCTCGCCCTCGCGTCCCGCGCGCCCTCGCGCCGCGCGCGCGCCGCGCTCGGGCGCGCGCGCGCGTCGACGCGCGCGCCAGGCGACGTCGCGCCGCGCGCCGTCGCCGAACCGCGAGAGCGCGCTCGCTCGACCGCCGAAGGGCGACATGTGCGGCGGGGCGTCATCCGCATTCGTCGACGCGACGCCATGTCGACGGCGACGCCGGCGCGCGCGGTCGCGCGCGCGCCGCCGCGATGGACCGGTAGGGGCGCGCGCGCGCGGGGCGGGGCGGTGACGCGCGCGGCGGAGGAGGACGACGCGCGAAGCGCGCGAGTGGTGGACTTGTTCGAAGCCGCGGCGACGCCCATGGGCGCGGCGGCGCGCGCGGAGGCGGCGATGGCGGCGGTGCGAGCGATGACGAGCGTGCGAGAGACGGCGACGTCGAAGACCGAGGCGGTGACGACGGGAGGAGGGGAAGGGGCGACGAGCGGGAGCGCGAGCGGGAGCGCGCCGAGGTCAACCGGGACGACGACCGGGGCGTCGGGCGCGGCTGACGGCGCGGTGATGAAGGGAGGGAGGTCCGCGAACGATTCAGGGTTGAAAAACACCGCGAAGAAGGCGTCGAAGCCGAAGGCGGAGACTTTCAACCCCGGGAGCGACTTTTGGACGTGGACGCCGCCGGAGGCGGCGGGTTTGGATAAAGTCGCCGCCGCCGCGGCGCCAAAGTTGCAGAGACAGACAGAGACTCGCGTGAGCGCGGCCGTGGCGGTCGCGGAGCGCGCGCCCGAGGCTTCGCTTCAGTTGAAGTTTCAAAGCGACGTCGAGACGCCGAGCGAGTTGAAGCTTGAATTCGAAAGCGACGTCGTTTTGGCGAAGGAACCGGCGCCGCTGAGCGACACGCCGACGGTGGAGCTAGAGGAAACTGCGACCGCCGTGCGCGAGCTCGGCGCAGATGGGGAAACCGAAGGTACACTTGAAAATGGTTCGAGGTGGTGGCGCGAGTCAGGCGAAGAGGAACTCGAAGGCGGGAAGCTGTGTCGATGGACGCTCGTCCGAGGCGCCTCCGCGGACGGTTCCGTCGAGTGGGAAGAAAAATGGTGGGAGACGAGCGATGCTTTCAACTATCGGGAACTCGGGGCGATCAAATCGGGGAGAGACGCCAAGGGCAACGTGTGGCAAGAAAGCTGGCGTGAGCAAGTGACTCACGACACCACCACCGGTTTCTCAAACGCCTCGAAGCACATCATGAGAGAGGCGAACAAGTGGGGTGCGCAAGCCGACGGCGCCGAATGGCACGAAGTGTGGGACGAGAACTACTGGGGCGACGGTCAAGTGAAGCGTACATGTACAAAAAAAGGTGCGATCGCGAACGGCGCGACTCCAGACGACGGTCACGGTAATCGTTGGACGCACAAGTGGGGCGAGGAGTGGGACGGTCACGGTGGGTGCGTCAAGTGGACGGATTCCTTCGCCGACCGCGATCAGAGCGAGGACGGTGGAAGCGGACGTGCCTGGGGTGAAAAGTGGGAAGAACGATGGGGGGGATACGCTCACAACGGGAGTGCGGGGAATCGCAACGGGAGCACATGGGACGATCGCGACGGGCACAAATTTGAGAAGACGTGGGGCGAGGAGCACTGGCACGACGGTCGCGTCCACAAATGGGGCGCCACCACCGATGGTTCCGACGGTTGGGACACCTGGGAAGACAGTGCCGGTTGGTGGGAGCGCGCACCGAGCTTCGGATGGGACGAAGCCGTCTCGCACTCACCGCAACTCCTCAACGTCCCGCTTCGTCCGCGAGGCACCGGAGTCGAACCCGGAAAGAAAAAGTCCATCGGTCGAGCTCCCGGTCGAACGATCAAGCCACCGCCGGGGTCGCGTCTTCACAATCCAGATTAGTAAACGTATTATTTCGTTATTCATAGCCCACTTCGCGCAGCTTTGCAATGGATTCAGTTTTCACTTCGCCGTAGGTCTCGTAGCAGGTTAACCAGAGACGCGACTCAGACCCATCCCACTCGTCGACGCCTCGCGCTCGCCGACGCGCTCCTCACGATGCGCGTCGCGTCTGTCGCGTCGCGCGCCGTCGTCTCGCGCGCCTCGCCGCCGTCTCGCGCGTCCTCGCGCGCGCAATCGTCACCGCCGTCGACGACCACGCCCGGCGGCGGCTCGCGGCGAATCGTCACCGCGCGCGCGAAGAAATCTTCGCGCGCGGGCGCGGGCGACGCCAAGTACGCGGTGAAAACGACGGAAGACGCGCTCAAGTACGACCCCACGAAGTCTCTCGCGGACGTCCTCGCGTCCAAGGACGCCGCGGACGAAGCGAATGGGAATTCGAGCAACGACTGGGCGAGCTCGCTCGCGGCGTTTCGAGAAGAAAAGGCGACGAAGGATCGCACGCGAGCGGAGATGGGAGCGGAGATGGCGGACATGGAAAGGAAATCGAACGAAAGCGATGATTTGATGGACACGACGTGGGTGACGGAGGCTGGGACGGTCGCGAGACGAGAGTTTAGGGGATTGAACGCGGGAGAGGAGGAGGCGACGTTCGGGGACGACGAAGCCGAATTCGTGGCGTTTGGGACGAATGAGGACGACGGCGAGGAAGTTTGGGGACCCGGTGATGAAGGGTTTGAAGTGTACATGTACGATGACGATGATGACGAGGGGGAGGGTGAAGTCACTCAGGAACGGGGTCGGGGAATACCGCGGGAGATGCGGTGCTTTGACACGGCGAAAATTTACGTAAAGGCTGGCGACGGCGGTGATGGTCAGGTTGCGTTCAGGCGAGAAAAGTTCGTGCCGCAAGGTGGACCATCGGGGGGTAACGGTGGGATCGGCGGCGCGGTGTATATTGTCGCCGATAAGAACATGAATTCTTTAGATGGATTTAGAAAAAAAGTGCACCATCGGGCCGAGGCGGGCAAACGGGGGCTCGGATCGAAGTGTGCCGGCCGTAACGGTCGCGATTTGGAGATCTTGGTGCCACCCGGAACTATCATTCGCGACAGTCGGAGCAAAAAAATCATCGCAGAGATCACGAAGGCTGAACAGCGAGTGATGGTGCTCGCGGGCGGTCGAGGCGGTCGAGGGAACGCGTCCTTCAAGACGGCGAAGAATAAGGCTCCGATGATTGCGGAGTTGGGCGAAAAAGGACGTGAGTTCTGGGCTGAGATGGAACTCAAACTCGTCGCCGATGTGGGAATAATTGGCATACCCAACGCTGGGAAATCAACCTTACTCGCGAGCGTGAGCGCGGCGAAACCAAAGATTGCCGACTACCCGTTTACGACCATCGTGCCAAATTTGGGCGTCGTAGAGCGCGACTACGAGCGCATGGTGTTTGCAGACATCCCGGGTTTGCTCGAAGGGGCGTCGGAAGGGATTGGTTTAGGTTTCGAGTTCCTTCGCCACACAAAGCGAACGCGCGTGCTCATTCACGTCATCGACTGCGCGAGCGAGACGTGCTTTGAGGCGTACGACGCGATTCGCACCGAGCTCGAACTCTTCGACGAAGCCTTGCTCGAAAAGCCCGAAATCGTCGCTTTAAACAAAGTGGACGACATCGAAGCCACGGAGCGAGCGCTGCAAATGAAGGAAAAGTTTGACGCCGAGGGCATCTCTTCGCACTGCGTCTCCGCCGTCACGGGTGAGGGCGTGGAGGAGCTCCTCGCCGACGTCCAAGCCGCCCTTCGCGCCCTACCTCCGGTCGAAGATGCCTGGGCCGCTGATATCGCGGAAACGGGCGTGCGCGCCGCGGATGGAAAATCCATCGAAGATTTCACAATCGACGACACCCCGTACGCGTTCGTCGTCGCCGGCGAAGCCATCGAGCGTTTCACGCAAATGACAAACTGGGACTATTTCGAGTCCTACAAGCGCTTCGGCCGCGTCCTCGAAATGGCTGGCATCGACGCCGCCCTCAACGCCGCGGGCGCGGGCGAGGGCGACCGTATCATCATCGGCGACTTCGAGTTCGAGTGGAGCAAGGACCGCCGCGACCGCACCCTGTACGAATCCTTCAGGCAACGCGTCGCCGACGCCCCCGGCGGCCAGCGAGGCAGCCGCCACTGGCCCCACGCGTCGTGAAAACGTCAATCGCGCGCCCACCGTCGCCGTCGCGCGCCCGCGTCGTCGCCGCTGTAACCACCGAATCCAACGCGACGCCGCCTCCTCGCCGCGCCTCGCCACCGCCCCTCGGACGTCGACGCGCGCCCGAACGAAGCGCGCCTCTCCTCGCCCGCGCGGGACTCGAGCGCTCAACTGTGTGCGCAAACAGTGTAAACAGCACCACCGCGATCGCGAGATCGCGCGCGCCAATCGAAACGCGCGATCTCGCGATCTCGCGATCTCGCGATCTCGCGCGCCAATCAAAACGCGCGATCTCGATCGTCGCGCGATGCGAGCCACTCGTCGTCGCGTCGTCGGCGCGTCGCGCCGCGACGTCGATCGGCACTCGCGCGCGCGCCGCGCGCGCCGCGCGCGTGCGCCCGGGAAGAAAACGAACGACGCGCGGTCGCGCGCGTCGGGACGTCGGGACGTCGCGGTCGGGCGCGACGGTCGGGATAACGCGCGCGACGGTCGGGATAACGCCGCGCCGGTTGGGATAACGCCGCGACGGTTGGGATAACGCGCGCGACGACGGCGACGGCGACGGCGACGACGACGGCGACGGCGGGACGGCGAGGTGGGTGAGATCGAGGACGGGGATTCGCGCGACGCGCGCGCGATCGGGCGGGCGCGGCGATGGCGGGACGGCGAGCGAGCGGTGGGGGGGGGGCGACGGCGAGCGACGGCGCGACGGGACGACGCGGGCGCGGGGCGAAGAAGAGCGAGAGCGGCGCGCGCGAGCGCGCGGAGAGAGAGAGGGCGCGGGAGGTCGAGACGGAGGAGGAGAACGCGCGATGGGACGTGCAAACGTATTTGGGTGGGTCGTCGCCGGCGCTCGCGGCGGCGACGTTATCGGGGTTACCGCCGTTTCCCATCGCGACTCAGATGCTGCAAAACATGACCCAAACGAACCCGTTTTGGGCAGCGCAAGCGATGCTCCATCGCGGGATCGCGATGGGGCAGAGCGCGGCGCTCCCGCAGGCGGGGGCGACGACGAACGGGGCGAGCGCGGCGACGGATGAGTTGACGCGGAAGAAATTGGCACGCAAGCAATCGAATCGCGATAGCGCGCGTAGAAGCCGGTTGCGCAAGCAGGCTGAAACGGTCGAGATAAACGTTAAAGTGAGCGAGCTCGAGCGAGAAGTCGTCGCGCTTCGTGAAGAAAATCAGCGTTTGAAAAAGCGCCTCGCCGAGAACGAAGGGCAACGTGAACGAAAAACGACAAAATGACAACCGCCGCAAAACTTGCGCGCGTACGCTTCGAAACGAGATCCTGTGAAGGACCGGTGTATTCACGTAGTTCTAATCTCTTTTCATCCAAGCTTCCCCCACTCGATTCTTTGAATACATATATTATCATTATTCTTTCACGTCTGCAACCCCGTGGGGAGAAACGTTTGCGCCGCGCTGCGAGTGTTTCGTGGCTACCGTTCATCGCCGTCCCTGACCTCTCACTCTTACAATTAACTATTGGCCTAAAGCCTACTGACCCTCCTGTTCGGGTTCGAGTTGAATCAAGTCGTCGATGCGGAGAATCGTAATCGCAGCTTCAGTGGCAAACTGGATGCTCTTCACCTTGCTCAACGCCGGCTCGAGGACACCGCTGGCGATGTTGTCGCGAAGTTCGCCCTTGACGAGATCCAAGCCCATCCCGGCGAGCTCTTCGTTACCTTGACTCTGTGCTTGATGATGAATAGCTCGAAGCTTGGCCACGAGATCGGTGGAATCCTTCGCAGCGTTGACAGAGAGTACCTTTGGGATGACCAAGAGCGCGTTGGCAAACTCGGCGATGGCGAGCTGCTCCCGGCTACCCAGAGTAGTCGCCATATTCTCCAGATAAATGCTCAACGCAGCTTCGACGGCGCCACCACCAGCGACAACCTTGCCACTTTCCAACGTCCTCTTCACGATGCACAGTGCGTCGTGCACCGAGCGGTCGATCTCGTCGAGCATATAATCGTTTGCGCCTCGCAAGAGAATTGTACACGATTGGGTGCTCGCGCAGTCCTTGATGACGACCATATCATCATCAGCCACGCGTTGCTCCACCACTTCGCCCGCAGTGCCAAGCATGGACTCGTCGAAAGTTTCTCCACCATCCATGTCGGACAGAGACAGCATCACTTGCGCCCCCGTCGCCTTGGCGATGCGGCGCAAATCATCACGATTGACGCGACGACAGGCGATAGCCCCAGCCTCGACGAAGTACTTGAGCGCCATATCATCGATGCCCTTAGAACAGAGCACGACATTGGCACCGGCGGCTAAGATCATCTTGATGCGATTGGCGGTGATTTCAAACTCTTGCTCGCGAATCTTTTCGAGTTCCTTCGGGTCGTTCACCAGCACTTGAATCCCCATCAACATCTTTGTCTTCTGCAAGTTGAAGTCGATGCACGCAATCTTTGCATTCTTGACTAACTTTGGCATCCCTTCCGCCGCACGACCGAGGTTAAGGGCGTATCCGTGCAACACCGATGACTCCTTCAAGCTCTTCCCGTGCGCCTTCAAAATGTTGATCGCCTTGATGGGATACCTGACGTCGCCCATGTCGTTGTACGTCTTGATGCTCGTGCACGCATCGACGACCAAATCCGCAAAGAAATCTTCTTCGGCACCGATGATTTTCGAGCTCATGCTCGTCTTTGCGCACTGCAACAAGGCTTCCTTCCCGAGCGTCTCCACGTCTCTCGCCAACTTACCTTCGACGTACTTGACGCTTTCTCGCATCGCCAACCTGAACCCAGCGATGATGTTCGTCGGGTGAATCTTATTCCTCACCAACTCATTCGCCCGCTTCAAAAGCTCCGCGGCGAGAATCACCACCGAAGTCGTTCCATCTCCCACTTCCTGATCCTGCAACTCGGCGAGCTCGACCAAGATCTTCGCCGCCGGGTGTTCAATCTCTAAAAGTTTCAAAATCGTCGCCCCATCGTTCGTGATCGTCACGTCACCGATATCATCCACGAGCATCTACGCGTCAAACCCTTTCATTCCGTCAGTCCTCGTCCCTCACCGCGCGCGCGCATCGTTTCGTCGATTCTTCGCGTCTCGTCCTCAAAGTCAACGCCTTCGCGTCTTCGTCACGCGCCTTGTCCAGTCCCACCGGCCCGAGCGACGTCTTCACGATGTTCGCCACCGCCATGACCGCCGTCGCTGTTCGCATCCCGCGTCGCGCGCGCGTCGTCGTCAGTCTCCGTCTCCGTCTCCGTCTCCGTCTCCGTCTCCCCGCTCCCGTCGCGCGTCCCGTCGATCGTCGATCGTCGATCGTCGTCCTCGTCCCATCGCGTTCGAGATCGCGTCCCTCGTTCGCTCGCGCGCTCGCGTCCGTCGTCGTCGACGCGCCGCACCGTTCGTCTGTCGCACGTCCTGTCCGCTCTCGCGCTCGCCGAAGAAGACGTCGGATTGTCGTCGCATGGCGCGCGGCGTCGCGCGTCGGCGAGTGGCGCGTCGGACGCGTTGACCGCGCGGCGCACTTCGCGTCGCGTCGCGTCGCGAGGCGACGGAGGCGTCGAGCGCGATGGCGCGCGTCGCGGCGTTCGCGATCGGCGTCGTCGCGGGCGCGAGCGCGTGCGTCGCGGGCGCCGCGCGCGCGGGATCGGCGCGCGGTGGCGGCGGCGACGGCGACGCGCGCGCGGGCGGCGCGCGAGCGCGCGCGGCGGAGGCGAGCGCGCGGAGGCGCGCGGAGGACGAAGGCGGGACGCGCGCGGACGACGCGGACGACGCGGAGGACGGGGAGGACGAGACGCGGGTGGTGGTGTACGCCACGCGAACGGGGACGGCGAGGCGGTACGCGGCGACGATTCGACGACGGTTGAACGATGAAGACGCGGCCGCGACGGGAGGAAAGCGAGGATACGCGCTCTTGGACGCGGCGAGCTTGGTGGATCCGGAAAAAGTGCTGGCGGGGGGGAAGAGGGTCGTCGCGATATTCGTGGTGAGCACGCACGACGGCGGCGAGGCGCCGGAATCGAGCGCGTGGTTCGCTCGTTGGGCGCGAGAGGCGGCGTACGATGAACGCACGGGATGGATGTACTTGAAAAACGTGCGTTATGCGGTGTTCGGGTGCGGGAATAGGGAGTATGGGGATAACTTCAACCGAGCGGGGCGAGAGTTGGACGCGCAGTTGGCGCGCATGGGGGGCGAACGCTTGGCGCGACGGTGCGACGGGGATGAAGCGAGCGGACGGATGGAGAAGCAGTTCGAGGAGTGGGGGGAAAAAGTTATCCGTCGGTTGTCAAATTCTACCGCATCGAGCGGGGACGATGCAGCGCACTCGCGCGTCGGTGTGGCGGAAGAACGGGACCAGTCTGAATACGCGAGCGAGGGCGAAGACGACGAGGGGGGGGCGAGCGCGGCAGGGAGCGAGGATGGTCAAGATATGGAGGACATCGCCGAAGGTGAGGGTGGAGAAAAGAAAGAAATGGTGACTGATGCTTTGCGTGGGGCGCTCACGAAGCAAGGTTACAAGATTCTTGGATCTCACTCGGGCGTGAAACTTTGTCGATGGACCAAGGCGATGCTTCGCGGCAGAGGAGGTTGCTACAAACACACTTTCTACGGCATCGAAAGTCATCGATGCATGGAAACGACGCCGTCGCTTGCGTGTGCGAATAAGTGTACATTTTGTTGGCGGCATCACACGAATCCTGTCGGGAAAACGTGGCGTTGGCAGATGGACGATCCCTTGGAACTTGTCGAAGCCGCGGTTTCCGAGCATTGCAAGATGGTGAAGCAAATGAAGGGGGTGCCAGGCGTTTTGCCCGAGAAGCTCGAAGAGGGTATGAATCCCAAACATTGTGCATTGTCTCTAGTCGGTGAACCAATCATGTACCCTGAGATTGGAAAGTTTGTAAGCGAGTTGCACTCGCGAAAAATCAGCACGTTTTTGGTGACGAATGCACAATTCCCTGAGGCAATCACAAACTTGCCTCCAATAACGCAACTATACGTCTCTGTCGACGCCGCAACGCCAGAGACCTTGAAAGCAATCGATAGACCGCTATTTGCAGACTACTGGGATCGTTTCATTGGTTCTTTGACATCCTTAAAGGATAAACAACAGCGAACTGTCTACCGCTTGACACTCGTCTCGGGATGGAACATGGAAGAAGTTGCGGCGTACGCCAAGTTGATAGACCTCGGCCAACCCGATTTTATCGAGATCAAAGGCGTGACATACTGTGGAAGTAGTGATGCATCGTCACTCACGATGAAAAACGTCCCTTATCACAAGGATGTGTGTGAATTTGGCGAGGCTATTGTCAATCTTCGTCGACGCGAAAACGGCGAGGAAGAATACGGCTTGGCGTGCGAGCACGCGCATTCTTGCTGCATCTTGCTTGCTCGAACAGACAGGTACAAAATAGATGACGAGTGGTACACATGGATTGATTATGACAAATTTCAAACCCTCGTAGCGAGTGGAGAAAAGTTCAAAGCGCTCGACTATATCGAGCGGACGCCGAGCTGGGCGACGTATGGCGCGGAAGAAGCAGGATTTGACCCAGAGCAAACGCGCCATCGTAAAGTTCGTAATCACCCAGGGAAGTTAACGAGCGACGAACCGCCAGAATAGATTATAGACTAATGTGTTATTACACCTTTAACTCCCTGCGTGAGCCGCGGAGGCGACGTCGTTGCTGTACGCCGCGATGTTCTCTTCCAAAGTATCCAAGAGATGTCGCGAAGCCGCGGGCATGAACGCCTCGAGAACACAAAGTGAAGGCTTCACAACAAACTTGATAAAACCTAGCTGGTTGGATTGTGTGCTAGCCGGTCCCGCCAGACTTCTGTCCATGAAGGGTTCTACTCGCATCCCGAGTTTGCGTTGGCGATCTCCCTGCTTGTAGAACTCAGCCGTGATGGCTTGCGCCCAAGCCAACGCTAGCTCGTACGGGCGGGCGGGATTACTAATATCTGCGCAATGTAGCGCGAATGCTAACGGTACCCAAATATTTTGCCACTGTTTAATCGGTTTGATACTATTCGTTTCCTCATCTTGTTCGTCCTCGATTTCCTTCAGCATTCGCTGCGTCAGCTCGCCATGGAACTCCATGTCGGTGTACATGATCATCTTTTGTAACCACTTGTTCAAGTCCGACTGCTCGGAATCTGTAAATTTCGCTAGCACCGCGTGCTTCTTGAGCAACGAAAAAGCTGTGAACAAGTGACCATTCTCGTTGACGCTCACATCGTTCCAACGCTCCGCCTCCGCGGATTTACAGTTGACGAGAAATGTGTTGTTGACTCCAGGATGTCCCACATCGTGAGACATGGCGGCAACAAGCATTGCAAAAGTGTGTATAGGCTCAATCTGGGACTCTAAACTTGTCTCGATGAGATAAGCCGCGGCTTGAGTCACGTCGGTGGCGTGAACGCGATTGTGATAATCGTTGTCGCGATATTTCCTCTCAATGTCTGCAATAAAGTTTGAGACAGAATTGCGATCCAAAGGTAAAGCATGAAACAAATTGAAACGGTCAAACAAACCCATACTAAGCGTTTGAAGCGGACCTTTACGTCCGCGCTCGCACTCGCTGGCGAATTTGTAGATGTCGAACGACGTCCAACTCGTGTACATCGGATTCCTGCCTACATCGGCGAAAATTGTATTCATGGACCCTCCCGGACTGTCCTCATCTCGCACGCCTTCACTGCTCGCCCGCGAAGGTAAAGAAGCGGTAGAATGATTTTGGCTCTGGATGTGATTTCTTGGTCCTCGCATCTCGATCGCCAACTGCGACATGTTTTGCGCGAGCATGAGCGAGGAGTTGTCCGCCGTGAAAAACTGTTCGACGAAGCCTTTCGCGACTGGATCGAGCAGATCCACCGCCGCCTGTTTGCTCGCCAAACTTCCATGAATCTGTAAAATCAACGCGTTCGCTAAACTCAGCGCGTTGGCGATCGCCTGTAACGTATCTAATGGATCGCTATCTGAGCCGTGAGCGCGCTTGGAAGCTTCGAGGTCCACGAGACGGCGAACGGTGTGAAACATCGTGCGATACACCGAGTTCTCCGCAGCCGTCGACGTCCCCGGAACGAATTCACCGGTTTCCTCGTCGATGATCTCATCGATCGCCGCATCCACCAACGCTTTCTTCGAGTTTGTCATCGTCGCGCCGGTGGCGGCTTGCCTGTACAGTTCGAGCGACCGTCTTCGAAGACTCTTCCGCCCCGGCGGTACCCGCGGGCTCGCGCTCGACGTCGCGAACTCCGTCAGCGTATCGCGAGACTCATAATCATCCAATTCGCTCGACTGCGACATCCGCTCGGTCCCCACCGCCCGAGTCGACCCGTTCTCGCTCAGCTCCCCGCTCCGCGCGCCCTTCGGCGACGTCGTCCCGTCCGCGCCGTCCCGAAGCGACCGTCTCCCCTCCGCGCTCGCGTTCTCCCTCCCCTCGTCCGAAGACGCTCGCGTCGACGTCTTCTTTCGAAAAAACCCCATCTCGCGCCGTCCGCCTCGTCCTCACCGCCGCGCGCGCGTCCTCGAGCGATCTCCGGCCCGCCTCGCGATGAATCCCCGATGAATCCCCGCGTCGCGTCGTTCGACGCCCCGCTCCCCCGCGATCCCGCGATCCCGCGATCGAAGCGATCCCGCGATTCGCGTCGCCTCGCGCGTCGTCGACCCTCGCGTCGTCGCCCCGCCGTCGACGCGCGCGATGAAGTCCCGCGTCGCCGTCGCCGTCGCCGTCGCCGTCGCCGTCGCCGTCGCCGTCGCGTCGCGCGCGGGATAAACCCTA
>Ga0181560_10005005_pt1 | contig 11910 bp, 10 predicted proteins | sample 011ome_20_FD_133751 | JGI IMG/M metagenome (GOLD analysis project Ga0181560, IMG submission 133751) | Coastal salt marsh microbial communities from the Groves Creek Marsh, Skidaway Island, Georgia - 011509CT metaG (megahit assembly) | ecosystem: Environmental > Aquatic > Marine > Intertidal...
AATATAAGGCATTGGTTGCCACCCAGTTTTTTTGTCGGCGTATATCGCGCATTTCCATACGCAACATGCGCAATTGGCCAGCTTGTTCATATTGATAGCTGTTAGCCAGAGATTGGAAGGGAATGTTGAAAGCAAGCAGGCCAAGAAGAGCCATTAAGCTTCCCAGCACTGCCAAAGCCTTTCCCTTGCCTCGCTTTGCGGGCATTTTTCTCGTTTGGGGAACAATCAATTGCTTTGGCATGCTTGTGCCAATGGCCTGACAGCTTTCGGTAAGGCTGGAAACGCCAAAAACAGTCACGCCGGAAATAATGTCATCGGGTAAATCACCAAGGTTTTTTTTGGCAATAAGGAGTATTGCCTTCTGTCCATTCTTTATCGCGGACTGCAGCATTTCGCGTGACGATTCGATCTTGGTGGCGATGTGGTCGACAGAATTAACGCGGAGTTGACTATCAACCTCGCCGCTTGCCCAGACCAATGTGTCGCCCCCATGATCAACGAACTCATCATTGTGTTTCAGAATATGGGCGAGCGCCAGACCAAGCTGCCAGCTATCCCCCTGTGTGATAGGGGCGCTAACATCAACGCGATAAGCGCTTGGTCCAAGCAGCTTTTCAATGATGCCGGTCGGACGCCGCACAAACTGATCATATCCGCCGCTGATTGGCAGGGCCTGATAGGTTTCATTGAGGCACACCACAGATCGGATGTCGGGCGCCTCAGCAGTAATCGACATTATCTTAACGGCATGACGCGTTGTCGGGATAATAACTTCGTAACCGCTCACCTGATAAAGAACTCCGCTTCAGGATCTCGAAAAGCATCAATCATTGGATGACCCTTTGGTAGCACGATTTGTGCAAGGCCTTCTATGATGTTCGGAAGCGGAATTGAGAGAAATGCCCCTCGTGTCTCAGCAAATAGAACTTCTGCCGCGGAGAGCTTGTCGGTTTCGGCAGTTTCACCGATTGCCAGCTGTAGATAGAACAGACCATCATCTTTTGACGATGCACGCAAATACAAATCAAATTCATCGCTGGGCCGGTGTTGGGAAGCTTGAGAGGCGGTGCTTGCGGCCGCGGCTTGTCTCTGGTGAGTCGCAAGCGCATGCGTGTTCAGGATGGCGCGAAATTGTCTTCGTGCGTTGAAGTTTGCGGAAATTTGGTTCAGCAGAGCTTGATCGTCATTCGTTTGCGGTCCGGTGACAAGTCTTATCAACTGCCTTACAGATATGTGGCTTTTGCTCTGCTGTTTGTTTAGAGCTCCATGAAACGCCTTTCGCGCGTTGAGGATCATCAAGAAGGCGGTTTCAGCATCTTCAGGACTTACCTGTTTTTCTGATTTATCGTTCATTGATTATCCCTCATGCAGCACATGAAACTGGGCTCTGAATTGTTTGCAGTCCAACTTCAATTGTTTGCCAAGCTCGGTATCGCTTTCCTGTGCCCGAAGCGTCAGCTTCGACATAAAGCTCATAATTTTTGATATATATTGGCCGCCATATGCCAAAGCCTCGCACCAATCATTGCGAACGATTCCGTCTATTGTCTTTTCTGGTATCAAACCCTTGCGCCGGAATCGGTGGGCGTTGTCCTTTAACTGCAATTTACGGGCAGAAAATGCATGTGTTTTTGGCAAGTGATCCATTGCGTCAAATAAGGTTTTGGCTAACTCATCTGGATGTTCTGAATTCACCTCAATATTGATATTCTGGATAAGTATGTCATTGCTTAGGGTCGAGAGGGCAGCGCGATCTGCGTCGCTGCCCTGATCTGAAATAAATGCGAAAAACAGTGGGGAGCGCTGTTCCCATAATCTGAAAGACACCGTGTCTCGAAGACCTTCAGCAGCCGCGCATACAGATTGCCATCGTTCAACAATCTGCGCGTAGCTATTGTCATCGATTGCTGTAAACAGATGACTCACATCAGTTTGTTTTCCGGTCCGCTGTGATTGCACGAGCTGGTTCTGAATATGACTGAATAGAGCCACTCGAAGGCATGTTATGAGGAGTGCCTGCGCAGAAGGTCCGGCCGTCAGGGGAAATTCGATTTGATCCTGTTCCACTTTTGTGAGGAATTTTATCTGGTTGCAAGGTGGTTCCTGCAACATGGACAACCATTGTGCCGGGGCAGCGATTTCTCCAATCATTTCTCCTATGGAGCTGGCTTCAGACAAATTTGGTGCGTCATCCGATGCATCAAAGGAAGCGGCTTGCAATCCCTCAAATTGTCCAGTCTCAGCCAAATGGTTGAGCGATATATGCTGAGAAAATGCATCTGATGCTGCCAGCTGTATGGCGTTACGGAATGTCACCCAAGCATGAGCTACCGTTGCATAAAGTCTGAAAGAAAAGGCTTTGTCTGTGCACTGATCACACCAAAATTCCCATATTACGCGATCTGTTACATCTTCAGGGAACAGCCTGTTCGGTTGGCCCTGCTTTACGGTGATGTAATCTGACAATGTCTGAAATAAACGGCGCTCGTTTGCGCTTGGTAGATGCTCGCCTAGAAACCGGTAAAGCGCAGATGAGAGGTCTTTGGTAATGTTGTCAATATTGCTTTGATCTGCGTTTAGCGCCAGTTGGTCGTAGCTTTTTGCTATAATATCCCACCCCAAAGCTTCGGTAAGGAACTCAATGAGTGCTATGTTCTCAGGCAAGTGCCGTGCGCCCAATTTCATATGCTCTTTATTGCCGGAAGGGTCAGAGAACCTGATCACCGTTGGTTCGATGATTAAGCTCCTTGTATGCTGCCCGACACCCAATTGTGCAATTATCGAGGTGCCAACATGAGGTGTTTCGGGATATATCAGCTCGCCGACTGATTTTCCCACTATGGCCGCGGCGGCAAGTAAATGGACTGCGCGATATATGTCAGGACCATATGAACGGCTCGCGATGGTGGTTATAAGATTGACGACAACGGTTCGTGTATAAGCCGGTTTGCCGTGATAGGTTGTGGCATCACTTACCACTCGCCAAAGGTTGAGGATGTGCTCTGATGGCGGTGATAAGCTGAATTCTGGCCAGGATTTCAATATTTCTGTTGGTTCAACCATTACCAAATACCTTTTTAATCGCCAGACTTGCACTCATTTTGTGAGTTAACCAGCAACTTGTTATGCTATCTGCTTTGTTGACGCAAACTCAACCAATTGTGAAAGTTTTTTCTATTTTCTTTCATTTGTGCCATCAATCTCATGCTTGGTGAGGTGGCACTAGCTTCGAACGCAAAGCCTCGATCTGCAAGTTGAGACGCATTTATCCAGAAGTTTACCTCATCAAGATCAACCCGAAGTTTGGTGGATGTTGAGGTGGTGGTTCTGTTTGTGACACCAGCGTTGACATTGTTTCCAGCTGACCAATTTACCAATGTGCTGGTGTGTTGATGAGGTGTCATTAATTGAGACTCACGATACATGCGTGCTGCGCTAAGGACTTTAAGCACATAGCCTCTGGTGTATGAAATTATCTTCTTTGTGTCGCCTCTGTTGACAGCGGAGCCACCGTTATAGTGTGAAAGCGCTAAGTCAATGCGGCCATCATATTGTTCGATCAATTGGTCGAGAAAGTGTATTCCTGCTCTGATGTTTATGCGGGGATCCTTGAGCTGGCGTGAACTCAAGCCATAGAGTGTGCGTCCGGTGCGCGGCATGATCTGCATCACGCCAATCGCTCCGGCTGGGCTGATCACATCGGCACGAAAACTAGATTCCACATGGGCAACCGCCAAGGCTAAGCTCGGCGTAACATATTTTGATCTCTGCGCTATTTGTACGATTAACGTTTTAATGGCGCTGGTTGGTAGCTGTGAAGCGGTGGCTTTTTTTAGCGGCACTAACACAAATGACATCGCGATGAAAAGCAACGCCGCCAAGATTACGTTCCTGCGCAACCATTGTTTGGCTTGATGGTCCAAACAATGGTTGAAGGCTTTGACACTATTCATCCTAATTTTCCAGTCTGGCATTGAGAATGGTCTCCCATTCATGTGTTAGCTCGGCAATTTGTAGATTGAGGCTTGGGTGACCCTGCTGGAATTGCATCATTTCAGCCATGGTGATGCCCGGAGGAACGGCGAGTGTGATTGGCTGTTCCGTAGTTAGATCGCTGGCGTTAATCGGATTCAGCATGTCATCAAAAAGACGCTGCTTGTGCAAAATCACAAGTTTTGGTGTTTCTGATTGGACATCTGTTGAGGATGTTGTGAGGGTTATCTTATCAGCGACCGCGTCGTCGGGTTGATGAACCACGGCAAATAGAGTTAGAACCATTAGGCTGAAAAATGCCATGGCAAGTGCAAGCGCAACTTCAGCCATTGGATTTGCCCCATCATCAATCATCACATCACTCCTGTTATTCGCTGTCAGGATGTCTATGAAATTTTTTGACCGGTTTTTGTTGGTGGAGGCTCAGGAGAGTTGTGGCTAGTTGTATTTTGTTGTGTTGCCAGTGGTACCTTTTTGGATGATTGCCGCAAATTTGCGGATATCAATTCGGCGTTCGGTGACAATGCGCTGCACGTCCTGATCCACCTCAAGCCCAATCTCTGCTAGGGAAATGTCGATCCAAGTGATGAGTTTCTGTTGATCTGCGGTGGTGTGATACAGCATTTGATATCGAGGGCCGTTTTGTTGAACTTTCGTGATTTTCTCAAAACCCGGAAATTCGTTCCGCATTAAATCGACCAGTTGAATGATCTCGTCATTCTTGAAATCAATGATTTCCACTTCGAGGATTGTGACCAGTCGCCCGTCTGAAGCGCTGGCGCCTGTCGGACGTTGCAGTAGTTGCGCGAGGCTGTTGCCGAGGGTGTCAGCCATCCGCTGCGCTTCATCTGCAATCTTTCCCAATGTGCACCCTGTCCCACAATTTTCTGGTATCGGAATGCGGCTGTTTGGTACTGACCAACTGGTGAGAAAGCTATTGCTGCCGGAGTTGTAGAGCTCAGCGCTCATGCTAATTTCTTGGCTGCCTTCAACACCCTCTATCCGCGTGTCTACAAACACCAAGATTGAGGTTCCAACGAGTTGGGTAATGTCATCGGTTTGTTGCAAAACTCTGTTCTGGTGGCTTTGTGGCGTGATGCCAAGGTCGTCCAGAAGGGATAGCTCATCCCGAACCATGAAACCTGAACGACTTAATCTTGATTTGACCGCGGTAACGGCGCTTGATTGTGCCAATGCATTCCCTGTGTGGGCGGAAAAGACAAAAATTTGTTCAGTTGCCAAGGCCTTGGCGCAAGATATGCCAGTGAGGAGCGCAGCAAAAAACATCGTCCATGCGAGTTGGTAACTTAGACGCACGGTGAAAGCAGTGAGATTAAGGGCATTAGATCTCATTTTGTTATTTAAAAGCTGCATTGTGATCTCCATCCTCTTGCTTCTCTTGATAAACCGCTGGTTGTTCTGTTCCATTCAATTGTGGGTTCAAAGTGCTTGTTAAATTTGAAGGGACAGCCCCTGTATCGCCGACACACATCAGATATGAGAGAATTTGGTACGATTTCGTTTTCATGATTGCGAATTTGTTAGGGCTAACAGCCTACACCATAGGGTTGCGCTGCTGGGAATAATTTCAGTGTCATGAAGCGCTTCTGCACGGACAAGTCAAAATCGTCACCCTCGGAGAGGCCTAGTTCACGCAAAAGGGCGCGCAGCCATTTCGTGACATACCTCACTTTTGCATTGGTTTTGAGATCATATTGACTTGTTCCAACAGTGACTTCGTTGAGGACGGAAACCGAGAGAGACCCTGGAAATTCTCTTTCAGCGGTATCAATGAAGTAATTTTTCAGGCATCCGTTCATGCCATTCAGTCGAAGGCGCAGACTTTGTGTTTCCGTTTCCCAAGGGCTGTTCTGAAATTTTATTTCGCCCCAATTGATGTCTTGTAGCTGGGAAAAAACCATCCTGGAGAGGCTGATGGCCGCAGATTCGAGTTGCATATTCAATTTGGTCAATTCCCCTGAGTTCCGGACCGGGGTGGTCTTAACTGACGCAATGATGCGTTGGTCGTGTCGTGTTCTCAATTCGAGCGCGGGAATGTATAGGTTGTCATCAAGTTTAAAAAACTTACTTGTGAGAATGAGATCTAGGTTTTCAGATGTGACACCGTCTTTTGTTCCCTGTTCTTGATTGGAAACGGCATCTTTCTTCCGCTCATCCTTGACGTTAAAGCCAATATTGCTGAGTTCATTCTTCAGTGACGCCATGAAGCTGTCATTTAGACCTGGCGCGTTTTTAACGAAAGAATCAGTTGACGCTTCTTGGCCGACGAGAATGCTGAAGTTGGCACCATGGGCGCGCTCCGACAGGCCGACTGCACATAGGCCGATGACAAAAACACAGACAACCACAAGTTGGTGCAAAGGCTGTGTCAAGATGTCTGATTTTTTGCGATGACATGGGCTGACTGGTGCGGTTGCGGCAAGTCGGCGAGCCATCAAACCATAGCGGCTACTGTTCAGTGGTATAAATCTTTCCATCTTTTGCGCTTTTCCTTCGAAGGGCTTTTGGCATTGGCTTATCGGCTACTTTGTCAGCTTTTGTGTCAAGGTTTCTCTGTCCTGCCAAAGATACAACGATCTATGATCGCGCATCAGCTATGAAAAAAACAGGCGTGCTTTTGTTGGCTGGGGTTGTTTTTTTGGTTTTACCTCAGTCAATCAGACGAAAATAGCCGCGTCCATTTATCGACATTGAAAGTTAGATATGCAGCATTTGTCACAGGATTGGGTCGAGAAATCAGGCAATTTTTCGAATTGTTCACACCAGTTTTGTGCAAGTGCCTTTGACGATTCCAATTGAGACATCGCATGCTCAACCTTGATGAATTGAGCTGTGGAACGTAAAATTTTTGGCTCGATTGGGCAGTTGCTGGCCCCGTTTGGTTCCGCTTTTTCGATAACAGTGTTGCTTGAACTCGTATTCAAAGCTGGCGTTTTCGATTCAATAACAACAATGGTTTCTTCTGTTTGCCCGCAACCAGTGAATAAGATTGCAGCCAGCAGTGCTACAGCGGCCGACATCTTTTGGCGAAAAAATCTATTTATTCCAAAAACTAAAGCTAGATCATACATTATTAGTCTCCTTAGTAGGCTTGGTGCTGAAAAGCACACCGAGTCTCTCTTTATTGGATTAGCTTGCTCTTGATTCAACAAAGATGAAGTAAAATTAAAAAAAGTCTATCTAGTTATCTATCGTTTTGAAACTTGATTCAGCGGTTTTTGTGGTGTAGTGTCTATTCAAATATGTGGCGGTTTATTTGCCTCCTGAGGGGCGAGGGCGCTTTTGATTTGTTGCTGGGCACTTCCGAACGTCAGCTCGTTTGGCGTCTCTGGGGGGTCATTGCCGACAGTTGTAAGCGTCAAGGAGAGTAAATAATGCGTTTCTTGCTTATTTCGTTGTTAATTTCCCTCGCTATTGCATCACAGAGCCACGCGCAAATCGCTTACTGGGGCGGTGTCAGCTTTACATCATTTGCAGAAACTAAAGTTGAGCAGCGCGAGCGATTTCCCTTCGCAAGCAACATGTTCCGATGTGATCCGTGCGCCTTTGGAAACATCAACACCATTGCTCGCGAAAGGCTCGCCGAAAATCCTTATGACAATATTGATGTTTCACTGGACGCCGTTGGTTCGCGTCAATTGGAGGGGTTGATACTCACGCCGCTCATTGCTCGTGAGAGTGTCATCATTGCCGAAGATATCGACCCTGACGGTACGGTGAATTACGAATACGCAATGCGGTTCTTTATCAATCTGATGCTGTTTGAGTTCAAGCAGGGTGAAGGCCGTTTTTCTGGGTCGTTTCCCTTTATCTTCAAACATGTTGAAACATCAAAGACCCCACTTTCTCAAGATCAGTTGATGAACATCGCAGCTGAATTGTACGGCTCTAATACCAGGGGGATGAACATCTTTGATGAGTTGTATAAACAGGCGAAGAGTAAGCTGATGTTCAAAGGGTTTTCATCAAAATATCCGCAGATCACCGAAATTTCCCTCTCCGACGAGGTTGCCGGTGTTATGGGTGCACATGTTGACCTTGACGCCTTTGCGGCACAGACCGGGCAGATTTTTGAGGCAAATCTGGTAAGGCAATCCGGTGGAATGTTGATTCCCACATTGGATGACAACAATAATAACGAAATGGAAGCCGTGTTCCAAGACGCAGCGCGGAGGATTCAGTTGCCCGAGCCAGCAGCGTCTATTTTGCTGGATGTTAACAGGTTTGTGTATTGGGAAAAGGTCAAAGGTGCACAAAAAACGGTCTGTTTCATTGTGCTTGTCAACGTGAAGGTGAATACGACCTTCGATACGATAATGGATACCAGCTTTGTTCGGAAAAAAGAATCCTGTGGGGTGATCCGAACCGTTGAAAAGCTTACACCCCATTTTCAATTCCCGGAGCAGCTTTATTCACTGCTCTACAAGATTTCCCAGCAGTTTGACGGAAGTGTTGATGCCGGGTTTTTGAGCGCTGCGGCACCAAAGCATCCGCAGGCAGCTGACCAGATAAAGCTAGCAACAGAAAAGCTGTTTGCAGCGTTTTAATGCTTTGATCAGAGCTATGAGGAGTGTGTAATGATGTTGAGCCCGTTGATATGGACTAGGATGTACCGTAGTGTGATCGTGGCTGTTATGGCTCTGTGGTTGATTGGCCCTGCTCACGCCCAGGAAACGGTTCGGGTGACAGCCGTCGGCTCAAAAATCTATACTGAGCTGTCGACCTATATCAAGCAGTCAGCCATTGAGGATGCAAAAAGAGAGGCGCTCAAGAAAGTGGCCGGGAAGTTTCCAACTGCGAAAAAGCGCATGTTCAAGGAAATGGAAAAGAGCATTTTTGAGGCCGTTGACGATTTTATCCTCGAGGCTGCTGTGCAGGAGGATCAAAACGATGCTGCTGCAAAGACCTATAAAGTGGCGATATCGGCACTGGTTGATATTGATGCGATAAACGCCTTCTTCATCGAGAACTCGGCAGCCGGAAATCAAGAGGCCGGTGATGCCAGTGATTTTGGGGCCATATTTGTAGCGCGGGTTGAGCTTGGTCGTCAGTCATACAAGACTAAGGTAACGGACGTTAAAAAATCCAACAGTGAGTCGGTTCTCAATGAAGAATCGGCCAGTGACGGGACAAGTTCGGTTGACTCGACAAGCACATCATCAATGACGGTTGAACAGTCTGGTGGAAGCTCAAAGAAAAAACGGGATGAGGTTGAGTATGAGGCCAACTCAGAGATATCCGAGGCGGTAGCCTACGCAGTCGAAGAGCAGCTCGTTAATGCAGGTTTTGAGCCTATGGATGGTGAGGATCTGGCTGATGAGTTTGATCTGCCTTACCTTGAGGACATTATTGATCAGAACCTCCTGCGTAAGAACGGTAGTTTCCCGAAAAAACTGATCAAACAATACAAAGATGCAGCGATTGATGCAGGTTGGACATTTCTCGGCATGGGCACAGTTGATATTGGAACAAGCACAGTAGACGAAGTTCGCGGGGGTACTCAGGTTCCTGCGACCGTCAGTTTTAAAGTGTGGATGCTGACCGACGGTCGAGCAAAAACCGTCGCTTCTGTCTCGCCAAAGGTTATCTATGGTCAAGACAGAAATGGCGATGCAGGTGTTGCTGAAACCAACGCCTATAACAAAGCCGTAATATATGCGCTTGATACTGTTGTGGCACAGCTACAGCAGAAGGGTTTGCGGTGATCTTTAACGATAGAGTGTAATGTTTGGAGAAATGAGAATGAATATGCAAAGACGACATTTTGTGCGTATCGCACTTGGTTCGACCGCTATGGTATCCCTCAGCGGTTGTGGCCTTGGGAATCTTGCTGGTATGGCAGGTCGCGGTGGAGGCGGTGATTGGTCCTCAATCGCTAATTCTTTCCGCAACGTTCTTGATAAGGCCGTTGAAGGTGTGGCTGCAACGCAGGAGTCGCTCGCAATGTTGGCCGATGCGCTGGGTCTGAAGCAAGAAGCTGCAGTGATGCGCGGTGAGGCTGAAAACATCAAATCCAAGGGAACATCCTTTGCAGCTTCTGAGCTCGAAGAGACCACGAACAAGACAGCTGACACTCAGTCTCGGATCACTGAGAAACTGGCTCAAGCGCAAAGCCTGAATGCTCAAGAAAAAGCAGAAATTGGTAAGGCTTTGGTTAATTATGCGCCTGCCGCTGTTATGCTCGCTCTTGCAGCTGTTGACGCTGCCAGTGCAATTGGTGACGCATCGTCTGCGGGTACACCGTCGATCCAGGATGGTATCGAAATTGTCAATCTGGCGACTGAAATTCCCGTAAAGGGCCCAGCAATCATCCAATTCGCAAAACTCTCTGTTCAAGGTTTTAAAGACCTTGGTGCAATTGCGAAAGAAAACGACATTGCGGTACCGGCAACGGACGACATGCCAGATCTTGGTAAGCTGTAAACCGGTCACCAAAAATATTGGAAGAGCAGGGGTGCGCTCCTGTTCTTCCCATAATGACGGAACAAAAGCGTGCCAAATTATTTCATTTAAATCTTCCTGAAGTCAGGATTTTCACGTGAACGATTGTTTTTAGGAGTCGATGTGATGGTAGCGAAGCTAATCAAACCAGCATCTCTTATGTTGAGTCTTGCCATGTTCGCAATGCCATTGCAGGCACATGCTTCCTGCGCAAATTTTCTTGATGATGTTGGCTCAACCTCATTGGGTGTGTCATACAAAAAAGACCCAGAAACTGGCAAGATTGTGGCTCTCATGATGATGGGAGAGGCAAGTTTTTTGGCGCCTAAATCCAGCCTCGTCAGAAAAGCCAAGAAGAAAGCTCTGATGAATGCCAAAGCTGAGTTTGTGCGGTTCATGAAAGAGGATTTTGTTGCTGCTGATCTTGCGTCAGACCTTACAGCCGAAGCGAAAACAACAGACTCGAATGGCAATACCACGGGTCAAGTCGAGGAGATCAGCGCCATGGCGGAAACCATGGCCAGCAGTTCACAAGCGGTAATCAGCGGGATCGTTGTGCTTGGTGAGTGTGTCGACACGGAAGAGAAAGTTGCAATGGTGTTTGCCGGCTGGAAACCAGAGCTATCTGCGGCTGGTGCCGAGGCGCGTAAAGCAATGAAGGCCGAAGCAGGTTCTTCTGCCGCTGGCACGCAGACAGCGGCGAACAGCGGTGCTGCAACTACTTCGAATAGCGGGTCCTCATCATCCACCGCAAGCTCCTCACAGTCAACTGACCGTAGTACCACCAAAGTAGGGATAACTGTGATCACAGTTGAGGCCGAAGGGGAAGGCGCCAATCTGAAGCAGGCAACCAATGAGGCCATCCGGAGCGCGATTGCCCAGGTTCTGGGAGAAAAGTTCGCATCTTCACAGCTGAGCACCGACTTTACCGCGTCCGTTGAGGTAACGGGTGCCAACGGCGACACAGCGGGCGCTGCATTGGAAACGTCAACGCAACTTGATGTTACGGTAAGCGAAGTCAGCGGTATCGTGAGCGGCTACAGTTATTTGTCGAAGGAAGAAATATCAACGGGGATCAAGGTCGTTTTGAACGTAGAGATTCCCGAGTATGAATCATCACTCGACAAGAACAAGAACACCTTGATTGTATTCCGCCCAGAAATCAAAAAGGCAGACGGGATCACCGCATCAGAAATGGACCAGATTGCGGACGCCATACGCAATGATCTGGAGAATATTCTCAATGAGTCCGGAAAGCTTGAGGTGTTGGACCGGAGCTACCTTCAGCAGCGCAACATTGAACTGGGCACTGTCGCCGTGGGTAATAATTCGATGACGGAGTTGGCGCGGGTTGGCAATTTAGCCGGAGCAGATTTTATGCTGGTCATGGAGTTTGAAAAGTTGAGCTCGAAAGTTGAGGAAAAGACTGTCGGTGCGAACGTTATCGTGCGACAG
>Ga0181560_10005009_pt1 | contig 11906 bp, 11 predicted proteins | sample 011ome_20_FD_133751 | JGI IMG/M metagenome (GOLD analysis project Ga0181560, IMG submission 133751) | Coastal salt marsh microbial communities from the Groves Creek Marsh, Skidaway Island, Georgia - 011509CT metaG (megahit assembly) | ecosystem: Environmental > Aquatic > Marine > Intertidal...
CCCCCCCGGTTGTCTGCGCTTCGGTTGCTTCTTTTGTTCTTTGTCCGCGGCCTTGGGGGTGCGGTGGCCGCCGCGGGGGGGCGGGTGGGGGGGGGGGGGGGGGGGGGGGGGGGGGGGGGGGGGGGGGAGAGAAGAGCGTCGACGTGAGACGCGTCGCCGCGAGAGGAGAGGAGAGAGACGGAGGAGGGAGGAGGGGACGCCGCGCGCGGTCCGTTCCGCCGCCGGAAGCGCCCGCCGGACGAGAAGCCTCGCTGGGTGTTGCTCATCGCGTCTCCGCATCTTTGTGAGAATAGGATTAGCGTATATTTGTTTTGTTTGTGCGCTCACCGGCTTCTCGCGCGCGAGGACGAAGTCCTTAAGGAACGGCGTTCACCACGCGAACGCGGTCGTATGGGAACCAGTCACGACGGGCGGGATCGACCGATCGATCGACCGATCGGGCGGAAAATAAAAGACGACGCGAGGGGACCGCCGGCTGGTGACTCGCGCACCTCCACGTCCGCGTAAATCGCCGGGAACGACAGGCACCCCTCTTCGAACATGTCCTTCTCCTTCGAGAACTTCACGATCTTCGGGTTGACCATGACGACCTCCGCGCCCTTGCCGCGCTCTCCCGCTTCGTTGTACACCATGAGGCGGTAATTGACGCCAACCTGCGGCGCCGCGAGTCCGACGCCGTCGCTCTCGTACATCTTCGCGAACATCGCGTCCGCGAGCTTCTTCAGCTCCGCGTCGAACACGCCAATCTTCTTGTTCTCGTCCCGGAGCTTCGCGCTGGGGTACTTTTGAATCTCGAGCGGGAGGGCGAACTCGACCGCGGCGCCGGTCGCGTCGTTCTCCTCCGCGATCTCGCTCAACTCGCTGAGGAACCCGCCCTTCTTCCCTCGCGCGAGCGTCGTCGCCATTCGCGCGGGCGCGTCCGCGCGGCGGGACGCGACGCCGGCGTCGGATCCGGAGCCTCGACGCGCGGCCGCGGCCGAGGAAGAGGAGGAAGAGCAGGAGGAGGAGGACGCGTGATGGTGTCGGCGAATCGACGACGACGACGACGACGACGACGACGACGCGCGGGATGGCGTCGTCGCGCGCGCGGGCGCGACGCGAGAGCTCGTGGGGCGGAACAGACGCGCGGACGCGGCGATCGGTCGCGACATCACGCGCAGGGTTCCGGTCATTTTTCTTCGACGCGCGACGCGACGCGGACGGACCCGGCGCGAGGATCCGAACGAATGACGACGAAGGGTTTCGGGCTCATTCTCTCACAGCTGTTCTGAAAAATGTTGCTGTTCCAGGATAAACTCCTCATCACTCGTCGGCGCCTCTGATGAGACTCCTCGCTCGCTACAGCACGCGGGCGGTCGCGTTCTCGCACGCCCTCCCTCTGCTAATCTGCCGCTCGATCCCCGCGGCGGTCGCCCAAAGCGCGTCCCCGAACACGGGCGGATCGTGATACATGAAAAACCCGACGACGCGTCGAAGCGCCTCGTGCTTCTCTCTCCAGTCGGCGGCGTCGACAATCTCCGCCGCCCGCGTCGCGTTGACGCCCTCTCTCTCGGTCATGCGAACGCTGAACGCGTCCCAGTCCAGGAACCACGACAGCGGGAGGTCGTACCCGTCCGCGATGATCACGGGGACGCACCCGAAGAGCATCGCCTCGACGAGTCGCGGGGCGTACACGCGCGTGCCTCGGACGTGGAGGCAAAACTTCGATCGCGCGAGGAGTTTCATGTACCCAGACGGCGTCGTCGCGCCGTCCGAATCGAGGTCCCAGTCCGTGCGGTTCAGGCTGCGGAGCGCGGGGATGACGCGCTGTCGAAGAAACCCGCGCGAGTTGCCGCGAAACGCGAGCGATATCGGGCGGTCGTCCTCGTTCTCGAGGCGCTCCGTCGTCGTCGTCGTCGTCGTCGCGTTCTTCGTCGTCGTCGCGTTCTTCTTCTTCGTCCCCTCCTCTTTCTCTTCCCGCGCCTCCCCCCGCACAAACTCCTCCTTCTCTTCGTCGTCGTCGTCCTCCTCGTCGTCGTCGTCCTCCTCGTCGTCGTCGTCCGCCCCGGGCGTCGTCGAGTTCGAGACACGTTGTCGCCGCTCGCCCCCCGTCCCCGGCGTCGGCAACGGCGCGATCGCCCCGAGGTGAATCGCGTCCGCCGGCAAGTGAAACGACAGCGAGCACACCATCGAGACGTCCTTCTCGCGCGAGAAGGGCGAGTCCAGGGTTCGGTTCACGTCGAGCGTGAGGTTGACGTTCTCCCAGGTCGTCGTGTCCGCGGTCGCGACGACCGCGACGGTCCTCGTCGCGAGCTTATCGCCGCGGAATCCTTCGCTAAACAGCGCCTCGGTGCCCTGGTCGTGCGCGTTCACGAACACCCTCGAACACCCCCCTTGCTTCTCGGACTTCTCCCACGCCCACGGTTCCGTCGCCTTCGCGTGCTCCACGACGACGGCGAGCGACGCTTTGACGGCGTTGAGGCCGTTGTCCGGATAGTCGGCGACTCTGTCGAGGTAGGGGCGGTTTGGAAACAAAAACGCCGTCGCCTCAGGGTCGCTCCATACAAAGCGACGTCGGGGTGGAGTTGAAAGGCGTCAGATGGAGTTGAAAGGCGTCGAGGGCGGGTATTGAAAGCGAGGGGCGGGCGGAGAGATGCGCCAGGAAAAGTCCTTAAGGATCGGCGTTCACCACGCCGACGCGGTCGTATGGGAACCAGTGTATAGAACGCACCTCGCCGACGTGCGTCGTCGCGAACGGCGGCTTCCCCAACGCCCCGATCACGTGCGCTTCGACGTCGTACGCGCGGTTAAACGTCGGCGCTAACCGCGCGAGCTGATACCGCCGCTCGAGCTTGGAAGGGAGCGCGAACGTGTACACCTTGAGCTTCTCCGGTAACGCGTTCATGTAATCGCACAGCGCCTTCGCGTCGGCGAACGGCGATCCGTCCATCCCGTCTGGCGCGTCGCTCGGCCGCGCCAGCGGCCACCCCGGATCGATCCCGTCCCTCATCAGCGCCTGACACTGCGCGTCGAACGTGAGGTGCCCGTACTCATCGCGAAGGGGCCCGTGGTCTTTCCACGACTTCGGATCGAGCGCGTGCGCGAGCCGCTCCACTTTCCACGCCGCCGCGGACAGGCCGGTGTTCCAATGCTGCCGCAGCGTGGAGTACTCCACGCTCGGCACGATCGCCGCGCTCACGCGCTCCGACGCGACTCTCGGGACGTCCGCGATCGCGGCGTGGAGGTCCGGGGCGACGCGGGAGAGCGAGCGGTCGACGACGTGCGCGAACGCGACGAGCGCGGCGACCGCGAGCGCGAGGACGACGACGAGATCGGCGAGTCTCGGGTTGGCGTCGAGGCGGCGAAACGCGAGGACGCCGGTCGCGTTCGCGAGGCACGCGCCGAGGCCTCTCAGGCGACGCAGGTTCGGCGCGTGCTCGCGCGCGTGAGCGCGCGAGTACGCGCTGGAGGGGAACCCGCGCGGATTCATGACGCCCGCCCGGCCGGGGTCAATGGATCGGACATGTGCGTGCCGGCTCCTCTCGACTCGCGTCTCGCGACGAATCGGTGTTCCAGGGCCTTCCATTGGGCTCCACGTGTACAAAATATGTTCATCGGTAAGTTGAACGGAGGTGCGATCAATTGTTGAAACCGAGGGACGGGTGAAAAACTTTTGTATCGATCGAACGCACCTCATCAGTTCTCTCGGCTGGGTCGACACCGCAGCGCCGTTTTTTCGTCGTCGCCGACGCGCCGCGAGGACACTCCGCGCGCGCGAGAGAGCGAGCGGCACGCGGACGCCGCGCGCGCGATGGCGAGAACGACCGTCGAAGAGCGCGTCGCCGCGGGCGAGACGCGACGCGGCGGCGGCGGCCGATGACGTCGCGCGCGGAAACCGCGGCGACTAGGACGCGTCGTCCGCGTCCGTCGGCGACGGACCGACGCTGCTGACGCACGGAGATCTGGGGACGCGCGGGGGCTCCCTCCCTCCCGCGCGCGTCCGTCCGCGCGCGAGCGACGTCCTCGCGCGCCGCGGACGAACGCGGTCGCGTCTTCACGACCGCGCGGCACGGACGGACGTCGCGCGCGCTCGAGCGCGGAGGACGAGACGCGCGTCGATGAAGAGGCGCGTCCGACGGTCGTGTCCGAACGCGGCGACGCGTCCATCATCGGACGGCGTGATTGATGCACGGAGCACCGCGCTTTGGACCTCGGACGCGACGAGAAACGCGACGAAACGCCTTGAAAACAGTCGGGCTCGGTCCTCGCGTTTAACGTTTCCATCCGACGCCGCGGCGCGACGGCGAATCACCCGCCGCGCGCGCGGAGAGCGCGTCGGCCCGCTGCCAAAGGCCACGCCGCCGCCGCCGCCGCCGCCGCGCGAAGAATACGTCGCGCGAATGGGCAATCCTTCCGGAAAGAAAGGCGTCGGCGCCGGCGGCGACGCGCGCGCCGCGCGACGCACGCGCACTCACGCCCGCTGAGAGCGACGGGCACGGCCGCGGGAGGGGAAACGCGAGGGGGGTGGCCTGTCGCGGGGGCGAACGGAGCGTTCGTCGAAGCGATCCTTGTCGTTTTCGAGGCAGGTTTAGTGCTAACTCTGGTCTCCGGTGTTGTCTCAGATTCTTCCAAAATCCCAAATCCGAACCAATGTCGGCGAAATCTCAGATCGCGCTGCGCGCTATTGTACGACCGACCGGACTCGAACGAGTAGAACGCCGCGCTCATCGCGTGACCGCATTCCACCGCGCGTGCGTCCTTCCGAGAACGCCACGCTCGTCAACATGGAGCTCTGCGCCGCTCGCGTCATCCATAACGTCGTCCCGGCGAAGGCGGGCGCGGTTCGCCGCGCCGCCGCGCCCACGATGGCCGTCGCGGTGCGTCCTCCCGTCCACGCGAACACTAAACCTAAAACCCTGAAGTCGCGCGCGGCACGCTTCGCGGGTGGATAAAGCCGCTCCGGACGCGCCGACGTCGACGCCGCCGCGCGACGATGCCGTCTTCCGCGACGCGACCGAGCGCGGCGTCTCGATTCGCGCGCGCGCGTCGGTCTCGATCGCGCCGTCGGTCGCGTCGTCGCGCGCGTCGCGCGCCGCGCCGCGCGCGATGCCCGGCCGTCGCGCGCGCGGTGTCGACGTCGCGTCTCGAGGAATTTCGTCACAAATCTCCCGTCCGCCTCGCCTCGCCGCGTTCTGACCTCCATCTCATCCCTCGCGACATTCCCACCACAGACGTCCGCGTCGTCCGCTTTCATTGGCAGCTCTCTGAGCATGGGTATGGGCGCGAAGAAGCAGGCGGAGCGCGGCGCTCTGTGCGTCCGCGCCGCGCGCGTCGCCGGGGTTGAGATTCCAAACAACAAGCGCGCGGAGACTGCGCTCACGTACATTTACGGCGTGGGCGACACGACGGCGAAGAAGGTGATGGCGACGACCGGCTTGGAGAACAAGCGCATGCGGGAGTTCGAGGAGGACGAGCTCACGAGGCTTCGCGAGGCTGTCGACGAGCTCCCGCTGATCGAGGGCGACTTGCGAAGGTTCAACTCGATGAACATCAAACGGCTGAAGGAGATTCAGTGCTACCGAGGAAAGAGGCACATCCAGGGGCTGCCGTGCCGCGGGCAGCGCTCGAAGACGAACGCGCGCACGCGCAAGGGGAAGGTCAAGACCGTCGCGGGTAAGAAGAAGTAAGAGACGAGAAGAAGGAGGCTTAGCGACCTTACTTACTACTGTGTGATACAACCACCGAGACGCATTGTCTGCTGCTAAACTATCATCAGATTATTTCGGCGTCCTCCGACGCCTCCGTCGACGCCGCGGAATCGACCCGACCCGACCGAACCGTCACTCACAACCGAATCGTCTTGCGGCTCGCCGGCCGCTTCTCCTTCTTCTTAAACATCCAGTCCATCACCGCGCCGTCGTTCGCGCACAACGTCGCCGCGCCCGCGCCGAACGCCGCGCCGTGCTTTCGCGCCGTCGTCTCTCGGTGCGCCATCTCCAAACGCAGCCCCTCGGCGCGTCTCCTCTCCTCCTCCTCCGCCGCCGTCGCCTCCCCCACCGCGCGCTCGAGCTCCGCGATCTTCCTCAGGTCCTCCTCGCGCGACTCTCTCGCGTCGAACCGCGCGCGGACGTCGTCGTACGCCGCCGCGAGCGCGTCGCGCGCGACCGCCGCGTCGACAAGCTCGGCTCTGAGCGCCTCTTCAGCCGCCGCCGCCGCCGCCGCCGCCGCCGCCGCCGCCGCGTCGGCGCGCGACGCCGCCGCGATCGCGTCGTCGGCGTGTCGACGTCGCGACGCTTCCTCCGTCGCCTCGTGCGCCGCGCGAGCGGCGAGAAGGTCGTCCCCCGCGCGTTCCAACCGCTCCTCCGCGTCGCGCAACGCCGCCGTCGTCGACGCGATCTCCATCCGACCGCGATCCGCCGCCTGATCCGCCGCCTCCTTTTCGCGCTCGAGCTCGCCGACGCGCCTCGCGTGCGTCGCTCGCAGCGCGTCCATCTCCGCGGTCAGCTTCGCGGTGACCGCGTCGCGCGTTCGCGCGACCCTCGCGTCGCGGTCCTTCTCCGCGTCCAGCGACTGCTTCGACAGCTTCTCCGTCCACGCCTTGACGACGACGGCGACGGCGTCGTCGCCCTCGCGCCGCGCCGCCGCCAACCGAAGCTCGTGCTCCGCCTTCATCGCGCGCGCGTTCGCCTCCGCGCGCTCCCTCGCCGCGCGCATCTCCGCCGCGTGGTCCTCGAACGCCTTCGCCATCGCGGCCGCGTGGTCCCCGCGCGCGCTCGCGAGCAGAGTCGCGCGCTCGCGTTCCGTCTCGCGCGTCGCGTCGCGCGCCGCCGCCGCCGCGCTCGCCGTCGCGTCGGCGAGCCGCGCCGCCGCCTCCTCCCTCGCCGCCTCCGCGCTTTTCGCCTCGTCCGCGCGCCGCGCTTTCTCGAGCTCGAGCTCCTCGCGGAGCGACCGCTCGCGCGCCGCGTGGCGTTCCGCGGCGTCCGCCAAGGCGTCCGCCACCTCCGCGGCGGTCTCCGCGACGAGCGCGGCGCGCGTCGCGTCCATCTCTCTCGCGTGCGCGCCTCTCGCGGCGTCGAGCTGCTCCGAGACCTGCTCCGCGGCGCGTTTGCTCCACTCCTCGTCGCGCTCGCGGAGCGCCGCGGCGAGGCGATCTTCCGCGCGTTCCGACGCTTCGATCGCCTCGCGTTTCGACGCGGCGAGCTCAAACTTCAGCGCCTCAACGCGTTCCCTCGCGGCTTCGACGTCGCGCTTCGCCCTCTCCTCCGCGCCTCGAAGCTCGTCGCGGCGCGACGTGAGCTGCGACTCTTTACGCGCGACGTCCTTCGCGAGCGCGTCGAGCTTCTCTCTCGCGTCCGCGCACCGCCGGTTCGCGGCGTCGAGCTCGCTCTCGAGCTTTTGCTTTTCCTCCAGCCTCGCCGTCGCGTCGCGTCGCTCGTCCGTCATCCGCTTCGTGAGCTCCGCGATCTGGAGCTTCAGGTCGTTGCGAATCTTCTGCCCCTCCTCCGCCTTGCTCGCGACGCGCTTGTCCGCGTCCTGCGACGCGCTCTTCAGGGCCTCGTCGGACGCGCGCTTGGCGTCCGCGGCGGCGGCGCGAAGCGCGTCCTCCGCCGTCGCCAACTTCTCCGCGTGTTCCCTCTTCGGGTCGTTCCATACAAAGCGACGTCGGGGTGAAGTTGAAAGGCGTCAGATGGAGTTAAAAGGCGTCGAGGGCGGGGATTGAAAGCGAGGGTTGGGCGTAGAGAGACGGCGGCAAAAGTCCTTAAGGATCGGCGTTCACCACGCCGACGCGGTCGTATGGGGACCAGTGTATAGAACGCACCTTCGTCGCCGCGAGCTTCGCGTCCCAGTCCCTCGTCGCGTCCTCCCTCTCCTTCGCGTGGCGCTTCCGCAGCGTCTCGAGCTTGGCCTCGAACTCCGCGCGCGTCGCGTTCGACGCCTCGGACGCGGAGGCGCCGAGTTGGGACGTCAAGCGCATAACGTCGGCTTCCAGGGTTGAGATTTTCTCGTGCGACGCCGCCGCCGCCGCCGCCGCCGCCGCCGCCGCCGCCGCGCGCGTCTCCGCGAGCGACGCCGCGCGCGCGTCCGACTCCGACCGCGCGTCGTCGCGCGCCTTGTTCGCCGCCGCGAGTTCCGCCTCCAGGGTTCTCGAGCGCGCGTCTCGATCGGTCGCGAGCGCGCGCGCGCGGTCGAGCTCCGCTCCGAGCGTCGCGATTTCCTCCGCGCGCGCCCTCGACGTCGCCGCGGCGTCGCCGGCGCCCGCGGCTTCCGACGCGAGCCGCGCCTCGAGCTCCCTCAGCTCTGCGCGCGTCGCCTCGCGCGCGCACGTCGCGTCCGCGAGTTCGCGCTCGACGCGCGCCATCGCGCGCGTCGTCTCCTCCAGCGCGGCGGTCGCGGACGACGCGCGCGCCTCCGCGGAGGCGAGCCGCGCGCCTCGCTCCTCCGCCTCCTCCGTCGCCTTCTCGAGCGCGTTCGACGTCTCCGTCGCCTCTTTCCTCGCCATGAACTCCCGCACGCGCGCCGCCTCGAGCTCGGTCTTGACCTCGCGCAGCTCCGTCTCGAGCCGCGCCACTCGGCCGCCGCTCGCGAGCTCGCCGCGCAACGCGCTCGACGTCGCCGTCTCCGCGTCGAGTCGCTCCGTCAGCCGCGCGATCTCCGACCCGAGCTCCTTCGCGACGCTCGCGGCGTCGTCGCCGCTCTCGCTCGCGCGCGCTCGCATCGCGTCGAGCTCGCGCTTCGCCTCGAGATCGGACGCTCTCGACGCGTCGAGCGCCGCCTCGAGCGACGCGATCGACTCCGCGGCTTCGAACGCGGCGTCCGCCTTGGCCAACGCGACGTCGTTGTATCTCGCGTTGTGCGTCTTTTGCAACTTCTCCATCGCGAGCGCGTGCGCCGCCTTCAGCTCGCTCAGCTCTCTCGCGTGCGCGGTCGCCGCCGCGATCGTCGTCGCGGTCTCATCGCTGACGCGCGCGTCCAGGGTTTTCGCGTCGTTCGCCGCCTTTACCGCCGCGTCCGCGGCGTCACGCCATCGCCTCGTTAGATCATCGCGCGTGCGCTCGAGCTCGTCGCGCAGCGCGCGCTTCTCCTTCGCGGCGGTCTCCGCGCGCGCGCGCGCGTCCTCCGCCGCCTTGGCCTCCCGCGCGTTGGCCCTCTCGAGCTCGGACGCCAGCTCGCGCGTCGCCGCGCGCATCGCGAGCTCGTGCTTCGCCTCGAGCTCGCGCTTCGCGGATTCGACGTCGGACGCGGCCGTCTTCGCGTCGACGGCCGCTCGGAACGCGTTGATCTTCGACGCGGTGTCGCGCAGGATCTGGTCGATCTCGCTCTCGTACACGTCCGCGACCGCGGCGAGGTCGTCCGCGACGTTGGCGCCGGAGGAGGAGGAGGAAGCGCGCCCGCCGCGCGGGGTCTCCCCGCCTTTGTTGTTGAGAGCGGCCATCACGCGCGACAGCTGCGCGACTTTCTTCCCCATGCGCGCGCGCATCTCCGGGAGATGCACCGCGCCGGGCGGCATCGACGCGTTCGCGCCGCCGCCCATGGTCGCGGACGCGGACGCGGGCGGGGCGAGCGCGGTGTCGCGCCGTCGTCTCGCCCTCGTCGCCGCGCCCCGAGGAGTGCGACGGAGGGGCGGAGGAGGTCAAACCCAAAAGAAGAGGGGGGAACGGAGCGGTCGTCGGAACGTCGGGTTTTTTTCTGGTCTATTGGGTCTACGGTACTCATCAGTCCGACTCGTCGTCGTCGTCCTCCTCCTCCTCCTCCTCCTCGCCCCCGTCCTCGCCGAGCCCTTCCTCGTTCCACTTCCCCTTCGAGTCCACGATCGCGGCGCGCAGCTCCGCCATGTCCGCCTCCGCCATCTCGTCGCCGCCCCGCCGCCTCAGGAGCTCCTCCGCGTGGTCCAAATGTTCCAGCGCCTGAAAATAATTTTGAAAGGGAGCGTCGGTCAGCGTTTGAAGGCGAGGGACGGGTCAAAAAAAGTATATTATCGATGAAAAACACACGCGCGGCGCACGTACCTTGTCGAACGCGCAGCATCCGTGGTTCGCGAGCGCCAAGAGGTGCCACACGTCCACGACGTCGTCCCTCTCCTCTAAGAGTTCCTCCAGAACGTCGATCGCCTCGTCCGTGCTCGTGTCGAGCTCGAGGAGCAGCTTCGCGGTCTCGAACCTGAACTCGAACGAGACGTCGTATTCTCCGAGGAACTCGTTGTCCTCCTCGTCTTGCGCGTCGCGCGCGCCGCGCCACTGCGAGGAGGGATACGATCGGCGAATCCATTGGTCAGCACGCGCGGACGTGGCGGCGGTTCGAATTCGAATCGTTTTCATTCGACGAGATGAGATGACATGGCAGAACGTGTGGTGGTGGACTGGACGGAGAACGCGACGGACGGACGGACGGACCTGCACGATGGACTGCCTCAGCGCCTCCAGCGCCTCCTCCGTCCGCCCCTGCGCCGCGCGCAACGACGCCATCACCTGCAGCGGCTCCGCGCTCCTCGGGTCGCACTCCGCGGCTCTCCGCAGCAGCGCGTCGCACTCGTCCGCGACCTCGCGCACGTCGTCGGTCGTCGCCATGAGCTGCTCCGCGAGCGCGCAGCACGCGCCGCCCATGCGTTCCGACGCGTCCTCGTCGCCGTGCGCGGCTTGGAATTCGATGACGTTGAGGCCCTGAGGGTCGTTTGATTGGTGGGTGATGTGGCGGGAAGTGATGTGATTGGTTAGTTATTTGATGACGTGGATGTTTGATTGGACGAGAGCGACGGAGAGACACGCCGGGGAAAGTTCTTAAGGAACGGCGTTCACCGCGCCGACGCGGTCGTCTGTATGGGGACCAGTGCGAGATGGGGCGCGCCTGACGCGTGCACGTCGCGGCCGCGACGCCGTCTTCGATGAGCTGCCCGAGGTACATGAACTTCTCGTAGCCTTCGTTCGGGCGGAGCTGGGAGAAGGCGGCGGGGGTGGAGGCGGGTTGGGGACGGGGGGAAGGGGGGTCAGAGCGCGGAAGGAGGAAGGATGGAATGAATTCTTCGCGCGACGGACGGCGGGCGAGAAGAGAATGAATCGATCGCGCGCGGCGCGCGTCGCCCTCCGCGCACCATCGCGGCTCTCTTCAGAATCATGACCGCCGTCGCGCCGTCTCCGTACTCCGCGAGCGCCATGCCGTACGCCTCCGCGGCGTCCGCGCTGTCCGGCGCGAGTTGATGCGCCTTGCGCAAGTCGGCGAGCCCCTCCTCCACGCGGTCCAGCGCGATGTGCTCGTTCCCGCTCTCGACGAGCGCGTCGATCCCGGAACCGCGGTGGCCGCCGCCGCCCTCCTTCCGATGCTTCCTGTCCTTCTTGTCCTTCTTGGACTTCTTTTTGTTCGACGACGGCGGCGGCATCGTGGCGGGAAGGGGGGTGGAGGGGGGGAGATAGATGCGCGCGTCCCGGAATGCGGCGGCGGTGCTGTGCGAGAAAAAAGTCGGCTGTTTCGTTCGGGCGAAATTTTCCATCGGTCTCCATCGGTCAATTGAAACGGGACGCGATCAAATGTTGAAACTACGGGGTGGGTGAAAACCGCCGGTCGGCGCGGGCAGCTGAGCTGAGCTGAGCTGAGCTGAGGGCCTTCTCGTCGTCGTCACAGCGTCGCGCACGATGGCGACTCGCCCGCCCGAGCTCAGCATGGACGCGAAGTGGGAGGCCGCGATCGACCTCACGCTCCGAAGGCTCGTCTACGGCTCCCTCGCCGGCGGCGCCGCGGGGCTCGTCCTCTTCCGTGCGTCCCCCGCCGCCCCGCGCGCGCGTCCCCTCGCCTCGCCTCGCCTCGCCTCGCTCGCCGATCGATCGATCGCTCGATCGCCGTCTCACTTCCCCTCTCCCCCACCCCCCTCCGCCTCCGTCCATCCATCAGGCGGCGGCGGCGCGCGCGCGTCCAGCCTAGCCTTCGGCGCCGGCGCC
>Ga0181560_10005012_pt1 | contig 11902 bp, 8 predicted proteins | sample 011ome_20_FD_133751 | JGI IMG/M metagenome (GOLD analysis project Ga0181560, IMG submission 133751) | Coastal salt marsh microbial communities from the Groves Creek Marsh, Skidaway Island, Georgia - 011509CT metaG (megahit assembly) | ecosystem: Environmental > Aquatic > Marine > Intertidal zone...
CGTAAAGAAATATACTGTACTACTTAAGTTCACAAATTACAAAGTCGCCAAAACCTTCTCGTCCAACTCAAAGGTCATCTCTTTCTTATCTCTCCCGCTCGCGCAATACTCGGCGTATCTGTCCTTCAAAGTCGCCTCCAAATCCGGGTGCTTCGGTTCCCAGCCCAATTTCGCCATCGCCTTGGCGCTGGAAGCGTAAAAGTGCACGACTCTGAACGGAAACTGCTTCTTCGCTTCGACGCCTTCGACGCTGCCTTCTTTGTACGTGATAATCGTCGCTTCTTTACCCATCGCCTTGGCGCACACTTCCGCCATACCTCTCAAAGTGACGCCTTTTTGCGTCACGCAGTTGAAGATTTCATCCTTCGCGTTGGCGTTGTCCACGGCGCTGGCAATCATAGTCGCCAAATCTTCCGCGTGGGAAACCGACGCGAACTGGTCGCCACTGCCCGGGATGACGATCGGTTTACCTCTTTGGATTCTGTCAAAAAAGTACTCCTCGCAATCTTTGTTCGAGCCGTAGCCGGTCAAGTATTGCGGTCTAAACGACGTCATGCCTTTCGGAAACTTCATGTCCACTAAATGTTTCTCGACGATGGCGTGTCCGGCGGTTTCTTTCACCGCGTCGCCTTCCACGTGCGGCGGCGTCGGCGTCGGCTTATAAATACCAGCCGAGGAAACGAAGAAAAATTGTTCCGCTCCGGCTTCCTTGGCGAACTCAGCCACCGGCCCGACGTTCTCCAAATCCTTCCCGTTGTTGTCGCAAACGATGTCAAACTTCGCGCCGCCCAACTTGCTCTTCAAATCCGCCGGGTTCGACCACATCGTCTTCACCCCCAACGGCTTCAAATCCTTATCGAAATACGTAAACGGCGCTTTTTGCATCTTTTTATCCGTCTCTTCACCAACCACGCACAAAGTCACGTCGTGCTTCGCGTTCGCGAGCGTCTTCGAGAGCCAGAACCCAATGTTCGCGTGGCCGCCGCCGTTCGTGTTGACGATTAAAACCGACTTGTTTTCCACCTTGAAACCGCCAACAGATTTGGACGACACCGCGTTCAAGGTTCTCTTTTGCGCGAACGTTTTGCGAGAGTTGGAGCACGAGCGCTTGAACGAAAATCGCTGCCGATGTAGTAAACGCGTCGCAGACGACGATGAGAGAGAGACAGAGAGAGAAAGCGCATCACATCGTCAGTCGATCGTACACTCCTTTGCGCGAAAATCATCATCAATCGGAGAGAAAAGATATATATCCAAAAATAAAAAAAAAAAGAGTAATCAAACCAAAACGGAGAGGAAAAAGAGAGAGCAAAGGACGAACCTCGACGCCCGCGGTGGCTTGGTAGCGCTGGTGCGCGATAGATTGCATCTTCTTTTTTTTTCTTAGGAAACGTGTGCGTGCGTGTGCGCGTGCGTGTAAAAAGTGACGACGCTTTTGGTCTTTTGAGAGAGAGTCTCATCACAAAACTCTCAACAAAACTTCCAATTTCGTTCTTTCTCTTCAAAGCCCACACGAAAAGTTTGTTGCCTCTCTCAACCAGTCTTCGCCACGTCACCGTCGCACGATGAAAAACGCAAAGTCAGAAGAGAAAGGGGCCCTGGAAAAAAAAAAAAAATCGGTTCTGTGTCACATGCGACTGATGAAAGAAAGGACATGCCCCCCGGAAAAAGGGCAAATAATCAAGGCGTTCTGTTGTTCTCTCTCCGATTTTCTCTCTTTCGCTCGTTTTGATCTTCTCTCTCTCAAAGCAGAGAGCGCCAAAAAAAAAAGATGCGAGCCTGTGGTGGTGCGACGACGATGTTGTCAACGTCGTCAACGGCGCTAACGCAGAGGCGCGATCCCATCTCCTCAAATAATCGTCGAAAAGGAGGAAAGGCGCGCGCGGTGAGAAGAGCGACGACGACGAGATCTTTGCCGAGAATACCACGAACAATGCGGAACAGAGCGATAGCGGACCGGTTGGGGGAAGAAGAAGAATCGAAAGGGAAAACGGAGAAGGATGCGCTGCTGAAAACGCTGCAGAACGCGTCGAAACTGGCGGCGTTGGCGACGTTGCTCGAACGCGCGGTGGTGAGAGACTTGGCGGACGAGTTGGCGAACGAAGACGCGCAGTGTACCGTCGATTACGACCAAGAAGTCTTCGAAGAGTGCACGAACAAAGTCACCGAACAATTAGCCGAAGTGGTGGTTTTGTGCAACAGCGCGGATATCGCGAGCAAGTACAGCTCGAATTTACGGAATAAAGAACTCGCGAGGCTGAGAGCATCGTTGTGGAATTTAAGGGTGTTGTTGGAGTCGTATTGCGCGACTAAAGGTGGGTGCTCGTTGAACGTGAGACATCGATTCGAGACGTTGCGTTCTGCGGCGATGGAGGTGTTGCCGGCGTCGAAGCGATTGAAGAAAGGACCGGAGGCGACCGCGATTCCGAATTTACAGGCGGTCATGGAACCGAGAGTGAAGTCGTTCGAAGAAATTATGGGTGCTGACAGTAGTAGTAGCGATAGCAGCAGCAGCAGCAGCAGCAGCAGCGATGAGGAAGATATGGACAATAAGATCTCTCAAAGAGAGATAGCATTCTACAGAGGCGGACAACCTTCGGTGGAAGGCCGGTCGTGGCTCTCCAAGAACGGGTTTACTCGAGTGGTTGATTTACGAGGCGAAGATCGCGACAATCAGTGGGTCAAACCGTTTGGTGGAGGCGACGGGCAAGGTTCTTTTAATCAGAGTAAAAAGTTTGACACGACGAATATCCCCATTACAGATATGGGCGTTCCGACGAAAGAGCAAGTCCAGGAGTTCATCGACATCGCCAACGACGTGTTGGAGAAGAACAAGAGGAAGAAGCCTGGAGAGCCGAAGGAGAAGATGTTGTTGCACTGCAAAGCTGGGATCGGGCGAACTGGATGTCTAGTCGCGTGCTGGAGAATTTCGAGAGGCGTGGATGTGGAAGAAGCGTTAGGGATGGAGCTTGGATTAGTTTGCGATTTTGGATCCATCGCGCAAGAACAATTCGTGAGAGATTACGCCGCAGATTTGAAACACTCCATGGAAGTGAAGAAGTTTGAACAAGCCGTGGAAAATTCGAAATTTGAAACCGATGCAAAGTATCGAACGTCTTACGATCCGGTAAACGAGTACGGGAGCATGGGAGACGTCACAGACGTCTCCGCCATGGGAGCAAACATGATGGGAGGCGTTTCCGCGTCGGGCGAATTTTCCAGTTTGGACCAAGCGCCGGACATGTATTTAATTCGAACCGATGGGTTCTCGTGCACGAGAGAACTCGTGGAAAACAGGGAGTTGAAGATTTCACACCCGTCTACGCAGCAAATGATTTTGGTGTGGAGAGAACCGCCGAAAACAATCTTCTTGTTGAAAAAAATCGGCCACGCGCTTCTGCCTCAGTTGGTCGAAGTCGCGCACGCGTTAATGACAATGGGTATGAATGTCATTTTAGATACCGACGTGAAGAGAGAATTGGAAGATGAAACGATCAAATTGGAAACCGTAGACGAACAAAATCGAACTGAAGTGCGAACGAAAGCTTTATGGGTGGAAAAAGATGCGAAAGGAAAAATCCCAAAAGAAGATTGGGGCACGATTGACGTTTGCGTCTGTTTAGGCGGCGACGGGGTTATTTTACACGCGAGTAAAATGTTTCAAGGTCCGACACCGCCGGTTTTAGGATTCCATCTAGGTTCTTTGGGTTTTCTCACGAACCATCCAGGAAACGATATGGCTCCGAGTTTACTCATGGCGCTTGGTCGTGGCCCGCCAATCGCAAACATCTCCGGTGGCGTCCCAATTACTCTTCGCATGCGTTTACGATGCGAGGTCTTTAAATTCGCGGATAAAATTGAGAATGGTGGCAATGGCGAGCCGTCTTTCGTGTATACTATCCTCAATGAAGTCCTCGTGGACCGAGGCCCTTCACCGTTTCTCTCCAAGATCGAAGCGTACGATCGCGGGCAACTCATCACCTCCATCCAAGCCGATGGCGTCATGCTCGCCACGGCTACTGGATCTACCGCCTACTCCGTCTCCGCCGGCGGCTCCATGGTACATCCGAACGTTCAGGCGATTTTGATGACCCCGATTTGCCCGCACACCTTATCTTTCCGCCCAGTCATTTTCCCCGACTCGGTCGAAGTCGAACTTCGCGTTTCTGAAAACGCCCGCAACAGCGCCTGGGCCTCCTTCGACGGTCGCGAGCGGTGCGAGCTCTGCCGAGGCGACTCTGTCTTTGTCAAAATGAGCGAATATCCAGTTCCTACGATTAACTTTGAAAACCAAACTGGCGATTTCATCTCCAGTTTACGAAGATGTTTGAAATGGAACGAACGCGAAGAACAACAAGTCTTCGACGCTTCGCAAGTCGCCGCATTACGAATGATGAATGAAAACGCTTCGAAATCGGAAAATCCGGACGCATGGGGCGCCAGATAAACTCCATGTGGGAGCGAGACAACAAATTAAACACTTTTTGTACATCAAAACACCAATTTGCAGCACGCATACATTACATGTTTATAAAAGCGATATATAATTCTTTCACGTCGTCCTCACTTTTTTCTTTTGCGGGTGAAACCATGTCCGAAGAAGAAACAAAGAAAAAGGTCAAGACCGCAAATGAGAAGAGAAGGAAGAAAACAACGACGGCACAGAAGAGGGACAAACCCTCGATGCTCGAACGATTTTCCGCGACTCCTCGAGAGTATAAATTCGCCGTAATCGTCGTCCTTCTCGCGGTCGTTTTCGCGATAATTTTTCCAACTGTCACCGAAGAGTCTCATCAGTTGGAGAAGAAAAAGTGTCCATTTGGCTTCCAATCGAGATCGGACGTGAACTTAGAGGCAGATTTACCATCTTGGCATCCAAAGCTAGTGTCCTACGACGTCGAGGATGCGAGTAAAGGAGGAGATAAGAGTGCGTTTGGTCCTCCGATATTGAAAAAAAATGAAATTGCGAAATTCGACGACATCATCGTCTTCAGAGGCCATTTTTTTATCAAAGGGAAACGGGAGGAGAAAACGACGCTATCGTCGACCGCATCGGTCGAAGGGGAAAATGAACTTCCGTGGGATCTAGAGGAGAAGAGAGAGAACGAAGCGTCTAGATTCTTGCCGCTCCGCGGGACGTCGAATCAGTACGCGAAAGCGGTGGCGATGAATAACCGGACGAAACGAATCATGAGCGTCGCAAGCACGGAGGAGAAAGCAGAGAAGATGATTAAAATATTCAGAACCGTAGGAGTGACGGTAGAGGAAGTCGTAGTGACGGAGAAGGGAGATGAGAGTAAGTTGATTGTGCCTGGATTTCACGATTCGCACACGCACGTTTTATCGTTGGCGTTGAAGAGAGAGTACGAGGTAGATTTGTCAGACGTCGTAACGAAGAAAGAGTTCGTGACGAGGCTAAAAATTAAGGAAAGGAACTGGGCGCCTTTTCCACATTTCAGTGAAGAATGGATCGTCGCCAGCGGATACGATGACGGAAAGATACTCAGAGACGATGGAAAGACGGATTTACCATATAAAGGATGGATCGACGACATCTCAAATCCAGTGATTGCTTTCAGAGCGGATATGCATATGGCGATTGTCAATCAAGCCGGGTTTCGGAAAGCTAACGTCAGATGGGCGGACGTGAAGAAGAATACGACCCACGAGTATTACAGGCGGTTTCGCGATTATATAGATTTCGATACGGGTGAAATCAAAGACGATGCCATGCAATTATTTCAAAAAGTCTTGCCAAAAAGAACGAGAAAAGAACGAAAGAACGCCTTGAAAGGTGTGCTCGCGCCGCTCGCAAAGTTAGGGATAACGAGAGTGAGCGATTTTGGCGCCATCGATGCGTTGCAGGCGTATGACTTTGAGCTTTCTAGAAGTGACTACATGATTTTGAGGGAGTTGGATAACGAATTGCGGCCACATGGTCTTCCTTTGCGAGTGAACTGTTACTTGCCATTTGACGACTGGCAGTTTGCAGCATTAGAGCAGGAAAGAGGGAATGGAGCCTTTTTCCATTATACAGGGTATAAAGGGAACCAATTGCGGCAGAAAGAATTAAATTTAGACCAAACGATACGGTCAAACGTGCGTATGGCTGGCGTTAAATTATTTCTGGACGGAAGTCTGGGCGCCAACACGGCAAAGTTTCACGAGCCGTATAACAGCCGCATCATGAAAACCAGTCGCACAGCGACTGGAATGTTTGTCCGGGACATACAACACGCAAAGCAAATTGCGATCCAGGCAGATAAAGCGGAATTGCAAATCGCAGTGCATGCTATCGGTGATGCAGCAGTGGATGCGGCTTTGGATATGCTCGAGACCATTGAGAAAACGAACGGAAAAAGGGATCGTCGGTTTCGAATTGAACATATTCAACACTTGAGTGGCGACGGAAGCATCGATCATTTGAATTTAAAATCAGAAATTGTCGAGGCACGCATAAAACGATTAAAACCGATCGCATCGGTGCAGCCATTACATTTAGCATTAGATTCTGAAAGAGCACTCGTGGAGAAGCTCGGACGCTCGAGAACGGAACGAACGCACATGTACAAGACGTTGAGTGAATTGACCACCATCGCTTTTGGCTCCGATGTTCCCATCGCGCCTGCGAATCCTCTCGAAGCCATCTTGCAAGCCTCTACAAAGCGAACTTTGAACAAAAAAGATCAATCTATGAGCGTAGAAAAGGCATTAGAAGCGCAAACAATCGGCGGCGCGCGAGCTTCCTTCAACGAAGACGCGTTTGGTGGTTTCTTCAACGGGGCGCTGATGGATTTCGTCGTTTTAGAGAAGAAGAGAGATACTGCGACGAGCAACACTAATAGCAACAGCAAGGGAGAAGGAGAAGAACGAGAGAATGGGGAAATCATCGACGATCGCTCGAGCGTATATGAAACATGGGTCAGTGGACGCAAAGTATATTCAGCCGTGTGATTTCCAAAGTATGTACGCCATAGTTTCAACGTAATATGTCCCCACTTCGGTCAAATGTCAAAACTTCATCAATCAATTTTCACACTCGTCGACACAAAAAGCAAGCACTCCTTGCTCACATCTTTTATTTATTGACGCGCGAAATAATGACCGACTCTGGACCGGTCGCGTCTAAGATGGAATCCAACTCGAAAAGACTTGCTTCCTTCTTAGTCGCCCTGTGTCTCGGTTTCTTCGCGATATTGTTGACCTTTGATGGCTCCTCGAGTTTGGGGAAAAACGAATTGGATGCGACATCGAAAAAAGGCGCTGGGAACTTTTTGGACGCGTTGTTGTTCGGTGGCGGATCCTCCTCGAAGAGAAGGAATCAGAATCATAAGAGCATGTCCGAAGAAGAGAAAGAGCGATTGATGCAACACGTGGATTTTGAGATTCCTAAACCATCCTCCAGCGACAACTACGACGATGACGACGACGAAGACGACTTTGAAGACGACGATGGAGGAGGAGGAGGAGGTGGTGGAAGGAGAAGTAAAACCATCATGGGTAAAGTGTCGAAAAAATCAAGACAGTACAAGAAGAAAAGGAAGCAAGAGTTGATGTTGCGGAAGAAAGAGCAGGATTTACGACGGCAAGCGATAAGCTCGAACCCGGACGACGTGGTTCATGGATGGATACGCGCGATGTTTAACCAGATGGATACGAACGGCGATGGGAAGATATCGCTGAACGAGATGAAGGCGTACGCAGAGAAAATGAATTTAGATAGAGGGTACGTGCAGGATTTCAGCGAGTTTGTGCACATTAAAGCAGGGGAGCCGGAGAATCACGATCATCCCGCGGTCGATTTCGATCACTTTTTAGCTGCTCTGCAACAGAGAGATGCGACTGTGATGCGAGCGTGTGCCATGGGCGGGTACGGAGGTAGAAGTATCTTCGATGAAGTGGTGGAGAGAAGCGTTTGGTTGTTAGGATTGTTAGTTCTTCAATCGCTCTCGGGGGTCGTGTTGCAGCGGTACGAACAATTATTAGCTGAGCACGTCGTCATAGCGGTATTTTTGACCATGTTAGTTGGCGCGGGAGGTAACGCCGGTAACCAGAGCGCTATCAAGATTATAGAAAAGATTGTTTTAGGAGAAATCACGGTTTCGATCGGATCGTTCTTGAGCGAAATGCACAGAGAAATCATTGTTGGTATGTTCTTGTGCGTGCTCGTAGCGGTTGGAGGTTTTGTGAGAGCGTACATCACGCACGGAAGAGCTCGGGGTGGTTTCTTGAACGTGTTGGCACTAACGTGCTGTTTAGCGGTGATTGTGTTTTCATCGACACTCATAGGGGTGATGCTGCCGTTTTTGTTAGCAAAATTTGGCGCAGATCCTGCGCACGCAGGCACGGTGGTACAAGTAGTCATGGACATCACCGGTGTTATCGTCACCGTGACGATATGTTCGATGATGTTACCTTCGGTGTCCAAGAAGACCAGAACGCCGGCGTTTGCGGCAGTCTTGGAGAGAGCTTTTTTGACGTATTTTCCGGAAAATGAGGGCACTGGTGCTCCGAAAGAACACAGATCAGATGCCGACTTAGTAATGACGTCTGGAAAGGGCACCGTGTAATTTTTACAAACTTAACTACAAGAACTTTTAACAAAGACTTTCATATTACAAGGCGTGCGCGCGCAAAAATTATCTGCGAATCAACTCCACCGTCTTTTCTCGGCGTCTGCATCGACAGGAACGTACCAATCAGGTCTTTCGACGTGTGAGGACAACCTGTAATCTAAGAATAACTCTTCGTTTGCTTCTATGTCCCGTGTTGCGACTAAAGCGATTGTTGGTGCGGCTTTCATGACGATATCAGCCATTTGCGCTTCGGTCAGATCTTTGGTTTTCTCGTTTGGGTCCTCAAATATGGAACCGGCGGCGAAAGATGACACCATCTTCAGAAAGCCTTTATTCTGAGCGCTTTTGGCTGCGTCAAATCGTTCATAATCTCTTATATCGTTACTCAAGTACACGTTCGGTATTGCCGCGCGCATGAAGTGTATCATTCTTTCCAGTTTCTGAGAGTCTTCCGCGTCCATATTCATCATCCGCAACGCTTCCTTCGCTCCTTCAACCACGTCGTAATCGTGCATACATATCATCACATTTGGCGATTTTCCTCGAGGTGGATGGTTTACTTTGTGTGCAAACGCTATGGGATGCTTCCCTGCTTGTACTAGAAGGTCCGTAGCGACGTCCAGGCAAGATTTCTTAATCTTCGCGTGTAACGCCGGTCTGGAGAGCTGTTCTAGCCACGGCGGAAGCTTCTCCACCCACTCTTTCTTCAAAGCGCCCACAACTTTTTCCTCTTCAAAATCGTCTCGAAGAGGGAAACCTGGCCAGCTATTACCACTGCTACTCAAACTATTGGTACCACTCTCGCTATCGCTACCACCACCACCACCACCACCACTAAAACTACTCTCACCGTTACTCCGCCGCCGTTCTTCCTCCCACGGTTTCGCATCCACGACGGCGTCGTCGTATCGCGCCACCAAAAATGCATTCTCTTTCGCCACATTCGGAAAGCCTTTGAGAAACCTCAACGCTTCTTTCGCGTACACTATCCCTGGATACAACGATACGACCGTCCCGACTGAAGCTGGTCCGCTTAAAAACAGCCCCTCTTCGTTTTCAATCGCTTCGGACGGTTTCACCACGTTCTTATTCGTGGTAACCGTCTCCGAGACGTCCCCGGTCCTCCCCATCAAATCCAAACCAATCGTCGTCAGCTGCGTCTGTACGCTCCTCCACACTCGCTCTTTCCTCTCGAGAGACGAACATCCTCTCGACTCTTCCAAAACCTCGTTCGCGACGACCGCTTCTCTCGTTTCGCCGCGAACCTCTCCTTCCTCCTCCTCGTTCTTCTTCTTCTTCCGCTGCTTCTCCGCTCCGATTCGTTCCCGAAACTGCGTCAACAAAAAGAGCTTCTGCACGTCCGACTCTTCCTGCAAAACGCGCCCGGACGGTGGTTTCTTCGAGAAGGACGCGCCTCGCGCGATTGCTCGGAGCATTCTTCTCGGGGAGTGCAAAAGTTTCCTTTTGTCGTCGTCCGTATCTCCTCCACCCAACCCGGTCTTTTTTTTTGGAGTTTTTTTTTCTCTCTCTCCACTCAACAACACGCGTTTTTCCAATCGGCGCTTCTCTCTCCGTCTCTTCGTCGTCTCTCTCTCTCCGCGCACACAAATGACGAAACGCGATCCCGGAGGGCGCAAACGAAGCCTCAAACTCGCCAACGAGATGCGGCGACGACAAAAAGACGACGATTTTGGACCCAGAAGTGGTGGTGGTGGTGGTGGTGGTGTCGGGAAGCGAGAAGCGAAGGACACTTTGAACGACGACGCCGGCTTTGGTGGGGGTGCAAAGTCGTCGTTCGAAGGTTTAATAGCGCCGCACGCGATGAAGAAAGCGACGAAGAAGGCTAAGTTTTTAGAGAGTGAGTCTAGATTAGGGGATTGTCTTTTTGTCTTTCGCGACGCGGAGTCTGGTTGCTTTCTCACTCTCGAGCGCGCTCGTTCGCTCGCTCTTTTTCTCTCTCTCTCTCGTCCGATTTCCCTAACGAACTGTTCCTCTCTCTCTCTCTCTCTTTCTAGAGATACGCCGGTCGCACGAATCGAATTCCGCCTCTCGATTATCGTCCATCTCGAAACAATCGAGTAAATCGAAGAACAAAAAGCGCAAAAGCATTCAGTTTGGCCTGGCCGATTTCGCGAAGGACTTGAACGCGTCGTTGTTGGAGACGTCGGCGTCGATGAAAGCTTTGAGCGGCAACGGTAAACGTTCGAAGAAGATGTCGAAGATGTTGTCGAGCGCGTTGGGAGGAGGGAAGAAGAAGAAGGGTAGCACTAGCACTAGCACTAACAATAAAAAGCGCGAGCTGATCGCGCGAGTAGAGAACGAGCGGATGAAGATGGTATTGAAACACCCGACGTTTAAGGAGAATCCGGTGAAAGCGGTGTTGACGCACCTCGCCGCGCAGTTGGGCGAGACTCCCGAAGACGGCGGCGCGGAGGGCGGGAACGAAGACAACAAAAACAAAGACGCCGGTGGCGAAAACGACGCGAAAAAGAAGAAGAAGAAACGTAAGATGACTCCGGCGCAGTTGCGTCAAACGCAAGGCGAACATCACGCCGGACCATCCGAGCGGTCCAAGAAGAGCATCCACGCCGCCGCCGGCGCCGGCGTGGCCAAGAAACGAAAGAAAGGGACGAGCAAAAAGTAGATTTTTCTTCAAATTTTCACATCTAACTTAATATGCGCTCTGTATCACTTACGGCGAGCATCGCACCGCGCTTTCCTTCTCGAAACGGCACGCGTAACGCTATCACGCGCACAACATTGTCGGCGCATCTGAGGAGAGCGACGAAGAGTGATCAAGACAAGAAGAAGAAGACGCGCAACGCGACGCGACTCCAAAGCACCACCGACGACAAAAACGAAAAAGTAGAGGAGGAGGAAGCGTGTTTCCCGTGGGCAGCGCCCGGGTACAAAGGCGCGTGGGTGTCGCAGCAAGACGACCAGACGCAGAGAGTGGTCGTCGCATCGATTTGGATCGGGATTCTTGTTCTCACGTATCTCTCGTGCGCGAAAGTGGGACCTTTCGTGGAACACGTGCTTCCGGATTCTATCTTTCAGTTTTCGAAACGGACGTGGCCTGTGCTCGGCGGGACGTACGTTCTGGCGGGCGCGGCGCACTTCGCGTTACCAGAAGGTTTCGATGCGATGGTACCTCATGAAAACGCGTTCGGCGGTCTCTGGAAACTCCCCGGTTCGAAGCGTTTCCACGTGAACTGGACCGGCGTTTGCGAAATCGTTGGAGGTTTAGGCACGCTCTCGCTCCTCTTCGACCAAAACTCCTCTCTCGGTAAAGCCTCCGCGTTCGGCTTGTTCTTGTTGACGTTAGC